>Ga0299913_10001360_pt1 | contig 17934 bp, 19 predicted proteins | sample RVTome_9_FD_201360 | JGI IMG/M metagenome (GOLD analysis project Ga0299913, IMG submission 201360) | Soil microbial communities from uranium-contaminated site in the Upper Colorado River Basin, Wyoming, United States - RVT155D38 (version 2) ... | reverse complement strand
CCCTACGCGGACACTCGAGCGTATGTGACGGGCCGGGGCGCTACCGCCACCGAATGCGACCCACCTCTAACGTAAACGCCATGCAGAACGTCGTTGAGAGAGTCCTCAACCTGCTCATCTATCTCCTCGAGTCGCCGCATCCGGTGACGTCCAACGATGTGCGCAACACGGTCCATGGCTACGCCGATCAGAGCGACGAGGCATTTCACCGGATGTTCGAGCGGGACAAGAGCCTGCTGCGGCGTCTCGGCGTCCCGTTGAAGATGGAGGCACTCGATGCATGGGAGATCGATGACGGTTACACGGTCGATCCCGACGAGTACGCCATCCCCGATCCCGGCCTCAACCAGGAGGAGCGTCTCGCACTGTCAGTGGCAGCCAGGATGGTCCGGCTCGGCGGCACCGAAGCCGGTGTGGCGGCGATCATCAAACTCGGGGGCATGGAACGCGGCGACGGGATGGAGCCACTCGGTGCCGATCTGGGTGAGGGCGCCGAGGTGTTGGGTGAGCTCTTTGGCGCCATCAGTGATCGACGCAAGGTGCAGTTCTCATATCGGGGTCACCAACGCCCAGTTGAGCCCTATGGCATCGCCCATCGACGTGGGCATTGGTATCTCGTCGGGAACACGCCGGACGGGGAGCGCATTTATCGGGTGGATCGTATCGAGGGTCTGGCAGTGGGAGAGAAGACCGGCGTTTTCGTGAAGCCGAAGGGATTCGATGTCAAGAAAGCGGTCGACAACCAACCCTGGGAGACCGGCTCCGACCCCGTTGTAGGGACAGAGGTGAAGTTCGACGCCGAGGTTGCCTGGTGGGCCGCCCGCAGCCTTGGGTTGCCGGAGCCCAAATCGGAACTGACCACCACCGTGGACGTCGCCAACCGGGATGCCTTCGTGGGCTGGGTGCTCAGCTTTGGCACCTCGGCAGAGGTACTCGGGCCCCCGGAGATGAGAGAGGCGATCGTCACCCGCGTCGAAGAAGCGCTCGATCGATTGCCATGACCAGTTCCCGCACCGTCACCCGTCTCTCCAGGATCCTGGCCCTGATCCCTTATGTCCTCGACCGGCGGGCCGTCGACGTGAACGAGATCATCGACCGATTCGGCTACACCAAGGTTCAGCTCACCCGAGATCTCAACACCATCTTCGTATGCGGACTCCCTGGCTATGGCCCGGGTGACCTCATGGAGGCATACATGGATGAAGACGAGGTCATCATCGATGCTGCCGACTTCTTCACCAAGGCACCCCGGCTCACCCCGGTCGAGGCACTCGGGCTTTTGGCCGCCGGGATGACAGTGATCGGATCGGGTGAGGGGAGCCCGGCTCTCGAGTCGGCGGTGCGCAAGCTGAGCAAAGTGGTGATGCCCGACGCTGCAACCAGTCTGGCGGTGGATGTACTCGACCAATCCCAGAACGTGGGTGTGTTGGCCGACGCAGCCTCCGAAGGTCGTGTGGTTCACATCGTCTACCGATCCGTCGGCAAAGAGGAGACGACGGAACGAGAAGTTGAGCCGTGGTCGGTGTTCGCCACACTGGGACGGTGGTACATGCTGGGTCATTGCCGTCTGGTAGATGACCGGCGAACCTTCCGGGTTGATCGGATCAAAGAGCTGGAACTACTCGAAGAGACCTTCGAACGTCCTCAGTCGGTGCCCCAGCCAGGCGTCGGCTATTCCCCGTCGAAGGACGATGTCACCTGTGTGCTGGATCTTGCTCCTGTCGCCCGCTGGGTCCTCGAGTACTACCCGGTGGAGGTGATCAGGGAGACTTCGCGGTCCACGCGCATCAGATTTCACTCGCCCGACGCCGAGGTGCCAGCGCGTCTGCTCCTGCGTCTGGGCACTGACGCCAGACTCGTCGAGGGCTCCGAAGTGGCGGTGCGCACACACGAAATCGGGCGTTCCTTGCTGTCGAAATACCTATAGGGCCGAACGACCTACGAGTCTGCGCTTCAGTTTGTATCACCAGTTGCCGATCTCCTCTCTACCGAATGCGGAGAGCGGAGACCAAGAGATGACCACCATCAAGACAACGTGCAATCGTTGTGGCGATATTCACCTCACACCCCGTGACGTGGCGTTGGAGCTGCGTCCGGGTGGTAGGGAAGGTGATTATTGCTTCACATGCCCCAACTGCACGTCGGAGCAGCGGCGACCCGCCAATTCACGAGTCGTCAGCGTCCTACTCGCCACAGGTGTGCATTTCGAGGTCATCAATCCCGACCCGATCACCGAAGAGGAGATCGTTGCGTTCATGGCCGCCCTCGAGACGGAGCCGGATCCTCTCCGTCTGCTGGCCGGCTGACAACCGATAGGGATGAGTGCCGGGGGGACGGCGCTCTTTGAAAGAAGGTGGCGATCGGGCGGTCGCCACCTTCTTTGTTGTCGAAGGTGAAGCTCTAGCATCATCGCATGCTTCAGACGGGTGAGATCATCGTCATCGTTTTGCTCGCGCTCGTTGTCCTCGGGCCAAACCGTCTCCCCGACATGGCCCGCAAGATCGGCCATTGGACCAATGAGTTGCGCAACGCCGCTCGCGAGATCACCAGAGGGCTGGAAGCCGAGATCGACGAAGTGAAGAAGGCCGGCGCGGAGCTCAAGGCTCCTATGGACGAGGTCAAGAAGCCTTTCACAGAGATACGGGATGAGATGAGCGGCTTCGGGGCCAAGGGGCATGAGTGGAAAGGCCCGAAACCGGTTTCGGGGCCGACGCCGGAGGATGCGATGCGCGACCTCGAGGAGATCAACCGCCAGACAGAAGACCTCGAACCCGGAGCTGCACCTGAGGATGACAGCGAGCCAAAAGAGTGACCGACCCCCAGGAGATCGATCGCGGGCCGGAAGAGGGTGATTCCGATGCAGGCTCTCAGGGTCATCGACCTCCCCTAGAGCCGACCGACAGTCCCCAATCGATTCTCGCCCACCTCGACGAGCTGCGATGGCGAATCCTCAAGATCGGCATCGCCATCATCGTGGGAGCAGTCGTGGCCTTCTTCTTCGCCGACTTCTTGAGGGGGATCTTGGAGGCACCGTTTCACAATGCGGTGCCCGACAACACATTTCAGGCACTGAAGCCGGGTGAGGAGTGGGGGGTGTTGATGCGGATCGCCTTCTTTGGTGGTCTGATCCTGACAAGTCCGGTCGTCCTCTATCAACTATGGGCTTTCATCAATCCTGCCCTGACCGGGACCGAGAGGAAGTGGGCTTTTCCCATCGTCGGCGCCCTGGTCGTGCTCTTTCTGGGAGGAGTGCTCTTCGGCTATGTCCTCCTGCCGAGAGGACTCGAATTCCTGCTCGGAATTTTTCCCGACGTGCAGAACGATCTTCTGCTCGGGGACTACTACTCCTTCGTCCTCCGATTCCTCTTCGCCTTCGGTGTCGCCTTCCTCTTCCCCGTTTTCCTCTTTGCAGCCGCTGCCGCCGGTATCGTTTCGTCCCAGCAATTGGCCCGTGGACGACGGTGGGCCGTCTTGATCGTCGTGATCGGGGCCGCGCTGATCACTCCCACGGGTGACATCTTGACTCTGGCGGCCCTTGCCGTTCCCCTCTATCTCATGTTTGAGATCACCTATTGGCTGGTCAGGCTGATCCTGAAGAAATGAGTCTCACAAGATTTTGGGATCGATACGACTTCGAGCCCGATGAGTTCCAGCTCGAGGCCGCAGAGGCCCTCGCCTCCGGTAGGTCGGTTGTGGTGACCGCACCCACCGGCGCCGGCAAGACTCTCGTCGCCGAGGTGGCAACTTTCCTGGGACGATCCGAGGGACGCAGGGTCTTCTACACCACGCCGATCAAGGCCCTCTCCAATCAGAAGTTCGCCGACCTGTCTGCCGACTATCCGGTGGGGGAGGTCGGTCTGCTGACAGGAGACAACGTGGTCAACCCCGAGGCGCCGGTGATCGTGGCCACCCTCGAGGTTTTGCGAAACATGATCTATGCCGACCCCGAGCGTCTCGACGACGTGGCCACGGTGATCCTCGACGAAGCCCACTATCTCCAGGACCCGTCACGGGGCGCCGCCTGGGAGGAGGTGATCATTCACTGCCCTTCTCACATCCGTTTCGTCTGTCTGTCGGCAACGATCTCCAACAATCGCCAGTTCGCCGACTGGGTCGAGGAGAGGAGGGGGCCCACCGAGCTCATCGTCAGCACAGAGCGGCCGGTTCCTCTGGAGTCGATGTACATGATCAAGGAACGTTCCGGCTCTCGCAGCCTCCATCACCTTCCCACCTTTGTCGAGCGGGAAGGTCGGCGTCGGCCCAACCCGAGGTTGGACCACATGCTTGGTCTGGAGCGAGGGCGGCGGCGACGGTTCAAAACGCCCAACCGGATGGAGACGGTCGAGGAACTGGAGCGATCGAAGATGTTGCCGGCCATCTACTTCATCTTCTCCCGAGCGGGATGTGACGCCGCTGCCCATGGTCTCACCGAATCCGGGATGCGTCTCACCGACAGCGAGGACCGGCGTGTGATCCGTCACCTGGCCGAAGAGCGCACCGCTCACCTCACCGACGACGATCTCGGGGTGTTGGGCTACGAACGATGGCTCACCCAACTGGAAAGCGGTGTCGCCGCCCATCACGCCGGTCTTGTCCCGGCGTTCAAAGAGACCGTCGAGGACCTGTTCAAACAGGGCCTGATTCGGGTGGTTTTCGCCACGGAGACGTTGGCGTTGGGGATCAACATGCCGGCGCGCTCGGTGGTGATCGAAAACCTGAGCAAGTTCAACGGTGAGTCCCACCAGTTGTTGGCACCGGGGGACTACACACAGCTGACCGGTCGAGCCGGCCGCCGTGGCATCGACGTTGAAGGCTTTGGCGTGGTCCTCCACTCACCATTCGTCAAGTTCCGTCAGGTGACCGAGATCGCTTCGATTGGCGCCCACGAGCTCACATCGAGCTTTCGACCCACCTACAACATGACGGCGAACCTCGTCGCCAACTACACCGAGAACAGAGCCATGGAGCTGCTCAGCGCCTCCTTCGCCGCTTTCCAGCGCGAGGATCGCAACGTCGAGGCCGACGAGCGGATCGAGGCTCTGGAACACCAGCTCGAGAAGGAAATGGCTCAAACGATCTGTGAGCGTGGTGACATCGAGGAATATCTAGCCTTGATCGAAGCTGCCCCCGAGACGCATCGAAGAGGAGGCGTCGCCGCTTTGCTCGGACCCGGCGACGTCCTCGACGTTGGAGGCGGTTCCCGCGACGGACGGTACGTCGTGCTCACACGACTGTCTTCGAAGAACGGAGGAGCCCGCTACCTGGTGTTGTCGACCTCGGGACGGGTTTCCAGCCTGGGACATCGTCAGATACCGGACAACAGTGAGAAGGTGGGCGATCTCGAGTTGCCCCGGCCTTTTCGGCCCCGAGACCGGCGCTTCATTCAACAGACCCTGCGCATGTTGCGTAAGGTTCCGCCCCGGCGCAGTGACCGGGGACCGCGAGAGCACATGACCGTGGACCACCCGATTGGAGAGTGCCCCGACGCGGCCCACCATGTCTCCGCTTTGCGCCGTGCCCGCCGTCTCCAAATGCGGCTGGAACAGAACCGTGCCATGCGTCGCACCTCGGGGTTTGGGCTGGTCGAGGAATTCAAGGCGATCCAACATCTGCTCGGCAGACTCGATTATCTGGACGGGTGGGCGCTCACCTCCCGAGGAACCCGTCTCCGTCGGGTCTACAACGAAGTCGATCTCCTTGTCACAGAAGCAGTGGAGCGAGGCCTTCTGTATGGGCTGGAGATGCCGGCGCTGGCTGCCCTTGCCTCGGTATTTGTGTACGAACCGCGGTCGGACAACGTGTCGACACCGGATTGGCCCAACGACGTGCTCGCCGACCGATGGGACGACATCGAGCGTCTCTGGAAGGATCTCAACATCCTCGAGACCGAATACAGACTGACCCCGATGCGACGACCGGACCCGGGATTTGGTCGTGTCGCCTACGAATGGGCCGGCGGGGCATCGTTCGACGACCTCACCTCGGGACCCATGGCACCCGGTGACTTTGTCAGGGTCAGCCGTCAACTCGCCGATCTGCTCCGTCAGCTCAGGGATGCCGCTCCGGAGATGCGAGACGATGCGGACGATGCGCTGCGGGCAGTGGACCGCGGCGTCGTCGCCGCCCAGGGTGTGGGTTAGTGGCTGTCAAATGGCGTGTCATCGTCAACCGGGTGGCGGGGAAGTTCCCGACGTCGCCAACGACCGTAAAGGAGGCTCTCGACGCAGCCGGGGTCGACGCTCAAATCGAGACTCCGGGTTCCCGGTCTGAGGCGACGGAAGCGATTCGAACAGCAGTCACCGAGGGGGTGACCCATCTCGCCATGGTTGGTGGTGATGGCAGTGTAAATCTCGCGGCCAACGTCCTCCTGACGATGGACCACGGAGAACCTCCGGTGTTGGGTGTGCTGCCGTCCGGAACCGGTTGTGATCTCCTGCGGACGTTTGGGATCCCGCAAAACCTCGGCGAGGCGGCTCGACATCTGGCCACTAACGATGTCTACCCGATCGACGTGGGCGCGCTCGAAGGTCCGTGGGGTGTCAGATACTTCGTAAACGTTGCCCAGGTCGGCGTGGGAGCCGCCGCCGCGGAGACCGCGCCGAAACTGAGTCGAAGACTGGGGGCGGCGCGTTATCCGCTGGCCTTCGCGGCACGACTGCCCCGATTCCCCCGGGCGAAGGTGACGGTCGAGACCGAGCGGCGGACCCATGAGAGCGAAGCGCTGGCAGTCATCATGGCCAATGCGCAGTTCTTTGCAGGAGGTTGGAACGTGGCGCCCAAAGCCACACTCGTCGATGGGGTCCTCGACATCCAGATCATCAACTGCAACAAGCAGAGAGCACCTGCCCTGGTGCCGAAGATAATCCGGGGCAATCACCTCACCGATCGATCCGTCAGGAGATTTTCGGCGGCTACGTTCAACATCGAGACCGACGTCGAGTGGCCCCTCGAGGCCGACGGAGACTACGTCGGGAATACGCCGGTATCCGGTCGGGTTCTCCCGGCCGCGCTACGTCTCAAAATCTGAGGAATGTGGCATACTCCCGCCCCGCGCGGCGAGAACCAGGAAATGGCTGAAAACGAAACCACCACAGCAGCAGAAGAAGAGATCGACGACCTCGATGATGTCGAAGACATCGATGAGGACGCTCTCGAAGATGACCTGGACGAGGAACTCGTCGTAGTCGAGGACGAAGACTTCGACGATGAAGACGTTCTCGTGGCCGATGACGATGAGGTCGACGATGAGGTCGACGATGAGGTCGATGATGAAGACGACGACGAAGACGACGACCACGACGACGAAACAGCCGAGGCTCTGGAAGAGCTCGAGAATCAGGAGCTGCAACTTCTCGACGACGAAGCCAACGAAGCCATGCTCGTAGACGAGGCCGCCGAGCTGAGGGCGATGCGACGCGAAGAGTTGACCCTCAACGTCGACGCCCAGAGTCAGAAGGACGACGAGTTCGTCTGTCAGTCGTGCTTCATGGTCAAGCGAACGAGCCAGCTGGCGAACAAACGCAAGATGATCTGCTTCGACTGTGCCGACTAAGTGGCCGCTAAGTGCCCACTGAGCCAGTTACAGTCGTCCTTCCGACTTACAACGAGTTAGAGAACCTTCCCCACATCGTCCCCGAGATCGCCGCCCACGGCTATCGGCTCCTCGTCGTCGACGACAACTCACCCGACGGCACCGGACACCTCGCCGACAGCTTCGCACGCGACCTGAGCCAGGTCGCTGTTTTACATCGCGAAGAAAAAGCAGGGCTCGGACCCGCATACGCCGCCGGCTTCGACCGCGCTCTGGCCGACGGCGCGCAAACCGTGATCGAGATGGATGCTGACTTCTCCCATGATCCTGGCGATCTTCCCCGTCTCGTCTCTGCGATCGAGGAAGGGGCCGATGTGGCGATCGGTTCGAGATATGTGTCCGGGGGGGCCACCCCCGACTGGCCGGCACATCGCAAGCTCATCTCGAAAGGGGGCAATCTCTACGCTCGGATCATGTTGGGTATCCCGATCAGGGATGCCACGGCCGGGTTTCGCGCATACCGCGCCGACGCGCTGCGTCGATTGCCATACCGCAGCGCCCGCGCCTCCGGCTACGGATTTCAGGTCGAGCTGGCATGGCGAGCCCACCAGGCCGGGATGAACGTGACCGAAATCCCCATCAGCTTCCACGACCGCACCAGGGGGACGTCGAAGATGGGTTTGCCCATTGTGGCCGAGGCCATGTGGCTGGTGACGGTGTGGGGAGCGGGCCGTCTCCTCGGATCGAATCAGAAATGAAGGTCTCCGCCCGACGAGCCGGGTCAGACGACATCGCAAACCTGGAGTCTCTCTATCGCTCTCTCGAGCAGGAGATGATTGCACTCCACGCCATGTGGCCGTTGGCAGACGGACTCGACGAGCCGGTATCCCAATCGCTCGCGGCTGCACTCGACGACTCGAGCACGATCGTGCTCATCGGCGAGATCGACGGGTACCCCTTCGGTTTTCTCCTGGCGAGAGTGGAGCGTCTCCTGGCTCAAGCCGACGGCGAACTGGTGGGGGCCATCCGGCTGATCTATGTCGATCAAGAGGCACGCGAGGTGGCGTTGGGGGAGGAGATGAGGGACATGGCTCTGCAGATCCTTCGGTCCCGGGGCATCACCAAGTTCGACGCACATGTCCTGCCGGGCCACCGTCTGGCGAAGAACTTTTTCGAGGCGGGGGGGTTCGCGGCACGGTCGATCATCATGTATCACGATGACGACAGGGAATGACCGTCCCATCGTGGGTGTCGGGGTTGCCCTCGTCGACGATGGCGAGATCCTCCTCATCCGCCGCGGGCGCGATCCGGGACGGGGGCTCTGGGCCGTGCCCGGCGGCAAGATTCACCACGGCGAGACAATGAAAGAGGCCGCACGGCGGGAGATGCTCGAAGAGACGGGTCTGGAAGTCGAAGTCGGAGATGTGGTCTGGGTCGGTGAATACATCGAAGGTGACGATCATCTCGTCCTCATCGACTTCGCCGGCTCGGTGATCGGTGGGGAGCTCAAAGCCGCTGACGACGCCGACGAGGCGCGCTGGGTCCCTCTGGACGAGGCGGGCAGCTACCCATTGACCCTGACCATGTATGACTTGATCGATACCCTGCTCCCATGAGCACCGAGGCATTGGAGCTCCTCCAGCAACTCATCCGAAACGAGTGTGTCAACGACGGCACGCCGCAGAGCGGCCACGAGTACCGCTCCGTGGCGACATTGGTCGACTATTTCGGTGTCGAAGGTGAAGTCTTCGAGCCGGTTCCGGGCAGACAGAGCTTGATCTACCGCATCGAGGGCTCGGACCCGGAGGCGCCCTCGCTGGGGTTGTCTCCGCACATCGATGTCGTGCCGGTGGACGCTTCCGGTTGGACCCAGGACCCCTTCGGCGCCGAGATCGTCGACGGTTTCGTCTACGGGCGGGGAGCCGTCGACATGCTCAATGTCACCGCCGCCATGTCCGTCGCTGCCCGCCCCTACATCACGGGCGAACTCAAGCCGCGTGGCGACCTCCTCTTCGTGGCACTAGCCGACGAAGAGGCGGGTGGCGCCCTGGGAGCACATCCCTACACGGAGCAACGATGGGATCAAGCTCGCGTGGACTACATGCTCACCGAGGTGGCCTATCCGCCGGTGTCATATGCCAGCGAGCAGTCCATCCCGGTGGCAACCGGGGAGAAAGGCGCCTTTTGGTCTCTGCTCCGCAGCACCGGCACTCCTGGCCACGGCTCGGCACCCTACGGATCAGACAATGCGCTTCGCAAGATGGTCGAGGCCATCCACGGCATCTTCTCGGAGCCGATGCCGGTCGTCATCACCCATGAATGGCGCGAATTCGTGGCCTCACTCGAGATCCCCGACGACGTCAAGGAGGCCCTGATAGACCCTGATCAGGTCGACGAGGCCATAGACACTTTTGCTGTCGACGATCCCCTCTTTGCCAGATACGCCCATGCGGTGACCCATCTGACGATCTCACCGAACATGTTGAACGCGGGCATGAAGTCCAACGTGATCGCCAGCCAGGCCAGTGCCAATGTCGACATTCGCGCTCTGCCCGGGACCGACCGGGCTTTCGTCGACTCGTTTCTGTTCAAGGCCATGGGCTCGGCCCGCGACGACGTCGACATCGAGCCGATACAGGACTTCGAAGCGACCCTGAGCCCCATGGGCAACCCCCTCTGGGATGCGATCGCGGACAGTGTCGAGAAGATCGAAGGGCACCGTCGACTACTCCCCACGATCATGAATGTGGCAACCGACGCCCGGTTCTGGCGGAAGAAAGGGACGATTGCCTACGGAGTCGGGTTGTACGACGACAGGATGGACTTCTCCGAGATGCTGGCGTTGTTCCACGGCCACGACGAGCGGGTCTCAGTCGAATCCGTTGCCCGGACGACCAGGCTGTACACCGAGATCTTCGATCGTTTCCTGTCTCCCGAATCTTGACCGTTCTCTGCGATCTCGACGGGGTCATCTACCGGGGCCGGCGGGTGCTTCCCGGAGTGAAGCCGGCTCTGGCGCGGCTCACCGATTCCGGAATCCCGGTGCTGTTCATCACCAACAACTCGACCCGTACCCCACAGGCCACGGCCGAAAAGATCTCCACGCTCACCGGTGTCCCGGTCCAAGCCGATCAGGTGCTCACCTCGGCTCTGGCAGCGATGACCTTGCTCGACGACAGTGACGACCCGTTGTTGATTGTGGGTGAGGAGGGAGTGAGGTCGGCAGTGGAAGAGACCGGGCTCACGGTGACCGACGACCCGCTGTCGGCAGGAGCCGTAGTGGTCGGATTGACCCGCTCGCTCACATACGAAATGGTGTCCGCTTCGATGCAGGCGATCATGAACGGAGCCCGGTTCATCGCCACCAACGATGACACCAGCTTTCCCACCGAGGACGGGCTCGTCCCCGGATGTGGCGCCATTGTCGCCGCCATTGCGGCTGCTTCGGGTGTTCGTCCCGAGGTTGCGGGCAAACCCAACCAGGCGATGAAAGACCTCATCCGGTCGAGAGTCGACGGTGATGCCTGGATAGTCGGGGATCGTGTCGACACCGACATTGCCCTCGCGGCCGGTGTGCCGGGCTGGCGTTCGATCCTGGTCCTTACCGGAATCTCCGATGCCGAGACGGCTGCCAACAGTGGCGCAGACTTCGTGGTGGATGATTTTCCAGCAGCCGCAGATCTGGTTCTCCGGCACCAACAGCAGTCATAATCAACTACGACATGGATCTAACTCCAGAACAGGTCACTGAGATCAACCAGGCCCTCGAGAAGCTAGAGACTCTCGACCCCGCCGACATCCCGGAGCCCGCCGCCGCCCTGGTCGAGTTGCTCAACACCATCCTCGAGGAAACGGAGGAAGCATGAAGTACGCCCTCCACGTTCGAGCGGCAAGACCGGCTATGTCCGAATTCGCCCGCCGGCTCGCCACCGAAATCGAAGGCAACGGTGGCGTGGTGCTCGAGGATCCGGATACCAGTGCCGACATGGTGCTGGCAGTCGGCGGTGACGGCACCATGCTCGCAGCAGTTCAGAGTGCGGTCGATCTTGACGTGCCTGTGCTGGGATTCAACCTGGGGACGTTGGGATTTCTCACTGAGGCCGAGCCAGACGATGTCTCTGCGGTGGTGAAACGTCTGGAGAGGGGCGAGTTCGACATTGAGACCAGGCTCACCGTTGCGGCGTCCACCACCAGCGCGGTTGCGGTCGGCGTGAACGACGTCGTAGTCGAGAAGATCGATTCGACCCGGCTCGTGAGTCTCGAAGTCGTCATCGATGGCACCCCATTCGCCACCTACCGGGCCGATGGTCTCATCATCGCGACCCCGACCGGCTCCACCGCATACTCGTTCTCTGCAGGTGGCCCGGTAGTCGACCCGCAGGTCGAAGCGTTGGTGCTCACGCCGGTGGCAAGTCATTCCCTCTTCGACCGCCCTCTCGTGCTTCCTGCCGATGCGGCGATCGATATCACCGTGCATCGCGACCGCCTGGTTCGGGTCAATGTCGACAAGACCGATCTCGGTCAACTCGGCGAAGGGGAGATGGTGAAAGTCAGGAAAGGTGACCGGCCCGCTCAGTTCGTCACCTTCGGCACGACCAGTTTCCCGGGGTTGGTGCGCACCAAGTTCAGACTCGAATAGTGGGCTTCTAGTGGTCCTCGAACATCTGCGGGTGGCCAATCTCGGTGTCCTCGAAGACGCCGCCATCGACCCATCAACTGGCTTCACCGTGATCACCGGTGAGACCGGCGCCGGGAAAACCCTGCTGTTGGGTGGATTGCGACTGATCCTCGGGGGGAAGGCCGACTCCGACGCCGTCGGCCCGTTCGCCCATCAGGCTCAGGTGGATGGTCTTTTTGACCTCGGCCAGGAGCAGTTGGGTGCCACCCGAGTGGTTCCCCGCGACGGACGCAGCAGGGCCCATCTCGAGGGTGCGATCGTGTCGGCGGCGGCCCTCCAAGACCGTCTTGGCGCCCTCATCGACATCGTCGGACAACACGACCAGCTCTCCCTCACCAGGCCAGCGCAAATTCTCGAGCTTCTCGACGGCACCCTCGACGCCGGGGGAACCAAGGCTCGGGACGACTACCGGGCAGCGTGGGCGGACCTCCAGGATGCTCTGGCCCGGCAGAAACAGTTGGGCGGAGACCAGATCGCTCTCGCCCGCGAGCTCGACCTCACCCGCTATCAGGCCAATGAGATCGCGACGGCCGGACTCCGCCCTGGCGTCGACGAACAACTAGAAATCGATGTCTCCCGTCTGCGCAATGTCGAGGAGATCAGAGAACATCTTTCTGAGACGGTCCGGCTCAGCGACTCGATGGCAGAATCGGCCGGGGAGCTGGTTTCGAGACTGCGCAAAGCGACCGGACTCGATCCTGCTCTTGGCGAGTTGGCGAGCGCTGCCGACGGGCTCGCCGCCGCCGTCTCCGAGCTGACCCGCGATTCGATGTCGTCCTCTGACCATCTCGAGGCCGATCCGGAGCGGCTGGCGGAGTTAGAAGAGCGTCTCACTGCCATCGGTGAACTCAAGCGGAAATACGGTCGCACCCTCGATGATGTCATCGCGTTTGGAGAAGAGGCGGAGCGGCGCGCCCGGGAGCTGCAGGCCTTGATCGACGACGCGGACAAGATCGATTCCCTCATCGACCGGGCGCGTGTCGAGGTGCGCGCCCGGGCCGGTGCATTGCACCGGGCGAGGGAGGCCGCCGCGTCAGAGCTCGGCAAAGAGATGCACTCCCATCTTTCTGATCTCGGGCTGTCGATGGCCCGGATATCGATACGGCTCGAGGAGACCGATCCCGGTTCCTCTGGCGCCGATCGAATGGTGATCGAGTTCGCCTCGGATAGGCGTCTCGAGCCGGGAGACGTCGGCTCGGTCGCCTCAGGTGGCGAGCTGTCCCGGCTGGTGTTGGCACTCAGGCTGGCGACCCGCAGTGAGCGAACCGTCACACTGGTCTTCGACGAAGTCGACACTGGAGTAGGCGGCAAGACTGCCCTGGCGATGGGTGCCAAGCTGGCCGAGCTTGCCAAGACGAGTCAGGTTCTATGTGTCACCCACCTTCCTCAGGTGGCGGCTCACGCCGACACCCACTACGTGGTGGAACGTCCCGCAGACGGTGCAGCGAGAGTGCGTCACGTCGTCGGTGAGGACCGGGTCGAGGAGATGGCCCGAATGCTGGCCGGTCTTCCCGAAAGCGTCGCTGGCCGGACGGCGGCGGCCGAGCTCCTCGAATCGGCAGGGAAATAATGGCGACCCGGGGGAGGGGTGCTACTGTGGCATCCCGTCATGGACGGGCCGCTTTTCGGACAAGAGACACCACGAGAAGACCAGGCCCCGTCGACTGACTCCACCGTCAAGTTCATTTTCGTCACCGGTGGCGTCGTCTCCAGTCTCGGCAAGGGGATAGCAGCAGCTTCGTTGGGCCGGCTTCTAAAATCCCGGGGTCTGAGGGTTGTGAACCAGAAGCTCGACCCGTACATCAATGTCGACCCGGGGACGATGAACCCGTTCCAACACGGTGAGGTCTTTGTCACCGACGACGGCGGGGAGACCGATCTCGATCTGGGTCACTATGAGCGATTCACGGGCGAGAATCTCCGCCGCACCTCCAATGTGACCTCCGGATCCGTCTATCTATCGGTCATCCAGAAGGAGCGTCGCGGGGACTATCTGGGCGACACCGTCCAGGTGATTCCCCACGTGACCAACGAGATCAAGGAACGGGTGCGCCGGGTCGGCGCCCAGGACGTCGATGTGGTGGTAACCGAGGTGGGCGGGACCGTTGGAGACATCGAGAGTCTCCCCTTCCTCGAGGCGATCCGCCAGTTCGGCAACGACGTCGGCCGCGCCAACGTGATGTTTGTCCATGTCACCCTCGTCCCCTTCATCGCGACTTCAGAAGAGTTGAAGACCAAGCCCACCCAGCACTCGGTGGCAGAGCTGCGGTCGAAGGGGATTCACCCGGATGTGATCATCGTCCGCTCTGATCGTGACATCGACGAATCGGTGCGCAAGAAGATCAGCCTGTTCTGTGACGTGGAGCCGCGGGCGGTCATCGCCGCCCCCGACGCCGACGACATCTATGAGGTGCCGCTGACCCTGAACGAGGGAGGCCTCGATGACGTCGTCTGCGATCGGCTCGGTCTGATCACCGGCCCTCCCAACCTCGAGTCCTGGAGGGCCATGGTGGATAAGGCAGCGTCGGCCACCGACGAGGTGACGATCGGCATCGTCGGCAAGTATGTCGACCTCCCGGACGCCTATCTCTCGGTCGCCGAGTCTCTGCGTCACGGCGCGGCGGGATTGGGCCTGAAGCTCGACCTGCGCTGGGTGCCCTCCGACGAGCTGACCGGTCTGCTCGCCGACTCTTACCTCGAAGACCTCGACGGCATCGTCATCCCGGGTGGGTTTGGATATCGCGGTGTGGAGGGGAAGATCCAGGCAGTTCGATACGCCCGTGAGAATGGAGTCCCGCTGCTGGGGCTTTGTCTCGGTTTGCAGTGTGCGGTCATCGAGTTTGCCAGGTCGGTCCTGGGAATGAGCGAGGCGAACAGCACCGAATTCGATCCGTCGTCTCCCGACCCGGTCATCGACCTCATGGCCAGCCAGGAGGAAGTCGAAGACAAGGGTGGCACCATGCGACTCGGTCTCTACGCAGCCAAGCTCGCTGAAGGATCAAAGGTGCGGGCTCTATACGACAAGGAGCTCGTCTACGAGCGGCATCGTCACCGCTGGGAGGTGAACAACCGCTACCGGAAGGATCTGGAGGGGGCGGGGATGCGTCTCTCCGGACTCTCCCCGGACGACAATCTGGTCGAATACATAGAGTTGATCGATCATCCCTATTTCGTGGCGACCCAAGCCCATCCTGAGTTCAGGTCCCGACCGGACGACCCCCATCCGCTCTTCGTGGGCCTGGTCAGGGCCGCCGCCGCCCACCGGGAGGGAATCACGATCGTCATCGAGGAGAGCAGTGTGAGCTCTTGATCGTTGGTGTCCCCAAGGAGATCAAGACAGAGGAGCACCGGGTCGCAATCACTCCCATCGGAGTTCGTGAGCTGACCGACCGTGGTCATCGAGTATTGGTCGAGGCCGGTGCCGGCGAGGGATCGACCATCCACGACGAGGAGTACGAGGCCCAGGGAGCGACCATCGTGGCCAGCGTCAACGACGTGTTCGACGATGCCGAGATGATCTTGAAGGTGAAAGAACCGCAGACCTCCGAGGTGGATCTGCTCCACGAGGGTCAAATCCTGTTCACCTATCTGCATCTCGCCGCCTACCCGGAGATGGCGGCCCGTCTCGCCAAGCGAGGAATCGTCGCCATCGCATATGAGACCGTGCAGATGGCGGACGGCTCCCTGCCCTTGCTGGCGCCAATGTCGGAGATCGCCGGTCGGATGGCGACCCAGGCCGGTGCCTATTTCCTGGAGAAGTCTCAGGGGGGCAGGGGGATCCTGCTCGGGGGGGTCACTGGAGTCAGCCCCGCCAGGGTTGTGATCGTCGGCGGAGGTATTGCTGGGTCCAACGCGGCCGTGATCGCCATGGGGATGCAGGGTGACGTCATCGTGCTCGACACCGACGTCCGAAAGCTGAGGGCGCTGGATTCTCTGTATCTGGGGCGGATCGTCACCCTCCACTCCAACAAGCTGACGATCGAAGAGCAGGTCATCGGTGCGGATCTCGTCATCGGGACCGTTCTGGTCCCGGGCGCATCTGCACCAAAGCTTGTCACAGAAGACATGGTCAAATCCATGAAACGAGGTGCCGTCCTCGTCGATGTGGCGATCGATCAGGGCGGATGTTTTGCCACATCCCGCGAGACCACTCATTCCGACCCCGTATACGAGCTCCACGATGTCCTCCACTACGCCGTCGGCAATATTCCCGGAGCGGTGCCCCACACCTCTACCTATGCACTCACCAACGCCACTCTTCGCTACGCAGTGGTGATGGCCCACGATGGTGTCAACCGGGCTCTCGCCGCCCATCCCGAACTTCAGGCAGGGGTGAACCTCGTGAGCGACCAGGTCTGTCATCCCGGTGTGGCGGAGAGTCTGGGCGTAAACCATGTTCCGGCGATGGAGGCGATCTCTTCGCTGTGAGCCAGGTCTCGCTCGAGGCCGGTGTCGAGGAATATCTGGTCTCACTGCGTGTGGAGCGAGGGCTCTCCGCCAACACCATCGCCGCCTATACCCGAGACCTGAGTCAGTACCTCGTCTTCCTCGAAGGTCGCGAGCCTGTCGAGGAGTTGATCTCCGAGCTCATCACACGGATGCGGCATCGCGGGCTCGCCGACTCCACGGTGGGGCGCAAGATCGCCTCCCTCCGAGGGTTGCATCGTTTCCTGGTGATCGAGGGATTCCGCGACAACGATCCCATGGCCCTCATCGACAGCCCGCGGCGGCCCGATCCTTTCCCGAAGGCGCTCACTGTTGAGGAGGCGATCGCATTGGTCGAGGCGCCGGGCACCGGGGATATCGCGGCACGAAGAGACCGCGCTCTCCTCGAGTTTCTCTACGCCACTGGAGCCCGTGTCTCGGAGACCGTTGGGGTCGACCTGGGGGATCTCGACCTGGAGGACAGGGTGGTGATGGTCACAGGGAAGGGGGCGCGCCAGCGCCTGGTCCCAATGGGTGGGAAGGCGGTCGACGCAATCCGATCCTGGCTTCCCGATCGCATCGGACTGGTCAGCCGGCGAGGGAAAGGCGACCCCCTGTTCATCAACATGCGTGGCGGGCGCCTCAGCCGCCAAGCTGTCTTCGATATCGTCAAAAAACACGCACTATCCGCCGAAATCGAGACCACTCGTGTCTCTCCGCATGTGCTCCGGCATTCGGCGGCAACACACATGGTCGAGGCCGGCGCCGACCTCAGATCGGTACAAGAAATCCTGGGTCACGCTACAATCAGCACAACCCAGGTCTACACGCGGGTCAGTCCCGCACACGTAATGGAGATCTACGTCGAGGCGCACCCAAGGAGCAGGTAATGACGCTCGACATCGCAAATGCCGAGAAAGAGCTCAGAAATGAGCGAGAACGACTTGTCCACCAGCTCGACGAGCTGGGTGCTGCCGAGTCGGGCGATCTCAGGTCGGACATCGACTTCGGTGGCAGCTTCGCCGACGCCGCATCCGTGACTGCGGAGAGGACCGAGGTGCTGGGACTGGTGGAGTCCATCAAGAGTCAGTTGGACGATGTCGACGCCGCTCTCGCCCATATCGAGGCAGGCACCTATGGCATCTGTGCAAATTGTGGTGCAGAGATCAACGCCGACCGTCTCGCATTCCGACCTGCCTCGATTCTGTGTGTCGACTGCAAGTCGAAGGCCAATCATTAGTGACCCGGGTTCGCTGGCCCACCTCATCAATCGTTTCTTCGACGTTGCGTTTGCCCGCCC
>Ga0299913_10001359_pt1 | contig 17940 bp, 13 predicted proteins | sample RVTome_9_FD_201360 | JGI IMG/M metagenome (GOLD analysis project Ga0299913, IMG submission 201360) | Soil microbial communities from uranium-contaminated site in the Upper Colorado River Basin, Wyoming, United States - RVT155D38 (version 2) ... | reverse complement strand
CTGGATCTCGGTGAGCCGGGAGAAGCGTTCCTTGATCACCTGGTCGGGTACGAATTGGTCGGTCAGTCCCGCTGCCGCCGTGCCGGGACGTGGGGAGAAGATGAACATGAAGGCGTGGTCGAAACGGGCCTCCTCGACGACCTCCAGGGTTTGTTCGAAGTCCTCATCGGACTCTCCCGGGAAACCAACGATGATGTCTGTGGAAACCGCCAGACCCGGGATGATCTCCCGCGCCATTCCCAAACGGTCCGTGTACTTCTTGCGGTGATAGCCACGATGCATGGCTCGAAGCATGCGGTCGGAGCCCGACTGGAGCGGGAAATGGAGATGCTCGCAAACCGCCTCGCTCTCGGCCATCGCCCGCGCCACGTCCTCGCGGAAGTCGTTGGGATGTGGGCTGGTGAATCTGACCCGCCTGATCCCCTCGACCTCACCAACCCGTCGCAGCAACTCGGCGAAGATGGGCCGGCGCCTCCCGTCGAGAGCAAGGTCCCGACCGTACGTGTCGACGTTCTGGCCGAGCAGCGTGACCTCGACCACACCTTCGGCGGCGAGGCGCTCCACCTCGCTCACGATGTCGCCGGGTCGGCGGGAGACCTCGACACCTCGCACCGAGGGCACTATGCAGAAGGTGCAGGTGTTGTTGCATCCCACCTGGATGGTCACCCAAGCCGAGTGCTCCAGCTCCCTCTTGACGGGCAGTGACGAGGGCATCGCCTGCAACTCGTCGACCACCTCCGTTATCGGGCCCCAGTTCTCGGCGTGGTCCATGAGATCGAGCACCCGATCGAGGTTGTGAGTTCCCATGACCACGTCGACCCACGGCGCCCGCTCCCGCACCATGTCGCGGTCCTTCTGGGCAGCGCAGCCACCGACCACGAGCAGCATGTCGGGGTTGACGTCCTTGATCGCCTTGAGCTGGCCGAGGTTGCCGTACATCCGGTTGTCGGCGTTCTCCCTGATGGTGCAGGTGTTGACGTAGACCACGTCGGCGCTCTCGAATCCTTCGGCGGGGGTCATCCCGTCGATCTCGAACAGCCCGGCGATGCGCTCGGAGTCGTGCTCGTTCATCTGGCACCCGAAGGTGCGGATGAAGTAGCGGCGGCCGGCCCGGGTGGGCTGGCGCTGTGCCGGCCGGCGCAGAGTCGGATTGGGGAGGGAAACGAGCTGGGTCATGTACACGGCCTCAGCGTGCGTAGTCGGTGGCCCGAAACTCCCGAATCACTGTGACTTGGATCTGTCCCGGGTACTGAAGGTCCTCTTCGAGTTTACGAGCGATCCGACGGGAGAGCTCTCTGGCGTCGAGATCCGAGACGTCGCCGGGGTCGACGACGACCCTGACCTCGCGTCCCGCCTGGAGGGCGAAGACGTGATCTACCCCGGGAAACTCCATCGCCAGGGTCTCCAGTCGCTCCAGTCGCTTGACGTAGCCCTCCAGGGTTTCCCGGCGAGCCCCAGGGCGCGCCGCCGACACCGCATCCGCCGCCTGGACGATCACGGCGAGCACGGTTCGCGGCTCCACCTCGTTGTGATGCGCTTCGATCCCGTGGACCACCGCCGGGTCCTCGTCGAAGCGTCGGGCGATCTCAGCCCCGATCAGAGCGTGGGAGCCCTCCACCTCATGGGTGACCGCCTTGCCCAGATCGTGGAGGAGTGCGGCTCTTTTCACCGGAGCCGGGTCGATGCCGAGCTCCGAGGCCAGCATCGAGGCGATGTGGGCGGTCTCGACCAGATGGTTGAGGACGTTCTGGCCATAGGAGGTTCGATACTTGAGACGACCCATCAACGTGACGATCTCCGAGTGCATCCGGGATACCCCGGCTTCCACCAGGGCCCACTCCCCCGCATCGCGAACGCTCTGCTCTACCTCGTCCCGGGCCTTCTCATAAGCCTCCTCGATCGAGGCGGGGTGAATTCGCCCGTCGGCCACCAGCTTCTCCAGCGTGATCCTGGCCACTTCCCTGCGCACGGGGTCGAACGAGGAGACGGACACCGCCTCCGGTGTGTCGTCGACGATCAGGCTGGTGCCCGTGACCGACTCCAGATGTCGGATGTTCCGACCTTCCCGGCCGATGATCCGGCCTTTCATGTCGTCGGAGGGAAGCTGGACGACCGAGACCGTGGTCTCGGTGACCACTTCCGAGGAGAGCCGCTGGATGGCAGTGGCCAGGATGCGCCTCGCCCGTCGGTCGGCCTCCTCCCGCGCCTTTATCTCGAGGTCGCGCACCACGATCATCGCCTCGCGTCGCGCTTCGTCCTCGACTTGGGCCAGCATCTCCGTCTTGGCCGTGGTCACATCGATCCCGGCCATCTGCTCGAGTCGGAAGCGCGCCTCTTCCTTGAGCCGCTCCATGTCGGCCCGGATCTGGTTGAGCTCCTCTTCCCGGTCGATGAGCATCTTCTCCCGGTGAGCCAGGTTGGACGCCCTCTGGTCGAGAGTCTCTTCACGCTGCTCCAGCCGAGATTCGAGATTGGACAATTCGAGTCGCCTGTGAGCCAGGTTGGCCTCTTCCCGCTCCCGATAGGTCTCCGCCTTGGCCCGTGCCTCTTCCTCGGCCTTGGACAGGATGCGCTGAGCATCGAGACGGGCGGAGGTGACCATGTCCTCTGCCGACACGACGTCCCGCTCCCGTCGTCTGGCGATTGCGAGACGGGCGAGCAGGTACCCGAAACCGAGACCGATGACGACCCCCAGGACGGTGAGCCCGGCCACCACGGTGTTTTCCATCGCGGTCCCTTCCTCCGGTCCGGAGACAAAACGTGCCGGGCTCCCTATCCGAATGGACTGAGGGCCCGGCACACGAAACGAAGCTGACTAACGAAGTCGGACGGTCACCCGTCGGTCCGTTGGCTCCTTCTCTTCACGTCTTCTTCCCGGTTGCAGTTCAAAGTTGTGTTCGTGTGAGCCATCGATCCTACACGGAGATGGCGGAAGCTGAACATCTACTCCTCGCCACTGCTCCCCTGCTCTTCCCCACCGGCCGTGCTCACTTCCTCGGTGGCTTCCTCCTCGGTGGCTTCGCCCTCGGGGGTGTCACCGAGACCGACCAGCTCGTAGACCTTCGCCTGGAGCTGCATCGCCACCTCGGGATTCTCCCGGAGGAAGCGCTTGGCGTTCTCCCGACCCTGGCCCAGCTGATCGTCGTCGAAGGTGAACCAGGCGCCGCTCTTGTTGACCACCCCATGTTCGACCGCGACGTCGAGCAGGCTGCCCTCGCGGGAGATGCCCTGCCCGAACATGATGTCGAACTCGGCGAGACGGAATGGCGGCGCCATCTTGTTCTTGGCCACCTTGACCTTGACCCTGTTGCCCACACTGTCGGTTCCATCCTTGATCGTCTCGATGCGACGGATGTCGAGACGGACCGAGGAGTAGAACTTGAGCGCACGCCCCCCCGGGGTCGTCTCAGGTGATCCGAACATCACCCCGATCTTCTCTCGAAGCTGGTTGATGAATACCGCAGTAGTCCTCGACTTGTTCAAATTGCCGGCCAGCTTGCGCAAGGCCTGGGACATGAGCCGGGCCTGGAGGCCGACATGGGTGTCACCCATCTCCCCCTCGATCTCGGCACGGGGCACCAGGGCGGCCACCGAGTCGATCACCAGCACATCGAGGGCGCCGGAGCGGATGAGCATGTCGGCGATCTCCAACGCCTGCTCCCCGGTGTCGGGCTGGGAGATGAGCAGCTCGTCGACGTCGACCCCGATCGCCTTGGCGTAGACCGGGTCGAGGGCGTGCTCGGCGTCGATGAAGGCGGCGATGCCACCGTTGCGCTGGGCCTCGGCCACGATGTGAAGGGCAAGACTGGTCTTGCCCGAGCTCTCCGGCCCGTACAGCTCGACGATCCGCCCCCGCGGCACCCCACCGATACCCAGGGCGAGGTCGAGGGAGAGGGCGCCCGTGGAGATGACGTCGACCTTGCGGTTGGCCGCCTCCCCCATCTTCATGATGGCTCCCTTGCCGAACTGACGCTCGATCTGGCTGAGCGCCATGTCCAAGGCTTTGTCTCGCTCCATTTTCGACTCCTTCCTCGAGTCCCCTCTTCACGGGTTCCTATGACGTTCAAACGTAGATGCCGGCTGTGACAAGAAATTGCCGTTCCAGAATCCCTTCAGAATCTCATCCAGAATCCGCGTCCCGCCGGATACTAGACCGAACAGGTGTTCGTGATGGTCATTTACCCGCCCAACGGAAATGTTTCAAGGGGCTCGTATCGAACCCCGCCCCGCCCGGGCTGTGACCGGTAGACCACGATCGACCGACAGCGCCATCGGAGATCGAGTGCGGGGAACTCCTCGACCAGTCGGCTCACGTCCTCCGGCGGGCGGACCCGGCTCAAGGTCAGGTGGGCGCGGAAGGGCCGATCCTCGGGAGCGAAACCGGCAGTCTGGGCGGCCTCCTCGGCGTGGTCGGCCAGTTCCTCGAGCCGCTCGCGGCCATCGTTCACTGCCAGCCAGGTCACCGTGGCGCCCCGTGGCCGGGGGAAGGCACCCATCTCGCCGAGCCCCACAGCGAACTCGGACCCGAGCCCGGCTCCGTCGAGCTCGGCCAGGAACCTCTCATATGCCACCTGGTCGGTCGCTCCGAGGAAACGAAGCGTGATGTGCCAGTTCTCGGGGCGCACCGCCTTCCCCGGCACGACGACGGTCTCGAGACGGTCGGCCAGAGCCATGCGAATCTCATCCGGCAGCGGCACGGCCACGAAGAGACGGCCTACCCGTCCTTCCACCATTTCCCGATCAGGGCAAGCCGGGTCAACTGGAGGGCGGCCGCCGTGGCATAGGTGCGGACCCGCTCCCGGTCACCGGTGAACCTGAGCTCGCGGGCGCGGGCGCCTTCGGGAGTGGCCACACCAATGATCACCGTGCCCACAGGCTTCTCCAGCGGCTCGGGCCCGGCCGAGCCGGTAACCGACACGGCCACGTCGACGCCGAGCAACGATTGGGCCCCCCGGGCCACGTCGATGGCGGTCTCGACGGTCACCACCTGGGTGACGTCGGCCACACCGAGGAGCTTCTGCTTCAACTCCGAGTCGTAGGCGACCAGCCCTCCCTTGACTACCGCCGACGAGCCGGGGAGATCGGTGAGGCGGGCAGTGACCATGCCCCCGGTCATCGACTCGGCGGTCCCGATGGTGTACTCCCGATCCGAGAGCAGTCTCAGCAGCACCCGTTCGATGGTCTCATCGTCCGATCCGAAGATGCTGTCGCCCAGCCGGGACCGCACCTCGTTCTCCATCGGCTCGATCAATCGTCTTGCCTCGGGCGCGGTGGCCGCCTTGGCCGTGATCCTGAGCTTGATCTCGGAGTTGGAGGCTAGGAAGGCAAGCGATGGGTTCACCGAGCCGGTGTAGAGATCGTCGAGCATCTCGGCCACCTCCGACTCGGGCCGGCCCCAGGTGCGGAGGAGCCTGCTGGCTATCACCTGCTCGTCGTTCGATGCGGTCGCGAGCCGGGGCAGCACCTCGGCGAACATCAGGTGCTCCATCTCGGCGGGGACGCCGGGGACACAGAAGATCAACCTTCCCTGGTGCTCGACGACGAGACCCGGTGCGGTCCCCCTCGGGTTGGGCAGAAGCTCGGCGCCCTCGGGATGAGATGCCTGGCGCAGGTTGCTCTCAGGCATCTCCCGACCCCGTCTCGCCCACCACCCCCGCAGATGGTCGGCGTATTCCTCGTTGAACACCATCTCCCGCCCGGTCACCGCGGACACCGCCTCGCGGGTTATGTCGTCCTGGGTGGGGCCGATGCCACCGGTGATGACGACCGCGTCGGAACGATCGAGGGCGATCCTGATCGCCGAGGCAATTCGCCCCAGATTGTCCCCTACCGTCTGCTGGTAGTGGGCGTCGAAGCCACGCTCGGCGAGGGCTGCTCCCATCGTCGAGGTGTTCGAGTTCACGATCTGCCCCAGCAGCAACTCGGTCCCGACTGCGATGACCTCGACAATCATGGCTTCGCCGTCCACGGCTCTCGGTAGTCGGTATCCGGAAACTCCCTGACCTCGATTCTCGCTGATGACCGGCTACCGACTACCGACGACCGCACAGCCTCCATGTCGGGGCCGAAGACACCGGTGTACTCGACCTCGACCCACTCTCCGACCCGGCCATCGTCGAGACGGATGACACCGTCGATCTCGGGAGCCTGGCGATGGGAGCGGCCGACCGGCAATCCGTCCTCTACCTGGTCGACCAGGACCCGATCGGTTCGGCCCATCCAATCGGAGTGACGCGCCTCGGTGATCTCCTCCTGGATGGCGGAGAGGTGCCGGAGCCGATCCATCATCTCTTCCCTGGGCACACGCCCGTCCATCTCGGCGGCGGGGGTCCCCGGTTCTGCCGAGTAGGGGAAGAACCCCGCCCAGTCGAGCCCCACCGCGGAGAGGAAGTCGGCAAGGTCCTCGACCTCATCCTCGGTCTCGCCGGGGAAGCCGACGATGAACGACGACCTGAGGGCGGCATCCGGCTCGAGCTCCCGGATCCGGGCGACCAGCGCTGTGTGCTTCTCCAGGTTGCCCGGTCGCTTCATCTTTCGCAGCAGCGGGGCGGAGACGTGCTGGAGCGAGAGATCGAAGTAGGGCGTCACCACCGGGTTGGAGGTCATCTCGACGAGGAGACGCTCGCGGATCTCCCTCGGGTGAAGATAGAGGAGCCGCAGCCTGCCCAGACCGGGAACGTCGGAGAGGAACACGAGGAGGTCGGGAAGACCACCCGGGGCCTCGATGTCACGTCCGTAGGCGGCGAGGTCTTGAGCGACCAGCACTACCTCGCTGACGCCCGACTCGACCAGACCCTGGACCTCCTCCCTGATCTCGACCGGTGACCGGGACCGCTGCTTCCCTCTGATCGCGGGGATGGCGCAGAACGTGCACGGCTTGTCGCACCCCTCCGCCACCTTGACATAGGCGTAGGGAAGATCGGAGAGGGGACGACCGGTGGCGTTGAGGATGTCCATCACCGGGCGCCGCCGCACGTCGATCGGCTGCCAGCGGGTGAGACCGTCGAGCACCCCGACCAACTCGCCGTAGCGGTCGATGCCGAGCACGGCATCGACCTCGGGGAGGGCCTGTTCCACCTCGGAGCCGAAGCGTTGCGCCATGCACCCGATCACGACCGATCTGGCGCCGGGCCGCTTTCGCTCCTCGAGGTCGAGGATGACGTCGACCGACTCCTCCCTCGCCTCTTCGATGAAGGCGCAGGTGTTGACCATCACCACGTCGGCTTCCTCAGGGCCTGCCGCCCAGGCATACCCGGCCTCGGAGAGCATGGCGATCAGCTTCTCTGAGTCGACCTGGTTCTTTGCGCAGCCGAGCGTGCTCAGCCAGAGGGCGGGGACGGGCATGCCGTGAGGATAGGAAGCGCGGGCTACTCCCGGGACGTCTCGACCACGGTGAGAAGGGACCCGGGGCCGACTGCGTCGGCGAGGGTGTTCCAGGTGGCGATGCTCACCTGGCCGTCCTCTTCTATCTCGGCGCAGGCGAGGTGGACGGCATCGACCAGAGCACCGAGCGAATGGTCGAGCTCATAGGCCTGGGTGACCGCGATGCGCGCATCGGCCACATCGTGACGCCCCACCGCCCGGATCGCCTCCTCTGCGAAGGCCTCCGCCTTCGGGCTCATCAGATCTCGCGGAACAGATAACGCCGGAGGATGTCGATGCGTCGGTCCAGGGACTCCGGCTCGAGGTACCAGAGCATGGCGGCGACGGTGGACAGCAAGGGATTCCCGTCCTGGGGAGTGAAGGAGAAGCCGACTACCTCATTCCCGTTGCGCACCGCCAGCGTGTCGAGTGCGACCACGGTCTGGCTCATGATCCGGCCGTAGTAGCCGTGATCGCGCCCGAAGGAGAACACCTGGTTGGCCGACTTCTTGTGGGTGACCGCCACCCGGGTGTTGGCCATGAGCCGCTCCTTGGCCTCGTCGACCGTGATCTCCTCGTCGAGCTGCAACGAGAACTGGATCGAGTGCATGTACTGGGTGTTGATCTTCACCGCCGACGAGTAGAGATTGAGGTCGTAGCCCAGCGTCGCGAACAACTCGTGGGCGTCGCGGGCGTGGTGGGTGCCGAACCGCTCGTCTTTGTGCGCCTCGACGGTGGGGCTGGCCACGAAGCCGTCGTCCTGGCTTATGTCGTTGGCCCTTCGCATGCATAGGAACCGCCCATCCTCGAGGTGGCTGGTGCCATCGGCCTCCATTGCCAACGCCCTGATGAGGACGGCGATGTTATGGGTGTTGCAGGAAACGATTTGGAGGAACTTGTCCTCGCCGGCGACCAGTGCCTCGTCGTTGATGCCGCGGGCATACATCTTGCCGAACCCGAATTCCGAGCCCTGCGCCATGAACCCAACAGGGCCCTCGGCGTGGTTGTAGAACTCGTCTTTCATCTTGTTGCCGACCGGGGTGCAGTCGATGACCACGGTGGCCCGTTCGATCGCCTCCCGGGCCTCGTACTTGGGGGCATGGCCCAACTCCTCGAATGCCGAACGCCGGTCTTCGTCCACGGCGAGTACGGCGCCCCGGCCTTCCAAGTCGGACACCTTGGCCCTCTCGGTGAGAAGCGGGGTTCGCTTGTGGAAGGTCACCTCTTCGATGCCGAAGTGCTCCCTGTTGTCGGCGAGCAGTCCGATGAGGGGCTCGCCGATCGTGCCGGTGCCCACGACATGGACGATTTTCATGACGGGTGGTCCTCCGAAATGAGCAGGGATATTCGGTGCTCCACACTACTTGCCCCGAGGAATGCCATCACAAACTTCCAGATTCCGGCATGGCCGACCGCCCGAGGTCAGAACTGGGCCTGCTCGGTCGAGCCGCGGAGGGCGAGGGTGGAGGACTCGCCGCCACCCACCACCTGGCTCACCAGGTCGAAGTAGCCCGCTCCCACCTCGCGCTGATGTCTGGTTGCGGTGTACCCCTGGGACTCCATTGCCAACTCACGGTTCTGCAGCCCCACATAGGCGGTCATGCCGGAGGCGGCATATCCCTTGGCCAGCTCGAACATGGAGGCATTGAGTGCGTGGAAGCCGGCCAGGGTGATGAACTGGTACCGGTATCCCATCGCTCCCAATTCCTTCTGAAAACGGGCGATGGTGGCCTCATCCAGGTGCCTCGACCAGTTGAACGACGGCGAGCAGTTGTAGGCCAGCATCTTGTCCGGGTACACCGCATGGACAGCATCGGCGAAACGCTTCGCCTCCTCGAGGTCGGGGCGGGCCGTCTCGCACCAGAGAAGATCGGCGTAGGGGGCGTAGGCGACACTCCGGGCGATCGCCGACTCGAGACCGTCCCGCACCTGATGGAAGCCCTCGGGCGTGCGCTCCCCGGTGATGAAGTCGCGATCGCGCTCGTCGACATCGGAGGTGAGCAAGGTGGCCCCGTTGGCGTCGGTCCTGGCCACGATCAGGGTCGGGACATCCATCACGTCGGCTGCCAACCGGGCCGCTTGCAGGGTTCGGATGTGCTGACCGGTGGGAACGAGGACCTTGCCCCCCATGTGACCGCATTTCTTCTCCGCCGCCAGTTGGTCCTCGTAGTGGACGCCCGCGGCTCCGGCCAACACGAATCTCTTGGTCAGCTCGAACACGTTCAAGGCACCGCCGAACCCGGCCTCGCCGTCGGCGATGATCGGAACGAACCAGTCGACCCCGGAGTCCCCCTCGGCCCAGTGGATCTGGTCCGCACGGCGCAGGGCGTTGTTGATCCGTTCCACCAGGGCGGGGGCCGAGTTCGAGGGGTACAGGGATTGATCGGGGTAGACGTCGCCCGCCAGGTTCCCGTCGGCGGCCACCTGCCAACCCGAGAGGTAGATCGACTTCAGGCCCGCCTTGACCATCTGGACGGCCTGGCCGCCGCTCACCGCCCCGAGGGCGCCCACATAGTCCTCGGTGGTGAGTAGGTCCCAGAGCCTCGTGGCCATCCGGTTGGCCAGGGTGGATTGCTCTCTGATGCTCCCCCGCAGCCGGACCACGTCCTCGGCGGTGTAGTCGCGGCGCACCCCCTCCCAGCGTGGGTTGTTCTTCCATTCGTCGGCGAGCCTGGCGGCCTCGTTGGCGATGTGGGACATAGGTGGCTCTCTCCTCAGTTGATCTTCTCGTATGCGGGCAAGGTGAGGAACTCGACGAATTGGTCACCCAGCGCGACCTCCTCGAAGAGCTCACGGGCACTGTCCAATCGATCGCAGTAGGGGTGGCCCTCCTCTCCGAGTCGGTTCGTCAGGGTTTGCGACAGGGAGCGGATCAACTCCTCGGTGACGACGTCTCCCTCTTCGGTGGTGACGCCATGCCGTCTCCACTGCCATAGCTGCGAACGCGAGATCTCGGCGGTCGCCACGTCTTCCATGAGGTTGTCGATGGCGGCAGCACCTGTCCCCGACAGCCAGGAGGCGAGATAGCGGATGCCGACCGAAACGTTGGTCTCCACACCGGCCGCGGTGACCGAGCCGGGGAAGTCGAGATCGAGCAGGTCGTCGGCGCCCACCGTCACGTCGTCACGCTGCCGGGCAAGCTGATTCGGGCTCGACCCGAGCACGGAGTCGAACTCGCCCATCGCGACCGGGACCAGATCGGGATGGGCCACCCAAGTCCCGTCGCAACCCGCCGCTGCCTCACGTGCCTTGTCTGCCGAGACGGCCGCGATGGCGGCTTTTGTCACTTCCGGGTCGCGGCGGTTGGGGATGAAGGCGGCCATTCCCCCGATGGCATGGGCACCCCGGCGATGACAGGTCTTGACCATGAGCTCGGTGTAGGCCTCCATGAACGGGACGGTCATGGTGACCTGGGAACGGTCGGGGAGCAGGAACGACTGATGGTTCCTGAACTTCTTGATCACCGAGAAGATGTAATCCCAGCGGCCCGCGTTGAGCCCGGCGGAGTGCTCGCGCAGCTCATGGAGGATCTCGTCCATCTCGAATGCGGCGAGGATGGTCTCGATGAGGACGGTCGCCTTGATCGTCCCCCGGGGAATGCCGAGGCGGTCCTGCGCCCAAAGAAAGGCCTCGTTCCAGAGTCTTGCCTCCTGGTGTGACTCCAGCTTGGGCAAGTAGAGATAAGGGCCTGAGCCCGCCTCGAGCGCAGCCCTTCCACCATGGAACAGATAGAGCCCGAAGTCGAAAAGGGAAGCCGACATCGGAAGCCCATCGACGACGAAGTGCTTCTCACCAAGGTGCCAGCCCCGGGGCCGGACCACCAGGGTTGCGGTCCGGACGTCGAGCTCGTAGGTCTTCGCCTCGGTCTCGAGGCGAAGCTCGCGCCGGTAGGCGTCCACCAGATTGGCCTGACCCTCGAGGAGATTGGACCAGGTCGGCGTGGTGGCGTCCTCGAAGTCGGCCATGAACACCCTCGCCCCCGAGTTCAGGGCGTTGATCATCATCTTGGCGTCGACCGGTCCGGTGATCTCGACCCGGCGGTCTCCGAGGTCCGGAGGCACCGGGTCGACAACCCAATCAGACTCCCTGATCTCGGCGGTCGCAGATAGAAAGTCGGGACGTTCCCCACGGTCGAGGGAGTGTTGACGGGTTTGCCGCTCGGCCAGGATCTGACCCCGCCGCCAACCGAACTCATGCTCCAGATCGGTGAGAAACGCCACCGCCTCCGGGGTGAGAATCCGGCGTTCGATTTCGGTGTCCCGAAATTGATTCATAAGAGTGCAGTTTCTTTGGTTGACGAGTACAGTCCAAAGCAGATGGCAACAAACATTCGCCACTCTTTCGAGAAAGAGCGCATATGAGCGAAACTCATCAGCAGTTGGACCCACTGGTGCTGGGCCGGCGTCTCCGTCATCATCGCAGAGAGCGGGGGATGACTCTGGACCAGCTGGGGGCCGCGGTGGGCCGACCCGCCCCCTATCTGTCCCTCCTGGAGAACGGCAAGAAGGAGCCACGAGTCAACCTCGTCCTCCAATTGGCGCAAGCGCTCGAGGTCGACATATCCGAGCTCCTCGACCCGCGCCCGCCCAACCGGCGCGACGCCCTGGAGATCGCCCTTCTCCGATCGCAGGACACTGCATTGTTCGACTCGCTCGACCTCCCCGCGGTCAAGCCAAGTGCCAAGTTGGACAACGAGACCTTGACCCATCTCGTCGGCCTTCATGACGCGTTGAGGGAGCGGTCCAAGCTCGGATCGGCCGGATCCGATGAGGTGCGGCGGGCCAACGGCGAGGTGACCGCCTGGCTCCGCCAAAACGACGGCTATCTGCCCGAGGTGGAAGCCGAGGCACGACACGCCCTGGACTCGAGCGGGTACCCGGGTGAGGGGCCGTTCTCCTCGCGCAATCTCCTAGATCTCACCGACCGGGCCGGGTTTGCCATCCATCCGGTCGACGACATGCCGTCCTTCGCCCGATCGGTGATCGATCTCGACCACCGCCGGGTCTACATCGCCCAGCGCGACGAATTGCGCACCCGGCAGGCGCGCAAGGCCGTGCTGCAGACTCTGGCCGGATTCCTCCTAGGTCACGAGACCAACCCCGATCTGGACACCTTTCTTCGCCAGAGGGTGGAGACGGCCTATTTCGCCGCCGCCGTCCTCGCCCCGGAGGACGCCGTGGTCTCCAGGCTGCAATCGGCCAAAGAGAACCACGACATCGACGTCGAAGACGTCAAGGAGCTGTTCTACCTCTCCTATGAGATGGCCGCCTGGAGGACGGTCAACCTGGCCACGCGCCATCTCGGCATCCAGGCTCATCTCCTCGTGAGCGACCGCTCAGGAGCCGTGGTCAAGGCCTATGCCAACGATGACGCCCCCATTCCCCGGGATGAGCACGGGGGCATGGAGACCCAGCGTCTCTGTCGACGGTGGGGTGCGCGCAGGACATTCGACTCGGCTGAGAGATACGGGACCCATCACCAATTCACCGACACCCCCGAGGGCACATTCTTCTGCACTACCCATGTCGAGGCGGGTGGCGAGCACTCTCATGCCGTGACGATCGGAGTTCCCTTCGCTGAGGCACGATGGCTACGTGGCCGCGACACCGAGAATCGTGAGACGTCGACTTGCCCCGACCCGGGGTGTTGCCGGATGCCCCAGCCCGAGTTGGCCGGCAAGTGGTCGGACAAGGTGATCGTCTCGGCACGATCGCAGAGCCGGATCCTGGGCTTGCTCGCCCCCGACCCCTACCCGGAGTTGGACATGCCCCAGGTGCTGGAACTGGTCGAGGCCCACTCCCGGGGCTGATCCGCCCGCCGGCCTCCTACCTGCCTGGACCGGTGTGACGGCTCACCGCGTCTCCTCGACGAACCCTCTGAGATGATCGGAGAGCTGTTCCAGGGACGGTTTGTGCACATACATCATGTGGCCCGCCTCGTAATACTCCATGCGAACGTTCTTGCGCAGAGATTCGTCGAGCCCGAGATGGTTGAAGGTGTACTCGGTGGCGAAATGAGGCGTGGCCAAATCGAAGAGACCGTTGGCCACGAAGACCCGAAGCCGTCGTGACCGCGTCAACACGTCGCGGAGCTTCTCCGACGTGTCAACGTAGTGGCCCTTGAAGTCCTCGTAGTCCCAGGCCTCATTCACCTTCAGCGACAAGGTCTCGTAGAAGGCCTCATGATCGAAGCCGAGCTCATTCCGCACGTAGTGGTTGAGCGTGGAGCTGAACGCCCCGCCAATCTGGTCGTGAGCCGGGTCGTTCTCCAAGTTGTCGCCGTCGGCCACCCGGTCTATCCCGGTGAAACGAGAGTCGAGACGACCGACGGTGCGACGCTCGTCTCGCATCAGCTCCTTGCAGAACCGGTGGATGTGGATCCTCAGGTCGTAGCGATCGATGTAGTCGGCCGACAGGCCTGTGTACTCGGCCAGCTTGGCCGCCACCCGAGACCTCTCCTTGTCGTCCAGCTCGGAGCCGCGAGCCAACGCCGACCAGTATCGGCCCAGGGCGAAATCTTCCACCTCCTCGAGAAGCTCCCGCAGCGGCCGGGACCGGTGCTTCTTGACCAGCCGCCCGTGGAACCAGGCGGTGGCCGCATAGGTGGGGAGGAAGACCATGTAGGGAAGGTCGTTACCGGGACGGAACATCAAGACGTCACGATCTTGTCCGATCGTTTGGAAGTTCAGCGCAGCGGAGATGAGGATGAGCCCGTTGAGCTCGGCGCCCTTGGTCGAGAAGAGGTTCTGGGCGATGGCCGCGGCCCTGGTCGTCCCATAGCTCTCCCCCGCCAGGTATTTGGGTGATGCCCAGCGCCCATTGCGGTTGAGGTAGTCGACGATGAAGTCGGAGAAGGCCTCGATGTCCCTGGAGAAATGGTGGAAGTCCTTGGCCTTGTCCTTGGGCGTCGCAGTTGAGAAACCGGTGCCGACTGCGTCGACCAGCACCACGTCGGACACGTCGAGCAGGGCATGGTCGTTGTCGATGAGACGCCCGGGGACCCCGACGCGGAGCCCCTCGTCGTCGAACTCGACCCGGCGGGGCCCGAACAGCCCCAGATGTAGCCACACGGTCGACGACCCCGGCCCGCCGTTGAAGGCGAACAGGATGGGCCGTGCCAACGGATCGGCGCCGTCTTCGGTGTAGGAGACCGAGAAGAAGACCGCTTTCTTGTCGTCTCCCTGCTCGATCAAACGAGTCGCGGCGGTGGCGGTGTAGGAGACTTCCCGCCCACCGAAGATCCCGGTGTACTGCCTGGATACGCTCTTTTCCTCGACCTCGGGGATCGAAGAAGCCTCTTCGTCCGCCGTTGTCTCGGTGTCATCGGTCATGCGGGGAATCTAGACCTGCTCGGCGCCGATCGGCTCAGATGGCCAGGAACAGAGCGGGCTCTTCCAAGTTCTCGATGACCAGCCCCATGAAACGTCTTCCCTGGGCGCCGTCGATCACCCGATGGTCGTAAGAGAGGGAGAGCGGCATCACCGGAGCCACCACCGGCTCTCCGTCTCTCGCCACCACCCCGTCGGCTGCTCGACCCACGGAGAGGATCGCCGTGGTCCCGTAGGGGACGATCGGGGTGCCCTGCCCTCCGCCTACGGCTCCTATGTTGGACACGGTGAAGGTTTGCCCCGCGAGCTGGTCGGGAGGCAGGGTTCGCTCCCTTGCCCCTTCGCCGAGCCGACCCACCTCGGAGGCGATGTCGAGGACGCTCTTCTCCCCGGCATCGCGGATCACCGCCACGATCAAGCCATCGGGTGTGTCCACGGCGATCCCGATGTGATGTGCCCCATGTATCACCAGCTCGTCGCCGTCCAGGGTGGCATTGAATTCGGGGAAGCTCTCCAGGGCGGGGATGACGGCTTTCACCACCAGCGCCTCCATCGGGAGCTTGGTCTGGTGGCGCGCGCCGAGAGCGCTGCGAACCTGCAGGAGCCGGGTGGCATCGACCGAGTCGAAGGTGGTCACGTGCGGGATCTCGGCCCAGCTCCTCGACATGTTGGCGGCGATGGTGCGACGCAGCCGCGACATGGGGCGGCGCTCGTCTCGACCCGGGGCCAGGGCAGGAGCTATCTCAGGCGACGGCTGGGACGTCGGCGAGCTGGCAGCCATGTCAGCCGGTGTCGGTTCCGGCGTCGCCGCGGCGAGCACATCCTCCCGGGTGACCCGTCCCTCCTGGCCTGAGCCGTGGAGCAGGCCGATGTCGACGCCGAGCTCACGCGCCAGCTTGCGCACGATGGGCAGGGCCTTGACCGCCACCGTCTCTCCCTCCGTCAGATTGCCCGGGGGGAGTGTCTCCGCCTCCTCTACCAGACTGCCCACGATCGGTGCAGCGTCGCCGGCGCCAGGCCTGGAGCCGGTATCGACGGTACCGGTCGGAGTCGAGCTCGGCGCGGGGTGGGGCGAGCCTTCCATCTCGGACTCGTCGCCGATCACAACCAGCACCTCGCCCACCGCGATGGTCTCCCCCTCGGCGCCGCCATGCCTGAGCACGGTCCCGGCATAGGGGGAAGGGATCTCCACCACCGCTTTGTCCGTCTCCACCTCGACGACGGGCTGGTCCGCCTCGACATGGTCCCCTTCGGGCACGAGCCAGCGCACGATCTCCGCCTCGGTGAGGCCCTCCCCGATGTCCGGAAGCCTGAATTCGTGAGCCACTATGCCTCCAACGTCTCTTCCGCCGCCCGCACGATGCGCTCCACCGTGGGAAGGTAGTGGCGCTCTGACCGCTTCAACGGAAAGATCGTGTCCCAGCCGGTCACCCGCTTCACCGGGGCGAGGAGCGAGTACAGGCAGCGTTCCTGGATGAGGGCGGCGACCTCGGCGCCCAGCCCGGCCGTGCGCGGCGCCTCATGGATCACGACGACTCTCCCGGTCTTCGTCGCCGCGGCGACTAACCCGTCGTGGTCGATCGGGGACAAGGTGCGCAGGTCGAGAACCTCCACGGAGACGCCCGACTCCTCCAACGTGACGGCGGCCGCCCGGGTCTCTTTGATCATTGCCCCCCACGAGACGAGCGTGATGTCCTCGCCCTCCCGCTCCACCCGCAGCGGTCCGATGTCGATGGTGTAGTAGCTCTCAGGGACATCTTCCTTCACCGCCCGGTAGAGGCGGATCGGCTCCAGGAAGAGCACAGGGTCGGGGTCCTCGATGGCGGCGAGGAGCAGGCCGCGAGCGTCCGACGGGGTCGAGGGGACCACCACCTTGAGACCCGGGATGTGTGCATAGATGGCCTCGGTCGACTCCGAGTGATGCTCGGCCGCCCCGATGCCGCCCCCGTAGGGCACCCGGATCACCATAGGGGCCGTGAAACGGTGGTTGGAGCGGTTCCGGATCCTGGCCACATGATTGATGATCTGGTCGTAGGCGGGATAGGAGAAGCCGAGGAACTGGAGCTCGGCCACCGGCCGCATCCCGGCGATCGCCATCCCGAATGCCGCCCCCACGATCCCCGACTCCGCCACCGGGGTGTCGAAGACACGTTCCTGGCCGTACTTGTCCCTGAGCCCGTCGGTGATCCGGAACACCCCTCCCGTTCTCCCGATGTCTTCGCCCAGCAGCACCACTCGATCGTCCGACTCGAGAGCGGTGGCCAGAGCCCCGTTCAACGCCTGGGCCAGGGTCACCTCGCTCATCGGTCCGCTTCGCCCAACTGCGCCCTCAGCGGCCCGGTCGGTGTCCCGTACATGCGGAGGAGCATTTCCTCGAAGGTGGGATCGGGCAGGGCTTCCGCCTCGGTCACCGCCTCCTCGACCCTCTCCGCGGCTTGCGTCTCGAGCTCGTCCTGCCACTCCCGGGTCCACCCCCCCGCCCGCTCGAGGAGGAGCCTCACCCGCTCCAGCGGGTCGTTCTCCCGCCAGCCGGCCGCCTCGTCCTCGTCGCGGTAGCGACTCGGATCGTCCGACGTGGTGTGGGGGCCGAGACGGTAGGTGACCGCCTCGATCAGGGTGGGGCCCTCACCCTTTCTCGCCCTTGCCAGCGCCGACCCGACCGCACTCGAGACCGCGGCCACATCGTTGCCATCGACCACTACGCCGGGCATGCCGTAGCCATCGGCCTTCATCGCGATCGACTCCGAGCGGGTCTGCTCGGAGCGGGGATAGGAGATGGCGAACCCGTTGTTCTGGCAGAGAAAGACCGTGGGAGTGTTGAAGACGGCGGCGAAGTTCATCGCCTCGTGAAAGTCGCCCTCGGAGGTGGCACCGTCACCGAACGAGGTCAGGGCGACTCGATCCGAGCCTCTCAGTGACTCGGCCCAGGCCAGGCCCACGGCGTGGATCATGTGACCTCCGACCGTAATGGACGGCGGGAGCACGTTGACACCCTCCGGAGCCTCGCCTCCACGCTCGTCGCCGGTGCGCCCGGCGACGAGCAGACGCCAGGGGTAGCCGGCGCGCCACATCAACGCGGCATCCCGGTAGGTGCCTGACACCCAGTCGCCGGGCTCGAGGGCCGCGGCGGCACCGATTTGAGCCGCCTCCTGACCCTCGAATGGCGCGTAGGTGGCGAGCCGCCCCTGCCGCTGCAAGGCCATGCACTTGTGGTCGTAGGTCCGCGCCTCGACCATCTCGGCATAGAGCCG
>Ga0299913_10001358_pt1 | contig 17945 bp, 16 predicted proteins | sample RVTome_9_FD_201360 | JGI IMG/M metagenome (GOLD analysis project Ga0299913, IMG submission 201360) | Soil microbial communities from uranium-contaminated site in the Upper Colorado River Basin, Wyoming, United States - RVT155D38 (version 2) ... | reverse complement strand
CGCGACGCGATCGCATCTCGGAGTTCCTCCCGCATCGGACCATCGCCGGCGAAGAGGTAGGTCACCTCGGGGATCGAGCCGGCGACCGTGGCGCAGACGTCGAGGTGAGCGAGGGGATCCTTCTCGGGGCTGAGCGCGCCGACCGCGATGATCACGGGGGAGGGCGCAGGGATCCCGAGATCAGCTCTCACGACGGCCCGCCCGCGATCCGCCCGCAGCCGGTGCGGATCCACACCGCGTGGGATCGTCACGACGCGGTCGTGAGGCATCCTGAATGTCTCCACCGTCTCCCGGCGGACGGACTCGGCCACTGCGACGACCCGATCCGACCGGCGCAGCAAGGCGGCGTGCACCGCCCGTTTCATCCCCCGGGTGATCGTCCCCGGAGCGGATCCGATCCGTCGGTACACGATGGGTGTGCGACGGCCGGTCGTCGCCAGCGCCGTGTACTTGAACGCCTCACCACCGTGGGCATGGACGACGTGAGGACGGAAGCGGTTCACGGCCTCGCGCAGGCTGGAAAGTGTCCCGACGTCCATACGGAGGCCGGGGAACCGCTTCCCGTTGCCGCGCAGCGGGACGACGGGGGCGTCGTAGACGACCGCCGCAGGCCACGGGCCTCGGAGGAGGACGACCTCCTGCTGGAAGTCACCCAAGCCGCGGAGCGTGCGGACGAGATCGGACGCGAACATCTCGGCACCACGGCGCTGTCCGGTCGCGACCACGTGAAGGATGCGCACGTCAGGCGACCTCCAGCCGTTCGCCGAGTGGACGGGTGTCGTCGCTGGCTCGCGCGACCCGGCGACACAGGTCGATCATGCGAGCGGTGCTGCGCTGGAGAGTGAACCGCTCGCTGAAGATCTTCCGGCCCTCCGTGCCGAGCTCGCGCGCCCGGGCGCGATCGACCAGCAACGTCGTGATCGCCGACGCGAGCGAGACCGGCTCTCGAGGAGGAACGAGCATCGCGCAGCGGTCTCGCTCGACAACCTCGCGCACCGGCTCCAGGTCGCTGGCGACGATCGGCACCCCGAGCGCCATCGCCTCGAGGAGGGAACCGCCGAGTCCCTCCCAGAGCGATGGGAACACGAAGAGGTCCGAAGCCGCGAGGATGTCCGGGAGGTCGTCCCGATGTCCCAGGAACCGAACGGACCGATCAAGCCGAGATCGCTGCACGAGCGAACGGAGATGTTCGGTCTCGGCGCCCTCTCGGCCGGCGAGCAGGAGGATGGCGGTCGGCCGCGAGGCCACGACGCCGGGCATCGCCTGGAGCAGGAAGCGGTGCCCCTTCTGGAACTCCTGTCGCCCGACGGCGACGAGAACGTCCGCGTCTTCGGAGAGGCCGAGGCGCTCTCGCGCCGCCGCACGGCGTCGCCGCCCCGGCTGTCCCAGGCGATCGGCGTCGCGTCCGCGTTCGACCACCGTGACGCGCTCCGGGGAGACGCGCAGCGTGGCCATGGCCCATCGCCTGACCGCGTCGGTGATCGCGTGGAAGTGCGCCGTCATATGCCTGGCGGTCCAACCGTCGACCGTTCGGATCCCCCGAAGGGCAAGGTGGTTGACCCGCGGATCGGCTCGGCGCTCCGCCGTGTAAGACTGGTTGACGAGGCTCGTCAGCACGGGGACCCCGGTGCCGGCAGCCGCCACACGGCCGACGAGCGAGGACTCCACCAGCGTCGTCTGCAGCAGGGCGGGAGAGATCTCCCGGATGAGACGTCGAAGAGTGCGGATCCGAGCAGGTCCCCCGGGCGGCAGGAAACGAACGTCGAACCCTCGCTCGAGCACCTCGCCCTCGACGCCCCCAGCACGATGGTGCAGGCAGACCACCGTCGGCTCGATCCCCGCGGCGGCGAGGCCCGGCAGCAGCTCCGCCAGCGATCGCTCGGCACCACCGAAGCCGAGCCCGTCGATGACGCAGATCATCCGCATGGGCTTCACCCACTCCCCCGGACTCGGTGGATGGCCGGATGCAGCCCGCTCGCGATCGTTGCGAAGCGATCGAGCGTCGTCGTCGAGTTCACTCGCAGTCTCGAGACGGACATCGGGTCGGATGGCCGGGGCACGCTCATGCGGTGGTCGAACAGGAACGCCGCTCGGTAGCCCGTCTCTGCGAGGAGTCGCGCCCCTCGAGCGTCCGGGTCGCCGTAGGGGTACGCGAACGACGAGGGTGCATGACCGAGGCTGGTGGTGAGCCTCTCGTGCGAGTCGCGTATCTCCCTCTCGACGACCTCGTCGGTGCAGCGCGATAGGTACGGGTGCGACCAGGTGTGGTTGCCGATCGCGATACCAGCGGCTTCCATGGTGCGCAGGTCCTCGCCGGTCAGCTGGCGCTTCCGGGCCGCGGGTCCCGAAGCGGACAGCCGAAGCTCATCGGTCCCGGCGCGACGAAGACCGTCCGGCAGTCGCTTGAGCGCGCTGAACAGCTCATCGGGCCGCAGGGACGGCATGGTGCTCACGCGTCCGCCGCGATCCGCCAGGTCGCGGACCTCGTCCCACCAGAAGGGACGGTCCGTGTCGAGAAGCTCGGCGATCACGAAGGCAACCGACGGCAGCCCTCGCTCCTGCAACATCGGCATCGCCAGCTCCAGGACGTTCCGGTGGCCATCGTCGAACGTGATGAGGACGGCTCGAGGGGGAAGGGAACGACGGCCCTCCATCGCCGCGATCGTCTCGTCGACGCTGACGGGGTTCGCCCGACGACGGAGATAATCGAGATGCATCTCGAAGCGTTCGGGATCATCGATGCCGTGGTAGGCAAGCACCGCGAGTCGGTCGGCGTTCTTCCACCGGAACGCCAGCTGGGCAGGACTCCATCGGAGTGCCGCGTCGAGGACGACCTTCGTTCCCTCGTTCACGTCGTGACCACCCGCTCCTTCGTCGCATCGTCCCGGGACCACAGAGGCGAGCCGAGCCACGTCTCCAGGCGGGCCACGTCCTCCCAGATCGGCGCGAGGAGCTCCGAGGGTAGGGACGCGCGAGAGGCCTCCAGCTTGCGCTCGTAAGACGAGCCTCCGCGCGCGAAGACCAGGCGGCCGGCGCGGCGGAGAGGCTTCGGAAGCCGAGACACCTGCCGAAGGCTGATGAGTCGGTTCCGTTTCGCCCAGGCCATCGCCCGGGTCCATTGCGCCTTCTCACCGCTCACGTTGTGCGACATCTCGGGTGCCGGCCGGTCGGAGAGCGACAGGGATCGAAGGACCGCAGACCACGCCGGCGACGGAGGACGCACGAGATCCTCGAAGCGCACCACCAGGATCCGATCCCGGGGGAATCGGTCTATGTATGGCTGGAGGCACGTGTGGTAGGAGCTGTGTCCCACGTAGGCGTTCCCGGATTCGCCAACGGCCTTGGCGAGAGACCGATCCTCGCGACGCCGCTGCACCTCGTGGCGGTAGTGGGAACGCAGCCGCTCGATCGGGTGACGCACGACGAAGATGATGTGCGCGTCCGGGACCGTGCGGGCCATCCGATCCGCGACGACAGGAGCCTTCCGAGGATCCGTGTAGTTCACCGACGCCTCTCCGAGGAGCTGCCCCGGCGCGGCCGCGGCGAACAAGCCCGAGTACCACTCACGGCCACGTTCCCACTTGTCGCTGAAGAACCGCGTCTCCTTCGGATGCGCCATGAACACTTCGGGTTGCTCGTCGAGCCATCGATACAGCGACGTGGTCGCCGACTTCATCGCTCCGATGATCACGACGTCCGGAAGACGGGAAGACTCATCCACGACCGGACACTTCCTTCGCGCTGGACGACCACTCGGCATCGATGGTGACGGCCCCGAAGCCGTCGGGGATCGAGCCGTCCCCGTTCCGGTCCACGACCACGGCGCGGTCGAGCTGCCAGCGGTCGCGGACGAGCCCGTCCTCGGAAAGGATCGCCACGACCGGGAAGTAGACCCCCGAGCGGAGCGGCAATGGCCGGATCAGGCAGGAGATCTCGCCGCCGGAATGGGCAACCGGAAGCGCGGGGGATGCCGCTGCGCCGATCTCCCGGCCGCTCTCGTCGACGAAGCCGACACAGAAGATCGCGCGGTCGACCTCGGACGCCTCGAACGAGATGCGCACGTCGAGCGCGTCGCCGGGGTCGGACCCGTCACCGACCCGGACCTCCCCGAGGCGCGCACCGCCCATCCCCCAGCGGTTCATCCCACGCGAGCGCATCAGCTTCCGCACCTGGCCTTTCGCGTGGATGTCCTCGGGAGCCTCCCGGCGCTCCATCGCGCGGCCGTACTCGAGGAGGATCGACGAGGTATCCCCCTCGGAGACGACCTTCCCGTGATCCAGCCAGACGGCCCGATCCGTCATGCTTCGAACGAGGCCGAGATTGTGGGAAACGAACAGGAGCGTCCCGCCTCCGTCCCGATACTGCTCGAGCCACTTCGCGCACTTGCGCTGGAACACGGCGTCGCCGACGGACAGCACCTCGTCGATCAACAGGACGTCGGCATCCATAGCGGTGATCGCACCGAAGCCGATCCGTGTGATCATGCCCGCGGAGCACCGCTTGAGCGGTGTGTCGATCATCTCCTCGATCTCGGCGAAGTCCACCACGCGCTGGAGCCGTTCACGCATCGCTCGGCGCCCGAGGCCGTGCATCGCGCCGAGCAGGTACACGTTCTCCCGGCCCGTGAGATCCGGATGGAGTCCGACGACCACGTCGATCAGCGCGGCGACCCGACCGACGACCCGAACGGAGCCAGACGTCACCGCCGTCACACCCGCGATCGTCTTCAACATCGTTGTCTTGCCCGCGCCGTTGTGCCCGACGACCCCGACCGACGATCCCGCAGGGATCGAGAGCGACACATCCTCGAGCGCGTTGAACGTGTCTCGTGCCCACCAGCGAGGGAATGTTCGGCGAACCGCACGATCGATCGGCGGCGGCAGCATCTCGCGCACCCGGGCACGCCCGACACCGATCCGGTAGTTCTTCGTAACGGATCGAAGGGTGATGGCATCCACTCAGATCACATCCGCGAAGCGCTTCTCGGTGGCGGCGAAGTACGAGGTGCCGATCGCGAGCACGACGACGGCACCGATGACCGAGGGCAGGAGCATGTTGAGCTCTGGGAGGCGCCCTTCGATGAGGACGTCACGGAAGGACTCGATCAGCCCGGTCATGGGGTTGATGAGGTAGAAGCTCCGTAGATCGGCAGGGACCTCGGTGAGCGGATACATGACGGGGGTAAGCAGGAGCCAGAGCTGCACGAGCAACGGCACCGCCAATCGGATGTCGCGAGCGAACACGTTGAGGGCGCTGCCGAGGAGCACGACGCCGACCACGAAGACGATCTCGATCACCAGCAACAGCGGAGCCAAGAGGGCTGTCAGCGGCAGCCCGGCACCGGTCAGCATCGCGAAGGCGACGAAGAGGAGCGCCGTGATCCCAAGATCGAGCAACGCAACCCCGATCGTCGAGATGGGGATCGCTGCGCGGGGGAAGGCAAGTCGCGTCACCATCGTCTGCTGCGCGACGATGCTCGGGATCCCCGTCGTCACGCTGCTCGCGAAGAACGACCATGGGGCGAGCCCCGCGAGCGTGAAGATCGGATACGGCACCTCGCCCGTATCGACACCGATCACCTCGTGGAAGACCAAGGTCGCGACCGCCAGGCTCGCGATGGGTGGAAAGATGGCCCACGCGAAGCCCGCGAACGACTGGCGGTACCGCAGTTGGTATTGCCGCCGCACGAACGAACGCACGAGCGATCGACGGGTCCATGTCTCAGCGATCACGTTCGGTCTTCCCGACTGACCCGACGAACCTCATCTGGGTCTCCTCCCCTTCTCGCCCGGCTGCGCCGGGCGATCCACGCGACGGGGACCCGCCACCTCGACACGTACGACGCATGCGCTCCCGCGGATGACCGGGCTTCGATGAATTCGCGGCTCGGCATCGTCAGGCCGACGACGTATGCCGCCTTCGCGCGCAGGCTCGGGATCGCCGCCATCGTCGCGAGTGCCACGCCCCCGTTGGGCCTCCGATCCGTGTAGGCGCGTATCGCTCGGCGCTCCGATCGCGGGATCCTCGCCGATCCGATCTCATGCGCGGGCGCGGGGAGCCGGACGCCCAGCGCCGTCGCCGCGCTGCTGAACGCGTGGGCGAGAGCTGCGGAGAGACGCCACGACCTCGTCCACGAGACGAGTCGGTCCCAGTCGACCTCGGGGCTTCTTGCCGCCTCCAGGACATCCCGCAGGGGTAACAGCAACGGCGGCGACGTCCCGAGTCCAGCGTGGAGCGAGGCGTTCAACAGCAGCCCCGTCGCGTCGAGCCGGGCGATCGCCCGCCCACCCACCGAGAAGGTCTTTGCGTGCTCCAAGAGCTCCTCCGGGTCGAGCCAGAGCCCGAACGGTCCCATCACCAGGGTCCGATGGAGATCGACCTGGAGTCCCGACGCGTCCGCGTGCGTCGCGGACTTCCCGAACCGTTCGTCGAAGCCCGGCCTGGGCTCTGGAAGGAGGCGCGCGAACCCGTTCTCGCGAAGGATCCTGCACGCTGCCTTCCAGTCCTTCGTCGACACGAGCAGATCGAGATCGCCGAACGGCCGCATCGCCGGGTCCGGATACACGGTGTGTGCGAAGGACGGTCCCTTCAGCACGACCACCGTCACCCCGGACGACGTGAACACCTCGCAGAGTTGGAGCATCCGTTGCTCGATGCGGAGCGCGTTTACCATCGCGGATCGGTGGCGGTCGAGCAGCTCATCCGCTTGTCTCGAATCGAGGTCCAGCTGTCCCGACCCGAGGGCGGCGGCTGCGATCCCCGTCAGTCGATGGAACGTGAGACCCCACAACACCTCCGGCCATCGCTCCGCCTCGATCCGGACGGTTCCGTCTCGCAAGCCCGTGGAAGCGATCTGTCGGAGGCTCGCTACGGTGCCGTGAGCATCAGTCACGTTCATCGTCCGAGATCACCCAGCCTCGTTCTCGAAGCTGGTCGAGCAGGCGTTCGACGTGGTCACGGATCCTCGGTGAGGAACCGCCGAACGCACTCGCGAGCTCGTTCGAAAGCTCCTCCCGCGTCCGCGGCCGGTCCAGGAGCAACCATGCAGCTGATGCCGGCGCGGAGAGACAGTTCACGTCGGGTCCCGCCGCGTCGGCGAGGAGCACTTCGCCGCCGACGAGACGCCACAAGGCTCGTGGCGATCGACGGAACGTCGTCGGTGCGCTCACAGCCGTATCACGTTCGCGCGCCTGTTCGCGCCGAAGGCGTTCCTGGCGTCGAAGATGAGCATCGCGTGATCGGCGATCCAGTCGAGGTCGTAGGCATGATGCGGCGTCAGCAGGGCGACGCAGTCCGCCCTGACGAGCTCTCGCTGCGTGAGCTCTGTACTGGTCATCATGACACCGTTCACCTGCACGTGGTCGGCGTAGGGATCGCTGAACGCCACGTCAGCGCCGCGCTTGTACAACATCGTCATCACGTCCAGAGAGGGCGACTCGCGGATGTCCCCGACGTCCGGCTTGTACGCGACGCCGAGGACCAGGATGCGGGCGTCCCGGACGGGCTTGCCCACGTCGTTCAGGGCGTCTCCGATGCGAGCGGCTACGTATCCGGGCATCTGCGCGTTGATGTCCTGTGCCTGCTCGAGTATCCGGAACTGATGGCCGGCGTCGCGGCGAACCTGCCAGGCCAGGTACGCGGGATCGAGCGGGATGCAGTGGCCTCCCACGCCCGGTCCCGGCGCGAACGGCATGAAGCCGAACGGCTTCGTCGCGGCGGCTTCGGTGACCTCCCACACGTCGATCCCCATCTCGTGACACAGCGTCGCCATCTCGTTCACGAGAGCGATATTCACATGCCGGAATGTGTTCTCGAGGAGCTTGGCGAGCTCGGCCGCGCGACACGACGATACGATCGTCACCTTGTCCACGAGCTGTTCGTAGAAGAGACTGGCCAGCCCGGTCGCTTCCGGAGAGATCCCGCCCACGATCTTCGGTGTGTTCCGAAGGCCGAACTCATCGTTGCCTGGATCGATCCGCTCCGGCGAGTACGCGAGCATGAAGTCGCGACCGGCGACGAGGCCGGAGACCTCAAGGATCGGTCGGACCAGATCCTCGGTGGTCCCCGGGTACGTCGTCGACTCGAGCAGCACGAGTCGACCCGGCGAGAGCCGCTCGGCGACATCGCGGGCGGCCCGCTCGACGAACGAGAGGTCGGGCGTGTGATCGCGGACGGGCGTCGGGACGCAGATCAGGATGACGTCGACGTCGACGATCGCATCGAGCTCGGTCGTGAACCTGATGTTCCCGGCGTCGATACCCGCCTGGAACAGGGTCGGGCTCACCCCCGGAACCGACAGGACGCCGCGACCGAGATCCTCGATCCGGGCGGCGTCCACGTCGATGCCGACGACGGGGAACCCAGCCTCGGATGCGGCGCACGCAAGCGAGACTCCGACATACCCCTGCCCCACGACGGCGACGGTCGCCTGCCGGGACAAGATCCGACGACGAAGCACAGCCGTTCCTCTCATCGAACCGACCTCCGAGCGTTGTCCATCGGGGGGACGCGGCTACGACATGGAACCGAGCGTTCGGTCTTTGACGACGCGGCGACGGATCAGCCTTCGAACACGCCACCGCAGCTTCCGTCCACGGATGCGCGCCGCGTGACCGACGCGCCGTGCCTGTGTGCTCATGCGGAGCCTCGCCGCCGTAAAGGTGACACCGAGGCCAATGCCGTTCGCGCTCCGCTCGTATCCGAGCTCCGCGAGCAGGTCTCCAGCGAGGGCCTCGAAGACCTGCACGTCCTTCCGGGAAAGGTCGCGGCGCCAGTCGCGCAAACCTGCCGTCGGCGGCTTGTGAAGGTTCCGGTGATGTTCACGATGCGAGAGGCCCGATGCCCACGTATGAGCGCGCTCGTGATACCTGAGCATCCGAGCGTCGAACGGCAGCCCGGCGAACGAGCACAGGCTCGACAGGACGGTCCCGGGTTCGCGCACGAGATCCTCGTATCGGACTTCGCGATACCGCGTCGGTCCGAGGCGCATCCCCGACGCCCGACCTGCGCGGACGAACCGATCCCAGTAGATCGCGGCCTGCGGGAGCGTTCGCGATCCGAAGTCCGTGTCCAGGTACGACAGGGCGACGTCGCGACCGTCCCTGATCAAGTGGACGAACCGCGCCTCCGGGAACAGGGCGGCGAGCAGATCGATACTGAGGACGTAGCTCGGGGTCTTGTCGCCGTATCGGGTCTTGCCGTGATGCCTCGCGTACGCCGCGTACAGACCTCGTACCGCCGCGGCGTAGTCGTCCGGGCGCACCGACTCGCACTGCTCACGCACGAACGACGCCGGAACGTCCCAACGTCTGAAAGCCCAGTGACGGAAGAGATCGTCGGTGAACCGGTCGAGATCGAACCCGCCAGGGGTCTCGTACCTCGATCTCCGCCTCGCGAATTGCACCACGAAATGAGATTCGTTCGGGATCGCCATGTCCGGATGAGCGTCGAACATGGCGCGTAGGAGCGTCGTCCCTGAGCGTCCGCGCGCAACGATGAACAGGAACGGCGCGACGACGTCAACCCCGTTGCGTGCGGGACTCAGTCCCACGACCAGGCCTTCGACATCGCCTCGTCCTCGATCCGGCGGCGATCCACCTTCCCGGTGGAGGTCCTGGGCAGCCCGTCCCTCACGTCGACACGCGCCGGAACCATGTGCCGAGGGAGCCGCCCTGCGACGTGTCGCTTGACGTCCATCTCGGTGACCGCCGAGTCCTGCCTGGGCACGACGAACGCGACGATCGCCTTGCCCCATTGGCCATGCGGAACGGCTACGGTCACGGCCACCTCCACGCGGGGATCCGCGATCAGGGCGGCTTCGACCTCGCCGAGCTCGATCCGGTAGCCGCGGCTCTTGATCTGGTGATCCCGACGCCCCAGGAAGTCGTAGTCGCCGTCCGGCCTGAGGCGAACGAGGTCGCCCGTCCGATAGACGAGCTCGGCCACGTCGGGCATCCGCGGATCTTGGATCAGCACCTCGGCCGAGCGTTCAGGATGGCCCCAATACCCCTTCATCACCGACGAACCGCGGACGTGGAGCTCGCCTTCCTCCCCGACGCCGGCCGTTCGGCCGTCCTCGCGAAGCGCGAACACTTCCGTGTTCTCGCACGCTCGACCGATCGGGATCGGGCCGTCGTCGTCCGGTAGGTCGACCACGCGGTGATAGGTGCACACGTTGGTCTCAGTCGGACCGTAGAGATTCCAAAGCGCCGCATCGGGCACCAGCGTGCGGAGCGCGCGTAAGTGCTTCGTGGGATAGACCTCGCCGGCGAAGACGACGGCCCGAAGCCGAGGGAACGATTCCTCCTCGCCCGCCGCGCGCGTGATCATCATCAGCGCGGACGGAACGGAATACCACACGGTGATGGCTTCTTCGTCGATGAAACGAACGAGGTCTCGACCGAAGTACGCCCATTCGTCGGGCACGATGGACACGGTGGCCGACCCGTACGCCGCGACGTAGAGATCGAAGATAGACAGGTCGAAGTGGAACGGAGCGTGGTTCGAGAACGTGTCTTCCGGCCCGGTACCGATCGTGGATGCGCACCACTCGACGAACGTCATGGCATGCCGGTGGGTGAGCATCACGCCCTTCGGCGTCCCCGTCGATCCCGACGTGTACAGGATGTACGCGAGATCCGTGTCGATGACCGGGACCGAGGGAGGCGCGCCTCCGCCCCCCTCCACGACGGCTGCGAACGTCAACGTTCGCACTCCGAGGTCGGGCGGCGGCTCGTCGCCGCCGACCAACAGGACCAGCCGCGGCCGATGGCCCTTCAGCTCCGAGAGCAGCGAGCCGGCCCGGTCCGGCGACGTGACGACCGCGGCCACGGTGCAGTCCGCCGCGATCGCGGCCGCCCGGACCACGGGCGATCCTGGATCGATCGGGACGTAGGCGGCGCCCGCTCTCATGGTGCCGTAGGCGGTGCTGACCGCTTCTGCGCTCTTGGGGAGATACAGCGCCACGCGATCCCCGCGCCGTACGCCGCCCTCGATCAGCGCTGCCGCCACCGCATCGGCCCATCCGCCGAGCGTCCCGTACGTGACGCTCCGTGAGCCCTCCCGGATCGCCTCGTGATCGGGGAAGCGTTGCGCCGATCTGTCGAGGAGCTGGTGGAGCGCGGTTGGCGTCATCGGAACCTCGCCCTGAACGGGTGCGGCCTCTTCATAGGCCGAGGCGGCGAGCGATGATCCGCCGCTGGATCTCCGAGGTCCCGGAATAGATGCGCCCGCCGACCGAATCGCGGAGTGCCCGCTCGATCTCGAATTCCCTCGTGTAGCCGTAACCGCCATGGATCTGGACGGCGTCCAGGTGCAGGCGGACGTTCGCTTCGCTGACGAACAGCTTCGCGATCGCAGACTCCAGGGTGGCGTCGCGACCTCGATCCATGAGCCGTCCGACCCGGAGCACCAGCGCACGTCCGGCGTCGATCGAAACCCGCATGTCCGCGATCTTGTCGGCGATCGACTCGAACTTCCCGATCGGCTGCCCGAACTGCCGCCGCTCTCGAGCGTAGGCGATGCACGTGTCCATCGTCCTGCGCATCAACCCGATCTGGCTCGCCATGATGCATGCTCGCTCCCACTCCATCGACCGTTGGAAGACCTCGCCTCCACGACCCACGCGACCGAGCACGGCCGATTCCGGGACCACGCAGTCGTCGAGGCTCACCTCCGACATCGGCGATGTGCGGAGACCCATCTTGTCGATCTCGCCGCTGACGTCCATTCCGGGGGTTCCGGCTGGGATCACGAACGCCGTGATCCCGTAGGGGCCGAGACCCTCGCTCGTGCGGGCGAAGACGATCAGCACGTCCGCCACGGGCGCGTTCGTGATGAACGTCTTCCGGCCGTTCAGCCGGAACCCCTCCGGTGTTCGCTTCGCCGAAGCGGTCAAGGAGAACGGGTCGGAGCCTGCGTCGGGTTCGGTCATCGCATGGCAGCCGATGAGCTCGCCGGAGCACAGCCCTGGCAACCACCTGCGCTTCTGCTCCTCGGTGCCGAATTGCCAGACCGGAACGACGCTGGTCCACATGTGCGCGTTAATGGAGAAGACCAAGCCGTTGTCGGTACATCCATAGCCAAGCGCCTCAAGGGCCAGGATCGTCGTCGTGACGTCCGCTCCGCCCCCTCCGTGCTCCTCGGGAGCCGGCAGTCCCTGGATCCCGAACCCACCACATCGACGCCAACTCTCACGCGCGAAGGCCGCCTCGCGATCCAGCGCGGATACGTCCTCCCGTGGAAGGGTCCGCGCGAAACCGACGACGGCCTCGTAGAACGCCGCCTGCTCCTCGCTGACCCATTCGAGCAACGGAGGCGCCGCGACGATCACGAAGCGGTGACCTTGCGATCGACCAGAGAGGCGATGGCCGAGATCGTGCCGAAGTGCGCGGAGGTCAGCTCGTCGTCACCGATCTCGACGCCGAAGCTCTCCTCGATGAACGAGATCAACTGCATGAGGCCGACGGAGTCGAGCACGCCACCCCAGAGCGGCGTGTCGTCGCGGAGCGAAGACGCGTCAGCCACCAGTAGCTCGTCGCGGATGTACCCGCGGATGCTCGCAGCAGTGTCCATCGATCCTCCTCGTGTGTTGAGCCATCCCGCCATCGACCGTCGGGCGGGTCAGGACCCGCCATCGGCTTCGTCGCCGGACCCGACGATGGACCGGATCGCGGACGCCCGACGCCGGAAGCACTGGCGGCGGGAGATCCCGAGCGCGTTCGCGATCTCTCTCACCGGAAGCTGGACGACGTACCAGAGGTAGAGGAGCTGCCGGTCGCGGTCCTCGAGGAGCCGCATCCGGTACCTGAGCTCCGCTCGCTCGTCGAGTCGATCCAGCAAGCCGAGCCGCACGCCATCGGAACGGGCGGAAGATCTCCTCAGCGAGCCCACCTGCAGGACCGAGGACGTCGTCGGTTGCCACCAGTCGGTGTAGGTCAGCAGACTCCAGACGACCTCCGTCGGAGTGGCAAGAAGCACCGGCATCTTGGACCTTACGCTCCTCGAGAGGGACGCGCGAGATGGGGATTCCCCCCATCTGGATCCGGCGGCCGATCCTTCGATGACGCGGCGTCTCGAGGCTCACCCTCGACCGCCACGCCCACGAGCTCCCCATCCCCCGCGGCGGCATCGGTCGGCCCCCCATCCGAAGCGAGGGACCCGTATCCGCCATACCCGAAAGCGTGCCGTTGCCGATCCACGACCGAGCGCGGAAGCCGATTCAGTACGACACCGGCGATGGGCGCCTGCAGCGTCGCCAGGATCTCCGCGGTCCGCTCGGCGGCGCCGGCCGACGTCTTCCCGGCACGAGCGACGACGAGTACGGCTTCGACCTCCGGAAGCAGCTGCGTCCAATCGCTCGCGACGAGGATCGGCCCGGTGTCGACGAGGACGATGTCCGCTTGTGCGCGCGCGGACGCGAGAACATGCCGCATGCGTTCGGAGCCGAAGAGGCCGGTGGTGCTTTCCGGCATCCGGCCCGTCGAGAGGACGCGCACTCCCTTCACCTTCGTCTCCTGGAGCGCTCCCTCCAGGTCGACCGGTCCGCCGGAGGCGAGGACCTCGGACAGACCGGGGCTCTGCTTCAGATCGAACGTGTTGTGGAGGCTCGGGTGGCGGAAGTCGCAGCTTAGGACAATCACGCGCTTGCCGGCCTCGGCGAACGCCGTGGCGAGGTTCGCCACGATCGTGGACTTCCCCTCTCCCTTGACCGGGCTCGTCACCAGGATCGTGCGCCACGAGCGGTTGCCGTTGGACTCGGTGCCCGCGTGGAGTCCGCGCCGGCCGAACAGCAGCGCCGCGGCAAGGAGCCTGAACGCGTTCGATGCGGGGGAGTTCGGGAAGGCTCCGGCCACCACCGTTGAACGCCTGCGTCTCGGGATTACGGGGATCTCGCCGAGGACCGGGAGGTTCGACGCTTCCTCGGCGGCTTCCTTGGTCGAGATGCGCGAGTCGAAGCGCTCCAACAAGAGAGCGATCCCTACGCCGAGGATCAGCCCGACGAGGCCGGCCAGCAGGAGGAGCACCACGCGCGAACGTGGCGCGAGCAGACCGGGATCCGCTGACACCGGCCTCGCAGTTGCGGGCTCGATGACGTCCAGGCCGGAGGAGTTCGCACCCGCGCCCGTGATCGAGGCGATCTGCTGGTTGAGGGTCTGCTGCTGGAGCTGGAGATCGGCGCGGTCCGCGACGAGTGCGCGCTGCTCTTCGTCGTCGTTGGCGGCCTCGATCTCGCGGTTCAGCTCCCGGATCTGCTCGTCGAGGTCATCGACGTCGTCCTGCAGCGTCCGACCGAGCTCCAGGTTGCGATCCTCGAGGAATCCCATGAGCTCGGTCGCGAACGCATCCGCGAGCCTGATCGCCGGACGCGCAGCCGGAGCGGTGGCAGCGATGGACAACAGGCCTGTCGCGGGGTCGGCCGTCACTAGGATGTTGCGGGTGAGCTCGCTCGGGTCGCCCTGGAACCCGATCTCCTCGGCGACGCGGCCCGGGACCTCTCCGAGGGTCGCGAGCGCGGCGATCGTCTGGAGGTTCGTGGGTCCGCGTTGAGCGGCTGAGAGGCTCGAGAGCGTCGACGAATTGATGAGATACGTCGTCGCTCGGTAGTTCCGCACCACCCTCTGAGGTTGGTCGTCACCGCGCGTGAAGATCAGTCCTACCACCAGCGCGACCAGCACGCATGCCGCGACGACCCTCCACCGCCGCTCCAGTCCTCTGAGGTACTCGTTCGGGTTCACGGGGCCTCACCTCCCCCGTGCGACGACAGGTAGAGACCCACCGCAGCCGCTGCGTTCGGCACGGCGAGCTTGGAGAAGATCTTCGTCTTGTGGCGCTCGACGGTTTTGTGGCTGATGCCGAGCTGCCGCGCCACCTGCTTCCCAGCGAGTCCCTGGGCGGTCAGGCCGAGCACCTCGCGCTCCCGGCGGGTCAGCGGCGCCGTTCGATGCGGCTGCGCGGCGAGCCCAGGGTTCAGCGCCGAGGCGAGCGAGGCCGCGCGCGCACCGGTCGACACCTGTACCGACCCGTCGTTCGATCCCGCCGGACCGAGGAACACCACTCGGACCCCCAGCCGGCGCAGCGCGCTCGCCGCGCGATCGGCGCCGGGGAGCTCGACGTCGATGGCGACGGCATCGGCTCGTCCTCCCATCCGGATCGTCTCGGTCGGCGTCGTGGCCGTCCCGACGGGAACCACGCCGGGGCACCGCGAGAGCGCCGCCGCGATCCCTTCGGCCAGCATCGCTTCGCGGTACGCGACGACGACGGTGTACGCGGTCATACGCGCACCACGTCGTCGACGAAGCCGGCCGCCGCCAGCTCCTTCATCCTGTCCGCGAGGAGGTCGGCGTCGTCGACGAGCTGTCCGAGCTCCCGGAGGGCGCGCATCAGGGCGGCCCGGTCCGGCTTCCTCGGCCGGGAGAGCATGATACCGACGTGCCCGCTGGGCTCCGGCTGCTCGTCAGGGTCGATCACGTCCTCGAAGAGCTTCTCGCCCGGTCGTGAGCCGATCAGTTCGATCTTGATGTCCCGCCCGGGGACGCGGCCCGACAGACGGATCAATCGACGGGCGAGCTCGAGGATGTTCACGGGCTCTCCCATCTCGAGCGTGAACACCTCGCCGCCCCGAGACATGGCGGCTGCCTGCAGGACCAGACACACCGACTCCTGCACGCTCATGAAGTAACGGGTCATCGCCGGATCGGTCACCGTGACCGGGCCGCCGGAGGCGATCTGTCGCAGGAACGTCGGCGTCACGCTGCCACGGCTCCCGAGCACGTTGCCGAAGCGGACCGAGCAGAGGATCGAGCTTCCGTTCTGGAGGCTGCGGACGATCTGCTCGGCGAACCACTTGGACGCACCCATCACACTGACCGCTCGAACGGCCTTGTCGGTCGAGATCAGCACGAACCGGTCGACCCCGGATGCGACCGCGGCCTCGGCCACGTTCGCGGTTCCGAGGATGTTCGTCCGGAACGCCTCGGCGGGATGCGTCTCCAGCAGCGGGACGTGCTTGTGAGCGGCCGCATGGAACACGACATCGGGTCGCTCCCCGCGGAAGGACTCCAGCACGCGGTCGCGGTCTCGAGCGTCGGCCAGCACGCCGGAGATCGGGTTCGCCGACGCGTTCAACTCGGACATCAGGTCGTACAGGTGCGTTTCGTCGTGGTCCAGGAGCGACAGGTGCGCCGGCTCGAACACCAACACCTGCCGCGCGATCTCGGAACCGATGGAGCCGCCAGCCCCCGTGATCAGGACCCGCCTGCCCCTGAGCATCTCGACCAAGGACCCCTCGTCCATCTCCACCTGCTGGCGGCCCAGGAGGTCCTCGATCCGCACGTCTCGGATGTCTCGCGCCGTGATCCGTCCCCCCACGAGCTCTCGGACCGAAGGGAGCACCCGGAGCGTGACCCCGGCCTTCTCGCACAGCCCGGCGACGTCCTGGATCAGGTCGCTGGTGGCGGACGAGATCGCCAGCAGGACCTGCTCCACTTCCAACCGGGCGACGATCGCGGGGATGTCTGCACGGCGGCCGACGATCGGGACCTCGTACAGCGCTCGCCCCACCTTGCGCGCGTCGTCGTCGACGATGCCGACCGGCTCAAGTCCGAGTGAAGGGTTCCCCAGGAGATCCTTCAGGATCATGGCCCCGGCGTCCCCTGCCCCCACGATCAACACCCGGGTCCGCTCGACGACGACCTGTCGCCGTCGGAACGCGAAGAGCCGGCTCTGGAACCGGACGGCGCCGAACCCGATCAGCGACAAGATGGCGCCGAAGACCGCAACGGAGTACGGGATCGGTCGGAGAGCGTCCGCCGCCAGCGTGTCCGCGGCGACGATGAAGCCGCCTGCCGTGAGGCCTGCCAGCACGACCCGCCGAGCCTCCAGGACGCTCGCGTAGCGCCACATCTGCCCGTACAGCCCGAAGATCCTGTTCGCGAGGAGATGGATCGCCAACGCCACGGGCAGGAACAGCCAGAAGTCGCGCCAGTGATCGCTCCCAACTGCGCCTTCCAGTCGGATCACGAGCGTGGAAAGATAGGCAGAGACCACGATCGCGCAATCGAGGAGCATGAGCAGCAGGTCCCGCCGTAGACGCCGCACGATCGCACGCGGCAGCTTCTCCGGATGCGGATGCTCGGAGTCGTCCAGCTCGATCAACACGGGGCCGTCCACGGGAGCCGAGTGTAGGGACCATGAGCCGCGCTCCTCATCGACCGCGGCGCGTAATTCGGGTAGTACGGATCGCGTACGGGGCCGCCATCGCACGACGCAGTACGTCTAGGTACGGCCCCGCGTGACTCCCCTTTACGGCGAACCGCGCATGCCGTTCGGGGGTCCCCCGCCTTAGGGTTTGCTTTGATGGAACCTTTCGCAGGCGAGCAACCCATACCGTCGGTCGACGAGCCGACGACGCCGCGCGTGCCCCTGAGCTACGTGCCGAGACAGCGATCGGCCGTCCTGGAGATGGACATGGGGGACGGCGTGGTGCTGTACGACGACGCCTCCAGCCTCGTGCATCATCTCAGCCCCTCGGCTTCGATCGTCTGGCAGCTCTGCCAGGGGGAAGCTTCCGTCGACGAGCTCGCGGCCGACATCGCCGACGCCTACGGGCTGAAGAGCTCGGAGGTCGAGGAACAGATGACGGCCACCATCGCGGAATTCGACGCGACGGGCTTGGTGGAGGACGTTCGAAGCGGTACCCGGACCTGAGATGGGTATCGGGCGTGTTCGCGTGACGCCAGAGTCTCGAGAGAAGGAGTAGCGGATGGCAGAACAGAGCGGGTTCAACCGGAGGCAGTTCCTGCGCCGAGCGGCGGTCACCACGGCGACGGCGGCATGGGCGGCTCCCGTGATCCAGACGATCGCGGCGCGACCCGCGTACGCGGGCACGCCCGTGGTCTGCGACCACTCCGGCTGCATCGGCGCCTGCGCGACCTCCGGGGATACCG
>Ga0299913_10001357_pt1 | contig 17952 bp, 14 predicted proteins | sample RVTome_9_FD_201360 | JGI IMG/M metagenome (GOLD analysis project Ga0299913, IMG submission 201360) | Soil microbial communities from uranium-contaminated site in the Upper Colorado River Basin, Wyoming, United States - RVT155D38 (version 2) ... | reverse complement strand
AGCGTGTTGAACCGCTCCCGGTCCTCGGCCCGGTCGATGGCGTCGGGCGACGTGCCGAGGATCGGCACCCCGGCCCGCTGCAGCGGCACCGCCAGCTTGAGCGGTGTCTGGCCGCCGAACTGCACGATGACGCCGAGCGGTCGCTCCTTCTCGACGATGTTCAGCACGTCCTCGAGGGTGAGCGGCTCGAAGTACAGGCGGTCGGAGGTGTCGTAGTCGGTCGACACCGTCTCCGGGTTGCAGTTCACCATGATGGCCTCCACGCCCATTTCCTTGAGCGCGAAGGCCGCGTGGACGCAGCAGTAGTCGAACTCGATGCCCTGCCCGATGCGGTTGGGGCCGGAGCCGAGGATCACCACCTTGCGGCGATCCGACGGGGGCGCCTCGTCCTCCTCCTCGTAGGTGGAGTAGAGGTAGGGCGTGTGGGCGACGAACTCCGCCGCACAGGTGTCCACGGTCTTGAACGTCGCGGCGAGGCCCTGGCGCAGACGGAGCGCGCGGATCTCCAGCTCGGTCGAGCCGGTCAGCGCCGCGATGCGGCGGTCGGCGAAGCCCAGCTGCTTGGCCTTGCGCAGGGTGGCCGGCGTCGTCAGCGCGCTCCGGGTGATCTCCGGCTCGAACGCGACGATCTCGCGGATGTTCTCGAGGAACCACGGGTCGATCTTCGAGAGCGCCTGGAGCTCCGCGGTGTCCATCCCCGCCCGGTAGGCATCGCCGATGGCGAACAGCCGGTCGGGGTTGGGCACCCGGACCAGCTGGCGCAGCTCGTCCGGCTCGAGCGGCCGGTCGAGCGTGAGCCCCCAGCGGTCCTGCTCCAGCGAGCGGACGGCCTTCTGCAGCGACTCCTTGAAGGTGCGGCCGATCGCCATCACCTCGCCGACCGACTTCATCTGGGTGGTGAGCGTGCGGTCGGCCTCCGGGAACTTCTCGAAGGCCCAGCGGGGGATCTTCACGACGCAGTAGTCGAGCACCGGCTCGAAGCTGGCCGGCGTCTCCCGGGTGATGTCGTTGCGGATCTCGTCGAGACGGTAGCCGATGGCCAGCTTGGCGGCGATCTTCGCGATCGGGAACCCGGTAGCCTTGGAGGCCAGCGCCGAGGAGCGGCTGACCCTCGGGTTCATCTCGATCACGACCAGGCGGCCGTTCTCGGGGTTGACGGCGAACTGGATGTTCGAGCCGCCCGTCTCGACCCCGATCTCGCGGATGATGGCGACGGCGGCGTCGCGCATCAGCTGATATTCCTTGTCGGTGAGCGTCTGCGCGGGGGCGACGGTGATCGAATCCCCGGTGTGGACCCCCATGGGGTCGAGGTTCTCGATCGAGCAGATGACGACGACGTTGTCGGCCAGGTCGCGCATCACCTCCAGCTCGAACTCCTTCCAGCCGATGATCGACTCCTCGATCAGCACGCTGGCGACCGGGGACATCTGCAGGCCCCAGCGCACGGCGCCCTCGAGCTCCTCGGGGTTGTAGGCGACCGAGGCGCCGGTGCCGCCCAGCGTGAACGAGGGGCGGATGAGGGCCGGGTACCCCGTGTGCCGGACGACCGTCCTGGCCTCGTCGATGGAGCGCGCGAAGCCGGAGCGGGGCAGGCTGAGCCCGATGCGCTCCATGGCCTGCTTGAACAGCTCGCGGTCCTCGGCCTTCTTGATCGCCGGAATCTTGGCGCCGATGAGCTCGACCCCGAAGCGGTCGAGCGTGCCGTCCTCGGCGAGCGCCACCGCCAGGTTCAGCGCGGTCTGGCCGCCCAGGGTGGGCAGCAGCGCGTCGGGCCGCTCGCGCTCGACGATCCGCGCGACGAACTCCGGCGTGAGCGGCTCCACGTACGTCCGGGTCGCCATCTCGGGGTCGGTCATGATGGTGGCCGGGTTGCTGTTCACGAGGACGACCTCGAATCCCTCCTCGCGCAGCGCCCGGCACCCCTGCGTCCCCGAGTAATCGAACTCGCAGGCCTGGCCGATGACGATGGGCCCCGAGCCGATGATGAGGATCTTCTTCAGATCGGTCCGCCGGGGCATCAGTCCTCGATGAGCCCGTAGACGATCGACGTCTCCGGGGCGGCTTCCTCGCGCTTGTAGAGCACGTCGTCGATGCGGCCACTGCCGACCCAGACGGCCTGGCCGTCACCCCACAGCTGCTCGCCCAGCACGCTCATCCGGCGGTCGACCCGTTCACGGATGCCCCGGGCTTCCAGCGAGGCCTCGCTCTGCGAGGTGAACGATGCCCACTCGGGCTTCTGGCCTGCCCCGTCGGTTTTCCGGTACGAGATCAGGTATTTCGGCATGGCGTGGATCAGCTGCCTTTCGGCGCCCCGGTCGGGGACGCCATCAGGTCGGTGAACCGTGCGAACAGGTAGTTCGCGTCGTGGGGGCCTGGTGAGGCCTCGGGATGGTACTGCACGGAGAAGACCGGGAGCTCGCGGTGCCGGAGCCCCTCGCAGGTGCCGTCGTTCAGGTTGACGTGCGTCGGCTCCCAGCCGCGGCCGGCCAGCGACGCGGGATCGACGGCGAAATTGTGGTTCTGCGAGGTGATCTCGATGCGCCCGGTGACGAGGTCGCGCACCGGGTGATTGGCGCCGTGGTGGCCGAACGGCAGCTTGTAGGTGCGGCCGCCGGCGGCCAGCCCGACGATCTGGTGGCCCAGGCAGATTCCGAAGACGGGCACCTGGCCGATCAGGCTCCGGACCGACTCGATCAGGTAGGGCACCCCCTCCGGGTCGCCGGGGCCGTTGGAGAGGAACACGCCGTCGGGGGCGTGCTCCAGCACGCCGGCGGCGGGCGTCGCGGCCGGGACCACGATCACCTCGCACCCGGCCGCGCGCAGCTGGCGCAGGATGTTGAGCTTGATGCCCGCGTCGTAGGCGACGACCTTGAACCGGGCGGGCGGCGGGTCCGTGTAGCCCCGCTCGAGCGTCCACGCCCCCTCCGACCACCGGTGGGCGGCGCCGACGGTGACGTCCTTCACCAGATCCTGGCCGACGATCCGTGGCAGGGCCTGCACGCGCCGGCGCAGGCGGTCGACGTCGAGATCGGCCGACGAGACGATGCCGTCCTGGGAGCCGTGGTCGCGCAGATGGCGCGTCAGGGCGCGGGTGTCGATGCCCTGCAGCCCGACGATGCCGTGCGTCTCCAGGTACTGACCGAGACTGATCCGCCCGCGCCACGACGACGGGTACGGCGAGGCCTCCTTGACGACGAGGCCGTTGGCCCACGGGCGGCGCGACTCGACGTCCTCGTCGTTGCATCCGTAGTTGCCGATGAGCGGGTAGGTCATCGTCACGATCTGCCCACGGTACGAGGGATCCGTGAGGATCTCCTGATACCCCGACATGGCGGTGTTGAAGATGACCTCACCCGCGGCCTCGCCCACGGCGCCCAGCGCCTCGCCGCGGAACACCCGCCCGTCGCGCAGGACGAGCACCGCCTCTCTCACTCCCATACGATCCCGCCTCCCACGAGCGTTTTCCACGGCCGCCCCGTGACCGGCCAGCCGCCGAAGGGTGTGTTGCGGCTCCGGGACTGGAACCGCGCAGGATCCACCGTCCACTCGGCCGCGGGGTCGAGGATCGTCAGATCGGCCGGCGCTCCCGGCGCCAGGTGGCCGCCCGGCAGGCCGAGCAGACGGGCGGGATCCCGGCTCAGCCGAGAGATGAGCGTCGCCAGGGGCAGGGCGCCCGGCTTCACGAGCCGGTCCAGCAGGAGGCCCACCGCGGTCTCCAGGCCGACGATCCCGAAGGCGGCGCGGTCGAACTCTCCCTCCTTCTCGCTGCCCGCGTGCGGGGCGTGGTCGGTGGCGATGCAGTCGATGGTGCCGTCGACGAGCGCCTCCAGGAGGACCTCGGTGTCGCGCTTGGACCGGAGCGGTGGGCTCATCTTGGTGTTGGCGTCGAAGCCGCGCACCGCCTCCTCGGTGAGGAGCAGATGGTGCGGTGCCACCTCGGCGGTCACCCGCACGCCGCGCGCCTTGGCGTCGCGCACGAGCCGGACGGCGCCGGCCGTCGACAGGTGCGCGATGTGGACGTGGGCGCCGGTCAGCTCGGCCAGCAGGACGTCGCGCGCCACCATGATGTCCTCGGCGGCGGCCGGCGCCCCGGCCACGCCGAGCTCGGTGGAGACGACCCCCTCGTTCATGGAGGCCCCGAGCGAGAGCTGGTGGTCCTCGGCGTGGCTGATGACCGGCGCGCCGAAGGGCAGCGTGTACTCCATCGCCCGCCGGTAGAGGGCGGCGTTCATCACGCACTTGCCGTCGTCGGAGAAGGCCACGCAGCCGGCCTCGGCGAGCTCCGCCAGCTCGGCCAGTTCCTCGCCGCCGAGGCCGCGCGTCACCGCCCCGATCGGGTACACCCGCACCACGCCCTCGACGGCGGCCCTGGCACGGATGTAGTCGGTGATCGACCGGTTGTCGTTCACCGGGTGGGTGTTGGCCATGCAGCACACCGCCGTGAAGCCGCCGGCCGCCGCCGCCCGGGTGCCGGTGGCGACGGTCTCCTTGTACTCGTAGCCGGGCTCGCGCAGGTGCACGTGGATGTCGATGAAGCCGGGGCAGACGATCTTGCCGGTGGCGTCGAGCACCGTCGCGGCGGCCGCCGGCGGCAGGTCGCGGCCCACGCGCTCGATCCGGCCTCCCGCGATCAGCACGTCCTGCACGGCGTCGGTCGAGCTGGCGGGGTCGACGACGCGGCCGTTCTTGATCAGCAGGCTCATGCCTGCTCCGCGCCCCTGCTGCCGGCCAGCAGGAACAGCACGCCCATGCGGACGGCGACGCCCTTGGCCACCTGGTCGAGGATGACCGAGTAGGGGCCGTCGGCGACCTCCGGGGACAGCTCGATGCCGCGGTTCACGGGACCAGGATGCATGATCAGCACGTCGGGCCGGGCCTGGGCCCGCAGCTTGTCGAGCGTGAGCCCCCAGTAGCGCGAGTACTCGCGCAGCGAGGGGATCAGCCCGGCGGTCATCCGCTCGTGCTGCAGGCGCAGCATCATGATCACGTCCACGTCGCGGATCGCGTCCTCCAGCCGGTAGGCCACCTTGACGCCCAGCTCCTGCACGAAGGGCGGGATCACCGTGGGCGGTCCCGCCACCGTGACCGTCATCCCGAGCTTGCGCATGCCGTGGATGTTCGAGCGCGCCACCCGGCTGTGGGCGATGTCGCCCACGATGGCCACGCTGAGCCCCTCGAAGTGGCCCTTGTGCTCCCGGATGGTCAGCAGGTCGAGCAGCGCCTGGGTCGGATGCTCGTGGGCGCCGTCCCCCGCATTCACGATCGAGCAGGGCAGGGCCCGGGCCAGGAGCTCGGCGGCGCCGGCCGAGGAGTGGCGCACCACGACCACGTCCGGACTCATCGCGGCGATGTTCTTGGCGGTGTCGATGAAGCTCTCACCCTTGGCGGCGCTCGAGCCACTGGCCGAGAAGTTGATGACGTCGGCCGACAGCCACTTGCCGGCGATCTCGAACGACGTGCGGGTGCGGGTGGAGTTCTCGTAGAAGAGGTTCACGATCGTCTTGCCGCGCAGCGCCGGGACCTTCTTGATCTCACGCCCGGCGATCTCCTGCAGCGTGGCGGCCGTGTCCACCAGCAGCAGGATCTCGGAGGCGTCCAGGTCGCGCATCGCCAGGAGATCCTTCCGGGTCCAGCCCATGCTAGCCCTCCTCGGGCTCTTCGATCACGACCCGGTCCTCGCCGTCGTGCTCCCGCAGCCGGACGGCGACGCTCTCCCGCCGGGACGTCGGCAGATTCTTGCCGATGTAGTCGGGCCGGATCGGCAGCTCCCGGTGACCGCGGTCCACCAGGATCGCCAGCTGGATCATCGCCGGCCGGCCCAGATCGATCAGGGCGTCGAGCGCGGCCCGGATGGTGCGGCCGGTGTAGAGCACGTCGTCCACCAAAACGACGTGCTTGTTCTTGATGGAGAACGGGATGTCGGTGCCGCGGATGACCGGGGCGCCTCGCATGTCGAGATCGTCCCGGTAGAGGGTGATGTCGAGCGTGCCCACCGGCACGGTGGCCCCGTCGATGGCGCTCAGCTTGGCGGCCAGGCGATGAGCGAGGGTCACCCCGCGGGTGCGCAGGCCGATGAACGCCAGATCCTTGGCGCCGTCGTTGCGCTCGAGGATCTCGTGCGCGATGCGAGTGAGGGCGCGATCGAGGGCGGCCTCGTCGAGAACCTGCGCTTTCTCGCGCAGGCGTGGAGCTCCGGTCATGATCTCTCCTTGCGAGCCTCACGGGGCCCGCTTAAAGGAAGAGCCGCGTCGAGGACCACTCTACCCGCCGGGTCGCGCTCCTGTCAACGGCTCGTCCCGAGCGGCCAGCAGCGCCATGAGCTGGTCGAGATTGACCGGCTTGGTGACGTGGGCGTCGAAGCCGGCGGCGATCGCCTGGCGGACGTCCTCGGCCTGCCCGTAGCCGGTGAGGGCCACGAGCCGCGTGCCGGCGGTCGCGGGGCTCGCCCGGAGGCGGCGCGCCACTTCCAGGCCGTCGATGTCGGGCAGCCCGATGTCGCAGAGAACGACCTCGGGGTGCCCCCGCTGGGCCGCGGTCACGCCGTCCACGCCACCGCCGGCGGTGTCCACCTGCGCCCCCTCGGCCTCCAGCATGAAGCGCAGGACTGCGCGAGTGTCGTCGTCGTCCTCCACCACCAGGATCGAGCGCCGCCCGAGCCGGCCGGCCGGCCGGGCGCCGTTGCCCAGGGACGGGGGCTGGGCCAGGGCCAGCGGCAGCTCCACGCGGAAGCAGGCTCCTCGTCCCGTGCCCTGCGAGCTCACCCCCACCCGGCCGCCGTGGAGCTCGGTGAGGCGGCGCACGAGGTCGAGGCCGATGCCCAGGCCCCCGGCCCGCGACTGCGTGCCCTGCCGGAACGCCTCGAAGATGACCGGCAGGTCGTCGGGCGCGATGCCCTCGCCGGTGTCCTCCACCTCGAGCACTGCCTGCTCGCCGACGGCGGCCAGGCGCACGGCGATGCGGCCCCCGGGCGGCGTGAACTTGAGCGCGTTGGAGATCAGGTTGCCGGTGATCTGCTGCAGGCGCGCCCCGTCGCCCCACATGGGCAGCGGCGTGGCCGGCAGCTCGGCCGTGAAGCGCAGACGCCTGAGGGCGGCCGCCTCCTCGTGGGTGTCCACCGCGCTGCGGACGGGATCCCGCAGATCGAGCGTCTCGAACCGCAGGGTGAACTTGCCGTGCACGATCCGTGAGAGGTCGAGCAGGTCGTCGACCAGGCGTACCTGCTGGCGGATGTTGCGGTGGATCGCCTCCAGCGCGCGGGCCGTGACCTCGTCGAGGCTGCGGTGGCGGCGCAGCACCTCCGTCCACCCCAGGATCGGCTGCAGCGGCGTGCGCAGCTCGTGGGACAGCGCGGCGATGAACTGGTCCTTGAGCCGGCTGGCCGCCTCGGCCGTCTCCCGCGCTCCCTCCAGATCGGCCCGCGCTCGCTCCTGATCGGTCACGTCCTTCCAGGTCACCAGCACGGCCTCGACGCTGCCGTCTGGCCGCCGCAGCGGGTGGGCGTTGGCGCGGAGCTGGCGCCGGCCGCGCCGGGGGTGCTCGAAGACCACCGGCTGGCCGGTGACCGACTCCCCCCGCAACCCTCGCGACGAGGGATACGCGGTGGCAACCAGCGGCTGCCCCTCCAGGTCGAACAGCGGCTGCCGTGCCACGCGCTCGCCGAGCGTCATCCCTTCGGTGAAGTCGAGCAGGCGCCGGCCGGCGTCGTTCATGAACACCAGGCGTCCGCCGTCGTCGACGACGAAGATGCCCTCGTCGACGAGGTGCACGATCGCCTGCAGCCGCGCGGCCTGGCGAGCGACCTCGCGCTCGAGCCGCGCCGACTCGGTGATGTCGTGCACGACCACCAGCACGCGATCTTCCTCGGCCTGGCCGGCGGGCAGCGGCACCGCGTTCACGAGACAGGTGAGCGAGCGGCCGTCGATCGCGAGCTGCAGCTCGGCGCCGATCACCGCCTGCCGCTGGGCGCGCGCCCGCGCGATCGGGTGCAGGGCGGCGGGCAGCGGGGCCCCGTCGGGGGTGCGGGCGCCCACGCGCGCCAGGTGCTCGACGATGGGACGGCCGACGTCGCGGTCGGCGCCCAGGATGTGGACGGCGGCGGTGTTGACGTGCTCGACGACGCCGGTGGCGTCGACGAGCAGCACGGGCTCCGCGAGCGCGTCGAGGACGGCCCCGATGATGCCCGGACGGTCGAGCGGTCTGCGCGATTCTGGGCTCACCGCATTTTCCTGTCGCCGGACGGTTCGTTCGAGGATAGCACGCGCGGCGAGGTTGGCCGGCCCAGGGTACGCAGCAGATCGGCGGCGAGCAGGGCGACCGCGCCGGCCAGCACGATGACGCCCACCGCGAAGACCGCCCGGCCGAGCGCCGGGGCGTGGTTGCGGAGCGACAGCTCCGACAGGATCCAGTTCCAGTCGTGGACGAGGCCCTCGGCGAGCAGGGGCAGGGCCATGTCGCGGCCGTCGGCCACGTAGATCGCCACGTCGGTGATGCTCTCGCCCGTCCAGAACAGCGCGACGGCCGCGGCGGCGCGCTGGCCGTGCCAGAGAAAGTGGCCGGTGCAGATGGCCGGGATGAGGACCTGGTTGAGCGACCCCCCGAGAACCCCGGGGAAGCGGCCGAGCAGTCCGAAGATCACGTGCCCGGCCTCGTGGAAGACGAGATCGACCAGGTGCACGAACGCGAGTACGCCGCCCGGGGACGGCGTCAGCCCGCGCGCCACGATCATGAGCCCGAGCACGAGCAGGGCTGCCAGCCCGGCGGCGCGGGCCAGGGCCGCGGAGCTGGCGGCCTGGCTCACCCTTGCGGTCGCCGTGACCGGGCGGTCATGCGACACACTACGCTGAATCCCCGGCACACCGGAAGGAGCGATGGACTAGAGTGGGCGTGCCATGACCGCGCTGCCGCTGGCCGGCTATCGCGTCCTCGAGCTCGCGCATCTCATCGCCGGCCCTGCGTGCGGCATGTACCTCGCCGACATGGGCGCCGACGTCGTGAAGATCGAACACCCGTCGGGGGGCGACGCCTCCCGCAGCGCGTACGGCAGCCAGCTCGGCGGTGAGAGCGCCGTCTTCGTGACGGTCAACCGCAACAAGCGCAGCGTGGCGCTCGACCTCGCGCGCCCCGAGGGTCGTGCGGTCTTCGGGCGGCTGGTGGCGCGGGCCGACGTCGTGATCGAGGCCTACCGGGGCGGCGTGGCCGAGCGCCTCGGCATCGACTGGACGCGCCTGGCTGCGCTCAACCCTCGCCTCGTGTACTGCTCGCTCTCCGCATTCGGCCCCGACGGGCCGTGGCGCGACAAGCCCGGCGTCGACATGCTCGTGCAGGCGATGGGCGGGCTCATGGCCGTGATGGGCGAGCCCGACGGCCCGCCGGTCCTGTGCGGCGCTCCCGTGCTCGACACGATCGGTGCGCTCATGGCCGGCCAGGGCATCGTCACCGCGCTGCTGCACCGCGAGCGCAGCGGCCAGGGCCAGCGCGTGGACGTCTCGCTGCTGAACGGCACGCTGCTCGCGCACGCCGCCCGGCTATCGATCTTCCTCGCCACCGGCGAGGAGCCGGGGCGCTGGGGCAGCGGCCACCCCTACATCGTTCCCTTCCAAGCCTTCGAGGCGGGCGATGGCTGGGTCTACGTCGCGGTGTGGGTGGACCGCCTGTGGACGCCGTTCTGCGCGGCGATCGACCGGCCGTCGCTGGCCGCGGACCCGCGGTTCGCCAGCCGCGCCGACCGGCTCGACAACCGCGCCGAGCTGACCGCTCTGCTGGCCGGCGTGTTCCGGCAGCGTACCGTGGCCGACTGGATGGCCCGGCTGGAGGCCCGGGACGTGCTCTGCGCGCCGGTCAACCGCTATGCCGATCTGCCCCACGACCCGCAGGTGATCGCGACCCGGTTGATCGTCGAGCAGGAGCATCCGCGCGCCGGCCGCTTCCGGACGCTCGACACGCCGATCCGTTTCGAGCGGACGCCCGGCGGGATCCGGACACCGGCCCCGGCCCTCGGCGAGCATACCGACACCGTTTTGGACGAGGCCGGCCTGGCGCCGGCCGAGATCGCTGCGCTGCGCGAGGGCGGGGTCATTGCCTGACCCCCCGGGCGGGTCTCGTGCCATTGAGGCGTCCCCATTTGACACACGTGCGTCAGTCCGTCACCTGTTCGTCAGAGCCGGCTCGGCGGCGAGGGCCAGCGCCGTCACGCCGGGGCCCGTGGGCCGGGTAGGGTGAGCGAGGGCCCACAACCGGTTGTTCTCCAGGCGTCGAGTGATCGCGTGGCAATCGGATTGCAGGAGCCCGGCGCGCCGTGGCGAAACGAATCCTGGTCGTCGATGACATGCCGTACCTCCGCGACGTCCAGGTGTTGCTGCTCAGCGACGCCGGCTACGCGACCACCGCGCTGGGAAGCGCTCGCGAGGCGCTCGAGCGACTCCCCGACCTCGCGCCGGACCTGATCCTGCTCGACGTGTCCATGCCGGGGATGGACGGCCGCCAGTTCCTGGCCCGGCTTCGAGCCACGCCCCAGTGGGAGCGCCTGCCGGTCATCCTCACCACCGGACGGTCCGTTGAGGACATGGCACGCGAGAACCGTTGCGACGTCCTGCCCAAGCCGTTCAGCGAGGCGGCGCTGCTCGACCTCGTCCAGCGGCTGATCGGTGCTGTCTCGAACGGCGGTTCATAGCCCTTCCTCGGCCAGCGCCTGCAGCGCGGCCGTGAAGCACGCGAGGGGCGCCCGGGCCACCCCGGCCCCGACCTGTCCGGTGCCGGCTCGACGGCCGGCGATGCCCGTGTTGATCAGCGGGGCGATGCCCGTCTCGACGACGCGGCGGACGTCGATGCCCACGGGGGTGCCGCGCTCGTCGAGCGTGGCGATCCGGAAATGCGGATGCTCGCCCGCCGTGATGTCGCGCATCGACTCGGTGATGGCCACCGCCTCGGCCATCCCGCCGGCGCCGACGAACCGCGCGACCGCCGGCGAGGCGGCCATCGCCACGCCGCCGAGGCCGACCGTCTCCACGATGGCGCTGTCGCCCATGTCGGCATTGGCGTCGTCGGGACCGAAGCCGGGGAAGTAGAGGCCGACGGGCATCTCGACGGGCGCCGTGAGCCAGCGGTCACCGAGACCCGCCACCCGGATGCCGAAGTCGGTGCCGTTGCGAGCCAGCGCCGTCACCAGCGTCGAGCCGGCGATGCCCGCGGCGGCGTCGGCCGTCGCCTTGCCGGCGGCCATCGCCACGTTCAGGAAGAACTGATCGTTGCCCGCGATGAACTCGGCCAGGCGCGCCACGGCGTGATGGCGGCCGCCGGCGCGGGCCACGTGTGGCATGAGCGCCCGCGCCAGCAGCGCGGAGGCGGCCAGGTTGCGCTGGTGCATCTCGTCACCCATGCGCAGGGCCTGGGCCATCAGCGGGCGCAGCGGCAGGCCGCCGGAGGCGCGGATCGCGGCGCCGAGCAGCGGGCCCGCTTCCCTCGCCAGCCAGCGCAGCCGGGCGACGACGCTGTCGTCGTTGGCGCCGAAGCGCAGGACCCGGCCCAGCCCCTCGTTGATGGTGACGTGCGCGCGGTTGCCGTGGGCGCGGTTCTCGACGGCGAAGACCGGCATGGATCGCGTGACGATGCCGGTCATCGGCCCCACCGCGCGCCAGTGGTGACAGGGCTCCAGCCGCACACGGCGCCGCTCGACGAGCTGCCGGGCGGCATCGTCGTTGGCGGCCCAGCCCTCGTAGCGGATCGCGCACAGCACCGCGGCCTGCATCGGCTCGCACATGCGCGCCCACGCCAGCGGAGGGCCCGCGTGCAGGACCACGTTCTCGGGCAGCTCGAGCGCCTCCCAGGCCGGGCGACAGTCCACGAGGACAGGATCACCGCCCACCAGCCGGGCGAGCGCCTCGGCGTTCGCCGCCTCGATGGCCGCCGCTCGCGCCTGCAGCCGGTCCAGCAGCGCCGTCAGGCTCGGATCGCCGCCGGCGGGGGGGGACCACGCCAGGTGCACGACCGGCACGGCGAGATCCTCCAGCGCGCGCGCGAACAGGTCGAGGCCCATGCTGATCACGCGAAGCGGCGTGCGGAGCACGTCCGTCATGGCACTGGCGGGCAGGCCGTCTCGGCCAGCCGGACGAGGAACATCACACCTCACGACCCGCCGCCGCCCGAGCGGGCGGCGACCAGCGCGGCCAGGCGCGCGGCCTGGGCGTTGGAGTCCATGACCAGCGCGCCGGCCCGCCGCAGCGCCGCCGCCTGCCGCGAGCGTCCCTGGGCATCGGCCTCGGTGCCGGTGACGCTGGCCACGATCGCCAGGCCTCGGCCCGCGGCCGCCGCGGTGCGCCGGGCCGCCTCGAGCGCCGGCGCGAGCTCGCCGGCCGGGTCGGGGTGAGCGCCGTGCCCGAGCACGACGTCGAGCAGCAGGACCGCGGTGGCGGGATCGGCGGCCTCGCGGGCGATCCACTCGTGGCGCACGGCGCCGTCGATCATCGGATGCGGGCGTCCGAGCGTGTGGACGTCGTCGCCGAGATCCACCACCCGGTGGCCATTGCCCTCGCCGCCCACGCCGGCCGCCACGCCGGGCAAGCAGGCGCCGAGCAGGGACACGGCCTCCCACGCGAGCGTGCCGCCGGCGTACACGCCGCGCACGAACCGCTGCCCGGGCCCGAGCGCCCGGATCTGCGCGGTCACCAGCCGCTCCACCTCGGCCGCGGGGATCGTGAACTCCACCGCCGCGGGCTCTTCCCCCCGCACCAGCGCCACGGCAGCCAGGGCGGCGTCTTCCAGCGTGGCGGCGCGATGGAAGGTGAGCCGGCTCGCGCCGGGGGAGGTCCCGGCCGTGTAGAGGACGCTCGGCTTGCCGAGCGCGCCCAGCGCCGCGGCCAGGCGCTGGGCGACGCCCGGGCCCGCCGGCTTGCCGACGACCACAACCACCTCGGTGGCCGGGTCGTCGGCGAGCACGGCGAGGGCCGCCAGTGTCATGACACCGCCGACGGCGTCGGCGAGGTCGCGGCCGCCCACACCGATGGCGTGCGAGACGCCCTCGCCCCGAGCGGCCAGCTGGCAGCTCACCTCCTGCAGCCCGGTGCCCGAGGCGGCGACCAGGCCGATGCGTCCGCGCGGGACCGCGTTGGCGAAGCCCAGCGGCACGCCCCCCAGGATCGCGGTGCCACAGTCGGGGCCCATCAGGAGGAGCCCGCGCCCGGCCGCGAGGCGCTTGAGCTCCACCTCGGTCGCGAGTGGCACGTGGTCGCTGAACAGCATGACGTGCAGCCCCGCGTCCAGGGCCCGGCGGGCCTCGGCCCCGGCGTAGGCGCCCGGCACCGAGATCAGCGCGAGCGTGGCGCCCGGCAACGCGCGCAGGGCACCGGCCAGGGTGCGCGGACGCGGCGCACGGGCCTCCGGCCGCGTGGAGGGCGTGGCGAGGGCGGTCTCGGCAACGGTACGAGCCGTCTCGGCCGCCGCACCGCTGTCGGCGACGACGGCGATCACCAGGTCGGCTGGACCGGCCGTCTCGCCCTCGGTGTGGAGCAGCCCGGCCTGGGCGAGCAGCGCCCGGTTCGGCGGCGTGCCCATCATGGCCGCCGCCCGGCGCACCCCGGCCACCGCTTCCATGTCGCGGGTGAGGCGCATCAGCGTGACCGAATCCTGGTACACGCTGCGTCGCACGAAGTTCCAGACGGGCACCGGCCCGATACTACACCAAGGTCCGGGCTCCCCACGCCGGCGGGGCCGGCCCGGGAGGGCTACCGGGGAGGCGCGATCCGGTACGCGCGGATCTTGCGGTAGAGATGACTGCGCTCGATCCCGAGACGTTCGGCGGTCCGGGTCATGTTCCAGTCCTGAGCGCGCAGCTCGGCCAGGATGTAGGCGCGCTCGAACCCGTCACGGGCCTCCTTGAGCGGCTTGCCGTCGCCGGGGGCCAGGGCCGGGCCGTCGCTCTTGGGGCGCAGCGGGGGCGGCAGGTCCTCGGCCCCGACCGTCTCGCCGGGGACCATGATGACCAGCCGCTCCACCATGTTGCGCAGCTCGCGCACGTTGCCGGGCCAGTCGTAGGTCATGAAGTACGTCAGGGCCGCGGGCGACACCGTCTTGAGCCGCTTGCCGTTCTCGGCGCAGAACACCCGGACGAAGTGCTCGACCAGGGCCGGCACGTCCTCCTTGCGGATCCGCAGCGGCGGCACCTCGATCGGGATCACGTTGAGGCGGTAGAACAGGTCCTCGCGGAACGCGCCCTGCGCGATGAGCGAGACCACGTCACGGTTGGAGGCGGCGATGACGCGAACGTCGACCCGCAGGGGCTCGCGGCCGCCCACCCGCTCGAAGGCCTGCTCCTCGAGGGCACGCAGCACCTTGGCCTGGGTCTTGAGGCTCATGTCGCCGATCTCGTCCAGGAAGAGCGTGCCGCGGTCGGCCGCCTCGAACTTGCCCCGGCGCCGGGCCAGGGCACCGGTGAAGGCACCCCGCTCGTGGCCGAAGAGCTCGGACTCGATCAGCTCCTCGGGGATCGCCGCGCAGTTGACCTCGACGAACGGCTGCGCGGCCCGGGCCGACAGCGCGTGAATGGCGCGGGCGACCAGCTCCTTGCCGCTGCCGTTCTCGCCGTGGATGAGCACGCGGCCACTGCTGGGAGCGGCGGTGGCGATCTGCTCGCGGAGGGCTTGGATCGGCGCGCTGGCGCCGATGATCTCGGTGCGCTGATCGAGGCGCGCCCGCAGTGCGGCGTTCTCCCGCTCCAGGCGGCCGTGCTCGAGCGCGCGGGCGACCGTCACCAGCGTCTTCTCCAGCGAGAGCGGCTTCTCGATGAAATCCCAGGCGCCCAGGCGGGTGGCCTTGATCGCGGTCTCGATGGTGCCGTGGCCGGAGATCACCACCACGGTCGCGTCGGGCCGCAGGCGCTTGAGCTCGGCCAGCGTCTCCAGGCCGTCCATGCGCGGCATCCAGACGTCGAGGAACACGAGGTCGGGCGCCTCGTCGCTGACTGCCTTGAGGGCGTCGGCGCCGCTGCCGGCCACGCTGACGCGATATCCCTCGTCCTCGAGGACGTCGCGCAGCGCCTTCTGGATCGCCGGTTCGTCGTCGACGACGAGGATGTGTTCCCCGGCCACGGGCTAGACCTCCACCGCGACCGGCGTGCGGGCCACCGGCAGCTCGAGGGTGAAGCGGCTGCCGCGGGGGTCGTTGTCCTCGACGCTGACGGTGCCGCCGTGCTCGGTGGCGATCTCGCTGACGATCGGCAGGCCGAGGCCCATGCCGGTGATCTTGGTCGAGAAGTGCGGCAGGAAGAGCTTGTCGCGATCGTCGAGGGGGATGCCGGGACCGGTGTCGCTCACCACGATGCGAACCCGTCCCGCCTCGACCACATGCTGGGTCTCCACCACGATCTCGCCGCCGTTGGCGCCGACCGCTTCCACCGCGTTGTCGACGAGGTTGAGCACCGCGCGCTTGACGTGGTCGGGATCGACCTCGCACAGCGGCAGGTCGTCGGCGTGGCGGGAGGCGAGGGCCAGGCCGGGATGCGAGTCGCGGTAGAGCGTGGCGACGCTCTCCACGAGGGGCCGGACGTCGGTGGGCTTGGGCACGAACGCCGGCATGCGGGCGAAGCGCGAGAACTCGTCGACCAGCCGCCGCAGCCCGTCGACCTCCTGCACGATCGTGTCGGTGCACTCGGCCACCAGCCGGTGCTCGTCGTCGTCGCCCCAGCCCAGCCGGCGGCGCAGGCGCTGGGCCGAGAGCTGGATCGGCGTCAGCGGGTTCTTGATCTCGTGGGCGATGCGCTGGGCCACCTCCCGCCAGGCGGCCAGCCGCTGGGCCTTCAGCAACTCGGTGAGGTCGTCGAAGACGACCACCGCCCCCGCGTACTCGCCGGTCTCCCCCCGGAGCGCGGTGGCGGCGGCCAGCAGCGACAGCGCGCCGCCGCCGCGGCGCAGGTGCAGCTGGAGCGCGACGCTGGCGGCCCGCGGCCGCCGCGCCCGCTGCACCAGGCTGACGATGTCACGGAGCTCGGGGGCGGCGAACACCTCCTCCAGCAGCCGGCCCACGCTGGCCGCCTCGGCGACGCCGAACATGCGGGCGGCGGCGCGGTTGATCGTCGTCACCCGGCCGAGCGGGTCGAACGACACCACGCCGGTGGTGATGGCCTCCAGCACGGTCTCGATGTAGCGCCGCCGGTCCTCGAGCTCGGTGTGCTTGTCCTGCAGGTCGAGGTAGGCCTCCTCGAGCCGGCGCTTGGACTGGCCGAGGTCGTCGGTCATCCGGTTGAACGACTCGACCAGCATGCCGATCTCGTCGTCCCCGCGCGTCTGGACCTTGTAGGCCAGGTTGCCGGCCGCGACCTCCCGGGTTCCCTCGGCCAGCTGCTCGATGGGCCCGGTGATGCCGCGGGCCAGGTGCAGCGCGAACCACGTGAACGAGAAGACGACGATCAGCGTCATCAGCAGGAAGAGCAGGATGTAGATGCCCTTGATCGGGTTCTTCAGCAGCTTGAGCTGCTTGTACTCCAGGAACGCCTGGGAAATGGCACGGACCCGCTGCTCCAGGCGCTCGGCGACGTGGGTGCCGACGACGATGGCGCCCACCACCCGGCGGTCGGCGTCCGACCCTGACCACAGCGGCGTGACGGCCTCGACGAGGTCGCCGCTGGTGAGCTCGCGAACGGTCGTGATCTCCTGGCCGCCGAGCCCGCGTCGCACCTGGCTCTCGTTCAGCTCCCGGGTGGGCAGGTCGCTCAGCACCGGGTCCCTGGCGTGGAGCAGCTCCCGTCCGTCGGCGTCGACGACGGTGATGGTGCTGAGCGACAGCAGGTCCTGCTGCTCCACCAGGTAGGCGGCCAGCGTGTCGCGGCGGTCGGCGGCCAGCAGGCCGTCCCGCTGGATGACGCCGGCGAGGTGCTGGCCGTGCTTGAGCGCCGTGCGCTCGAGGTTGGCGTAGTAGGTCTGGGCGACCGCCAGGGCCTGGTCGAGCGGCCGCTCCACCTGGGGCTTGAACCAGCCCTCGATGGACTTGTTGATGAAGTTGGACGCGATCACGAAGATCAGCCCGGCCGGCGCCACCGACAGCAGCAGGAACGCGAGGACCAGCTTGGCCCGGAAGCGGGCCCCGATGGCGTTCTGCCGGCGCTCCAGCCAGAGCTTCACGAGGTTGCGGCACAGCAGCAGGAGTAGCAGCAGCAGCACGATCAGGTTCAGGTTGAACAGCGCGAAGATGACGATATTGGAGGCGACCGGCAGCTCCGGCGCGAAGATCCCGAGGTCGAAGGCGGTGGCGCCGCCGATGAGGAGCAGGAACGCCGCGATGATGACGACGTTGCGCTTGCGCCGGTTCTGCTCGCTCAGCAGCGGCACGGCTACTGCACCCGCTGCATCGTCCGGTAGTCGGACTGGTGCATCGCCTGCTCGGCGGTCCCGGCCATGCGGCTCACGATGGAGTGGTCGCCGTTGAGCGCCGACTCGGCGTGCACGCGCACGTAGATGACCCCGGTCTTGTCCACCGCGCCGGCCGGGGTCAGCGTGAGCCCGCGCACCTCGGAGAGCACGCGCTGGGCGTCGCGCAGATCGCGGGTGACGTGCGGCGCCCGCGCCTCGCCCTCGAGCGTCGTCACCTTGTACTCCTTGGTCACGACGTTGTAGGCGAGCTGGCGCTCGACCACCCGGGTCAGCAGCCGGCTGTCGCGCCAGTACGGCGTGTGCTGCCAGAGCTCCACGGTGTAGCGGAGATGGGTCGGGATGCCACTCTGGATCCCCTCCTGGGACGCCGGCCCGATCGCGCCCAGCACGGCCACGTTGACGGTGAGCTCATGATCGTTGAGGAACACCTCCAGGTCGCTGATGCGCAGTTCGGCGCCAGCCGGGGCCGCGACTGCCACGATCAGTGCCGCCAGCGCCAGCGCCCAGAGCGACCGCGCAGGGATGCCCCCAAACATGAGCGAACGCAACATTATAGCGCCCCGGGGTGCCGGGGCCGACGCGGCCGGTTTCCTTCAGG
>Ga0299913_10001356_pt1 | contig 17954 bp, 14 predicted proteins | sample RVTome_9_FD_201360 | JGI IMG/M metagenome (GOLD analysis project Ga0299913, IMG submission 201360) | Soil microbial communities from uranium-contaminated site in the Upper Colorado River Basin, Wyoming, United States - RVT155D38 (version 2) ... | reverse complement strand
GAGAGGCGAGGTCGGTCGTCGGGATCATCGATAGCCTGCACCAGACGATTGGCCAACAGGGCGCCGTCCTCGAGCAGGCCATTGAAGGCGATCTCTTGGGAGAGGGGCCCGTTGTAGAAGAACACACTCATCCGTCGGCCGCCGAACAGCTGAACCTCGTAGGGGACCGTCGTGTCGATCGTTCCACCGACGACATCGGTCCAAGTCCCATGCTCGAGCACCGAGGCCGCCTGATAGGGCGAGAGGATCGTGTACTGGATGCCCGCCTCTGCCATCAGCTCCAGGCTCTCCAGGTCGACTGCGGTCTCCGGCAGCCACATCCCCTCCGGCTCGCGACCGAACCGATGGATGAAGTCGGCCCTGCCCCAGAGGATCTGCGTGCGCTTGTCACGCCTGTTCGACAACGGCAGGATCGTGTGGTTGTAAGCCTGTGCCAGAGCCGTGCCGTGACCCTCGAAACGGTCCATCGAGGCCCTATCGGCGTCGACGATCGCACGGTAGGTCTCTCGTCGGTGGGCCTCCAGCCAGGCGAGGAGTGTTGGGCCCCAGTCCGAGCTGACGTACTCGTAGTTGTTCAAAACTCTCCGGACCGAGCCGTCGTCCGCCAGGATCTCGGCACGGGTGTTGGGCTCGTAGCACTCAGAGGTGATGCGGTCGTTCCAGTTGTCGTAAGGCGCGGCCGAGGGCTGGTTGCCGACGACGCCGGTGAAGGGGTTCTCCCGGGGAGGCTGATACCAGTGACCGTGGATGCAGACGTGGCTGCGCTGGCTCAATAGGGCCCTCAAAATAGCGGCAGACGCCCTGTTATCCGCGGCTCGCCGGTGTCACTCTTCTTCGTCGTCTCGCCTACCGGAACGAGGCGTCTGCTTCAGGACCACAGTCGCCAGGGGCGGAAGGGTGACATCGATCGACTCGGGACGACCCCTGCTCGGCACCGACAGCGGCCCGGTGTCGACACCGCCCAGGTTGCCCTGACCCGACCCTCCGTAGACTTCGGCGTCGCTGTTCAAGATCTCGACCCAGCGCCCCGGTCCGGGGACACCGATTCGGTATTCGTGCCTGGGCACCGGAGTCAGATTGTGAACCACGAGCAGCATCTCGTCGCCCCGGCGCCGAAAGTAGGCGAGGACCGAGTTCTCGGAGTCGTTCACCACTGCCCACTCGAACCCTTCGGGCCTGGTGTCGGTCTCATGGAGAGCCGGATAGTCCCGGTAGAGACGGTTGAGGTCGCCGACCAATCGGGAAATCCCGGCGTGTGAACCGTGCTCGCCGAGTCCCCAGTCGAGTTGGCCTTCGTGGGCCCACTCCGCGGGCTGGGCGAGCTCGCCACCCATGAACAGGAGCTTCTTCCCCGGCTGTGTCCACATCTGGCAGAGAAGAAGCCTGAGGTTGGCGAACTGCTGCCATTCGTCACCGGGCATCTTGCCGAGCAGAGACCCTTTCCCATGGACCACCTCGTCATGTGACAGGGGAAGCATGAAGTTCTCGGTGAAGGCGTAGACACCCCGGAATGTGAGCTCGTGATGGTGGTAGCTCCTGTGGATCGGGTCGTTGGACATGTAGAGGAGCGTGTCGTGCATCCATCCCATGTCCCACTTCATGCCGAAGCCGAGACCACCGAGAAACGTGGGTCTGGAGACCATGGGCCAGGCAGTCGATTCCTCGGCGATGGTCTGGACATCGGGGTATTCGAGGTAGACGGTCTCGTTGAGGCGGCGCAGGAAGGCGATCGCCTCGAGGTTCTCCCGGCCGCCATGAACATTCGGCACCCACTCCCCCTCCTGACGGGAGTAGTCGAGGTAGAGCATCGAGGCCACGGCATCCACTCGCAGACCGTCGATGTGGTACTTGTCCAGCCAGAACAGGGCGTTGCTGATGAGAAACGACGGGATTTCTGTGCGGCCGTAGTTGAAGATCAGTGTGCCCCAGTCGGGGTGGGCTCCGAGTCGGGGGTCGGCGTGCTCGTAGAGATGGGTACCGTCGAAGTACCCAAGGCCGTGCTCGTCGTTGGGGAAGTGCGACGGCACCCAGTCGAGGATGACGCCGAGCCCGGCCCGATGACAGGCGTCGATGAGACTCATCAAGTCTTGGGGTGTTCCGTAGCGGGAGGTGGGTGCGAAGTATCCAGTCGTCTGATAGCCCCACGACCCGTAGAAGGGGTGCTCGGCGATGGGGAGCAACTCGATGTGGCTGAAGCCGAGGTCGACGGCATAGGCCGGTAACTGTTCCGCCATCTCGAGGTAGGTCAACGGTCGGCCCCCCTCGCCGCGTCGCCACGACCCGAGATGGACCTCATAGACGCTGATCGGAGAGTTAAGTGAGTTGCTTCTCCCCCTGTCCGCCATCCAACCGGCGTCACCCCATTCGTAGTCGAGGGACCACACCTTGGAGGCGGTGTTGGGTGGAGTCTCGTGATGGAAGCCGAAGGGGTCTGCTTTCTCCACCACGTAGTCGCCGTTGACGATGTGAAACTTGTAGGTGGACGCTGCAGCCGCACCGGGGATGGTGCCTTCCCAGATGCCGGAGACGCCGCGCTGGCTCAAAGGCTCGGAATCGGGGTTCCAGCCGTTCCAATCACCGACGACCGAGACCTCATCGGCGTTCGGCGCCCAAACCGCGAAGTGAGTGCCTTCCTCGACCGGGTGGGCACCCAGTTTCTCGTAGAGACGAGTGTGCGTGCCTTCGTTCCAGAGATAGAGGTCGTCCTCGCTGAGGATGGGGCTGTATTGCAGGTCGGCCAATGCGGGGGCTCTTTCGCTCGCCTGCACCCGAGGCTAACGGCCGGGCAGAGTCACAACACCCGGGCCAGCCAGTGGGCCGCAACGTCGAAGAAGGGCTCCTCCTCGTTCTCGAGGGCCGCCACGATGCGCGTGGTCTCGGATTCCGCCCTCCGGATCATCTCTTCGGTATACCCGTACAAGACCTGGTGCAGCTCGAACTCGTCCTCGTCCTCGACGACGATCTCGTTGTCGAGGGTGATCCCCACGTCGAGGTCGAGATCGATCATCTCGTAGCGGTTTGGCGACAGCCACACGGGCGGAGTGACTATGTCGATGAACAGCGCATAGTCGGAGAACTGGTTCTCTCCGCTGTAGTGGAGATGCCACCACCCGTCCCGCGGCGCACAGAAGACTGCGGCCATCCTGGTGTCACGGACTTCCTCTTCGCCTTTCCAGCGCTTGGTCCCGGTCGGGACCCCGATCCAGTCCCCCCAATCGTCCTCGCCCAACCAGTACCCACCCTCGAACCCCCAATGGAGTATGTCCGGGTTCTTGTAGAACTGGACGGTGACCGGACGCATGTCGGCACAAGCTAGACATGATCAGGCGGTGGCGACCCCACCCCATGCGATGAGGGTCCAGGCAGTGATCGAGATGGCCGGCACGAGAGGCGTGGTCATCCTCCGATGTACGACATCTCCACGGGGACGGACATCCTGGCGGTGTTCGAGGACCGAATCTCCGAGTAGCGGTCGTCGCGTTTCGCCCATACCTCGTCGATCACGCCGCCGAGATCACCGCCGGACCGGATGACATCGCGAAGACTCGTCCCTCCCGATGCGAACAGACACGTGTAGAGCGTTCCCTCCGCGGAGACTCTCGCACGGGTGCACGATCCGCAGAACGGCTTCGTGACCGAGGCGATTACTCCAACCTCGCCGCTCCCATCCAGGTATCGGAACCGGTTCGCCACCTCCCCGGAGTAGTTCGAAGGCACCGGCTCCAGAGGGAACTCGGTGCTGATCGCCTCCACCATCTCCTCGGCAGGCACGACGTCGTCCATTCGCCAGCCGTTGGTGTTGCCAACGTCCATGAACTCGATGAAACGGACGATGTGACCCGAGCCTTTGAAATGTCGGGCCATGTCGACGACCGCGTGCTCGTTCACGCCCCGTTTGATCACCGCGTTGACCTTCACGGGACGCAAACCGGCATCGGCCGCCACCTCGATCGCTTCGAGAACGGTCGAGACCGGGAAGCCAACGTCATTCATCCGCTGAAAAGTCGGGTCGTCCATGGCGTCGAGGCTCACGGTCACCCGGTCCAGCCCGTTGGCGACGAGAGCCGCGGCCTTGCGCGCCAGGAGAGATGCGTTGGTGGTCAGAGTGAGGTCGTCGACGCCGTCGACCGCGGCGATCATGCCGATTAGCTCCTCGACGCCCTTGCGAAGCAGAGGCTCCCCGCCGGTGATCCGTACTTTGTTCACCCCACGGGCGACGAAGTGGCGAACCACCGTGACGATCTCCTCGAAGGTGAGTAGCTGATCGCGGGGTAGGAACTCGTAGCCGGGGCCGAACACTTCTTTGGGCATGCAGTAGGTGCATCGGAAGTTGCACCTGTCCGTCACCGAGATGCGCAGGTCCCGGAGGGGCCGGTCATAGATGTCAGTGGCGGGTCTCACATCCCGAAGCCTAAGCCGGGAAGCTGGCAATCGACCATACGCCAGCGACCGAAGACACCGTTGGGACCACCTGGGCCATCCGGCCCAGACAGGGAAGGCCGGCGGCTGTCGATCAATAGAGGACAGTCACATACTCAGGAGTGGGCGCGCATGGGTGTGATCCGGGATCGTGAATCCAGAGTCACCTGCCAACACCTAGACACCAGATCGGCCACGATCGCCGGTTTGAAGAGGACCGTGTGTCAAGGCTGCGGCCTGGTCTCAGTCGACTACGTCAGGGACGTCTTCGCCGAGGAGCGCAAGCAGCTCGGCAAACACACAGCCTGAGGTCATCGACATGCAGGTGACTAGTCACCGTGTGCGGGATCGCAATGACCCTCCAGTGTCCCTCCCCACTCCGACGATGTAATCCATATGAGCAAGAACTTTCGATCGAGACGCCGGAGCACGGCGAAGTGCTCCCATACGAGCGAGATGCGGACCGAGATCGCCGGGCTCAGCCGTACGGTCTGTGAGCAGTGCGGGCGGGTGAGCGTCGCCTACATCGACGATCACCTCCGTCGGACACGGGTTGGTCAGTCGGCCCGGGAAGCTGTCGCTTCCTGACGCCAGGTCGCCGACCAGGCTCCCAGCCCGAGCGGCAGCACCAGTAGCGGGACCAGCCAACCGAGCCAAGGCAAGTACCAGACGACCCCGACCGCGATCGAACCGACCAGTATGGCCCCGTAGAGCTCGAGCCGTCTGAACATCACTCCGCCGAGCCACCCGACGACGGGGGCGCCCGCCACGAGGGAGAAGGCGAGTGAGAGGCCGGACAGAGCGAGGATCAACGGTATCAGCACCAGCAGCAGGGGAAACGCCGCCGCCGCCGGAGCCAACCCGACTATCAAGGTGGTCACCGCCACCGCGATCAGCGGGGAGAACACGATCAGTGCTCCCATCAGCCACCTTCGCACGGGTGCCCGTCCGACTTCGGCGATCGCTTGGGAGGTGCGACCCGGCCAGCCATACGCAGTCGTCAAGGCCGCGATCGACAGGAACAGGATCACCATGAAACGCCCCAGGAGAGTGAGAGCGCGGACCCGAATGTTTGGTGGCAGTGGTTCCTTGGCGACGATGGTCCCTCCCGCCGTCAACTGGTCCAGACCTGTCGCGTCGTTGCTGGACCGATAACCGAAGTCGCCGACGACGTCGAGGGCGCCCGCCACGGTCAGGCGATTGACTGCCACGTCGACATCGCCACTCACAGAACCGGCGATCTCGAGATTTCTCTGCGTGCCCTGGACATCACCGCCGACCGAGCCGAGCGACGCGACGTCCCAACCCCAGATCAACACGTCTTCGCCAACGTCGGATTCGGGTCCCAGGTCGGCGCTGACCACCGCAGCCACCACGTCCCGACCCACGCTCCCGTCGATCTCCAGCCGATTGCCACTCACGCGAAGCGACCCTTCGACCCTGCCCTCCACCCTGACTGTCGGCGCGATCGCCGTGACCGAGCCGGTAACCGTCCCGGTGATGACGACGTCTTCGGCGGCGAAGGCGACGAGGTCTCCTTCGAGGGTGCCGTCTACGACGACGCGAATCGCACCGGCGTACAGATCTTCGGGGAAGACGTCGCCTTCCGGGATGATCACGAACTCGGCGTTGGACGTCTCCGCCGCCGCCGCCGGGAGAGCGATCGCCAGCACGACGGCACAGGCGCCGGCCAGGAACAGGGCTCTTCTAGAGAGGTAGCGCATCGGCGGCCAGGCTGAGGAGAGAGCCCGGCAGGATGCCCCACACAATCGTCGTCGCCACAGCCACGATCAGCACCCACCTGCTCGTCCCCGGGACATCGATCTCGACGGCGTCGCTCTCATCCATGTACATCGCCACGATTATCCGCAGGTAGAAGGCAAACGCGATGACCGAGGCCAGGACGGCGACGATCACGAGCCACCGGAAACCGTTGGTCCATGCCTGGGCAAAGACACCGAACTTGGCGATGAACCCAGACGTGACCGGAAGCCCCGCCATCCCCAGGAGGAGGACCGTGAACGACCCGGCGAGGAAGGGGCTCCTCCTGCCCAGGCCCCGGTATGAGTCCAAGGACGACTCCGAGTTGTCCGCGCCACTCACGGCGGCGGCGACTGCGAAGGCTCCAACCAACTGGAACGAATAGACCGCCAGATAGAAGAGAACACCCTCCGTGGTGCCACCGACGACGCCGGTCAAGATGAAGCCGGCGTGGGCGACGCCGGAGTAGGCGAGCATCCGGCGCACGTCCCCCTGGACGAGAGCGAGAGTCGAGCCCACGAGCATCGAAAGTGCTGCCATGGCAGCGACGATCGGAAGCCAGTCGGCGTCGAGTGCTTCGACACCCGCCAGGAGAACCCTCGTGATGGCCACGAAGCCGGCGATCTTGGCCACCGCAGCCATGTATCCGACGACTCCCGCCGGCGCCCCCTGATAGACGTCGGGGGCCCACGAGTGGAATGGCGCAGCCGAGACCTTGAACCCCAGACCGACCACGACCAGACCGAGCCCGATGAGTATCACGGCCGGCGAGAAGACGACGAAGCCGGCCAGGAACTCTCGGATGCCCAGGACCTCGAGCTCGCCGGTGCCGGCGTAGATGAGAGCAACTCCATATATGAAGATCGCCGAGGCGAAAGACCCGAGCAAGAAGTACTTGATCGCCGCTTCGTCCGATCGAGCCCGCTCCCGGGACATACCGGCGAGGACATAGAGGGCGATCGATCCCACCTCGAGGCCGAGGAACATCATCACCAGGTTGTTGGCAGCGACCATGATCGAAAACCCGGCGGAAGCCAGGAGGATCAGTGCGATCGCCTCGGCCGAGCGTCGTCCCAGGCTGACGATGTATTTCCAACCGGCCAGCAGGCCAAACGCAGTGACGGCGAGAAGGGCGAAGCGGCCAAAGATCGCCAACCCGTCCATCAACACCATGCCGGAGAAGGCCACGAGCTCGTCGGTGGTGCCGAATTCGACCGAATCGGCCGCCTGGACCCACTGCAGCACCGCGAAGGCAGAAGCGAAGACGACCGACCCTGCGGCAATGGCTCCGAGGACGTTCGACTGGGGTTTCCATTGGACTTCGACCAGGAGGACGCCCGCCGCACCCAGGGCCAGCATGACCTCGGGCAGGATCGCCAGCCACGAGATCTCGGGAGTGATCACTCTTCGTCACCTCCCGCCACGAACACGTCGCCGAGACGACCGGGGGCCGGAACGACATAGTCCGTCGATGCCTCGATGTGATCGAGCACCGCCTCGGTGGACGGGGCGATCTTGTCGAGGAGGACGTTGGGATATAGACCGAGCAGGAGGACGAGGGCGGCGAGAGGCGCCAGCAGTGAGACTTCTCGCACCGATAGGTCGGACAAGGCCTCGTTCTCCTCTTTCTCCGGAACACCCGTGAACACGCGCTCATAGGCCCAGAGGAGGTAGATGGCGGCGAGGATGACGCCGGAAGCGGCGATGATCGACAGGACCGGCAGCGTCGTGAAGCTGCCGACCAGGACGAGGAACTCGCCGACGAACCCGTTCAAGCCAGGGAGGCCGATCGAGGCGAAGATCATGAAGAGGAAGAAACCGGCGAACACAGGCATCACCTTTTGAAGACCTCCGAACTCGGAGATCTGTTTGGTGTGGCGGCGCTCGTAGATCATCCCGACGAGCAGGAACAGTGCCCCGGTGGTGAGCCCGTGGTTGACGTTCTGGATCACGGCACCCTGGAGACCGCCGGAGGTGAGGGCAAATGTCCCGAGCACGATGAAACCGAGATGGCTGACAGACGAGTAGGCGACCAGCTTCTTCAGGTCGGGCTGGACGATGGCGACGGCGGCCCCGTAGACGATGCCGACCACGGCGAGGATCCCCATGATCCAGATCGCGTCCACGGATGCCTCAGGGAACAGCTGGAGGTTGAACCTGAGCAGGCCATAGGTGCCCAACTTCAACATGACACCCGCCAGGAGGATGGAACCCGCCGTTGGCGCCTCCGTGTGGGCATCGGGGAGCCAAGTGTGCAGCGGGAAGACCGGCACCTTGATGGCGAACGCCAGGGCGAAAGCGGCGAACAGCCAGCGCTCGGCCCCAATCGAGAGCTCGAGCCCGCCGAGATCGGGCAGCGCGAACGAGGGTGCGCCCGCCTGCTCGTTGTGAAGGACGGCGAGCGCGATGATCCCGGCCAGCATCAGCGCCGATCCGAAGGCGGTGTAGATGAAGAACTTCATCGCGGCGTACACCCTTCGATCGCTCCCCCAGATCCCGATGATGAAGTACATGGGGACGAGGATCGCCTCGAAGAAGACGAAGAAGAGGAAGAGATCGAGGGAGACGAAGACACCGATCATGCCCGCCTCGAGGAGGAGCGTGTAGATCACGAACTCCTTGGTCCGGTGGGTCACCATGGTCGAGGCACCGAGGGCGATCGGGACGAGGATCGTGGTCAGCACCACCATGGGCATGGAGATGCCATCGATGCCGAGGTTCCAGGCGATTCCCCATGGCTCGTACCAGGAGTGGAACTCGGTGAGCTGCATGTCGGCCTGCGGCTCGAACACCGCGAACACATAGAGAGCGAGGCCCAACGGGAGGACCGAGAGGGCGATCCCCATCGGCAGATGCAGCTCCGTGCGAGCTCGCGGAGTCAGCATCACGACGACGGCTCCGAGCACGGGCAGCAAGACCAGCCAGGTCATCATGTCGACGCCTCCGGCGTCGAGTATGAGGTATGAGGAATGAGGTATGAGGAATTCCTGATACCTGATACTCGATACTCGATACGGCGAGCGAAGTGAGCCATTATGAGCCCATCACCAGCCAGATGACGACGGTCACAGTTCCGGCGAGGAGGAGGGCCCCATAGTTGCGGACGAAACCGGTCTGCAGCGGTCGCGCCCAGTCGCCGACACCACGGACGACCCGGGCGACCCCGTTCACGGCACCGTCGATCACGGGAAGGTCGACCTCGAAGGCCGCTGCCTCTGCGGCTCTACGTCCTGGTGCGACGACCACCCGTCCGTAGATGTCATCGATGTGATATGCCGCTTCCCACGTCCCCCAGAGTGGCTCGAAACCGGCTTCGAAGCCCCTCCAGCCCTGCTCCGGCTGACGGTATGTCATGAAGGCGGCAGCGACGCCGGCGAGACCGGCGAGCACAGACAGGCCGGCCAGCAACGCGAACATGGCCCAGCCCTCGGGCGGATGCCGCATGGACACCAGTTCGAAGGCCGGCTCGAGGAAATGCTCGAGAGTGAGGCGGAGGGGGGTGTTGACCAGACCGCCGACTACAGAGAGCACCGCCAACACCACGAGGGGGCCAGTCATCACCGACGTCGACTCGTGCGGTTGCTTGTCGTCGTCCCACCGTGGCTCGCCGAGGAAGACCATCACCCATTGCCTGGTCATGTAGAAGGCAGTGAGGAGAGCGGTGATCAGGCCGACCACCCATAGGACCGAGAACCAGCCTCCCCGGGCGAATGCCGAGGCCAGGATCTCGTCTTTCGACCAGAACCCGGCAAGTGGCGGTATCCCGGCGATGGCCAGGGTGGCGATGGCCATGGTCCAACCGGTGACCGGCATCTTCTTGAGCAGACCACCCATCTTGTGCATGTCCTGTTCGTCGCTCATGGCGTGGATCACCGACCCGGCTCCGAGGAAGAGCAGTGCCTTGAAGAAGGCGTGGGTCATGAGATGGAAGATCCCTGCCACGTATGCCGTGGTCCCCACGGCGAGGAACATGTAACCGAGTTGTGACACGGTCGAGTAGGCCAGCACCTTCTTGATGTCACGCTGCGCCAGAGCTATCGAGGCGGCCCACACTGCGGTCAACGCCCCGACTGTGGCCACAGTGACCTGAGCGACGGTCGAAAGCTCGTAGATGGCCGCTGAGCGGGCTATCAGGTAGACGCCGGCGGTGACCATGGTGGCGGCATGGATCAGCGCCGAGACCGGGGTCGGGCCTTCCATGGCATCCGGGAGCCACACGTATAGAGGAATCTGTGCCGACTTGCCGGCGGCGCCGATAAGAAAGAGGAGACCGACCGCCGTGGCCATGCCCGCGGTCAACTCCGCTCCAGCTCGCTCGAAGATGCCGGAAAAGGAGAGAGTCCCGAAGATCGTGAAGACGATCATCAGGCCCACCATGAGCCCGAAGTCGCCGATTCGGTTGACGACGAACGCCTTCTTCGCTGCCGGTGGGGGGCTTGCCCGGGTGAACCAGAACCCAACGAGGAGGTAGGAACACAAGCCCACCAGCTCCCATCCCAGGAAGAGCATGGCGTAATTGCCGGCGAGGACCAGGGTGAGCATCGACGCCGCGAAGAGGTTGAGGTTGGTGAAGAAGCGATGGAATCGCTCGTCGCCGTGCATGTAGCCGATGGCGAAGAGGTGGATGAGGAACCCGACTCCGGTGACGATCAGGGTCATCAGCGCCGACAGCGGATCCCAGAGGATCTCCAGGTTTGCGCCGATGGCGGGCATCCACTCCCAGAGGAGGAGTGTCGCGGCGTGCTCCCCGCCCCGGAAGAAGGGCATGGCCGCCGCCAGCGCAAAAGCGAAGGCGCCACCGATGGCCGCGCTGGCCAGCCACCCAGACAGAGGCTCCTTCACGTAGCGCCCGAAGAAGTGGAGGAAAACCGCCCCTGCAAGGGGAAGAGCGATGATCAGCCAGAGGAGATCAGCCATGCCAGGCACCTACCGCGCGGCGGAAGCCCCGGCCGACCGGCGTCTGGTCGCCCCGAGGTGTCTGGGCGCGCTGTGTGTCAGCCGCCCCCAGGCAGAAGTTGGCTGAGGGGCGAAGTCGGCCGGCTGTCCACGCTGGAGTCATCCGCGCAGCTCCGAGAGCTCGTCCACCGAGGCGCTGGCGCGCAGTCGGAAGATGGCGACGATGATGGCGAGGCCGACCACCACCTCCGCCGCGGCGACGACGAGGACGAAGAAGACGGCCACCTGGCCATTGATGTCGTTGAGGGCGCGGCCGGCGGAGATGAGGGTCAGGTTCACCGCGTTGAGCATCAACTCGATGCACATGAACATGACCAGGGCATTACGCCGCAGAAGCAGACCGAGTGCCCCGATGAGGAACAGCGCTCCTGCCAGGGCCATGTACCAGCCCGGGTCGACCATCAGGCTTCCCTCCGGCGGTAGTGGGCGAGGGCGATGGCGCCTGCGGCCGCGATCGTCAAGAGCAAAGCCGTGGCCTCGAAGGCGAGCACCCAGTCTGTGAACAGGGGCCCGGCGATGGCCTCCACCGTGCCATTGGTCGCTTCAGGATCGGTCGCGGTGGCGGCAGGCACCCACTCGAAGTCACCAAACAGCGTGATCCCGGCGGCGAAGGCGACGATCACGATGGCGAGACCACCGACGACCCAGCGCTGGTAGGGCAACGTCTCGTCACGACTCTGATCCTCGTCGACACCGATCATCATGATGACGAAGAGGAAGAGCGTCAGGACTGCTCCGGCATAGACGATGATCTGGACCGCTGCAACGAGATGGGCGAGTTGAGCGACGTACAGGACGGCAACGGAGAGAAGCGTCCCCAGCAATCCGATGGCCGAGTAGACCGGGTTGCGGGCTACCACGACGGTGACGGCCCCGGCGAGGGCACCCAAGCCCATGAGCACGAAGATGAAAGCTTCAGCCACCCTCGGGCTCCGCTCGCCGGTCTCGATCCTCCTGGGACGGCTCGGGATCCCACGAGGCCGGTCCCGGCGTCGCTTGCCACATCTGCACCCCTTCATATGCAGCGACTCCGGAAGGGGCCGTCGCCCGAAGCCATCCATCCGCAGTGAGCAGGTCTTCTTGGTTGGCCAACTCGTCGTCGGGGAACATGTGCGGCACCGAGCCGTCCTCTCTCATCAAGAGCTCTTCCCTCGTGTAGATGGCGTCCTGGCGGTTGGTAGTCGACATCTCGAAGAGCTTGGTCATCGTGATCGCCTCGGTGGGACATGCCTCGACGCACAGGCCGCAGAAGATGCAACGGAGCATGTTGATCTCATAGACGTAGCCGTAGCGCTCGCCGGGGGAGATGGGGTTCTCTGGATCGTTCTCCTTGCCGCGGACATAGATGCAATCTGCAGGGCAGGCACCGGCGCAGAGCTCACAGCCAATACACTTCTCCATGCCGTCCGGGTAGCGGTTGAGCACGTGACGCCCGTGGAAGCGCTGGGGCTTGTCCCGCATCTGATGTGGGTACTCGGTGGTGTAACGCTCCTGGCCCGTGATGGTCTTGAGCATCGTCCAACCCGTGACCCGTAGACCTTTCAGCAGTTCGGTGACGAGACCCATGCGCTAGCTCCAGGGGATGCCGAATTGACGCACGCCGATGGCGACGGACGAGACGACGATCCAGGTGAGGGCCACCGGTATCAGCCGCTTCCACCCGAGCGTCATCAGCTGGTCGTAACGGAGACGGGGCAAAGTCGCCCTGATCCAGAAGAAGACAAAGATCACCGCATAGGTCTTGATCAGGAACCAGATCGTGGGAAGGATCGCCGAGACGAAAGCAGGCAGAGCCCCCTCCCAAGTGGGGCCGTTCCACCCACCGAGGAACAGAGTGGCCGCGATCGCCGACATCGAGAAGATGTTGACGTACTCGGCCAAGAAGAACATGGCGAAGCGCATGCCCGAGTACTCGGTGTGGAAGCCGCCGACGATCTCCTGCTCGGCCTCGACGAGGTCGAACGGCGCCCGGTTGGTCTCGGCGACGATGGCGATCATGAAGATCACGAAGGCAACGATCTGAGGAACGATGTTCCAATTGGGGATGATCCAGAACAGGTTGCCGTCCTGGCGGGCCACGATCTCGGCGAGGCTGAGAGTGCCGCCCTCCCCTCTTGTCGCCGTCCACATGACCACTGCCACCATGGCAAGACCCATCGCCGCCTCGTACGAGATGGCCTGTGCCGTGGCACGGACCCCACCGATCAGCGGGTACTTGGAGCCAGACGACCACCCGGCGAGCACGACCGCGTAGACAGCCATCGAGGACATGGCGAGGATGAAGAGGAGACCGATATTGAGATCGGCTCCCTGGACGACCACCTCTTCACCGCCAATCGTGAACGGCGCCCCGAACGGCACCACCATGAAGATCAGGAACGCCGGGATCACGGCGAGGAAGGGTGCGAGCAGGTACATACCCAACTCGGCTTTCTTCGGTATCACCGACTCTTTGAAGAACAACTTGAGCCCGTCGGCGACCGTCTGCAGGATGCCCCACGGACCGGCCCGGTTCGGCCCGATACGGCTCTGCATGTCGGCGAGGATCTTGCGCTCGGCCCAAACGTTGATGATGGTGGCGACCAGCAACAGGGCGAAGACGAGGACTACCCGAAGCAGCACGATTCCCCACGTGGCCCAGCTCATCAGTGGACCACCTTGACCCTGACCACCGGGTCGGTGCCGAGCGACGCCCCACCGACCTGGTTGAACGGCACATAGACGACGCCGGCCGGAGTCCCGTCGTCGAGCACAGTCGTGAACTCCCCTTTGCCCTGGCTGGTGGTCACCTCGATCTTCGAGCCTGGCGTGATGCCGAGCCCCGGAGCGTCAGCCGGGTTGAGATGGGCAACCGCACCAGGTGCGAGCCGATGAAGTGACGGGCTGAAGCGGAGACGCACCCCGTCGTCGTACATGGTCCGGGCCGAGTGAAGCACGAATTGCGCACCTGGCTCGCCAGGGCCTTTCAGGGCAACCGGGATGTGGTCGAAGGGCTGGCTTCCCTGGATCGGCACCACGACGCCGTCGCGCCCCTCCCATTCCAGATGGTCGTGGGTGACACCGGCGTACAGAGCTACGTTCTCGGAGATCTCCTTGGCGATGGTCTCTTCCGATGTGAGGCCGAGCGGCATATCCATGTGTGACGCCAGATCGTCGAGGATCGACCAGTCCGAACGCGCCGAACCTGGAACAGGACGCACCCGGTTGACTTTCTGCACCCGGCCCTCGACGTTGGTGACGGTGCCTTCCTTCTCGGCAAACCCGGCAGCGGGGAGGATGACGTCGGCATGAGCATTCGACTCGGTGTGGAACAGGTCGAGGGCGACCACGTACTCGGCGGCGAAGAGGCCCTCTTCGGCCGTCCTCGGGTCGGGCATGTCTCTGATCGGGTCGGCGCCCACCAGCACCAGGCAGCGGATCTCCCCCTCCCCGACCGACTCCATTATCCGACGGGTGTCTTTGCCGGGACGCTTCTTCGCCACCCGTCCGGGGAGTAGATCGGGCGCCAGCCCCATGTCGAGAGCCCCGAACGTGTTGGAGCGCGAATTCAGGGGAAGTATGTGGGCGCGACCGGCGAGGTCACGAACGCGCGCTGCCACCGCCTCCGCCAGGTTGGGCCCGTCGGCGTGACAGGGCATGCCCACGATGGCAACGACATCCTCGGCTGACAGTGCCGCATCGATATCGGGATGGATGCCGGTACCGAGCTCATCGAGCAGGGCGAATCCACCACCTGGCCGATAAGTCAGCTTGTGGGTGGCGCGGTCGTCGAGACCGGTAACACGTGGGTGGACGACGATCAGGTTCTTCCCCAGCTCCTGGGCAGCACGTCGCACTCGCAGGTAGAGGGTGGGGTGCTCTTCTTTCAGGTCTGGCCCCCAGACGAGGATGGTGTCGGCCTTGTCGACATCCGAGATCAAGGCGCGGTCGACCGTCGCGGCGAGGAAGTGACGGGACAGCGAGTCGTCGAGACAGGAGTCGACATGCGGCGTCTCCAGCACCTCGCTAGCGAAGCGCCACAACGCGTAGGCGTCCTCGTTGGTCCCGTTCGCCCCACCGACGACCGCGATCGCCTCACCGCCGTCCTCGCCCTTGATCAGGTGGAGTCTGTTGGCGACCATGTCCAACGCCTCCGGCCAGTCGACCTCGACCATCTCACCGTCCCGCTTGACCAGGGGTCGGGCCAACCGCTCCTCGGACCGTAGATACTCGAACCCGAAACGATCCTTGTCGGAAAGCCAGCCGTGGTTGGTGTGGTCGTTGTCGACGCCGGTGTAGCGAAGGATCTCATTCTGAGACGCATGGATCTCAATACGGGGATGGGCGGTGTCGAACAAGGACGAGCTCTCCACCTTCTGCAGGTCCCAGGGCCGAGCCCGGAATCGATACGGCGTGGCGGTCAGAGCGCCGACCGGGCAGATCTGGACCGTGTTTCCTGAGAAGTAAGAGGAGAAAGGCAGGTCGGGGAAGGTGTTCACCTGGGTGGTGTTTCCACGGTCCTTGAACTCGATCAACGGGTCGCCCGAGATTTCGTCACTGAACCGGGTGCAACGAGCGCAGAGAATGCACCGCTCCCGGTCGAGCAGGACCAGATCTGAGATCGGGATCGGCTTCACGTAGTTCCGCTTGATCTCGACGAAGCGGCTCTCTCCCGGCCCATAGGCCAACGCCTGGTCTTGCAGCGGGCACTCACCGCCCTTGTCGCAAACAGGGCAGTCCAGAGGATGGTTGGCGAGCAGGAACTCGAGGATGGCCTCTTGAGCCTTCTTCACGTCCGCGTTCTCGGTGTCGACGACCATCCCATCGGCCACCGTGTTGGTGCAGGCGGTAACCATCATGTTCCCCCGCGGGGTCTCTATCTCGACCAGGCACATGCGGCACATACCTACCGGGCTCATCCTCTCGTGCCAGCAGAATCGGGGGATGTAGGTCCCGTTGTCCTGAGCGGCCTTGATCAGCAACTCCCCCTCGGCGACCTGGTGCTCCGCGCCGTTGATGGTGATGGTGACCAGTTGTGGTTGCTCGCTCACGACCCACCCGCCTCAGGCTGGACTACTTCTGGGGGGCGACCCCCAGACCCCCGTTCGCTGCTCGTCCCGATCGTGACGCGCTGTGGGCGGTCTCCCTCACTGGAATCGTTGGAACTCTCTCGCGTATTTGGAGTGACACGCGCACCTGGGAACCAACAGCCTCCTCGCGCAACATGTTCTTGCACCTCGTCGCGGAAATAGTCCCTGAGGGCGATGATCGGCGACACTGCAGACGGGCCCAAGGGACAGATCGTGGTCATCTTCGGCGGCCAGGCCAGATCGATGCTGATGCCGTCAGACACATCGACCAGGAGGTCGAGGTCGACCACTCGCCCCTGGCCCTCCTCTATCCGACGCAGGATCATCTCCATCCACGTGGTGCCCTCCCGGCAGGGGGTGCATTGCCCACATGACTCGTGGGAGAAGAATCGGACCACCCGCTCCGCGGCGCGCACCATGCAGGTGTCCTCGTCCATGACGATCACGGCACCAGACCCGAGCATCGATCCCGCCGCGGCCGTGGCGTCTTTGCTGATCTCGAGGTCGAGGTGCTCGGTAGGGATGAACCAGGGAGCGGACGCGCCCCCGGGGATCCAGGACTTCAACTCGTTGCCGTCTCTCATGCCGCCACCGATGTCGAAGATGAGATCTCGCCAGGTGATCCCATGAGGCAGCTCGTAGTTGCCCGGCTTGTTGACGTGCCCGGACAGGGACATCATGAAGGTTCCCGTGTCGGCCGAGTCGGTCAGTCCCGAGTAGTCCTCGGCGCCCATGGCGAGTATGTGGGGCAGGTTGGAGACCGTCTCCACGTTGTTGACGATCGTCGGCTTCATGTAGAGCCCTTTTGCTGCAGGGAAGTACGGGGGTTTGAGCCGCGGCTCTCCGCGCAGACCCTCCAGCGAGTTGATGAGGGCGGTCTCCTCCCCGCAGATGTAGGCGCCACCACCCAGGTGGATCGTTAGCTCCAGGTCGTAGTCCGAGCCGAAGATGCCCATCCCCAGGTACCCTTGGGCGTAGGCCTCGTCGACGGCACTCTGCACCCGACGCGCCGGTTTCGGGTATTCGCCCCGGATGTAGATGAAGGCGTGATGGACCTCGTTGGCGATGGCGGTGATGATGATTCCCTCGATCATCTGATGGGGGTCGCGCTCGAGCAGCTGGCGGTCTTTGAACGTGCCGGGCTCGGACTCGTCGGCGTTGATGACCAGGTATGAGGGCCGATCCGGTGCGAGAAAACTCCATTTCAGCCCGGCGGAGAAGGCGGCTCCGCCCCGTCCCAACAGACCAGAGGCCTTGACCTCCTCGACCAGGTCTTCGCGGGTCAGCCCGAGAGCCCTCTTTGCCTCGACATAACCCCCGGTCGCCTCGTATCGCTCGATGGTGTGCGAGTCGGTCGGGTTATCCGTCATCCGCTTGGTGACGAGGAGGGTGGTCATGTCTGCCCTTCCGAACCGACGGTCCCCAGAGGCTGGAAAGCCGGATAGGGCCCGACCGCCCCGCGGTCTTCGGATATGGCCCACTCGAAACTGCGGTCGCCACCGAAGAGCTGCTGCATCTCGTCGGTGTTGACCACCTCGGGCTTGGCCTTCTTCAGCCAACGCACCAGCTCCCGGGCCTTCTCGGGTGTGACGCCTTCGATGAGCTCATAGTTGACCTGGACTGCCGGAGCCCCCCCGCAGGCACCGATGCACTCCACGTGCTCGACGGAGAGGAGACCCTCGTCGTCGGTCTCACCGTGAGGCACACCCGACTCGTCCTCCACGGCATGCAGGACATCGTCACCGCCGA
>Ga0299913_10001355_pt1 | contig 17957 bp, 18 predicted proteins | sample RVTome_9_FD_201360 | JGI IMG/M metagenome (GOLD analysis project Ga0299913, IMG submission 201360) | Soil microbial communities from uranium-contaminated site in the Upper Colorado River Basin, Wyoming, United States - RVT155D38 (version 2) ... | reverse complement strand
GCCGACGTGTTCGTGAACGTGGCCGGCGGCGTGCGGGTGGACGAGCCCGGCGCCGACCTCGCGGTCGCCCTCGCGCTGGCCTCGGCCCACCGCGGCGAGGCGGTTCGCGATGCGGACGGCAGGCCGGCGGCCTGCTTCGGGGAGATCGGGCTGACGGGCGAGCTGCGCGGGGTCGCGCACGCCGACCGCCGCGTCGCCGAGGCCTCCAAGTTCGGCCTCGCCCCGGTGCTGGGACCGGCTGCGGGAGAGGGCCTCACCGGGCTCGCGACCGCCGCAACCCTCCGCGACGCCCTGCGGGCCGTCAAGGCCCGCGCCAAGCTGTCCAAAATGCCACGCGCGGCGTAAGGGGGGTGCGGCGGTCGGACGCCCGGGGGGCTTTGCCGGGCATGGATGCCCAGTTGGCAAGGGCCCGGACGCCGTCCCCCGGCGAGCGATTGCCGTACCCCCTTCCCGCGATCCCGCTTGACAAAGCCCAATCCGACCTCTCCACGCGGGATTGGCCGCAGGGTCGTTTCCAGGGGCTTTTTGCCATCATCCGATGCGATGAGCGCTGGCCACGCATTCCCCGCTGAGTAAGCCGCGTGTCAGGCTCACCGGACGACCTACACGAGCTTGAGGCGAGGCAGGACCCCCGCCTCCTTCGAGCCCTCGACATGGTCGCCCCGGGCACCCAGCTGCGGGAGGGCATCGACAACATCATCCACGCCCGCTCCGGGGGTCTCCTGGTCATCGGCGACCCCGACGACATCTCCTTCCTGTTCTCGGGCGGGATCAGGCTCGACGTGGACTACACGCCGGGCCTGCTCTACCAGGTGGCGAAGATGGACGGGGCGATCGTCCTCGACCCCTCGGCCAGCCGGATCGCGTGGGCGAACGTCCAGCTGATGCCGGACCCGACGATCCTCTCGATGGAGACGGGCACCCGCCACCGCACGGCCGAGCGCGTGTCGAAGCAGACCGAGGCCCTGGTGATCGCCATCTCCGGCCGCCGCGACGTCGTCTCGGTGTACGCGGAGGGGATCAAGTACATCCTCCAGGACATCCCCACCGTGCTCTCGAAGGCGAATCAGGGTCTGGCGACGCTGGAGAAGTTCCGTGCCCGTCTCGATCAGATGTCGGCCCGCCTCACCGCCGCGGAGTTCGCGGGCGAGGGCGTACTCTACGACGCGCTCGCGGTGCTCCAGCGCGCCGAGCTGGTGACCCGCATGGCCACTGAGGTCGAGCGCTACATCATCGAGCTGGGCAGCGAGGGCCGGCTGATCGAGATGCAGCTCGAGGAGACGGCGGTCGGCGTCATGGGCGATCGCGCCGCCCTCGTCCGCGACTACTGCGCCGAGGACACCGAGCAACGCGTGGAGACGGTCCTCCAGGACCTGGCGGAGCTTCCGCACGAGGAGGTGCTCGACTTCGGTCGCCTCGCCGAGCTGCTCGGCTACGACCGCAAGACGTCCACCGTCGACTTCCGCGTATCGCCCCGGGGTTACCGCGCGCTGTCGCGAATCCCGCGGCTGCCGCGCCTGGTCGCGCAGCGCCTGGTCCAGAGCTTCGGCGACCTCGACGTCCTGCTTGCGGCGGGCGAGGAGGAGCTTGCATCGGTCGACGGCGTCGGGGAGACCCGCGCCCGGGACATCCGCGAGGGCCTGCGACGGCTTCAGGAGGTCGACCTGGTCGATCGGTACCCGTAACCAGTGCGCGGCCGCCGCTCCGGCGCCGCTTCAACCAAGAAGGGAGACCCCAATTCCAGAAGTAGCAGTAGAGGAGGAAGCGCTCGAGCTCGACGAGGGCGAGTTCGTTCCCGTCGAGTGCACCTTCGAGGAGGGCGACAACGTGGTCTATCCGCACCACGGCGCCGGAGTGATCCTGAAGCGAGAGAGCAGGGACCTGATGGGGGAGAAGCGCGACTACCTCACCATCAAGATCCTCCACAACCAGATGACGGTCATGGTCCCCTGCGAGAACGCGCACCGCGCCGGCTTGCGCCGCGTTATCGGAGAGGACGATGTGAAACGGGTGATCGATGTCCTCACCGGCGAGGTCTCGGACATGCCCAAGAACTGGAACCGCCGGTTCAAGTACAACCGCGAGAAGATCAAGACCGGCGACGTGTTCGAGCTGGCTGAGGTCGTCCGCAACCTCGCTATCCGCGAGTGGGAGAAGGGCCTCTCGACCGGGGAGAAGCAGATGTACACCCGGGCGAAGAAGATCCTCGCCTCCGAGTTCATGTACGCGCGTGACACCGACGCCGACGGCGCCGAGGACTACATCGACGGGCTGCTGGAGGAGCGGTTCGGCGACAAGGCTCCGGCCGGGGCCGTCGCCTAGGAAGCTCTGGGCCGCGCCAGCCCGCGATGACCGCTGCCGCAAGCGCGACGGCGGTCATCGCGGCCGCCGGCGCGGGCGAGCGCCTCGGCGCCGACGTCCCGAAGGCACTCGTACCCCTCGCCGGGAGGCCGATGGCCTGGTGGTCGCTCGCCGCCTTCGCCACCGCCGAGGCGATCGGCCCGATCGTGATCGCCGCACCCCGGGGCGGCGAGGCCGAGCTCGAGCGGCTCGCCCCGGATGGGGTGGAGGTCGAGGTGGTGGCCGGTGGCGCGAGCCGCTCGGAATCCGTGTCGAAGGCGCTGGAGCGCGTCGACACCGACCTCGTGGCCGTCCACGACGCCGCCCGCCCGCTGGTGAGCGCCGAGCTGATCGACGCAGTCCTGGCGAGGCTCGCAGACCGGCCCGACGCCGACGGGGTGATCGCAGCGGCCCCGGTCTTCGACACCGTGAAGCGCGCCCGCGAGCCTCGTCCGGCGAAGGGCGAGTTCCCGCGAGGAGGGCCCACGATCAAGCGGACCGAGAGCCGTGACCACCTGTGGGCGGCGCAGACGCCGCAGGCGTTCCGCACGGCGACCCTGCGCTCGGCGCTCGCCGCGGACCCCCAGCGAGTGGCCGCGGCGACCGACGAGGCGACGCTGATCGAGAAGGCCGGCGGCAAGGTGCTGATCGAGCCCGCGCCCACCAGGAACCTGAAGGTGACGACGGCGGACGACCTGGTCGTCGCCGAAGCGTTGCTGGCCGCGTCCGGAGCCGCTGACGCGCCACCGTATCCGCGATCATCCCGGCATCGGGGAGGCGGAGACACCGGTTGAGCTCGGGCGCGGTCGCAGGGCCTGCGAGCAGGAGTCCTGGGCCGACGCATACGAGGCGCTCTTGGCCGCGGATCGCTCGGAGCCCCTGAGCGGGCACGACCTCGAGCTCTACGCCACCGCCGCCTACATGCTCGGCCGCGAGGCCGACTATCTGGCGGTCCTCGAGCGCGCCCACCGTGCCCACCTCGACTCCGGCGAGCCGCTGGCGGCCCTGCGCTGCGCCTTTTGGGTGGGCGTGAATCTCGCGCGCCGGGGGGATCTCTCCCGCGCCAGCGGCTGGCTCGGGCGCGCCCGGCGGTTGCTCGACGAGCAGGATGGCGACCGCGTCGAGCGCGGGTACCTGCTGCTGCCGGTCGCCTTCGAGCACGATGCGAGGGGCGACCTCGAGGCAGCGACCACGACCGCCGGCGAGGCCGCGGCGATCGGCCGGCGCTTCGGCGACGCGGACCTGTTCGCCCTTGCCGGGCACGAGCAGGGCCACATGCTGATCCGCAGCGGGCGCATCGACGACGGCCTCGCCCTCCTCGATGAGGCGATGGTCGCCGCCGCGGCCGGCGAGCTGTCTCCGATCGTCGCCGGGATCGTCTACTGCGGCGTCATCCTCGCCTGCCGGGACGCCCATGAGGTCCGCCGCGCCCAGGAGTGGACCTCGGCCCTATCGGCTTGGTGCGAGCGCCAGCCGGACCTGGTGGCCTTCACCGGGCGCTGCCTGATTCATCGCGCCGAGCTGCTGCAGCTCCAGGGCTCGTGGGCGGAGGCGCTCGACGAGGCCCGGCGGGCCGGCTCCCGCTCCGAGGCCGGAGAGAACCCGGCGGCAGCGGCCGAGGCCTGCTACCGCGAGGCGGAGATCCACCGCATCCGGGGCGACCTCAAGCTGGCCGAGGACGCCTACCGGGAGGCGAGCAGCCGCGGCCGCGAGCCACAGCCCGGCCTCGCGCTCCTGCGCCTGGCGCAGGGAGCCCCGGATGCCGCCGAGGCGGCGATCCGCAGGGTGGTCGAGGAGACGGTGGAGCCCGGGAAGCGGGCGTCCGTGCTGCCGGCGTACGCCGAGATCATGCTGGCCGTCGGCGACCTCGAGGCGGCCCGGGAGGCCTGCCGCGAGCTCGAGGCGCTCGCCGAGGGACACGGTGGCGGCGCGCTCGGGGCGTTGGGGGCGCAGGCGCGAGGCGCGGTCGAGCTGGCCGCGGGCGACACCGGTGCCGCCCTTTCCGCGCTTCGCAGGGCGTGCGATGCGTGGCAGCAGCTCGAGGCGCCGTACGAGACCGCGCGGGCGCGGGAGCAGATCGGGCTCGCCTGCCGGGCGGTGGGCGACGAGGACACCGCCGCCCTCGAGCTCGATGCCGCCGCGACCGCGTTCGCGAAGCTCGGCGCCGCCCCGGACCTGGCCCGGATCGAGTCACTGAGCGATGCCGGCGGCGCCGCCCATGGCCTGACCGATCGCGAGCTCGAGGTGCTGCGCCACCTCGCCGCGGGGAACACGAACAAGGCGATCGCCGCCGAGCTGGTCCTCAGCGAGCGCACCGTCGATCGGCACGTCAGCAACATCTACGCCAAGCTCGGCGTCTCCACTCGAGCCGCCGCCACCGCCTACGCGTACGAGCACCGCCTCCTCTGAGCGCCCCTGGGTGAAATCACCCACCTCGCCAGGGTGCGAAATTGGGTGGTTCAGCCGATGCGCAGGCCTCCTTGCGCGCCTAGCCTCGACCCGATCCAGATACCACGACAGGAGGCCAGCGAATGCCGAACGTATCCAGGGAGACAGCGTCCGAGAAGGTGGCGTTCGAGGGGCTCGAGGTTCGCCTCGAGCACCTCGAGGGCGGCTACTCGGTCTGCTTCGAGTCGCACACCGCCGACGCCGATCTCGCGGAGCTGTTCCGCGGGCTGCCCGACGACCGCGCCCAACTCCCCCGTTGGGGCTACGTGATCAAGGGGAGGGTCGGCTTCCGGCTGCCAGGCGGCGAGGAGACCTACCGAGCGGGCGACGCCTACTACGTGCCGCCGGGCCACACCCCGGTTCACTACGCCGGCGCCGAGATCGTCGAGTTCAGCCCGACCGAGATCCTGGGCGAGACGATCCCGGTGGTGATGAGGAACCTCGAGGCGGGCGGAGTCCAGGCATGACCACGCTGCTTCGGGAGGCGTCATGAACTACCGGCTTGCCTACCGCCTCGGGTTCCATCCCTGGGAGGACCTCGCCGAGCACCCGCCGTTCGCCACCAAGCTCCTCGAGCTGGTCGCCGGGGAGGAGGACGAGTACGGGCCTCCCTTCGGTTCGGCGCTCGATGTCGGCACCGGTAGCGCGGTGTGGGGCGTGCAGCTCGCGAGGCGCGGCTGGGAGGTCACCGGGATCGACCTCGTCGAGAAGGCGCTGAGCCGCGCCCGTGAGCGGATTGAGGAGACCGGCGTGGAGATGCGCCTGGTGCACGGCGACGTGACCGCGATGCGCGAGGCGGGCGTCGGGTCGGGCTTTCGCCTGGTCCTCGACACCGGCACCTTCCACGGCCTCACCGAGCCCCAGCGGGAGGCGATGGGGCGGGAGGTGAGCGCCGTCGCCGCCCCCGACGCGACCGTGATCCTCGACTGCTTCGCGCCCAGGCGCAGGGGCCCGCTTCCACGCGGTGCCAGTCGCGCCGAGGTCGAGCGGGCATTCCCGGAATGGACGATCACGGACGGCGAGGTCGCCGACACCGACCCCGATCCGCTCGCGCGGCTGTTCAAGTTTGACGAGCACTTCTACCGCCTCCGCCGCGGCGGGAGCGCGTAGCCGCACAGCGGGGCTAGCGGCCCACCAGCACGTACACCAGGGCCAGGGCGAAGGCGATCTGTCCGAAGGCGAGCGCGGTCCCCGCGTTCACGGCGCCCGCCGCCGCTGCCACCAGGGTCCCGACCGCGAAGGCGACGGTGAGCAGTGCCAGATCGGTCAGCGTCCTAGGCATCGTCGGTGGGTCGCCGGTAGGTGGCGCTGCCCTCGCGGCGGCTGTGTCCGAGCGGGAGGCCCGCGGCCTCGCGCGCCTTGTGATGAAGGTGCTTGACGCGACGGCGCAGGTAGACGCGGCGCTGCAGGTAGAGCGTCCCGATGCAGGCGAGGAAGATCGCGAACAGGTTGAGCGAGAGCTGCGCCATCGCGCCGACCCACTCCTCGCCGTCGCCCAGCGCCGCCGCGACCCCGATGTTGGCCGCGGCGGGGATCGTCGCAACCGAGATCAGCACCCCGACGAGCGCGCCCGACTTGGTGCTGGTCAGCGACAGCACCCCGGCAAAACCGGCGAGGTAGGCGACGAGGAAGGAGAAGCCGTCCGGGTCGGAGATGAAGTCGGTGAACGGGTGGCCCTCCTGGGCGAAGCCCTCGGGGATCGCATCGGTCGCGTCGAGGCCGAGCGTGAGCATGAAGGTCGCCGTGATCCCAACCGGGAAGCCGACCGCGAGCGCGATGAACGATCGCTTGGCGACCTCCATCCGCCGCTGGACCCAGGCCACGGAGAGGCCCGCGATCGGGCCGAACTCCGGGCCGACCACCATCGCTCCGATGATCAGGACCACCTGATCGGTGAGGATGCCGACGCCGGCGATCAGCATCGCCAGGGTCATGAACGCGAGGAAGCTCGCCGACAGCTCGGTGTTCTCGGAGGTTCGCGCCTCGACCTCCTCCCAGATCACCGCGTCGGTGGGAAGGCCCTCGGCCGCCTTCTCCGCCTCCCGTGCGGCCTCCGCGATCATCGAGTCGATGTCCTCCATGGCGATCGAGCCCTCGCGGTCGATCTCCAGCTCCTTGAGGTCGGACACGATCACGCTGGCGTCCTCGCGAGCGACGTCGCAGAGGATCACGTCGCCCTCCGGGCGCTGGGCGGCGCGCTCGAAGAAGATCAGGTTGCAGACCGATGGCGTCGCCTGGAGCAGATCCATCGCGTGACCGCTCTGGTGGCTGGGGACGACGATCCGCAGATGGACCACGGACACAAACTAACCCGTCGGCTGCTCCGCTACCGCGTTCGCGCCGACGGGGTCGGCGGTCGCCGCATACTCTCCCCGCCGCGTTGCTCACCGACTACCACCTGCATCTGCGCCCGGACGATCTCGAGGCGACCGCGGCCGAACACTTCACCGGCGCCAACGTCGAGCGCTACCTCGACGCTGCGCGGACGGCGGGGGTGACGGAGCTGGGGGTCTCCGAGCACATCCACCGCTTCCGCGACGCGCTGGCGATCTGGCGTCACCCGTTCTGGGAGGAGAACGCGGTCGACGACCTCGCGGCCTACTGCGAATTCGTGCGCACGACCCCGCTCCGGCTCGGGATCGAGGCGGACTACCTCCCAGGCCTCGAGGACCGAATCGGGGCCCTGATCGACGCGCACCAGTTCGACTACGTGATTGGCTCGGTCCACTTCCTCGGCGACCTCGCCGTCGATCACGAGGGGTTCGACGTCTGGCGGGGCGACGGCGACCCCGACCGGATCTGGGGGCGGTACTTCGAGACCGTCGGGGCCGCGGCGCGCTCGGGGCTGTTCGACATCCTCGCCCATCCCGACCTGGTCAAGGTCTGGGGCGCGGGGCGGCCGGCGCCCACGGGCGATCTCCGGATCCACTATGAGCCGCTCGTCGAGGCGGTTGCCGAGACCGGGGTCGCGGTCGAGGTCTCGACCGCGGGGCTCAGAAAGCCGGTCGGCGAACTCTATCCGGCTTCCACGCTGGCGGAGATGCTCGTCGAGGCGGGCGCCGCCTTCTCGCTCTCCTCCGACGCCCACGTCCCCGAGCACGTCGGCTACGAGTATGGCGCTGCGGTGGAGACGATGCGATCGTGGGGCATCGAGGACGTCGCGGTCTTCGAGCGCCGCCGGCGCCGGATGGAGCCGCTCGGTTAGGTTCGAACCCGCGGCTGCCGCGCCGCTAGGCGGCGACCACCGTGTACAGGCGCCACTCGCCGGGAACGCCCTTCAGTTCGTGTGACCCCCGGTCCTCGAACGCGATGTCCGATCCCACCGTCAGGTCGCGGACGGTGCTCGAGACGAGCACCTCCCCGGGCGCCGCATTCGACATCACCCTTGCTCCGATGTGGACGGCGATGCCTCCGACGTCGCCGTTTCGCAGCTCGCACTCCCCGGCGTGAAGCCCGGCCCTGATCTCGAGCCCCAGCCTCCGCGCGCCCTCGGCGATTGCCTTTGCGCAGCGCAGGGCGCGCGCCGGCCCATCGAAAGTGGCGAGGAAGCCGTCCCCGGTCGTCTTTCGCTCCTGCCCCGAGAACCGCTCCAGCTCGGTCCGAGTGACCTCCTCGTGGGCGTCGAGCAGCTCCCGCCAGCGCCGATCGCCGATCTCGGCGGCGCGCGCGGTCGACCCGACGATGTCAGTGAACAGCACAGTCGCCAGGACGCGGTCGGGATCGGGCTCTGAGCGGTGGCCTGTCACGAACTCCTCGATCTCGTCGCAGACGTCGCCGGGATTCGTGATCCATGGCCAGTGGTCGTCTCCGGGCAGCTCGACCAGGCGGGCGTCCGGAAGATGCTCGGCCATGTACCGGGCCCCCTCGATCGGGAGCGCGTCGCCGGTGCGATGGACAAGGAGGGTGGGGGTCCGGACCAGCGGGAGGATCGAGCGGATGTCGAGGTCGACGTTGGCGAGCATCAGGGTCTTGAGCGCCCTCGGGCTCATCGCCGTGCGCTCGAAGCGCCCCCACCAGGGCTGCTCCTCGCTCCCGAGAAGGCTTGGGGCGAGCAACACGAGGAGCGCTCCCTCGCCCCAGGCATCGACGGCCTCGTCCAGTCCCTGGTGGATGGCCTCGGCGTCGAACCCCCAGGGGTACGAGGGGGGGTCGGGCGTGAGCCTCGCGAACCCGCCGTACATGATCACGTGGCTAGCCCGGTCGGGATCGGTGGCGGCGAGGAAAGCCGCGATGGCAGCGCCCTCCGAGCACCCGAACAGGACCGCCCGCTCGGAGCGCTCGGCGGCCATCACGGCGCGGACATCGTCGATGCGCTCCTCCAGTGAGGGTGGCTCGCTGACCGGATCCGAGAGGCCGCAGCCGCGCTTGTCGAAGACGAGCACCCGGCCGAAGCGCGATAGCCGGGCCATCATCTGCCGGTAGTTCGTGTTCTCCCAGGCGAGGTCGACGTGGGAGAGAAGGCCCGGGATGTGGACGATGTCCACGGCCCCATCGCCGACCACCTGGTAGGCGATGCTGAAATCCCCGCTGCGCGCGTATCTGGTTGGTGGTCTTTCGATCGCGATCGCCCCCCGCTCCGTCGAGAAATGTAACGCCCAATAGGCTGCCGCACGTGAGCTTCCGCGTCGGGATCGGCTACGACTCGCACCGGTTCGCGCCCGGCCGGCGCCTGGTGCTGGGAGGCGTTGCGATCGAGCACGAGGCCGGCTTGGAGGGCCACTCCGACGCCGACGTCGTCGTGCACGCGCTGATCGATGCCGTCTTGGGCGCCGCCGGCCTCGGCGACCTCGGCGCCCATTTCCCCCCCACGGACGAGCGCTGGCGCGACGCCGACTCGCTCGACCTGTTGCGCACGGTCCTGGGCGAGATCCGCGGCGCCGTCGCCAACGCCGACGTCACCGTTATCTGCGAGCACCCGGCGCTCGCGCCCCACCGCGCGGAGATGGAGCACCTTCTGGGGGAGGCGCTGGCGGCGCCCGTGAGCGTCAAGGCGACGACGAACGAGGGCATGGGCTGGATCGGCCGTGGCGAGGGCATCGCCGCGATCGCCGTCGTCCTCCTCGACGCGGGTTGAGCCCGCTCATCTAGGCTCTGCACGTTGATGGACCTGAGCTCGATCGGAAGGCGCGTCAGGGTCGGGCCGCTGGGCTCGATCGCCGACGTCCCCTTCAACCTGCGCACCCTGCGCGGAGCAGGCGTGATCCGCCCGGTTCGGCCGGACAAGCTTGCTCGCACCGTGCGCGAGCTGATCCGCTACGGGCCCTCGCCCGCCGCCGGTATCGCCGGGGCCGCGATCAACCATCCGCACGACGTCGCGCTGGTCGACGAGGCCGGGGAGCTGAGCTTCGCCGACCTGCACCTGCGCTCGAACGCGCTCGCCAACGCGCTCGCGGCCGACGGCATCGGGGTCGGGGACGGGATCGCGATCATGGCCCGCAACCATCGCAACTTCATCGACGTCACCCTGGCCGCGGCCAAGCTCGGCGCCAACGCCCTGTATCTCAACACGATGTTCTCCGCCCCGCAGCTCGCCGGGGTGGTCGAGCGCGAGCAGCCGGTGGCCCTCGTCTACGACGAGGAGTTCGGCGACCTCCTGGCCGAGGCCGAGGCCACGGGATCGCTGAGGCGCTACGTCGGCTGGCGCGAGGGCGAGGTGGAGGATCCGGCGATCGACGAGCTGATCGCCACGTCGTCCGACTCCACCCCGGCTTCGCCCGAGGAGTCGAGCCGGTTCATCATCCTCACCTCGGGCACGACCGGCACGCCCAAGGGAGCGCAGCGCTCCTCGCCCGAGACGCTCGCGCCGCTGGCGGCGATGTTCTCGGTGATCCCGCTGCACTCGCGCGAGCGCACGGTGATCGCGGCCCCGCTCTTCCACTCCTGGGGCTTCGCGCACTTCCAGCTCGGGCTCGCCCTCAACTCCACCTACGTCGTCCGACGCAAGTTCGATCCCGAGGCGACGCTCCGGATGGTCGCCGAGCACGAGGCGAGCGCGCTCGTCGTCGTGCCGGTGATGATGCAGCGCATCCTCCAGCTCGACCCGGAGGTGCTCTCCAGGTACGACCTGCCCAGCCTCCGCGTGACCGCGGTCAGCGGCTCGGCGCTTCCGGGTCCGCTGGCCGAACGCTGGATGGACCAGTTCGGCGAGAACCTCTACAACCTCTACGGATCCACCGAGGTCGCCTGGGCGACGATCGCCACCCCCGAGGACCTCCGCGCCGCCCCGGGCACCGCGGGCCGGCCGCCCCGGGGCACGGTGATCAAGATCGTCGACGAGAAGGGGGGGCGGGAGGTAGCTGCCGGAAAGACCGGGCGGGTGTTCGTCGGCAACGACATGGCCTTCGAGGGCTACACGGGCGGCGGCGGGAAGGACGAGTACCAGGGCCTGCTCTCCTCCGGCGACGTCGGGCACTTCGACTCCGAGGGGCGGCTGTTCATCGATGGCCGCGACGACGAGATGATCGTCTCCGGCGGTGAGAACGTGTTCCCGGCGGAGGTCGAGGACCTGATCGCGGGCCACGACGCGGTGAAGGAGGTGGCGGTGATCGGCGTCGAGGACGAGGAGTGGGGCCAGCGCCTGAAGGCGTTCGTCGTCGCCGAGCACGACGCCCTCTCCGAGGACGAGGTGAAGAAGCTGGTGAAGGCGAACCTCTCCTCCTACAAGGTCCCGCGCGACGTCGAGTTCCTCGCCTCGCTGCCGCGAAACGCCACCGGCAAGGTCCTCAAGCGCGAGCTGACTTGACCTCGCGGCCGCCATCGCCGGGTGCTCTGATCGGGTTGGTCAGGAACGCGCCCGGCGCCGCGCTTCATTTCGTCGGCGACCGGCTCCGGCGGCGTGGATCCGACGTCGACCTCGCGCCCGGCGAGGGCGCGATCGTCGATTCCGGCCTCGGCAAGGCCGCGCTTTACCGCGACGAGGGTGGCGAGCTGCACGCGCTCTCCGCGCGCTGCACCCACCTCGGCTGCCTGGTCCGCTGGAACGCTGCCGACGGAACCTGGGACTGCCCTTGCCACGGCTCGCGCTTCTCGCCGACGGGCGAGGTCGACGAGGGTCCGGCGACGAAGCCGCTCGAGCCGCGCGCCGTCCCCGGCTGAGCCCGGCCCGGCGCCGCCCGGCGCCTCGGATGGCGAGTTTCCTCGGTATCTCTGTAATAAGTCGCCAACGACGCCGCGTGTGGGCGGAGCCCGCGGGTCTCAGATCTCGGCCGGCTCGCGCTCGGCGCGGCGGCGGGCGGCCTCGGTGCGTAGGCGCTCGTGCTCGACCTGGCGCTTGAGCTGGTGCAGGGACTTCCGCAGGCTGCTGCCCAGGCTGGGCGATGCGACCAGCTCGGCGATCCAGCCGGGGATGCCGGAGCCGGCGACGCCGTAGGCGAAGCGAAGCTCAACGCGGGTGCGCCCGTCGCCGGTCTCGCGCAGGCGCCAGCGCCCCCGCTGGTCCACCCCCATCACGGAGCTCCACGCCAGCTCGCGCTCGGGCTGGCACTCGACGATCTCGATCAGGCCGCCGACCTCGGCCGAGCCGACGCGGATCAGCATCCGCACGCGGCTGCCGAGGTCGAGCCGGCGCTCGGAGCCCTCGACCTCCCAGCGGGTCACGCCCGACATGAAGTGCAGGTAGCTGGAGGCGTCGGTGATCTGGTCCCAGACCAGCTCCGGCGGCGCCGAGATCGTGACCGATTCGTTCAGGCGCATCAGCCGATCAGGGGGAAGCGCCGCTCCGCGTCGAGGGCGTCGAGGGTCTCCTGCATCTGCTCCGTGATGGTCTCGTAGACCTCGTCCGGGTCGGGCTCGGCTCCGAACTGCTCGCGCAGGTCGATCGGCGGGAGCACCTCGGTCGTGATCTTCGCCGGAAGCGGCACGTGGCCGAGGAAGTCGCCCACGTTGAGGCCCCACGGGACCACCACCGAGACCGGCAGCACCTTCAGCCGGAGCAGGCGGTCGAGCCGCAGCGCCCGGGCCAGCCTGTCGCCGCGGCTGAGGAACAGCGCCGTCTCCTGGCCGCCGATCGAGACCACGGGCACGATCGGCACGTCCTGGTCCAGCGCCAGCCTGATGAATCCCCTGCGCCCGCCGAAGTCCACCTTGGCGCTCTCCCACGTGGGGCGGTGGACCTCCCAGTCGCCGCCGGGGTAGACGAGAAGCGCGGCGCCGGCCTCCAGCGCCCTGCGAGCGTTCTCGTGTGAGGCGGCGACCGTCCCGCCGCGGCGCACCAGCGCTCCGCTCACGGGCAGGGTGACGACGAGGTTGTGGGCGAGCTGGTGGAACTTGCGCTCGATCCCGAAGTAGGTCGAGAAGGCGAGTGTGAAGATGAACGTGTCCGGGGTGACGTTGCCGCCGGAGTGGTTGCCGACCAGGAGCACCGCCCCCTTCTCGGGGATGTTGCCGAGGTTGCGGACCTCGCCCCTGAACCAGATCGTCGCCAGCAGCCACAGCAGCGGCAGGCGCTCGCGCAGCCAGTCGGGGTCGCGATCGTCGAGGTCGGCGCGAAGCCGCTGCCCCACCCTGCTTGCGGCCGCGCCGGTGACCTCGGTCGCCGCGTCCTGCGCCGCGGCGAGGAGCCGGCGGCCGACCCGGGCGAACGGGCGCCCGGCGCCGGCCACGGCCGCCAGCGGCGCCAGGCGCCGGCGCAGCCCTCCGTGGCCGTTGAGCTCGGCGGCACCACCCCCGTTGGAGCGGGCACGGTCGGCGACGGTGGCGGGGTCGGCCATGGGGCCATCTTATGGATTGCCCGCACCGAGGCGTGTCGGAGAGCCGGCTCCTCAACGGGTCGAGAGCGCCGCGACCCTGGCCAGGAGGCCGCGGCCGCGCGCGGTCCGTGCCGCCCTGGGCCGGGCCTGCGCCGGCGCGGGAGCCTGCTGCTCGGCGATCAGCTCGGCGATCATCGCGTTGGTGCGCTCCGCCAGCTCGACCTGTGGCACGTGTCCGCAGTCGGCCAGGACCTCCTGGCGCGCCGAGGGCAGCGCCTCCGCCACGTGGCGCGAGAACGCCGCCGGGACGAGCCGGTCGTGGTCGCCCCAGACGAACAGCGCCGGGGGCTCGAGGCCGGGCAGGCGGGTCCAGAACCCGCGCTCGCCGGCGGGAGCGTCGAGGTAGATGCTGCGGGCCGCTGCGTAGAAGGCAACCCGGCCCGCCCGCGAGCGGTAGATGCGGCAGAACTCGTCGGCGACGACGTCGGCGGTCGCCGGGTCGAGCCGCTCGGGCCGCGCGAACAGGCTCCAGAACGTCTCCCGCACCCGTTCCGCGCGAATCGGGTGGGGGATCGCGGCCAGCTCCGGTCGCAGCATCCGGACCAGGGGGGCCAGCTCCCGGTTTCGGCGAAACGCCACCGCGGGCGCCAGCAGGCTGAGCGTGCTCACGCGGTCGGGCCGCTTCAGGGCCAGCTCCAGCGCCACGCGTCCGCCCATCGAGTTGCCCACCAGGTGGGCGCGGTCGATCGCCATCGCGTCGAGATAGCCCAGGACCGCGTCCGCGAACCAGGGGGCGTCGTAGGGGGCGCGGACCGGCTTCTCCGATGAGCCGAACCCGGGCAGGTCGATCGCGTGGACGGTGTGCTCAGGGGTGAGCGCCGAGATCGTCTCGAAGAACGACGCCTTGTTCGAGCCCAGCCCGTGCAGGCACACGATCTGCTCGGGCCCGCCTCCGGCGACGAGGGTCGAGAGCGCCGGCCCGCGAGTGTCCACCGAGGAGATCCGCAGCAGCGGCGGGCGCCCGCCGGGGAGGCGGAACAGCCCCTCGAACCCGATCGCCACGTCGAGATCGCCGCGCACGTACAGGCGCCGGGTGGCGAACGCGTCGATCCCGGAGAGCCGGCCCTCCCGCAGCGCGAGCCAGGTGGCGGCGTCGGTCCCGATCACCACGTCGGGCTCGCCCCAGGGGGTGGGGCGGACCTCGCAGCGATGGCCCCTGGCGCGCACGTGCCAGGTACGGCCGATATCGCCCAGCCTGAACTCGTAGGTGGCGCAGAAGCCGGGCTCGGCTCCGAGATAGCGCGAGGGCAGGGTCGCGAAGGCCTCCGCGGCCCGGCGACGCCGACGCTCCGCGAGCGAAACGCTCGCCGTGGCTTCCGTGCCTTCCTCTGGCTGTGCCCGAGCCGCCATCGGCTGGGCCCACGTTACCGCCCGCCGCGGCGATCGCCCGGCCCGGGCCGTCCGTCGTTCCCGCAAATAGCGAGGGCGCACGCGGGTCCGTCCCGCCGCGAATAGCATCGGAGCATGCGCGAGGTGAGGATCCGCGACACGCTCAGCGGCGAGCTGCGGCCGCTCGAGCCGCGGCACGCTCCCGAGGTCGGCGTCTACACCTGCGGTCCCACCGTCTACTCGCGCATCCACATCGGCAACGCCCGCCCGTACGTCGTCTTCATGCTCCTGTGCCGCTTCCTCGCCCACGAGGGGTACCGGCCGAGGCTCGTGATCAACGTCACCGACGTCAACGACAAGATCTACGACGCCGCGCGGGAGGCCGGCTTGGGCTCGGCCGAGCACGCCGCCGAGATGACCCGGCTCTACCGCGAGGACACCGATCGGCTGGGGCTCGGCCGGCCCGACGCCGAGCCGCTGGCGACCGAGACGATGCCGGAGATCATCGACTTGATCGAGGCGCTGATCGAGCGCGGCCACGCGTACGAATCCGGCGGCGACGTCTACTTCCGCGTCCGCAGCCAGCCCGGCTACGGCAAGCTCTCGAACCGAGACCCGGACGAGATGGACCAGGGGGAGGAGGCGGGGAGCGCCGAGCTCAAGGAGGATCCGCTCGACTTCGCGCTCTGGAAGGCCCGCAAGGATGGCGAGGACACCGGCTGGCCGTCGCCGTGGGGGGAGGGTCGGCCCGGCTGGCACATCGAGTGCTCGGCGATGGCCGAGAAGCTGCTCGGCACCGACTTCGAGATCCACGGCGGCGGGCGCGACCTCGTCTTCCCCCATCACGAGAACGAGATCGCCCAGACAGAGGCGGGCCGGGGCGCGCCGCTGGCGCGCCTGTGGATGCACAACGGGATGGTGGAGCGCTCGGCGGAGAAGATGTCGAAGTCCGAGGGGAACATCTTCGGCCTCACCGAAGCCCTCGACGCGTACGGGCCCGAGACCGTGGTCGCCTTTCTCGCCTCGGGCCACTACCGCCAGCCGCTCGAGTTCTCCGAGCGCGCGCTCGAGGAGGCCGGCGCTCGCGTCGGGCGTATCAGGAACTTCCTTCGCGACGCGGCGCGGGACGGCGGCGGGGAGGAGGATGCGCTGGTCGGCGAGCGCCGCGAGGTCTTCCTCGACGCGCTCGCCGACGACTTCAACACGCCGCGCGCCTTCGCCGCGCTGTTCGACCTGATCGCCGAGGCCAACCGACGCGAGCTGCCCGGGGCGCGTGCCGCGGTGGAGGAGCTGCTGCCGCTCCTCGGCCTCGAATCCCTGCTCGCGGGCGAGGAGGCGCCTGATCCCGAGGCCGAGGCGCTCCTGGCCGAGCGCGAAGCAGCCCGGGCCGCCGGCGAGTTCGAGCGCGCCGACCGCATTCGCGACGACCTCGCCGGCCGTGGCTACGAGGTGCGCGACGGGCCGGAGGGGGGACGCCTGGTCCGCCGTGGCTGACCGGGTGGCAGTCGAGGGCGACGTCGTCTACGGCCGCCGCCCGGTGGCGGAGGCGCGCCGCGGCCGCCGCCGCGTCCGGCGCGTATGGACCTCGAAGGACCTGGACCAGGGCGAGCTGAGCCGGCTGGCGGGGAGCCCCGACCATCAGGGCGTGGTCGCCGAGGTCGACCCCTATCCCTACGCCGATCCCGGGGCCCTGCTGGCGGCGCCCGAGGCGCTGGTCGTCGCCCTCGACCAGGTCCAGGACCCGCGCAACCTGGGGGCGATCGCCCGCTCGGCCGAGGCGGCGGGTGCGGAGGGGGTCGTGATCCCGTCCCGGCGCTCGGCGTCGATCACGCCGGCCGCATGCAAGGCCTCCGCGGGCGCGGTCGAACACCTGCGGGTCGCGCGGGTGACCAACCTCGCATCGTGGCTCGGCGCGGCCAAGGACGCGGGGGCCTGGGTCTACGGTGCCGAAGCGGGCGCCGCCGCTCCCCACGCCCAGGCCGACCTCACCGGCAAGGTGGTGCTGGTCCTCGGCGGGGAGGGGAAGGGCCTGCGGCGGCGGGTGGCCGAGTCCTGTGACCTCCTGGTCTCGATCCCGGTACGGGGCCGGGTCGCCTCGCTCAACGTCGCGGCCGCGGCCGCGGTGCTGCTGTTCGAGGCGCTGCGCCAGCGCGGCGGGATCTGAAACCTAAGCGGGGTCAGACCCCGCTTAGGAGCGCCCTTACCACCGCCCGCGGATGGGACGCGGAAACTGCAACGAACCATGCATTCGGCACCCGGGGGGTTGACAGAACCACCCGAACCCGGCTAGAGTTGCGAATAAGGGTGAACCACAGGTCGAGCTTCGGTCTGCCGATTCACCCCGGGAAGAAGGAGAGGGCGCCCTACTGGGAGGTACAGGCGCCACGACCGGTCCGAGAGGAGGACCCCGTGGCTGTACCTACCGCATCCACCCAGGACTTCGCCGCCGTTCACGGCGCTTCGGCAGCGGTCCGACATCAGGTTCAACCTGAGCTTGATGACCACTATCTGGTCGCCCTCGCCAAGCGGGGGAGCGCCGAGGCCTACGATCGCATCGTCCGACGCTACCGGGGCTTCGTCCGGCTCAAGGCCTCGTCCTACTTCATGCTGGGCGCGGACAGCGACGACCTGATCCAGGAGGGGCTGATCGGCCTCTACAAGGCGATCCGCGACTTCCGCACCGATCGCGAGTCGAGCTTTCGCAACTTCGCGGAGCTGTGCGTCACCAGGCAGATCATCACCGCGGTGAAGACCGCCTCGCGCCAGAAGCACTCGCCGCTCAACCAGTACGTCTCGTTCGCGCAGACGCCGGCGGCGGCGGTCGAGTCCGACGCCACCCTGGAGGAGGTGCTGCCGGGGCCCGGCAGCGAGGACCCGTCGGAGCGCGTGATCGCCAGCGAGGAGCTGGCGAGCCTGGTGGATTGCCTGTCGAGCGTGCTCTCGGACCTCGAGAGCCGGGTGCTGTCCCTCTACCTCGACGGCTACTCCTACGACGTCATCGGCGAACGCCTCGAGTGCGACACGAAGACCGTGGACAACGCGCTTCAGCGCGTCAAGCGCAAGGTGGGCCAGCACGTCGCCAGCCGCGAGGTC
>Ga0299913_10001354_pt1 | contig 17958 bp, 14 predicted proteins | sample RVTome_9_FD_201360 | JGI IMG/M metagenome (GOLD analysis project Ga0299913, IMG submission 201360) | Soil microbial communities from uranium-contaminated site in the Upper Colorado River Basin, Wyoming, United States - RVT155D38 (version 2) ... | reverse complement strand
CGGATCCCGGAGCGCTCGGCGACGTGCACCAACTCCGTGGTGAACAGGAAGCCGGGCTCGCTCAGCCGGGGAGCGAGTCTGCGGAGCAAGGCGCCATCGACCACGAACGTTCCCTGCGAGTCGCCCACACGGCTGCCCAGCAGCCATCTGCGCATGACGGCAAATCCCGATGTCAGGACGTTCCGCCCCGCCCCGCGACGGATGTCGGATTGGGGATGGGCCTTCGAGCCGATGATCATCGCGGGCGACCGTCCGCCTCCATCGGCGGCCATGCGGTCGGCGGCATCCAGATCGTCGAAGCCAAACGGCAGGTCGTCCGCAGTCAACAGGACCGATGCGCCCTGGCTGCCGGCGATGCCGGTCCGCAGTGCATTGCCCATTCCCTTGTCGCTCTGGGTGACCACCAGCGCGACGGACGGATGCCCCCATGCCTCGGCGAGCTCCTGGCAACGCGCGAGCGTGCCATCCGTCGATCCGTTCTCGACCACGATGATCTCTGCCGATCGATCGGACAACCGCTCGGCCAGCCGCTCGACGGTGGCGGCGATCAGCGTCGAGCAATTGTGGGCTGGGACGACCACGCTGAGGGCCAGTGGATCGGTCATCCGATCGCCTCGGGGCCAGTTGCCTGGGCGCGCAGGCTGGGAACGCGAATGCCGAGCCACCACATTGACGCAAGCCCCATCAGCGAGGCAGGCACGAGGGCAACCACATGGACCAGCGCTACACACAGGAGTGACGATTCCGCGGGGTAGCCCATGGAGGTCATGACCGTCATCCCCACGAACTCATAGGTGCCAATCGATGCCGGCCCGGACGGAATGGCGGTCGACAGCGTCACGGCGGCGATGATCAGCGCGGATTGCCACAGCGGGATGGAGAGCCCAACCGCGTACGCGACCGATGCGAAGATCGCGATGGCGAGGGCGAAGGCAGCGGTTGTCAGCGCGGCGACCACGACGAAGGTCGCCGGACTGCGCAACGCGCCGGCACCGGCCAGGAACCGGCCGCCGTGGCGAGTGACAAGCGAGCCGATGCGCGTGGCGGCAACGCCGCCGCGTCGGAGGATCAAGAGCCCCAGCACAGCCAGGCCCGCCGCAGCAGCGCCGGCAACCACGAAGGCCGTCAGGGTCGGGGCCAGGCTGCGAAAGCCGAAGAGCACCCCCACCATCAGTGCCAACCCAAGCAGCGCCGCGTCCGCCAGCCGCTCCACCGCGACGGTGCCGAGCACCGAAACGCGCGAGACGTGGAGGCGCACGCCGGTCAGCAGCGCCCGCATGACGTCGCCCAGGCGAGCGGGCAGGACGGCATTGAGGAGGTGGCCGATCGTCAGGTACGCCATCGAGTGGCCGAACGAAACCCGCGCGAATGGCGCGAGGAGGTACTGCCAGCGCACGCCTCGGACGCTGACCTCCACCACCGACAGGAACGCCGCGCCGAATAGCACCGGCACGCTCACAGCCGCCATCGCCCGTCCAAGGAGTTCCACGTCGATCCTGGCGAGGGCGACGGCAAGGAGAACGACGCTGATGGGGATGCCGATGAGCGCTCGAACGCGCCCGGACCACAGGCTCCGTAAGCGCATCGAGTCAGGTTCAACGGGCAAAGCGATACTCCACGAGTGAGCCGCGAATCTAGGCCCGCCCGGTGCTGATGGTCAACGGTACCCAGGTCACCCCTGGCGTCCCCGTCACTGGCAGGTTGCCAGGGCGCTCTCAGGAGCGCCGGTGTCTGCTGCACCCGCCGGATCCATGAGCCACTCGCTCAGCCCGCTGGCTGCCGTCGGGAAGATCGGACCGTAGAGCTGAGGCATGGGATAGCGGCGGTAGATGTGGACTTCTCGACCCGCATCCCACCCGGGCGGCCGACCGTTCGTATCGCCAGCAGCCAGCAGCCCCAACTCTCGATTCGTGAGGTTCATCAGTGACACGATGTCCGAATCGTCACGATTCCCGAACTCGCGCTCGTACATCAGCCGAGCCTGCAGGGAGCTGGCCAGCATTGGTGCGGATACGCTTACCTGCTGCGCAGTCGCTGCTGCCGACGCAGAGTCGCAGGAGATGACTGCGAATTCGAGCCGTATCGCGAGGCCGCCGTTGGAGTCAGGCGCACCCCCGGTCATTGCGCTGACCCATGCACGCTCGCGCGCATTGCGCGTGGAGTGTCCTCCGGCTGTCTGCCACGCTTGAACCGCGTCGCGTATGAGATCCACCTTGGACTCGTCGGGAAAGACAACATCCCATTCCGGCGACGCCAGAATCCACGGGGCATGACGCACAGCGTCAACCGCAGCATCGTGATAGATAGCTGAGGAGCCCGTGCTCATGGCGACGAAGGCAAGCGTGATCGTGTTCTCAAGGTGCATCGTCGCCCCCGCCCTTGCGCCCTGAGCAGCCTCAAGCGCTTCTGGGCCGTTCCCTGAGTCGATCGCCACCATTGCATGGACGCGCATTGTGGCCTTGTCAGCAGGATGGAGCTGTCGCGCGACTCGCACCTGATTGAGGGCCTCCGCAAAGCGACCTTGTGCCGCCAATGCGCCGGCGAGCTCGCGTCGGTAGAGGGCGAAGGACGGGTCCATAGCAACGGCGACTTCAAGGTGGTGCACAACACCTTCATCGTCGCCAACAAGTGCCGCTGCCACGGCGCGGTCGTATTGAGCCGAAGCCCCGATCGTCATAGCGGTCGCTGCGCCGATGGTCACCACCAGGAACAGCTGAGCGCCGCGCAGGACTCCGCTGCGCTCTTTCTGTACGGTCAGAACCCGCGGCGCTCCCAAGGCTGCCCATACGGCGAGGAGCGCGACAAGGACACCAACCTGGGCCGGCTGCTCCGTGATCGTCATGAATGCGAAAAGCGCGACGCCAGACCAGGCTGCTTCGTCCACTTGCGGCACCGATCGGAGCGCCACCACTACGGCGATGAGAAGCAGCCCGATGGCAAGCATGCCGAGCAGTCCGGATTCGAAGAGGACCTGGACCAGGGTGTTGTGCGCATGTGGCACGTAGTTGTCGACGAAGTCGTTGTAGCCGGTCCGGCTGAACTCGGCTGCAAAGGTGTTCGGGCCGGAACCGCCGATCGGATCCTGAAGCCATCGGCCCAGAGACGACCCCCACATCGTCCATCGCAACTCGACCGAGGACGCCGAGCCGAGCCTCTCGATGAGTGGTCCTGCTAGGAGACCAACCATAACTGCGACCAACACCGCGATCACGCCCGCACGGCCGATGAGATCGCGCCCGCCCCACGCCCGTGCTCGAGGCAACATCACGAGCACGCTTGTGAGGGCCAGCGCGACCCAAACCGTTCGTGATCCACTCATGACGACAACGGCGACTCCGGCAATCGCTCCGAGGATTCCGATTGGCCATAGGACCGGTCGCCGCGCGATCCTGAAGACCGCCGGAAGCAGCATGGCAATCACCATCGCAACCGTGTAATGGTGGGCGTATAGGCCCGGTGGCAGGTACAAAGTGAGTGGCGGCGGCCCCGCTCCGAGAACTACTGACCAGCGCAACCACGTCAGTCCCCACAGACCTAGGTAGAGGACGGCTAGCAGTGTCCCAACCATCCCGAGGACGACTACGGCCATCTGTCGGGCCGCAGGGTCAGAAAGCATCCCGCGGGCGACATAGAACCCGGCTGCGGTCGCAGTTGCGGTGACGGCTGCGTCAAACGCCATACGAGGGACTCCGGAAATGACGCAGCTCGCAAGGTAGGCCAGGAGAGCGCAAAAAACGAGATGGTCGACTGAATCAGCCTGCCGCGGCATCCGGCGTACGTACACGAGGATGAACGCGCCACCAGCGATTGCGCCGAGCGCTCGAACCGCGGTGATGATCGAGCCGCGCTCCGTACCGCCGAGTAGCACGACGAACACCAGGAAGGCTGCCAATCCGACTCGGATCGCCGCCTGCTGATCGCCTGCATCAAGTGCTCGGCGCGCCCAGTCGCCGTGGGCGGATGACCAGAACCCCCGAGGCCTCACCGGCACTGGGCGAGGGAGATTCTAGGCGCAGCCGACTCGGCGGCGGCGACGGGGTCGTTCAGCCAGACGCTGAGTCCGCTGTCCTCGGTTGGGAAGACCGGGCCAAAGCCAGGCAAGATCGGGAGGCGGCTGTAAGTGTGCACGTCCTTCGTGTAATCGGTGACTGCACGATGACCAATCACTCCGCCGAAAGCCTGCAACGCCAAACCGCGTCCACGTAGCGACAGCAGGGTGGATATTCGGTCATTAGTCACGCCCCCGGAAGCGTGTGCCAGCATCGCCATCCCCTGGAGCGCCTGTGCCTCGGTGGCCTCTTCGCGCCGCATCGCGGCGTAGATATCGGCCGCGCTGCCGAAGTCGCATTCGAAGAGGGCGAACTCGGCGCTGTCGGCCAGCGAGGCATCACTCGGAAGGGGCATTGAGCTAAACGCCGCGAGCCAGGTTCGCGCTCTCGCGTTCCGCGAGGATGCCTCCTCGCTGGCCACCCAGGACCGGCTAGCTTCCTTGATCAGGTCGTCCTTAAGGGCCGCACTGAACAACCGATCCCACTCTGGAGCTGCGATGACCCAGGGCGCAACACGTACGACCTCAACGAGCGCCCTCTCGGCAGCGCGGGGATCACCTGTCTGAGTCTCGACGTACGCGAGCGTCAGCGCATTCTCGACGTGGAGTCGAGCGACCGCGAGGGCGTCGTTCGCGACTGCGTACGCACCGCCCACGTCACCATCCTGAAGTGCGACGAGTGCGAGGGCGCGCCTAGCGGCGGGATCTGCAGGAGCCAGACTCACGGCCCGGTCCAGGTGGTCGCGTGCGCCAAGCAGGTCTCCCTGTGATGCGAGCCACGATCCGAGGTCGCGCTGGTACAACGCGAACGACGGATCAAGCATGACGGCGGCCTGGAGATGCGCGACGACTTCGTCACGATGAGCGTCACTGGCTGCGACTCGCGCGCGGTCGTACCACCAGGACGCTGCAAGCGTCGACCCGACAGCGACCGCGAGGACGCACGCGGCCGAGGCGATCGCAACTCGGAGGGCCCGGTTGGCGTGGCGGCGGGCTGGGACGGGCCGCGGCATCAGCAGCGAGGTCCAGACGATCAGAACCATCACCGTAGCCGAGCTCTGGTTCGGGTCTTCGGTGAATGCGGCTGCCGCGAAGAACGCGAGGCCGGCCATCGGTGCCCATGCGCGGCGGTTGTGCCGCAGGCCCGTAACGACAGCCGCACACAAGGCCATCGCGGCCACGGCGCCCAGGAGACCAGTCTCGAAGAGGATCTGGATCGGCAGATTGTGGGCATACGGGATGTATGTGTTGTACAGGTTGTTGTAGCCGGTCTCCAGGAATGCGGTCGAGAAAGTCCCAGGTCCGTGTCCGGCCAGTGGTGCATCGAGCCATTCACTGATCGCGAGCGACCAGACCGTCATCCGTTGCTCGATGGTTGATATGGTTGCCAAGCGAGCAATCAGCTGCGGGGCGGCGATGATCGCCAAAGCGCCGACTGAGAGTGCGGCGAACGCCAACCAGCGGCCGGCATCGCGCCATACGCGGCCTCTGGCGGCGAGCGCGCCGGCCAACAGAGCCGCCGCGAGCCCCAGCCAGACGCTGCGAGAGCCGCTCATGACCAGCACTGCCGAGGACGCGACGACTCCGGCGACGCCGACCAGTCCGATCACAGGACGTCGCGCAAGCAAGAGGATGGCCGGCAAGAGCATCCCGACAACCATGCCGACATGGATCTGAGAGAACTGGGCCGTCGGAACGATGAGATTGAGAGGCGGCGCTCCGGCACCTGGCACGGCGAACCACCGGAGCCAGACCGCGCCCCAAAGGATCAGGTACAGCACAGCAATGGCGGCACCCAGCGTGCCCAGGACGATCAGGGCGAGCTGTCTGCCTTCGTCAGTCGATACCGCGCGCCGAGCGACATAGAAGGTTGCCGCGTAGGCGAACGCGGTCACTGCAGGGTCGAACGACAAGCGCGGCATGGATGACGTGGCGCAGGCGACCGAGAAAGCCACGAGGCCTCCCACTACCAACAGGTCCACCACGTCGTGGTCGCGGGGCGCCCAGAAGAGGTACACGGCGATGAAGCCGGCGCCTATCACAGCTCCCAATACGCGGATCTCGGTAGTCAGGCGTCCGGCGTCGCTCCCGACGAGCAGGAAGGCGACGACCAGGACCGCGGCGAGCGGAAGATCTACCCAGCGCCGGCTGAGCGCGTATGGACCGCCGTTGGTGGCAGCAGCTCGTACGAGTGGTCCCTCTCCCATCAGCGCCGGTGGCCGGCGACGACCTTCTCGAGAAGCGCCTCATATCGGTCAGTGATTGTCGCCATCGAGTACTCCGTTTCCGCGAGCCGGCGCCCACGTTCTCCCATCTTCCGGCGTTCGCCCTCCGGGATGTTCATGATCGCGCTCAAGGCCGCGACCAGCGCCGAGGGATCGCCCGGCTCATATCGGATGCCGGCACCAGTCTCGTCAACCAGCGTCGGGTGTGCGGAGGCAATGAGAACCGGCTTGCCGGCCGCGAAGTAGTCGAACAGCTTGTTCGGACTGAATCCGTAGCGAAAGTGGTCGGAAGCGGCGGCTTGCATCAGACAGGCATCCGCCCTAACCAGGAACGAGCGCACTGCCGGCTTCGGTACTGGCGAATGAATGCGGAGGTTGTTGAGTCTCAGGGCCTCTGCTCGCGCGCGGATGGGTGCCGCTGCAACCCCGTCGCCCACGAGCACCACCGCCAGCCGGTCGTAGAGCTCCCGTTGGTTCGCCCTCAGCTGGCCCAACGCATCAAGAATGGTGTCGAAGCGGTGCGGCACTCCAATCGCTCCGGCGTATGCCAGCACGAACCGACCATCCGCCTCCTGGAGCAAGCGCTCCAGCGTCTCCGGGAGGGGGCCGGGCTCCCTCAAAGCCGTCGACGCTCCATTCGGGATGTGAGTCACCTTATGCGGGTCCAGCCCGAGCTCCGCCAGCCTGAGCGCGCCCCGCGGGGGGACGCTGACCACGGCATTCGCAGTCCTGTACAGATGGCGCTCGAGCCATACGAGGAGCCGATGGGTCGTACTGTTTCTTCTGATGGCCCCAAGGTCCACTAGGGCCGATGGCCAGATGTCACGCGCCTCAAAGATGAACGGAATATGGCGCATGCGCGCCACCACGGACGCGGCCAAACCTGCCAACGGCTGAGGAGAAGATCCGATGACGACGTCGGGTGCGGGGCGCACGCGCAGACCCGCCCATGCGGCGGCAACACCATAGCGGCCCATGCTCAGTATCCTGCGACGGTCGTTCGCGGAGTACGTACCCGTGCTCAACCACTTGAAGGACACACCGCGAACGTTGTCCCCTCGCTCATCGGCCCTCCGACGGGTCGGCTCGCGGGTCATGTAGTCGTAGTCCGATGCGATGATGGTGACAATGTGGCCTCGGGCAACCAGCTCAGCGCCGATGTCGGCATTGCGCGTGATGCCAGCCTCGCCGCTCGGCAGCGCGTACTGGTTGAGGATCAGGACATGCATGTCGCGCAGGATTCTGAAGGCGGGACCTGCCGGCGTGTAGGCGACCTTTACCAAGCAAGGCCCCTCGGAGAGTACTGCTAGTACGATCAGCGTCTAGTCGGCGGATGCGCCGTGGTCGATGCTGCCAAGCCTATTGACCCGGTCTGCAATCATGCCCGGGCGGGAGGAGTGAACGACGGTGACCAAGCGCCATCTGATGACGCTGCGACTCGTGTGGCTGCTGGGCGACGGCGTGGCCGCCTGGCTCGTGTTCATGCTCGTTTCGCACCTGCGATTCGAGGCCGATCCGAACGCTTACTGGTCGGTGGGCATCGAAATCGGCACGGCGGCGGTCCTCTTCGCCGTCACCTGGGTGGCCATCCTCTGGATCATGGGCCTTTATCGCCTGCACGCGCGCTGGAGCCTGCTGACCGAGGCCCGCGACCTTGCGAAGGCGACGGTCGTCGCCCTGGCCGTCACCCTGTCGATGCTCTTCCTCACGCACCAGGACGACGTTAGTCGCGTGTTCCTGGCGGCCCTGTTCATCACGCAGCCTGCCGTGAGCCTGGCCGCACGCGGGGCTCTTCGGTCCTGGTTCGACCTCATGCGGCGCCGCGGCCACAACACCAGCTACATGCTCGTGGTCGGAAGCGGCGAGCTGGCGGAGCGGTTCGCCGACCGCGTCGAAGCGCACCGGGGGCTGGGCCTGCGGGTGATCGGCCACCTGGCCGTGACCTACGCCGCTGAAAGCCGGAAACCTTCCCGCCCGGTGCTGGGCACGGTCAACGATCTCCATGAAATCTTCCGAACCATGCCGGTCGACGAGGTCGCCATCTGCCTTCCGCCGGACGCAGCCGACCTTGTCGATCCGATCGTCTCGATCGCGGCCGATGAGGGCAAGACGGTGCGGATTCCAAGCGATCCGCGCGACGGGTTGGTGGGCAACGTGTTGGTCGAGGATTTCGACGAGTTCCTGGTGCGCTCCGTCATCCACGACACCCACCGAGATCTCGAATTGGCGCTCAAGCGCGTGCTGGACGTGCTTGGTGCTGGGGCCGCGCTCATCCTGCTGAGTCCGCTCCTGGCCGCCACTGCCCTGGCCATCCGAATCGTCGAGGGCTCACCCGTCCTTTTCCGCCAGACGCGCGTTGGCCGGCACGGCCGTCCCTTCACGATCTTCAAGTTTCGAACCATGGTCGTGAATGCTGAGGATCGGTTCGGCGAGGTCTCAGACCAAAGCGAAACGAATGGCGCGGCGTTCAAGATGCGCGACGATCCCCGTGTCACACGGCTCGGCCGATTCCTTCGGAGCTCGAGCATTGACGAGTTCCCACAGCTCATGAACGTCCTCCGCGGAGAGATGAGCCTGGTCGGTCCGCGGCCCGCCCCGCCACGCGAGGTGGACCACTACGACGTCTGGCATCGGCGTCGGCTGTCAATGCGACCCGGGATGACCGGGCTGTGGCAGGTCAGCGCGCGTTTCGACGAGCACTTCGACGATCGAGCGCAGCTGGATCTGCAGTACATCGACCGGTGGACGTTCTGGATGGACCTCGCGATCCTCGCCCGGACGGTGCCGGCTCTCATCACCGCGCGCGGGCACTGACGCGCAAGGTTTCGCGAGCTAAGCGGGCCGGCCACCCGCCTGTAGTCCCGCGGCCCGGAAGCGGCTGATCCACCGTTTCAGGACCACCGCGCCCGCGACCGCAGCGAACACTGCAACCGTCATGCGCAGTGGCAGGGTTCCGGCAGGGTCAGCATTCAGTACCTGCAGCCACATGCCTGCACCGATTGCGCCCGCGAGGAGAAGGACGGCCGTCCAGGGCAGATCAGCGATATCGGCGACCCCGCGACCCAGGACGAGCAGGGACGTAACCCGCCCTACGATGGCCCCAACAGCAAATCCCGGGAGCCCGAGCACGGGTAGCAGCAGGGCGATCGCGACCACTTGTGTTGAGGCTCCAAGCATCGCTGACCACCCCACCCAAGGCCCGCGGCGCACGATTCCGGCAGCCGTGGCATACACGTAGAGCACAGCCGGAAGTCCGGCGGAAACGAGGAGGACTGGGACAACTTCCGCGGCGCCGGCAAACTGATCGCCGCCGAGCAGGACCGTGATCTCGGGTGCCAGCGAGCCCAAACCGAGAGCCGCAATCGCGATCAGCCCGATGAGCCCAACCGAGACGCGACCGAAGAGGGCTCGGGTGCTGCGTCCAGCCTGGAGCCCCATTCCGTATGGGCCCCACGCCATCTGGAAGGCAACGGACGACAGCGACATCACGCTTGCGATGCGGATTGCGAGGGCCAGGTGACCGACGGCGGCCACACCCACGAAGTTGGCAGCGACCATGCGCGAAATGCCATCCGCGGCGATGAACGCTGCGGCACCTGGCACGAACGGCAGGCCCTCGCCCAGGATGCGCTTTGTGAGGGACAAGTCGATCCGGCGGTCGAGATGCGGCAACGCTGCAAACGCTGCGACGAGAAGACCGAACGTACTTCCGACCACGTAGCCGGCAATCGCACCGAAAGCACCCAGACCGAGCGCGACGAAGAGGACGGCCAGGGCCAGCTGGGCGAAGAGGTCGACGGCGGCCAGAATCGCAAAGGCCCGCGGCCGCTCGACGAAGCGCAGGATGTTGATCAAGGCGAACTGCACGGCGCTGACCGGCACGAGGAGCAGCGCCATGATTGCGACACCTGCATCGCCGGGGGACGACCACAGTGTGCTGGAGATTCCGCCGCTCGCGGGCAGCAGGACGGCCGCGCCGACAACACTGGTAATTGCGGTTCCAAGCACGAAGGCGCTGTAGAACCGGGCCCGATCCGCCGGCTCTGAGGCGGCCAGCCGCATGGTCGGAATGTCGGCACCAAAGCGAACCACCACGATCAAGAGGCCGGCAAGTGATGTTGCCAAGTCGGTTAGGCCGTAGCCGTCTGGTCCCAACTGGCGGGTCAGGTACGGGACGGCAAGGAGTGCTGCGGCCTTACCAAACGCGCCCGCAATGCCGTACCAGGCGGCGTGACGGGCGAGCCGAGTGGCGCCCTCACCGCCTAGGGGCGCGTGTTCAGACGTCACGCCACAAAGCGTGACACGTGCTCCGCCCACAAGGCGGCTGTCACGACGCGCCGCTGGATCCCTGGAGCATTGCGGCGGCTGCTCGACGCGGAGGCTCCGCGCTCTGGACGCCTCAATCGCGTTCGTACTTGGCGACCAGCCACCAGCGATCACGCCATGGTGCGCCCGCGAGCCGCTTGAGGGGACCGTCGGTGAGAGCCTGTGTCTCCAGAGGGGGGACGCCCGGCTGGCGGAAGCGGCATTGGGGGCACTGGAGACCGGCCGCTTTGGGCCATCTCCCGAGAAGCCGGCGCCGAACGATCCACTCTAGTGACCGATGCCGCGCCTTGTAAGGACCAGCCTGATCCAGCCGAGCGAGCCGCCAGCCCGGCAGTAGTAGAGCGAGGGTCGACTCGTCGAACCGCCGGACATGACCGTAGAGCGAGTACACACAGCCGCACTTGGGACATCGGGTGGACGCAGATTCAAGGGACTCGCGATTCGGAACCGTGACGACAACGCATGCGCGCGCCACCCGACCTATCTCGTTGAGGGCGCCTTCATAGACATCGACTGGCAGGTGCTCCAGGACTTCGCTAGCGACCACTGCATCGAATGACCGGTCTCCGAAGGGCAGCGTGTCGATGCTTGCGGTGACGTGCGGGCTTGCCATTTGCTCCATTGTGGCTGAGGCGATGTCGGCGCCGATCGCCTGATACCCGAGCTCGGCGAGATAGTCTGTCAGGATGCCGGCCCCGCAACCAGCATCGAGGACCGACGCAGGCAGCGCCGGTAGAACTGCCGCGGTGGCCTTGAACCGATCCGCGAGTGTGGGCCCATAGAGTTGCCCACGCGGCGAGCGACGGGTGGCCAACATCTCCGGTAGCGGTCGGTGCATCAACGCGAGAGTAGCGCCAGCAGGCATATCCGTCCGGCGACTAATCGCGTTCGCGCTGCGCGTGGGTTGTGATGCAGGCATTGGCATCCAAGGAGCACTGAGGAAGGTCCGGGCGCCCGCGAATGATCTCGCGAGGCGGCACCAGGCTGATCGAGTCCCGGGAAGAGCACCGCCGCCACGAATGCGGCAAGGTTCCGCGCCCGAGGTGACCGCCCACCGATAATCAATCCAGAACGACTACGTGTGAAGCCTCGCCGAACACAGTAATCAGCATGCGCCCATCCGGAAGTGCCACGATGGCCGTCACACAGCCCCCTTGTCGTGAGATCACCCGTGAACTGGTGACGGCGGCGTGGCTCTCGTTGAGCTCCATCCGATGCACTTGCCCGCAGCTTCCGACAAATGCGGACGAGTCCTGGACCAGGATGCCGGCACTGCCTGTGCCCGACACGATGCCAATTGGGTGCCCGTCCCGAACGCTGTGCGGCCCAAGGGTGCCCTCATCAGGGTGACCGTAATTGCGTCCACCCTCGATGTGCAGCAGCTCCTCATAGCGCCGGGAGCCTCTCGTCGGGCCGTCGTTGTCCACGCCGTATAGGTCGTCCCCGTCAAAGGCGAGACCGTATACGTTACGCAGGCCCTGTGCATAGATCTCGATCTTCCCGCTCAGCGGGTCGATCCGCAGCACCGTTCCGACGAGCTCGGCCCGAGGGTGTTGCAGGCCAGCGATCATGCTCTCCTCGTCCCGGAGGCTATCGAAGTAACCCAGCGTCGCGTATAGCATGCCGTCCGGTCCGAGATCGAGGTCATTGAGGCCGTGCTCAGTGTTAACCACAGGCAACCGATCCACGACCACTCGTGGTCTTGCGAATCCATCGCCGATGATCGGATACGCCAGGATGCGAGCCGACGAGCCCTCGACGATTTGTCGCTCGCCTTCAACTGCATCGTCATCCACGTCCGGGCCTTTGCAGACCGGATACGCCGCGGCGCACGGCAGCTGCCCCAGTTCTGCGACATACAGCTCGTCAGTGCCGACGGCGATGCCACGCGGGTACGCGAGCCCACCGATGACTTCGGTTACGTCGATCGCATCGCTGCTCACCTCGACCTGGACGATGGTCCCTTCACCAAGGGAGACATAGCCGACCGATCCGTTGAACTCAGCGTCGAGCGGGCCGCTCGAGAGCTCGACGCTCAACAGGGTGGAGAGCGGCCGGATGGGCTGTGGTCGGCTCAGCGTGGTGATGCCGAGAATAATCGCGGCGCCGAGCGCAATGCCAATGGCGAGCCAGACGACGCGGCCGCTGACGCGCGGCACAGCCACTATGGGCGGCATGGTCTATCCCTCCGTCTGGCGAGTCTAGGACATTCGCACGACAGCGGGGATGCACGTGCACCTCGGCCGAGTTCCCATTGGCGGCCAACCGTTAGCATCTAACCCGTGCCGATTCCGTTGGCGACGCTTGTAAAGGGCATGGTGAAGCGTGCTGACCGGCTCCTCGAACCGCTTGAAGGAAGAGACAGCGACGCCCCACATTTCGCCCCTATCCTGATCATTGGGCCACCTCGCAGCGGTACGACGTTGCTGTATCAGCTCCTGGTGCAGCAGTTCGAGGTGGCGTACCTGAGCAATGCGCACCACGCCTTCTTCGGCGCCCCGGTTATCCTCGAATGCCTGGTGCCGCGCCGATTGAGGCGGCCGCCGAATCACCAGGAGTCCCGCTTTGGGGTTTCGCAAGGACTGTGGGCGCCGAGCGAGGCGGCCAACTTCTGGTACCGCTTCTTTCCGCTCAAGCCCCATGGTGTGCGGCCCGGCGATGTGAAGCTCGAGCGCGGACGCCGGCTGAGGAGGGCCATCGCCGCCCTGAGCCGAGCGGCAGGGGCCCCCATGGTCAGCAAGAACGTTGTCTGCAGCGTCAGGGTGGAGGCGATAGCAGCGTTTGTCCCGGAGATACGGTTCGTGGTGATGCATCGGGATCAGATAGAGGTCGCGACGTCCATCCTTGCCGCCCGTAAGAAGGCGCACGGCAACTACACCGACTGGTGGTCTGTGGAACCCGCGAATATCGATGAGCTCCGGCACCTTCCCCCTGAGCGGCAGGTGGTCGAGCAGATTCGCGCAGTGCAGCAAGCCATTGATCAGGCGCGGCGGACACTGGACGGTGACCGGTTCATCGACATCGACTACGCCGATCTGGTTACCGATCCGGGGACCGTGCTCGAGCAACTCGCCCGCCGCCTCGGGCTGCAGCCACGGGCCGGAGCGCCTTCGTTGCCCGAGGCGTTTCCGCGCCGTGACCGAGACCAGCTGGATCCGCAGCTTGCCGCCCGCCTCTCTGAGTACCTCGGCCGATGACCGGCGAGATCTTCAGCCAGCCGTGGTGGCTCGACGCGGTGGCTCCGCGGCACTGGGGCGAAGCCGTGGTCGAAGCCGACGGAAGGCGACACGCCGAACTGAGATACACGCGGTGGCGCGAGCGTTTCGGCGTCGTACGCGTTGGCGTTGGCCCATTGAGCCCGCGGATGGGCCCGACTTTCTTCCTGGACGAGGCCAAGCTGCCCTCTCGGCTGTCGCGTGAGAACCAGCTGACGGCGCAGCTGGTGGCGAAGCTGCCCCGCTACGATTACCTCTCGCTCCTGTTCCCCGCCCGCATCACAAACTGGCTGCCCTTCCACTGGCTTGGATTCCAGCAGACGACGCGGTACAGCTACGTGATCGAGCCGAAGTCCGCGGACCGGGTCTTTTCCGAGATGTCCGAGGCGTCGAGGGGGGCCATTCGAAAGGCCGACAGGTCACTCACCGTGGTCGACGGCGAAGCGGCGGGGTTGATGCCGTTGGTGACGTCCACGTTGGACCGTCGCGGCATCCGTCTGCGGTACGACGAAGCCCAGCTTGCAGCCGGGCTCGCCGCAGGGCGAGCTCGCGGCTGTGCCTCTCTACGCGTCGCGGTCGATGGGCAGGGCCACAGCCACGCGGCCGCGCTCTTCGTCTGGGATGACGAACGCGTCTACTACCTGGTCGGCGGGAACGACACCGCGCATCGGTCCTCGGGCGCTTCCAGCCTCGTGCTGTGGGACGGAATTCAGCTGGCAGGCTCGCTCGGTCTCCATTTTGATTTCGAAGGGTCGATGATCGGGCCCATCGAGAAATTCTTCCGAGGTTTCGGCGGGACGCCCGAGCCGTACCTGCACGTGACCCATTACAGCCGGCGGCTGGCGGCCGCCCTTTCGTCGCGCGACGCGTTCTCGGCGCTCCGCGGGAATCGGCCTAGCGACCGCGCCCGGCGCGAGCCTCCCAATGATCCAGAAGCTGGCGGGGCGTCGTGATCCAGACGTCGCCGCCGCTGACGACCCGGTCGAGGATTCGTTCGAAGGCATCCCGGTAACCGCCGCGCGCCATTGCCTGGTTGGCGGTCTCGGTATGCCAGTTGAGGACGAGGAGTCCCCCGACCGATCGCGTCTCCTCGATAAGCGACAGGGCCCCTGCCTCCGAGCCGGTGGAGGAGCGCTCGAGGATGTGGCCATCCATAACGCCTGCAGGGAGTTCCCACAGGTCGATGGGCCGGCGCTGCTCCGGGTCAAACGGGCGGAACGGCAGCGAGGTCCCTGCCCGATAGCCAGGCACGTCCCGCCACGCCAGTGACGAGTCGTAGCGGAACCCAGCCGCGGCGTGCTGCCGGAACGTCCTCCACGGGCGCTCCCAGTCAAGCGCCCAGTAGTGGTGGCGGAGCCCGTCAATCGGGCGCTCGAGATGCGACTCGAGGAGCTGCCGGCCCCTGCGGAGGCCATCGGGGTGGTGGCGTGAGTGGATGGAGGCGTGCAGGCCGAACTCCCACCCCATATCCGCCATCTCGCGGAGAGGCGTCACATCGATTCCGGGATCGGTGATCGCCGATCGGCTGTCGTGAAGGTGGCGCCGTACGCCAGCTGGCAGGACGAACAGGTAGAAGGCGCTGCGGATCTCGCGACCCGCCTCGAGCCGGCGCCATTCGGGGAATCCGAAGTACGGGTCGCCCATGGGCCTCCGTCGATGACGGAGCCCGGCCAGGATCATCCGTGCCCGAACGGGCTCGCGCCGCGCGAAGAGCTTGGCTGTGTTGTACAGGAGCTCACGTGGGCGGCCGAGGCTTACCGCATCCGTGTCGTGAGTGACGATGCAAGCCCACCGCTTGCCGCCCGGCCATCGGGGAGGCCGTTCGAGATCGGGACGCGCCTTCGCCACCCGACTCCACAGCCGCTCGATGTGGTGCTCCACCAAGGGTCGAGCAAGCACCGCCCGTCGCGACTCAGGTAGGGCAGGCGTGTTGAAGATGCCGAGCGCATTGCGCTCCCCAGGGTCCACTGCCTCCTCGTCGAGGAGCGTCAGCAGCCGAAACATGCCGCCCAGCAGGTCGGGATCGTTCCCGCCGCTGGCCCACAAGCTGGGACCGCCGTCGTCCCTGAGCGCGAACGAGCCACCTGCCTCGTAGCAGGATTGGTCGAATCGCAAAGAGTTGGCCCCGCCCGGCGTCGTCGAATAGACCAGATCGGCGGACGGTAGCGAGGATTCCTCCACCACGGGCAGGCCGAGGACGGTGCTCACGTGGTCCAGGACCCAGAGCGCCCGAGAGCGATACTCGGCCGGGATGTCAAGCAGGATCCGCAGCGGAGGGGAGGCTGAGGCGTCCTTCATCCGCGAGAGCGAGGCTGCGCCGCGGATCTCGATTGCGCCACGAGCAGGATGGTCGCGTCGTAGGCGAAGAGGCGTGGCAGCGTGACCACTGACCCGGCAGCCGCCGCCAGCAGCGTCCACCGCGACCGGCGCCAGGCGAATAGGGCTACCACGGCCGCTGTCGCCACGCCCACCAGCACGAACGCGACTGGCGAGATGGCCAGAAGGCCTGGCTCCACGCCGGTCACGCGTTCTGTCAGGGGAGCCAGGTCGTACAGGGCCATCGGCGCCACCAGCAGACCGGTCAGGGCCAGGGTGACGGCGACCCGCCCCCATTCGCGCCGCGCGACGTAGACCCCAACGAGCAGGATCGGCGTCGCCTTCAGCGAAGCCGCGATGGCGATCCACAATGGGCCGGATCGGCGATCGATCCCGAAGAGGAGGGCGCACACGAGCAGCGCCTGGACATTTCCGCCCGCGCTGACGGCGAACAGCAACGGCACGAGGAGGAGGGCCAGCGGCAGGCCGGCGCGGTTGAGGTAGGGAACGGCGACGGCGACGGTCGCAGCCAGAAGAGCGATCTCCCAGCCGATGGCCACCACCTCGCGCGGGAGCAGCGTCAGGGGCACCCACAGCCACGCGAACCACGGGGAGTAGCGATAGGAGTGCAGCGGATCGTTGCCGACGTAGATCGGTCCTCCCTCGCGAATGCGCTCGGCCGCTGTCCAGTACGTCCCGAAGTCACCCATCGGCCAGGTCTGGAGCGTCCACACGACGTTGGCCACCGCCATGGCGCCGATGAAGGCAAGCGCGATCAGTCGGGCGACGCGCTCCCAGGACACCGGCATCGGGCGCCGGAGCGCCTGGTCCACTAGGGTCGTGCCTCCATCGCCGATAGCCTACGCCAGGGCTCAGGCGGTGGAGAGGAGCTGCGGGTCAGTCCTTCGCGCCGCCCGGCGATCCGGGATCGGTGGCGTCGCCGGACCGGTCGCGCCGGATCCAGCGCATCCCGTCCCGGAGCTTGGTCCGGAAGAAGAACGGGATCGAGACGACGGCGGCGATGAGCGCCTGGATGACCAGGCTGCCGGCACCGGGATCGATATAGAGAAGGATCACGCTCGAGGCCTCTTGTGCTTATGCCGATGCTACGGTCCGCCGACCCCGCCGATGAGTAGGCAGTTCGTACCACCACTCGAGCCGGAACCTACTGGAGATCAAGGTCCGGCTGGACGATATCGACCTGCGGCTGTTGCATCGGTCCACCCAGCGGATAGTCGATCACCGGCAGCTGTTGGCCAGCCAGCTTCATCCCGCCGCCGATGATGGCGAGCACGAGCACGAAGAACAGGATCCAGCGCATCGGGGCAAGGGTACGCGCAGCGCGCAAGTCACCCGGTGGCGAACGCCGCAGTCGGTGGACGCCGGGCTGGCGGGTCGTAGTTTCTCGTCAGAACCGGTACGTAACCGAAATGACCTGATCCATGGGGCCGTCGGGGACGCCATCCTGGATGGCGAACGAAGCGTCGTCGGGAACGGGTCCCCGGAGGATGAGCCGAAAAGTGAGCGCCGCGGATGCCGGCGCAGTGCCAGTCCTGACGGAGCTGACGACGAAATGGAGCCGACACTGGTGGACGACGAGGTCGGTATCGGGCGGTGGGCCTGCCTCTCGATCTCCTAACGCACCAGCGAGGACCGGGCGGCACGCGCGCGCGACGCTGTGATCCATGTTGCCGGTGACGAGCACCCATTCGCCCTTGAACTCGTCCCACCAGCACGCTCCGCTGTCGCCGCAGGTGTTCAGCCTGGGCGGCGTGAACATCTGGAGGCTCGTGTCCTCGTCGAACTGGCGCTCCACCGGCTGGGGGAA
>Ga0299913_10001353_pt1 | contig 17970 bp, 17 predicted proteins | sample RVTome_9_FD_201360 | JGI IMG/M metagenome (GOLD analysis project Ga0299913, IMG submission 201360) | Soil microbial communities from uranium-contaminated site in the Upper Colorado River Basin, Wyoming, United States - RVT155D38 (version 2) ... | reverse complement strand
GCGAGACGGTCGACGTCGCGGTGCGCGTCTCCACGCCCCGGCCGCACGCGAAGGGCACCGTGGTGGACTTCATGGCCGAGGTGCACGCGGGCGAGGAGCAAGTGTGGGAGTCGACCTCGACGTACCTCCGGCGCGGGCGCGGTGACGAGGCTGCCACGGGCGGGTTGTCTTTCGACCGCACCCCGCCCGCCACGATCGAGTGGCGGCTGCCCGGTGACCTCGGCCGGCAGTACGCCGCGGTGTCGGGCGACCGCAACCCGATCCATCTCTACCCGCTGACGGCGAAGGCACTGGGCTTCCCGCGCCAGATCGCGCACGGCATGTGGAGCCTGGCCCGCTGCGTCGCGGCACTGGAGAACCGGCTGCCTGACGCGGTCACCGTCGAGGTCGCCTTCAAGAAGCCGATCGCGCTGCCGGGCACCGTCGGGTTCGGTCACGAGGCCGCTCAGGACGGACAGGCGTTCGCCCTGTCGAGCCCGAAGGACGGGGCACCGCACCTGGTCGGGCGGGCCGTCGGGGTCTAGCCCGCGACGGCATCCCAGAGCCGCTGCTCGGCCGTGGCGTCCATCCCGGTGCCGGCCCGCTGCGTGGCGGGGTCCGGCACGCCTTCGCGCTCGAGCCAGGCCCAGGTGTCGGCCACGGTCTCGGTCGCCGGTCGGCACTCCAGGCCGGCGGCGTACGCCGCGGAGACGTCGCAGTCGTGCAGCGCGGCGAGCTCGCCGGTCGGCGGGGTCCAGATCGGCAGCTCGGTCCAGGGCTCCACCCCCGACGCCGCCACCTGCTCGGGCGTGAGCCACACGAGTTCCGCGTCGGAGCCGGTCACGCGGACGCACTCCTCCAGCACCTCGCCGATGGTCGTGTGGCCCGGGACGCTCACGGCGTTGAGCGCGCCGGTTGGCCGGTGGTCGAGCAACCAGGCACCGAGGTCACGGCCGTCGATCAGCTGGAGCGGTCGGTCGGGTGGGCCCGGCACCGGCACCCGGCCACCCCGGGCGATCCGGCCCAGCCAGAACGGCAGCCTGCCGACGTTCTCGTAGGGCCCGAGGATCAGGCCGGCCCGCAGCACGCCGGAAGGGCCGTCGAACTCTGCCTCCACCGCGAGCTCGCCACCGCGCTTGGCCGCGGCGTAGTCGACGGCGTCGGTCGACGTGGGGTCGGCGTCGACGACCGTCGCCGACTCGTCCAGCCCCAGCGGCGGCGGCCACTGGTAGACCGACCGTGACGAGACGTAGCCGTAGTAGCCGGCCCGCCCCGACAGCAGCCGGGCACTGTCGCGGACGGCCACCGGTGCGTGCGACCAGGTGTCGGCCACCAGGTCGAACGTGTCGTCACCGAGCGCCGCCGCGAGGGCGTCCGGGTCGAGCCGGTCGGCGTGCCGGGCGTCGACGTCCGGGTGCGTCACCCCGCTCACGCCGCGGTTGAGCGTGACGACGTCGTACCCCCGGTCGAGGCCGGCCTCGACCACGGCCCGGCCGACGTGATGGGTTCCCCCGAGCACCAGCAGCCTCATGGCCGCCATGCTCGCTGGCGTGGCCCGTGCAGGGAAGCGCGTTCGCCAGCGGCAGAACGCTGAGCGAGTCAGCGCGGGGTGCCGAACACCAGCCGTGTGACGGAAGCCCGGCTCGCGGTCGGTGAGGACGCCCGTCGCTGGGCGAACGTCGCGGTCGCCGGGCTCCACGTGCCGAGGTCGGTGCGGCCGTTGCCGTCCCAGTCACCCGTGACCGGCAGGTCGCCGCTCACGCCGAACGGCACCTGCGCGGTCCACACCAGCCCATCCGCGTCGACGACCCGGAGCGTGAACACGGCCGTCGCCTGGTCGTAGACGCCCAGGTCGGTCTGCCCGTCGCCGTCCCAGTCGCCGGTGACCGGAACGTCGTCGAGGTCGCCGAGCGCGACCGTCGTCCGGGTGCCGTCGGGGCCGCGCAGCACGAACACCCCGGCCGCCGCGGTCCGCACGCCGACCTCCCAGCGGCCGTCGCCGTCCCAGTCGCCGGCCACGGGCAGGTCGCGCGGTGCTCCCAGCCTGACCCGGGTGACGCCCGCGGGTGTCTTGAGGCGGAACCGCGAGTACGCCGGCACCCGCACGCCCGGGTTGGCCCGGCCGTCGCCGTCCCAGTCGCCCACGACAGGCTGGTCGGTGGCGTTCCCGAACGGGATCTCCAGGGGGTCGAGTCCCGGCCGCTGGACGATGAACCGACCGCGCCGGGCACGACGGAAGACCGCAACCTCGGCCTCGGGGCCCTCGACGAAGTTCCCCGCCAGGGGGACGTCGACGCAGTTCTGCGACGTGAGGGTGGAGCCGAACGCGAACGCCACGCCGTGGAAGTACGGCGGGAGCACGGTGTTGCCGCTGCGCTCCTCGAAGTGCAGGTGGGCGCCGAAGGAGTTGCCCGTGTTGCCGACCGTGCCCAGCTGGGCTGCCTGGTCGACGGTCTGCCCGAGGGCGACCGTGACCTGGTCGAGGTGCGCGTAGATCGTCCGCTCGCCGTTGGCGTGCTCGAGCATGACCCAGTGCCCGTAGCCGCTGGTGCCCTTCGGCTCGGACCGGACGACCTCGCCGGGGGCTGCCGCGACCACGGGGTCGCCGGCATCGTCGGTGCGGTTCCAGTCGATGGCGTAGCGGCTGGGGCTGTGGCTCTCACGGGTCGTGCCGGTCCAGGCCTGCCCGCACGGGAACGGCATCTCGAACCGGGTCTCGGGGGCCGCGGTGGCGCGGGCGTCGTGGACGTCACGGACCCCACGGGCCGACGCCGGACCGGGCATGCCCAGGCCGGCGACCAGCACCGCGCCCGCCGTCAGGCACGGCAAGATCACACGAGTCACGACAGTCACAGCAACCTCACGGGGGCTCAGGCGCCACAGGACGTGACCACCGTAACGACGCCTCCCCGGCCTGTCCGGAAACTACATCGGTGTGATTGACAAATCGCTCGGGGCGGCGCCCTCAGCCGTCGCGGCGGGGCCGGATCAGGCCCTCCTGGGCCGCGGTCGCGACCAGCCGGCCGTCGGCCGTGAAGACCTTCGCCAGCGCCAGGCCGCGGGCGCCCTGGGCCGACGGCGACTGCATGTCGTAGAGCCACCAGTCGTCGGCGCGGAACGGCCGGTGGAACCAGATCGCGTGGTCGAGCGAGGCCATCTGGACGTCGGCCGGGGTGACGTCGTGCGCGGCCAGGCTGGCGCCCAGCAACCCGATGTCGCTGGCGTAGGTGAACGCCGCCAGGTGGATCTGCGGGTCGTTGCCGAGCCCCTCGCCGACCCTGATCCACATCCGGACCCGCGCCGGGTGCTCGCCGTCGTCCGGCAGGTTGAAGCGCGAGTGACCGACGTAGCGCGCCTCCAGCGCGGCCCACTCCTTGGCGAGCGCGTCGGACTCCTGGTTGCCGCTGCGGCGCATCAGGTCGGCCATGTCGAGTCCGGCCGCCGGCTCGGGCACGTCAGGCATCGCGTCCTGGTGCTCGTAGCCGTCCTCGGTCCGGTGGAAGCTGGCGGTCTGGAAGTAGATGGCGCGGCCGTGCTGGCGGGCCACGACCCGCCGGGTCGCGAACGAGCGGCCGTCGCGCAGCCGCTCCACGTCGTACACGATCGGCACCGCGGTGTCGCCGGGGAGCAGGAAGTAGGAGTGGAGCGAGTGGACGCCGAACTCGGGGTCGACGGTGCGGGTGCCCGCGACCAGTGCCTGCGCGGCCACCTGGCCGCCGAAGACCCGCTGCCGGTCGGTGTCGGGCTGGCGGCCTCGGAACAGCGTGGTGTCGATCCGCTCCAGGTCGAGGAGATCGACCAGGGCGGCGGCGGAGACCGTCACCGCGGCTCCCCCGGCTCGTCGGCGTCGGGGCCGTCGAGGCCGGCCAGGAACTGCTCGAACTGCTGGCCGATCTCCTCGCCCGTGGGCAGCGGCTGGTCGGCCGCCAGCAGGTTGGAGCCGGCGCTCTCGGCCCGCTCGAACGCGTCGTACTGCTGCTCGAGGGCGGTGACGACGTCGCCGACCTCCTCGTTGGCGGCGAGGTAGCGGGCGACCTCGGCCTCGCGGTCGTCCGCCTCGGCCTTCAGCCCGGACAGGTCGACCGTCAGCCAGGCGGCCCGCTCGACGTGCTCCAGCAGCGCGATCGAGGCGGCGGGGTACTCCAGCTGGGCGAGGTAGTGCGGGATGTGGGCGACGAACCCCATCGCGTCGTGCCCCCACTCCCCCATCCGCAGCTCGAGCAGCGCCTGGGCCGACGACGGGATTCGCAGCTCCCCGCGCCACGGGCTCTCGCCGGTGAGCAGCTCGGGGTTGTTGGCGTGGGGGGTGATCGCGATCGGACGGGTGTGCGGCACGGCCATCGGCACCGACCCCATCGACACGACCCGGGTCACGCCGAACCGCTCCACCACCGAGCGCACCGCGTCGGTGAAGGCCTCCCACCTGTTGTCGGGCTCCGGCCCGTGGAGCAGCAGGTACGGCGTCCCGCCGGTGTCCTGCAGCAGCCGGACGACCAGCCGGGGTGCGTCGTAGGCCTCGTAGTGGTCGCGGACGAACGACATCGGGGGCCGGCGGGCGCGGTAGTCGTGGAACTGGTCGATGTCGAACGTCGCGACCACCCGCGCCTCGGTGAGGTCCACGAGGTGCTGCGCGGCCCGGGCGGCGGCGCTGCCCGCGTCGAGGAAGCCATCGAGGGCCACGACGAGCGGCAGCCGGTCGACTCCTGCCAGCTCCGGCACCTCGTCGACGATGTGCACCAGGGGTTCCCTCACCACACGGGCGATCCTACGGGGGCGGCTCCGCGTGCTCGTACGTCGCCAGCATCAGGTCACCGGCGCGCCGCACCAGGTCGCCCTCCCGGGTGTCCAGCAGCCGCTCGAGGTCGCGCCCGGGGTCATCGGACGTGCCGAGCGCGTCGACCAGCGACCACAGCACCTGCTCGCCGTACTGCTCGACGATCGCCTCGCACACCCACCAGGCCACGCCGTAGTTGCGGGAGGAGTGCGGCCCGTTGAAGGTGGCGTCCGCCGGCAGCTCGGTCAGACCCGCCCGGGCCGCCTCGAGGGCCTCGCCCGAGATCGACCGCTCGGCGGGCGGTACGTCCCGGACCGACAGGTACTCCGCGAGCCCCTCGCTCAGCCAGACGGGGATCCGGTCATCGTGCGGTCCGAGGGCGACGTGCACGAGCTCGTGCCGGATCAGGCGGTCACGGGCCGGACCGTCCTCGGAGAGCAGCCGCGGGCTGAGGAGGACCCGGGTCGCGGCGACCGACCGGCCGCCGGCTCCGCCGAGGACCGGGAACGTCAGGGCGTCGACCGCCAGCGGGTCGCCACCGGGCACGTTCGTCAGCGTGCGGAGGAACGTGGTGCCGGAGAGTGCGTAGACGACCACCCGGCGGTCCCACGGCCGCGGCACCCGGGGAGCGACGGCCGCGATGCCCTGCTCGACCGCGGTGACGACGCCGTCGGCCTCGGCGGCGCTCCCCGCGTCGGAGACCACGAGCACACCGGCGCCCTCGCTGACCTGGACCGGGCCGAGGTCCCACGGCTGCAGCGCCGGCGGCTGGCGCCCGACCAGGTGGTCCACGGACGCGAGCCGGAGCCGGCCGTGATCGGGGGCGAACCGGTACCTCGCCCGCGTCACGACCGGCGCGGCGTCGTACCTCGCGAGGCGGAGGCTCACGGTCACGGTCGCGCGGTAGGAGCGGCCGTGCCGGACCAGGCTCCCCGGGTCGAGCGCGTAGCGCAGGTCGGCGAGCGGCAGCTGCCGGAGGTTCGAGAGCCAGGTCTCCTGGCCCGCCACGAACGCCGGGTCGGACGGGTCGAGCCCCCGGCGGAACGCCGCCCGGTCCCCGGCCCGGACAGCGGCCGCCCGGCGGTCGAGCAACCGGCCCAAGACGTCGGCGACTGCCGGGATCGCGTCGTCGTCGCGGGCCGTGAGCCGACCGGGCTCCGTCGCGCCGGGAGGACCGTCGTCGGCCGAGCAACCGCCGAGCCCGAGGACGAGCGCCAGGACCAGCGCACCCGAGAGTGCAGCGACAGGGTCAGGGCGTCTCGGCATCAACTGGAGAACGAGTCTCGGACCGCGCCGTTACGTCGGGCGCGTCGGTCGAGACCTCCTCCACGATGCCGCGGGCCAGCGACTGCGCGTCGAGGCCGATCCGCTCGAGGATCACGGCCCGCTTCGCGTGGCCGAGGAACTGCTGCGGGATCCCGTGGAGCCGCACCGGCGTCGTGACGCCGGCCTCGTTGAGGGTCTGGAGCAGCCGGGACCCGCACCCGCCGACGACGCCGTTGTCCTCGAGGTGGACGACCAGCGCGTGGTCGCGCGCGAGGTCGACCAGTGCCCCGTCGACCGGCACGACCCAGCGCGGGTCGACCACGGTGGCACCGATGCCCTGCGCGACGAGCCGCTCGCCGACGTCGACGGCGGTGGTGGCCATCGCGCCGACCCCGACGATGAGCACGTCACGGTTGCCGTCGCGCAGCAGCACGTCGACACCGCCGACCCGGTCGACCGCGACGACGTCCTCCGGCGGCGGACCCTTGGGGAACCTCACGACCGTCGGCGCGTCGGCCACCTCGATCGCCTCGTTGAGCAGCTCACGCAGCCGGGTCGCGTCGCGGGGGGCCGCCAGCCGCAACCCGGGGACGACCTGCAGCACCGACATGTCCCACATGCCGTTGTGGCTGGCGCCGTCGTCGCCGGTGACACCGGCCCGGTCGAGCACGAAGGTGACCCCGCACCGGTGCAGCGCGCAGTCCATGAGCACCTGGTCGAAGGCACGGTTGAGGAACGTCGCGTAGACCGCGACGACCGGGTGCAGGCCGCCCATGGCGAGGCCGGCCGCGCTCGTCGCGGCGTGCTGCTCGGCGATGCCGACGTCGAACGTCCGCTCGGGGAACCTGGCCTCGAAGTGGTGGAGCCCGACCGGGTGCATCATCGCGGCCGTGATCGCGACGACGTCGGGACGCCGCTCGCCGATCCGGACCATCTCCTCGCCGAACACGTCCGTCCAGATGCCGCCGGTGGGGTGCTCCTCGCCGGTCTCGACGTCGAACGGCCGCGGCGAGTGGAACTGGTCGGCCTCGTGCCGCTCGGCGGCGTCGTACCCGAAGCCCTTGCGGGTCAGGGTGTGCACGATCACCGGTCCGTTGAAGCGCTTGGCCTGGGCCAGCGCCTTCTCGACGGCCGCGAGGTCGTGGCCGTCGACCGGCCCGACGTACTTCAGCCCGAGGTCTTCGAACAGCCCCTGCGGCGCGAGCGCGTCCTTCATGCCCTTCTTCATGGCGTGCAGCACGTCGTAGGCCGCCGGCCCGACACCCCGGACTGCGGTCAGCCGCCGCTTCACCTGGTCGAGGACCTGCTCGTAGCGCGGATTCGTGCGCAGCGTCGCCAACGCCGTGGCGAGCCCGCCCACGGTCGGGGTGTAGGAGCGCTCGTTGTCGTTGACGACGATCACGAGCCGGCTCTGCTTGGCGATCGCGATGTTGTTGAGGGCCTCCCAGGCCATGCCGCCGGTCAGCGCGCCGTCGCCGATGACTGCGACGACGTGCCGGTCCTCCTTGCGCACGGTGTAGGCCTTGGCGAGCCCGTCGGCGTACGACAGGGCCGTGGACGCGTGGGAGTTCTCGACGATGTCGTGCTCGGACTCGGCCTGGCTCGGGTAGCCGCTGAGGCCGCCCTCCTGGCGCAGCTTCTCGAACCCGGCCATGCGCCCGGTGAGCAGCTTGTGGACGTAGGCCTGGTGGCCGGTGTCGAAGACGATCCGGTCACGCGGGCTGTCGAAGACACGGTGGATCCCCATCGTCAGCTCGACGACCCCGAGGTTGGGGCCGAGGTGGCCGCCGGTGCGCGAGCAGGTCTGCACGAGGAAGTCGCGGATCTCCGCTGCGAGGGTGTCGAGCTCGGCCGACGAGAGGTCGCGCAGGTCACGCGGCGTCGTGATCGATGCGAGCAGGCCCATGACAGATCAGCCTACAGACGGGTCCTGCGATCTCCCGCCTCGCCGGGGAGCCCACGCGGCATACCGCTCCGAGTCGAGGAAGGCACCCAGCGCGACCGACGCGGCGGCGGTGAGGTCGAGCTCCCGGGCGTGGTCGGGGTCGACGAACACGATCTGCCGGCCTTCGTGGCAGTCGACGTCGTCGTCTGTCAGGTCGCAGCGGGCCGCGAACAACCGAAAGACGTCGTCGGTGCCGCTGTGGACGTGGAAGACGTCGTACTCGCCGACCAGGTCGAGCTCCAGCCCCAGGTCGCGGAGCCGCACCCCGGTCTCCTCCTCGAGCTCGCGGTGAGCGCCGCTCAGGAAGTCCTCGCCCGGCTCGAGGTGACCGCCACAGAAGCCCCACCTCTCGGGGTCGATCGGGGCATGCTCGTCGCGCTCCTGCAGCAGCACCCGGCCCCGGCCGTCGACCAGCAGCACGCTGGCGAACCGGTTCATCGGCCGGTGTAGGGGATCTCGGTGCGCCAGTCGTCGGGGTCCTGCCGGGCCGCGGCGTGCAGCGCCTCGGCGACCCGGTCGGGGGTGAAGTCACCCTCGCGGGAGAGCGTGCCGCGGACCGTGACCGACACCGCTCGGATCCCGTCGGGCTCGAGCGTGGCGTCGATGCTGTGCACGAGGTTGCGCAGCCCGGCCTTCTGCACGCCGAGCGACGCGGCGCGGTTCCAGGGCTTGTCGGCCGCCATGCTTCCGGTCGCGGTGACCCGGCCCCCCTCGGACATGAAGGGGCGGGCGGCCTGGAGGGCCGTCAGGAACGCCGCGACGCCCAGCCGGACGTCCGCCAGGAGGTGGTCGGCGGTGAGGGTGAGCGGGTCCTCCTCGCGGAACGCGCTCGGGTTGAAGTGGAGAACGTCGATCCGGCCGAACCGCTCACCGAGCCCGGTGACCGCCGCGGTGGACGCCTGGTCGTCGGTGATGTCGGCGACGGCGTGGGCGACGGCAGCTCCACGCGACTCGAGGTCAGCAACCAGCTCGGCGAGCTGCTCCTCGTCGATCCCGACGAGGCCCGCGTCGTGGCCGTCGTCGGCGTAGCGACGTGCCAGGGAGCCGCTGACCCCCGGACCCGCGCCGATGATGACGATGACTGGTCTGCTCATGCCTCGGACGTTACAGCCGGGCGACGTAGCGACGCCCGCGCAGCGCCTCCTCGACGAGGCCGGCGGCGCGACGTACGGCGAGCAGCCGGGCCTCCTCGAGCTGGAACGTCTGCAGGGCCGCGTCGACGACGTCCAGCGAGGCGACCTGGCCGAGGTCGGCGCGAGCCTCGCTCAGCCCCCGCCGGCAGGCGGCCTGGTTGGCTTCGACGTGCAGCACGGCGAACCGCGCGAGCACCACCACGTGGCGGCGCAGGCCGGCGTAGCGCCGGTAGTCGGGCGGGCACAGGTCGAGCAGCCAGGCGGCCGCCGACCGCTCCCAGTCGGGCGCGTCGGGCGGTCGGACCTGGGACGGCCAGCCGGGTGGTGCGAGCAGCGGCGCCATCGATCCATCGTACTCGAACAGGTGTTCGATCCGAATCCCGCGTCATGGCCCCCGCCCTGGTCCGTCTGGTCTGTGTCGGAAGCGAGGGGGTGTCGCGCATGGCGAGCAACCCGATCCGGAGTGACCAGGTGGGGGTGACGCCCCAGGTAGCAGCGGAAGAGGAGCTGCCTCCGGAGGCCACCAGCGCTGGACGCGCCCGCGCCCTCCTGCGCCGGGCCCTGGCGGGGCACGAGCGCGAGGACGCCCTCGACCCCGCTCAGCTCGCCATGAGCGAGATCGTCACCAACGCGCTCGTGCACGCCGGCACGTCGATGCGGCTCCGGATCCTGCTGGCACCGCAAGGGCTGCGGGTCGAGCTCGCCGACGGGAGCCACCGGATGCCGGCCCGGCGCGACTTCGGGCCGGCGGCAGCGACCGGTCGGGGGCTGCTGCTCGTCGAGGAGCTCGCCACCCGGTGGGGCGCCTACCCCGTCGAGGAGGGCAAGATCGTCTGGTTCGAGTTCAGCGAGGACGAGCACCTCTGGGACCGGCTGCAGCACGCGGGGACGGCGGACGACGACCGGGGCATCGTGGTCGTCGAGCTCCCCCGGATGCCGCTGCTGATGCACCACGCGTGGCAGGAGCACGCGACCAGCCTCCTGCGCGAGCTGCTCCTCGTCCGGCTCGACGCCGAGCTGAGCGCCCTCGAGGAGCACGCCAGCGCGAGCGATGCGCTGGCCCTGCTCGCCGAGCAGGTTCCGGCTCCCGACGTCGGGATGGACCCGGACATCGTGATGTCGCTGACGACCGAGCCCGCAGTCCCCGATCCCGACCTGCGGCTGCTGGTGCCGCGCACGTCGGTGCCCAACTTCGCCGCGCTCGACGTGATGCTCGACGAGGCGATCCGGCTCGCCGAGCACGGCGAGCTGTTGTGGCCGCCGACCCAGCCCGAGATCCAGGCGATGCGGTCGTGGATCTGCGAGCAGGTGCAGTCGCAGGCGGTCGGTGGCCAGGCCACGGCGTGGGCGTCGCTGTCGACTGCTCCCCCGCCCGAGCACGGCTCGCCCGACCTCGACTGGGACGACGTCACGGTTCGCGAGTCGCCCCTGGCGGTGCTGGCCGCCGACGACGCCAACCGGATCCTCGCGGTCAGCCGCTCCACCCTCGACCTGCTGGGCTACGACGACCCCGCGGAGCTGGTGGGCCACCGGCTCATCAGCGTCATCCCCGAGCGGTTCCACCAGGCCCACATCGCGGGCTTCACGCTCCACCTCGTCAACGGCCGGAGCCCGCTCATCGGCCGCCGCGTCACCGTCCCGGCGCTGCGGCGCGACGGCACCGAGGTGGAGGTAGGCCTGCGCATCGACTCCCACGTGCTGCCGCAGGGTCGCACCCTGTTCACGGCCGAGTTCCTCGCCTGAGCTCAGTCACCGAACCGGGCCTGCGCCTGCGCCAGGGCCTCACCCCGGAGCCCGACCGCGTCGTGACGCCAGAACGCGTCGGGGTAGACCAGCCGTCCCCGCAGCCCGCGGTCGTCGAGGACGGCGACCTGGAACGCCGGGCCGGGGATCCGCTCCGAGGGCCGGAGGAACCCGCGCGGCAGCGCCGGCTCGAAGCCGCGCCCGCCGTAGTACTCGGGCGAACCCTCCAGGAGCACATACGCCTCGCCCCGGTCACGCGCGGCAGCGAGTGCTGCCTCGACGAGCCGGGTCCCCAGCCCAGCACGCTGGCGGGCCGGCGCGACGCTGAGCGGACTCAGCACCAGGACGTCCGCCAGGGCGTCCTCGGCGTCGACCCAGCCCCGTTCGAGGGCGACGTGGCCGACCACCTTCGCGCCGTCGATGGCAACGAGCTCGACCTCGACGCTGCCGGAACCGCGCAGCTCGACCACCAGGTCGGCCACCACCTCGTGGTCACCGAAGGCGTCACGGACGACGGCGTTGATCCCGGCGTGGTCGTGCGGGCCGGCTTCCCTGACGTCCATGTCAGCCGGCCAGGAACGACAGGCGGACGTCGCGCTCGGCGTTGTCGACGTTCAGGTCGACCAGGCAGATGCTCTGCCACGTCCCGAGCGCGAGCCGGCCGTCGAGCACCGGTACCGAGGCGTACGGCGGGACCAGCGCCGGCATGACGTGGCTGCGACCGTGCCCCGGGCTGCCGTGGCGGTGCCGCCATCGGTCGTCGGCCGGCAGCAGGTCACCGAGCGCGGCCAGCAGGTCGTCGTCGCTCCCGGCCCCGGTCTCGATGATCGCGATGCCGGCGGTCGCGTGCGGCACGAAGACGTGGAGGAGGCCGTCACCCCGGTCGCGGACGTGGTCCGCGCAGTCCTGGGTCAGGTCGAGCACGCGCTCGGTGCCTCCGGTCCGGTAGCTGCGGGTCAGGGAATCCACCCCTCGATCGTGCCATTCCTGGTTCAGTGTGCGCGTGGACGTTCACTCCCTCGGTTTCCGGACCGACCTGGCGCTGTTGCGGCTCGACGGCAGCGAGGTCGAGGATCGCGGTGACTACATCACGGTGCGGACACCCGACAACCCGACGTACTACTGGGGGAACTTCATCCTGGTGTCCGCGCCACCGCGCGAGAATGCCGTGGACCGGTGGCTCGGAGTCTTCCGGCGGGAGTTCCCGGACTCGGTGCACGCCGCGATGGGCATCGACCGGCCGAGCCGGGGACCGATGGCACCACTGCGGAAGGCCGGGTGGCGGGTCGACCGGGTCGTCGTGATGACGGCCACCGCGGTCCGCCGGCCCAAGCAGCCCACCAGCGCCGAGATCCGCACCCTCGAGGGTGACGACGACTGGGCCCAGCAGCTGGAGCTATCCCTCGCCGGCGAGTCCGACCCGCACATCACCCGGGACTTCTCCTCGCGTAAGGACGCGTCCTACCGCCGACTGGTCGAGAACGGGCACGGCCACTGGTGGGGCGCCTTCGTCGACGGGCTGCTCGCCGCCTCGCTGGGCATCATCCGGACCGGCGAGGGCCTCGCGCGGTTCCAGCACGTCAAGACCCACCCCGACCACCGCCGCCAGGGGATGGCGGCCAACCTCGTCCACGCTGCCGCGACCGACCCGTTCATCCGGGTGGGGGCCCGCCGCCTGGTGATGGTGGCCGATCCCCATTACGACGCGATCCGGATCTACCGGTCGCTGGGCTTCACCGACGGCGCCCCGCACGCGGAGGCGACGCTGCTGCCGAACCTGTCGACCTCCCCCGAGCATCGGGCAGCCCACCCCCAAGGGTGAAAATCTCCCACGGGCGGGGAACGAGTTCGCTTCAAACGTCCAACACCGACCGCCCCGCTTCGACAAGCCTGGGAGTCTGGACCTACCGTGCATCCAGCGGTTGTGGGATCGCTGGGCAGGTTTGCTCGACTAGTGGGGGACAAGAGACTATGTGGGTCAAGAAGATCTCGAGCGCGCTGATCGCGCTCGCGCTGGCAGCGTCCGTCGTGGCGGTGCTCACAGGGCCGACCGGAGCGGCTGAGTCCGCCGGGGCGAAGCCGTGCAAGAACATCGCCCACCGGGCGATGTGGAAGCACACCGAGGAGCAGGTCCGCGGCCTCAGGAAGAACTCCAACTGGGGCTTCAGCGAGATCGACGCGCGGATGACGGCCGACAACAAGATCGTCGCGCTCCACGACTTCACCATGGAGCGCCCCACGGGCGGCAGGGTGAAGAAGGCCGTCGGTTCCCTCACGCTCAAGCAGATCCGGGGCATGAGGTTCGTGCTGGGTCGCCGGGTGGAGAAGACCCGCAAGCTGATCCAGGTCTCGGCCAACCGCGGCGTCCCGGTCATGGTGACCATCAACTCCTACGCCCGCTACAAGCAGCAGTGGGACAACGGCGGCCTCGCGGCGCTCTGGGCCGCGGCGCAGCTGCACCCGGACCCGTCGAAGGTCTACTTCGGCGGCCCCGGCGGCGAGAAGGCGATGCGTCAGGCGTTCCCGGACGCGAGCATCTTCCACCGCTACTCCGCGGGCGACTCGATCCTCTCCCACGCGACGAGCAACGCGATCGCGCTGGCCGCCATCCCGCCGAGGCAGTTCGGCCGTCAGCTGGTCAAGGACCTCCGCACGGCCGGTGTGCGGGTGGCGACGACGCAGCTCGAGCGCAAACGGGCCGTGCGTCGGGCCAACCACGTCGGCATCAGGCTGGTGCAGACGAACCACTCTCGTCGCACCGTCCGCGAGTGGTGCCGCTGACGGCGCCCTGCTCGTGGCCATCGAGATAGGCCGCGACCAGTCCGCCGAGGCTCGGCAGGTGGTAGCCACCCTCCTGCACGAGCACCGACGGCAGCCCGAGCCCGCCGAGCAGCGTGCCGGCGGCACGGTAGCCGCCCGCGGTGACCTCCAACGGGCTCTCGGGGTCGTCGGCGGCCGCGTCGACGCCCAGCGAGACCACCAGCGCGTCGCAGCCGGCGTCGGCGACCCAGTCACCGAGGCCTGACATGGCCTCGAGCCAGCCCGGGTCGCCTGTGCCGGGGGCGAGCGGGAGGTTGCGGGTCGAGCCGAGGCCGGCACCCGACCCCGTCTCGTCGGCGTACCCCAGGACGTGGGGGAACCAGCCGGCCCCGGGGTCGACGTGGAGCGAGCCGTAGAGCACGTCGGCACGCTCCCAGAAGATGGCCTGGGTGCCGTTGCCGTGGTGGGCGTCGACGTCGACCACGGCGACCCGCTCGTGGCCGGCGTCGCGCAGTGCCTGCGCGGCCAGGGCCGCGTTGTTGAGGTAGCACGAGCCGCCGTAGCCGGCCGGGGTGGCGTGGTGGCCTGGCGGGCGCGCCAGGGCGTACGCCGCAGGAGTCCCTGCGGCCACCAGCGTCGCCGCGGTCAGGGCGCAGTCGGCGGCCGCGACGACGGCGGGCCAGGTGCCGGGGCCGACCGTGGTCATCGTGTCGTAGGCGAACCGGCCGGCCAGGGCGTGCACGGCCGGCGCGTCCCGGATGCTCATGCCCGACGTCATGGCCGGCGTCGGGAAGAAGTAGGGCACCACCCGGTCCTGGCCGACCTGCTCGACGTACTCCCCCGCGAGCCAACGGTCGTGGACCGAGGCGAGGAAGTCGACCAGCGCCGGGTCGTGGACCGAGTGCAGTGCCGTGGCGGGATGCGGCGTCGCCTCGACCAGCGGCCGCCCGGCGAGGGCCTCGAGGATGACGTCGACCCGGGCGGAGACCTCGGTCCCGGGAGTGGGCACGCCGACCCAGATCTCGTGCTTCGGGTCGTGGCGGCGGGTCTCGGGTGACCAGACGACGGGGGTGCGGTGGATCGGGCCGGCGCTCACGCGGATCAGCATCCCACCCACGGCGCTCCCGATTCCGGCAGGATGCGCTCATGCCTCGTGCGCGCGACCTGGGGGTGGTCATCGGCGCCCTGCCGCCCGGACCGACGAACTCCGTGCTCGACGTGGCGGGAGTGGGTCTCGGCCACGCCACCGTCCACCGCGACGAACCGGCGCCGCCGGCAGGGCGCGGGATCGCGCGGACGGGCGTCTCGACGCTGCTGGTCGCCGACGACGCCTACCTCCGGCCGCTCCCGGCCGGCGGTGCGGTGCTCAACGGTGCCGGCGAGTGCACGGGCTTCCTGACGGCGGCCGAGTGGGGCGCGACCGAGACGCCGGTCTACCTGACGTCCACGATGCAGCTGGGCCGGGTCTACGACGCCGCGTGCGAGATCGCCCTCGAGCAGCACCCCTTCGTGGCCGACGACGTGGTGATCCCGGTGGTCGCCGAGTGCGACGACTCGTTCCTCAACGACTGCCGGCGGATGCAGGTCACCGGCGACGACGTCCGCGCGTCCTGGCGGGCAGCGCTCGACTCGCGCGGCGCCGCGACGCCTCCGGACGAGGGGGCGGTCGGGGCCGGGACCGGGATGTCGTGCTTCGACTTCAAGGGCGGGATCGGGACCGCCTCCCGGGTCGTCGGCGACCACACCGTGGCGGTGCTGCTGCTCACGAACTTCGGCGCGCGCGAGGAGTGCGTCGTCGACGGCGTCCCGGTCGGCCGGCTGCTCGAGCCGGCTCCGTCGGGTCCGCACGCTCCCGCCGGCTCCTGCATCGGGGTGGTGGTCACCGACGCTCCGGTCGACGGCGCAGGCTGCGCCCGGCTGGCGCACCGGATCGGGCTCGGCCTGGCGCGGACCGGCTCGGTCGCTCACCACGGCAGCGGCGAGATCTTCTTCGGCGTCGGCACCGGGATGCGGCTCGACCGCGACGGCGCCCCCGATCGCACCGCCCTGACGACCGGCCGGGCGCTCGACCCGTTGTTCGGGGCGGTCGTCGAGGCGGCGGAGGAGGCGGTGCTCAACTCGATGTTCGGGGCGGCGACGACCGTCGGCCGCGACGGGAACACCAGCAAGTCGTTGCACGACCCCCAGGTGCTCGCGCTGCTGAGGCACCGCCCGTGACCGCGACCACGGAGGAGGTCCGGATCCCGGTCAGGGACGGCTCGTGGCTGGCCGCCACGCTCTACCTGCCCGACCCGGCCGCCGGGCTGCAGCCGTGCCTGCTCGAGGCGCTGCCCTACCGCAAGGACGACCTGACCTCGTCGTACGCCGAGAGCTACGTCGGCCTCCGCGACCGGTACGGGTACGCCGTGTGCCGGGTGGACGTCCGCGGCACCGGTTCGTCGCCGGGCGACGCCACTGACGAGTACCCCGAGGCTGAGCAGCGCGACCTCGCCGACGTGATCGCCTGGCTGGCCTCGCAGTGGTGGTGCGACGGCCAGGTGGGGATGTTCGGGACGTCGTACTCCGGCTTCAACTCGCTGCAGCTGGCGTGCGAGCAGCCACCGGAGCTGAAGGCGATCTGCGCGATCTACGCGACCGACGACCGCTGGACCGACGACGTCCACTGGCGCGGCGGCGCGCTGCGGCTGGTGGACCTCGTCGACTACTGCCACTACATGACGCCGATGTGCGTGCTGCCGCCCGTGCCGGCGGTCTGGGGCGACGGGTGGCGCGAGGAGTGGCTGCGGCGGCTGGCGACGAACGAGCCGTGGCTCCACACCTGGTTGCGCGAGAGCCGGCACGGCTCCTACTGGGACCACGGGTCGGTGCGGCTCGGAGGGACCACGGCCGGCTACTCCAGGATCGAGATCCCGACGCTGATCGTCGCGGGCTGGGCGGACGGCTACCGCAACAACTCGTTCCGGACGATCGCGCAGCTCAGCGCTCAGGGCGTGCCGCACCGCTTGCTCGCGGGACCGTGGGCGCACGCCGACCCGACCACGGCCATGCCCGGCCCCAGGATCGACTTCGACGCCGAGCTCGCGGGGTGGTTCGACGTCCACCTGCGGGGGCGGGGCACGCACACCGACCGGTGCGACGTGTACGTCCGCAGCAGCACCAAGCCGTCGCCGGCACTCGACCTGCACGCGGGCCACTGGCTGTCGCTGCCGGGCACGCCGCCGGTCGCGGTCACGTCGGTCAAGCTGGCCGGCCCGCGGTCGCTCGACGTGGACCCGAGCGTCGGGACCACCGCCTGGATCGACTGCGCCGGTCACCTTCCCTGGGGGCTGTCGCTGGACCAACGGAGCGACGACGTGCGCTCGCTGACCTGGGACTCCGCTCCCCCAGTCGCGCCGATCGTGGGCTACCCGGTCGCGCGGCTGCGGGTGTCCGCCTCGGCTCCCGCGGCGTCGTTGTCCGTGAAGCTGTGCGACGTCTTCCCGGACGGCACCTCGGCGCTGGTCAGCCGGGGCACCGTCGACCTGGCCTTCCGCAACGGCGTGCACGGGGCCCCGTCGCCGTTGGAGCCCGGGACTGTCTATGACGTGGCGGTCGTGCTGGACGCCTGCGCCTACGAGTGGGCGGCCGGGCAGCGGCTGCGCGTCAGCGTCGCCGGCGCGGACTGGCCCAACACGGTCGCACCGCCCGCTCCCGTGACCCTGACCGTCCACGAGGGGTCGCTCGAGCTGCCGGTCCTGTCGGGGTCGCACCGGGCACCGTCGTTCGGCGACGGCGCGGAGCACTCGTCGGAGTCGTCGGAGGGCGTCACGTGGACCGTGACCGAGGACGTGCTCGCCGGAGTCGTGCGGGCGAGGACGGGGTCGGGGTCGACGTACGACACTCCCTTTGACGGGAGCGCGACCGAGGAGTATCGCGGCGAGGTGTGGGTGGACCGCGGCACGTTCGCGCAGGGCGCTGACGCGACCACCCGGTTCGAGCTGTCGTGGCCGGGGGTCGAGATCGAGGTGATGTCGACGCTGACGGTGCGGATCACGGACGGTGAGGTGCACGCAACGTCGCACACCGTCGCGACCGAGAACGGCGAGGTCGTGAGCGAGCGGACGCATCAGCAGGTGAGCACGTAGTCGATCCGGATCGGGACGTGTCTGATGGTCGCCACGGCGGGTGGTCGGGTTCGGTAGGTGTGGCGGGTGGGGGTGGTGGTCTCGATCCGGTGCCCGTGGCCGGGGTGGCTGATGGTGTCGGGTGTGGGTCTGGCGTGCCAGCCGGGTGCCTGTTTGGCGTGGTTGCAGGCCTCACAGAGGCCCTGGCCGTTGGTCGCGCTGGTCGGCCCGTCGTGGTGGTGGTCGTGGGCGTGGTCGATGTGGCGG
>Ga0299913_10001352_pt1 | contig 17970 bp, 18 predicted proteins | sample RVTome_9_FD_201360 | JGI IMG/M metagenome (GOLD analysis project Ga0299913, IMG submission 201360) | Soil microbial communities from uranium-contaminated site in the Upper Colorado River Basin, Wyoming, United States - RVT155D38 (version 2) ... | reverse complement strand
GTCCCGGCATCCGTCAGGTCGTTGACCGCGACGAAATCGAGCCGGTCGCCCGAGGACTGCACCGCGGCCCGGAGGATGTTGCGTCCGATCCGCCCGAAACCGTTGATCGCTATTCTCGCGCTCATGTCTTCACCTGACGTCCACTGGATTCGGTAGGGTGCCGGACGCCCGGCGTCCGGCAGGACGAGCTGCCGCCGCCGTCGGTCAGACCTCCACGAGGGGCCGCGGCGTGCGGGCAAAAGTAATCAGGGCGACGCGCTCGAAACCAGCCTCGACGAGCGCCACGGCGCAGGAGAGCGCCGTGGCTCCGGTCGTGAGCACGTCATCGACGAGGAGCGCGTGCGCGAGCCGGTCCGGAGGCGGCCGGCGCGCGACGAAGCGGCCGGCGATGTTCGCCCTGCGGGCGCGGCGTCCGAGCGCGGCCTGCCGGCGCCCGCCGGGCCCGCGCGCGAGGATGGGGACGAGCCGGGCCCCGAGCCGCTCGGCCAGCGGCGCGGCGAGGAGCTCGGCCTGGTTGAACCCACGCTCGCGGAGACGGGAGGGGGCGAGCGGGACCGGCACGACGGCGACCCGGCCCCGATCGGACCCCACGCGATCGAGCAGAGCCCGGGCCGGGGGCGCCATCTCGCGGGCCATCGCGGGGGCGAGCGACGTCCAACGCCCGTACTTGAGCGCGCGCACGACCGCCGCGGCCCCACCCAGGAAGGCGAACGGCGACTCCGCCGCTTCGAGGGCCGCGGGCCACTCCTCGCACGTCCCGCAGCGCCGGAACGGGGCGCCGCGCGGGAGCCGGCCGAGCGGCTCGGCGCAGCGCCCGCACCGGGGTCGCGGAAGGCGCGGGAGTCGCGCGGCGCAGGGTCCACACAGCGGCGCGGCGTCCGGCGGGACGCCCCGCCCGCACCCCACGCACGCCGTGGGCAGAAGCGTATCGAAGATGGCCCGGGCGCGACGGCGTGCGCGACGGGAGAGCCCGCCCGTCATGCGCGCGGGCGCCCGAGGGCGGCCTGCCCGGCCCGTCGCATGACCTCGACGGGCGGCTCGCGCTCCGGGAACCACCAGGCGAGCGAGAGCGCGGCCTGGTGGACGAGCATCCCGAGCCCGTCCGCGCACCGGATGCCATGCGCCTCGGCGTGCCGGATCCACGCGGTCCGCTCCGGACCGTACACCAGGTCGAGGGCCGCGCCCGTCTCGACCCGGTCCAGGGCGAGCGGGGGCGGATCGGCGGAATCCAGACCCAGACGTGTCGCGTTCACGACGAGATCCACACCGAGATCGGCGGGCGGCCCGGCGCAGACCTGAACCGGTACCGCCACCCGGGCGGCGAGCGCCTCGGCGCGGAGGCGCGTGCGGTTCCAGAGCCAGACCCGCTCGGCCCCTTCCCGCTCGAGCGCATGGAGGACCGCCCGGGCGGCCCCGCCGGCGCCCAGCAGAAGCACGCGGGCGCCGGCGAGGGGGAGGTCGAGCTCCGCGCACGCTGCGACGAAGCCGCCCACGTCCGTGTTCTCCCCGCGCAGCCCCTCGCCGGGGGCCGACCAGAAGCAGTTGCAGGCGCCGGTGGCGCGGACCGCGGCGCCCGGACGCTCGATCAGCCCGGCGACGCGGGCCTTGTACGGGAGCGTGACGTTGCCGCCGCCCCCGGCCGCCACGCGCACCACGACCGCGTCGAGGTCGTCCGGGGCCACGTCGAGGGGCTCGTACGACGCCTCCACGCCCCAGTGGCGAAACGCGGCCCGGTGCATGGCCGGCGAGACCGAGTGCGCCACCGGCCGCCCGATGAGCCGGAACTCACGCACGGCCGTCCCCCACCCGGCTCCGGCCCCTCACGCTCCCGACCTCCCCTCGTCGTCCGACGCGTCCCACGAGTCGAACAGCCCCGTGATCGCGGCGGCGAGGACGTCGAACGTGTGCGCGTACGTCTCGAGGTCTCCGCCGATCGGATCCGGAACGTCCCGATCGTGCTGGTCGTGATCCACGGGCAGGTATCGGGTGAGGAGGTCGACCGGCGCGTCGGGCACCTCCGCCCGCACCGCCTCGCCGTGCCAGCGGGCCATCACCAGGATCGCGTCCGCCCAGGCCACGAGCTCGGGATCGAGCGGCCGCGACCGGTGCGCGCTCAGGTCGATCCCACGCTCCGCGGCGGCCACGGCCCCCAGGGACGATGCCGGGTGTCCCGGGAAGGCCGAAGTGCCCGCGGAGCGGCAGTCGACGTGCTCGAGCCCGCGCCGCGCCGCTTCCGCCCGGGCGATCGCCTCCGCGAGCGGGCTCCGGCAGGTGTTTCCCGTGCACACGAACAACAGGTTCATCGTCCTCCCCGGAGCCTCGTTGCGAAGCGGGTCGCACGCGCGTTCATCGACGGGCGTCTATTCCTCCCGCACGCCGCGGAGCACGCGCTCCACCGCCTCGGCCGGCACGGCCCCCACGCGCAGGATCTCGGGCCGCTCGCCCACGAGCGACACGATCGTGGACGGTGGCGAGTCCTCGAGCGCGCCACCATCGAGCAGCACCAGCGGGACCCGCGCCGGACCGAAGCCCGCCAGCGTGGCCGCCGCCTCGTCCGCCGTCCTGGCCGGCGGGGCCCCGTGCGCGTTGAGGCTCGTCGACGTCATCCAGCCACCGGCGCGCTCGAGGAGCGCGCCCAGGACCGGGTGGGAGTCGACCCGGACGGCGACGCCATCGGCCCCTTCCGCGCCGCCGAGACGCAGCACGAGCGTGAGCGGTCCCGGCCAGAATCGTCCGGCGAGGGCTTCCGCCTCCGGCGACCAGCCACCGGCGGCTTCGGAACGGATCGCGCCCACGCTTCCGGCCACACGGATCAGCGGATGTGGCTCGTCCCGGCCCTTGAGACGCGCGATCTCGCGATCGAGCGCGGGCGTCGGGCGCCCCCCGATCCCGTACACCGTGGAGGTCGGGTGCGCCACGAGCCCGCCCTCCGCGATCACGCGGGCGGCCTCGTCCACCCCGACCCACCGCACCCCGGCCGCGCTCATCGCCACGTGGGCGGGCGGATCACGCCGCTGTCAACGAGCCAGCGGGCGTACGCGAGATCGTCGGGGCCGGTGAGCTTCAGGTTCAGCGGATCGCCCTCGACCGTCGTCACCGTGCTTCCCTCGCGTTCGCAGAGGAGCGCGTCGTCGGTGATCCCGGCCGCCGCCTCCCGCCTGGCGTGGAGCTCCCGCAGAAGCGCGGCCGGGAACCCCTGCGGAGTCTGCGCCCGGCGCAGGCATGCCCGATCCACCGTCTCCACCACGCGACCGTGGGCGTCGATCCGCTTGATCGTGTCGTGTACCGGGAGGACCGGGATCACCGGGGTCGAGACCGCCGGCCGGGCGACCCGGTCGATGAGCTCGGGGCCCGCGAACGGCCGCACGCCGTCGTGGATGAGAAGCACCTCTGCGGCGTCCGGGGCGCGGGCGACGCCGCGGAGGACCGATTCGGCCCGGGTGCGTCCTCCCGCGACCAGGGCGACGCCCCGCTCGCGTGCGGCGACCGCGAGCCAGCGCGGGGGACGTTCCGCCGCCTCCTGCGGGACCACCGCGACCACGTGATCCACGGAAGGGTGGGCGTGGAATCGGCGTATCGACCACTCGAGGACCGGCAGCCCCCCGAGGTCGAGGAACTGCTTCGGGGTCGAAGACCCAAGACGCTCCCCCCGTCCGGCCGCCACGAGGACGGCCGTCACGCGGCCGCTCACACCCGGCCGGCCTCCCCGACCGGCATGCCGCCGCTCACGCTCCGCCGGTCTCCCGGGACGACACGGGCGCTCCGTGCCGGCGGACCCAGCCGATGAGGGCGCGGACGCTCGATACGGGGTGGAGGGCGAGCCCGGCCGGCCCCTCCGCACCGCGGCCCTCCGGCCCGGCCGCCTCCGGAAGTATCACGTCGCGGAGACCGATCCGGGCCAGCTCCCGGAGCCGCGTTCCGCGCTCCCCGACCCCGCGCAGCTCGCCCGAGAGCCCTGCCTCGCCGAGGAACGCGGCCGTGGCGGGGAGGACGCGGTCGAGCTCGGCCGACACGAGCGCGGCGAGGACGCCCGCGTCCGCCCCCGGATCGGTGACCCGGAACCCGTTCACCACGTTCACGAACACTTCCCGCCGCTCGAGCGAGACCCCGCCCCGGCGGTCGAGCACGGCGAGGAGCATGGCCAGCCGCCGTGCAGGGTAGCCCGTCGTCATACGCCGGGGCGCGGGCTGTCCCGTCCCGGTCGTCAGCGCCTGGACCTCGACGGGCACCGCGCGCGTGCCCTCGAGGGTCACGGTCAGCGCCGACCCCGGCCCGGCCACCCGCTCCTCGAACAGCGTCCGTCCCGGATCGACCACATCGACGAGGCCCGTCTCGCTCATGCGGTAGACCGCGAGCTCGCCGACGCGCCCGAACCGGTTCTTGGTCGCCCGGAGGAGCCGGGCGTCCTCCCCGCGCACCCCCTCGAAGCGGAGCACCACGTCCACGAGGTGCTCGAGCGTCCGCGGACCGGCGATCCCGCCGCCCTTGGTCACGTGTCCGACCATGAACGTGGGCGTCCCGCTCCGTTTCGAGAAGCTCCGGAGCGCATCGGCGGCGTCGCGGACCTGCGTCACCGACCCGGGCGCGGAATCGAGCCTCTCGCACACGGTCGTCTGGATCGAGTCCACGCACAGGAGCGCCGGCTCGATCCTGCCTGCGATCGCGATGATCGCGTCCACCGAGGTCTCGGTCGCGAACAGCACGCGTGACGCGCCGCCCCCGACCCGCTCCGCACGTCGTCTCACCTGCTCCTCGGACTCCTCGCCCGACACGTACAGCACCGGGGCGTCCCGGCCCGCGAGCGACGCGGCGGCCTGGAGGAGGAGGGTCGACTTGCCGATCCCGGGCGCCCCGCCCAGGAGCGCGATCGATCCCCCCACGACGCCGCCCCCGAGCACCCGGTCGAAGTCGCCGAGCCCCACCTCGAGCCGGTCGACCCGGGCACCCGACGCATCCCCGAGGCGGCGTGGCTCCGCCAGCTCGCGACCCGCCGTCCCGCCCTTCCGGCGTCCCCCGGCCGCGACCTCCGCCTCCTCGAAGGAGTTCCAGGCGTCGCACGCGGGACAGCGGCCCTCCCAGCGGAGCGACTCGCGACCGCACTCCCGGCAGACGAAGCGCTGGGCGACCGCCACGTCAGACCGTCACGTCAGAAGGGATCTTCGCGCCGCGAGACGGGCTCGAAGAGCGTGTAGGACTTGTGAAAATAGAGCGGGATGCCGCCCGTGGGTCCGTTCCGCTGCTTGCCGACGATCAGCTCCGCCTTGCCGGACAGCGTCGGGTCCTGGTCGACCTCCTCCTGACTCTTGTACACCTCCTCGCGGAAGACGAACAGGACGAGATCGGCATCCTGCTCGATCGCGCCCGATTCGCGCAGATCGGAGAGCCGCGGGCGGTGGTCGCCGGTGCGCTGCTCGGGAGCGCGGGAGAGCTGTGAGATGGCGAGGAGCGGGACGCCGAGCTCCTTCCCTATCGCCTTGAGAGAGCGGGAGATGGCACTGATCTCCTGCTGTCGATTCTCGACGCGCGCGGGGCCCGCCATGAGCTGCATGTAGTCGACGACGATGAGCCCCAGGTCGACCTCGGCCCTGAGCCGTCGCGCCTTGGCCCGGAGCTCGAGCGCCGAGATCGCCGGTGTGTCGTCGATCCAGATGGGCGCGGTGTTGAGGAGCCCCGCCGCGGTCGCGAGCCGCTGGTACTCGTCGTCCCGGAGGCTGCCGCGCCGCAGCCGGCTGGAGTCGACCCGTCCCTCGGAGCACAGAAGCCGCTGGACCAGCGATTCCTTCGACATCTCGAGCGAGAAGATCGCCACCGGCATCTCGGACTCGATCGCGGCGTGCTGGGCGAAGTTGAGGGCGAGCGCGGTCTTCCCCATCGAGGGCCGGCCCGCGAGGACGATGAGATCGCCGCGCTGGAATCCGGACGTCATGTGGTCCAGATCCGGGAACCCGGTGGGTACGCCCGTGACGGTCCCGGGGCTGCGCTGGAGCTCCTCGATGCGCTCGAACGCGGGCCACAGGATCTCCTTGATCCAGACGAACCCGCTCCGCTGCTGAGCCTGCGCGATCTCGAAGATCCGTTGCTCCGCGCGGTCGAGCGTGTCGTCCACCTCTCCGCCGGCCGTCTCGTAGGCGTCCTGGATGATCTCGGTGGCCGAAGAGATCAACCGCCGGAGGACGGCCTTGTCGCGCAGGATGCGGCAGTGGAACTCGATGTTCGCCGCGGTGGGCACGGCATCCACGAGCCGCGCGAGGTAGGCCATCCCCCCCACCGCCTCGAGCTCGCCGTGCGACTTGAGCTCGTCGGCGAGGGTCACGGCGTCGATGACCTCGCCCCGGTTGTAGAGACGGGCCATCCCGCGGAAGATGCGCCGGTTCCCTTCCCGGTGGAACGCCGTGTCCCCGAGCAGCTCGATCGCGATCGCCACCGCGTCCGCGTCGATCAGCATCCCGCCGAGGACCGAGAGCTCGGCCTCCTCGGACCACGGAGCCTGGCGGCCCTGGAACGCGTCGTGGCTCAGGCTGATCGCCGAGTCAGCCACGGGCGCCTCCCGGCGTCCCGGGTGATTCGCCGTCCAGCATGCGCCGCACGATCTGAAGGTCTTCCCACGTGGGGCGGATCCAGCCCGGATTGCGGAGCAGCGCGGCGGGGTGGTACGTGACGACGACCGGGTAGCCGGCGTACCGGTGCACCGATCCGCGCATGCCTCCCAGCGAAGAGGTCGAGTCGAGCAGGGTGCGCGCCGCGAAGGCCCCGAACGCGACCACGATCTCGGGTCGGATGAGCGCGAGCTGGCGGAGGAGGAAGGGCGAGCAGGCCTTCACCTCGTCGGGAAGCGGATCGCGGTTCTGCGGCGGTCGAGACTTGAGCACGTTACAGATGTACACGGACTCGCGCGGCAAGCCAATCGAGAGCAGGAGGCGATCGAGGAGCTGCCCGGCTCGACCGACGAACGGCCGCCCCGTCTCGTCCTCTCGCTTCCCCGGCGCTTCGCCGACGCACACCACGCGGGCATCCGGCGCACCCTCGCCGAACACCGGGCCCGTGCGGACCTCGTGGAGGGGGCAGCGCGTGCAGACGGCCACCAGCTCCTCGAGCGACCGGAGATCCCCCGCCGCCTCGATCGCCGCCTCCTCCACGGGGGCGGTCGGGGGCCCGGAGGGACCGGGCGCGGCGGATGCGGAGGCCGGCGGGCCGGCCGACGGCGCGGCGGCTGCGGAGCCCCGCGGGCCGGCCGACGGGGCGCCGGATCCGCGTGGGACGAGGTCGGCACGTCGCGACGGCGACGGGGCGTTCTCCGGCGCGGTTGGTCCGGACGGGACCGGGCGCGTCAGGCGCGGAGCCCCGCGGGCGAGCTCGAGGGCCTCCGACCGCGAGAGCCCATCGAGCACCCACGTCGTCTCCCCGAGACGCATGGCGCTCTCGAGGTAGCGGCGCGTCAGGTCGCGCGCGGATCGCCCTTCATCGTTCATGTCTTCAGCGACTCCTCGATCCGGTCCAACAGGCGGTCGGCCAGCTCGTCCTTCGTCAGGAGCGGCAGGGCCTCGGTATCGCCCGCCGCATCGAGCAGCGTCACGCGATTCGTGTCCACATCGAACCCCGAGTCGGGCTCCCCGGCCAGGTTCACCGCGATGAGCTCGAGCCCCTTGCCCTCGAGCTTCGCGCGCCCGTTCTCGAGTGCGTTCTCGGTCTCGAGCGCGAATCCCAGCGTGAAGATTCCGTTCCGCTCCCGGAGCGCCCGCGTCTCGACGAGCAGGTCGGGAGCCGCCTCGAGCGTGAGGTCGAGCCGGCCTTCCCCGCCCTTCTTGATCTTGTGCTTCTCGACGGCGACGGCCTCGAAATCCCCCACGGCGGCGGCCATGAGGAGGATACGGGCGTCTCTCAACCCGGTCTCCAGCGCGGCCAGCATCTCCGACGCCGTCTCCACGTCGATCACGCGCGGACCCGGCGGTCGCGAGGCGTGTCCGGGCCCGCTGATGAGGAGCACATCGGCGCCCCTCCGCCAGGCCGCCGCCGCCAGCGCATGGCCCATGCGGCCCGACGAGCGATTCGAGAGGAAGCGAACGGGGTCGATCGGAGCCCGGGTGGGACCGGCCGTGACGACCACCTTGAGCCCCCCGAGGCCGGAATCGGGCTCCAGGATCCTGCCGAGACGTGCCAGGATCTCGGCGGTCTCGGCCATCCGACCCGGCCCGCTCTCCCCCTCCGCCAGGGGCCCGTCGTCGGGCCCGACGAGCTCGTGCCCGAATCCGCGCAACGTGTCCACGTTGCGGACCGTGGCGGGGTGCTCCCACATGCGCGTGTTCATCGCCGGACACACGATCACCGGCCGGTCGCACGCCAGAAGTGTCGCGGTGGCGAGCCCGTCGGCCGCGCCCGCGGCGAGTCGCGCGATCAGGTCGGCGGTGGCGGGGGCGACGACCACCGCGTCGGCCGCGCGCCCGAGCTCGAGGTGGGCCATCGGACGCTCCCAGAGGTCCGTGTGCACCGGGCGGCCGGTGATCCCCTCGAAGGTGACGGAGCCGATGAAGCGTTCCGCGCCGCGCGTGATGATGACGTCGACCCCGGCCCCCGCCTCGACCAGGCGCCGCGCGAGGAACGCGGCCTTGTAGGCCGCAATGCCGCCGGAGACGACCAGCAGCACCCTGCGTCCGTCGAAGGGCCGCATGGCCGCTCCGCGGTCAGTCGGAGGTGGGAACCCGCTTGCGAACCAGCCGGTACTGGAGCTTCTGCTCGCCGGCGGCGAGGGCTTCGAGCGCGAGCGTCGTGAGCTTGACGGCCCCGTAGGGGGAGCGCTCGAGCGGAAGGGCGTTCAGCTCGCGGGCGTACTTCGCCGCCACCAGAACGCCCAGATACTTGTTGCTGGCCGCCTCGGCGACCTCGTCCGGTGTGAAGACCTTCATGCTGCTCCTCTGGTTGTCCCGGCCGTGGGGGTCTCCGGGGCGCCGGTGGTCGAGCCCCGGAGAGCCCGTCAAGATATCACATCGTGTCCGCGATTTCATCTGCGAGCCGGCGGGCGAACCGTTCCGCCTCGGATCCGAGGCGGCGCACGGCGCGCGACTCGGTGTCGATCACGGCCCGGATGGCGGCTACCGCGGCCGGGAGACTGTCGTTCACCACCAGATAGTCGAACTCGGTCACCGCGGCGAGCTCGGCGCGCGCCGCGGCCAGCCGGCGCTCGAGCTGCTCGGACGTCTCGCTCCCCCGGCGCCGGAGCCGCTCGACGATCCGGTCTCCGGACGGCGGCACGACGAACACCGAAACGGCGCCGGGCACCGCGGCTCGCACCTGGCGGGCCCCCTGGACGTCGATGTCGAGCAGGAGGTGGGCGCCGCGGGACCGCGCGCGGTCGAGGTTCTCCCGTGGGGTGCCGTACCGCTCGCCGTGCACCTCCGCGTGCTCGAGCATGCGCCCCGATTCCACGAGCTCGGCGAACGCATCCCGAGCCACGAACCGATAGTCCACGCCATCGCGCTCACCCGGCCTCGGCGCCCGGGTGGTGGTCGACACCGAGAACACCGTCCGCGGACCTTCGGGGAGCGACAGGATCCGGTCGCGGATCGTGGTCTTCCCCGCCCCGGACGGACCCGCGAGGATCAGCGGAAACGCGTCGTATACGGGACGCCGCCCTCCGGTCATTCCACGTTCTCCACCTGCTCGCGCAGCTTTTCGATCTCGTTCTTCATCTCGACGACCTCGCGGGAGATGCGCACGTCGTTCGCCTTCGCCCCGAGCGTGTTGATCTCCCGCTGGAGCTCCTGCACGAGGAAGCTCAGCCGCTTGCCGACCGGCTCGTCGGCGGGACGATCCAGGTACTCGCGGAACGCGGCTACGTGCGACCGCGCCCGGACGAGCTCTTCGCTCACGTTCCACTTGTCCGCGATCAGCACGATCTCGCGCGCCAGCCGGTCCTCGTCCAGCTCGCGCTCCGTGAGCTCCTCGACCAGGGCGCGCAGCCGCTCGCGCTCGCGCGAGAGACGCTCGGGCGCGAGCGCCTCGGTGCGGTCGATTCCGGTGTCGAGCGCGGAGAGACGCTCCCGCAGGTCCTCCTCGAGACGCCCGCCTTCCCGCTCCCGCATGTCGATCAGGCCGTCGAGCGCCGCGGACGCGGCTCTCTGCGCGGTCTCGAGCGCTCGCTCGGGGAGCCCGTTCCGGGAGCGGTCCCGAAACAGGCCGCCCGCCTGGATCATGAGCCCGAGATCGGGCACGCCCGGGACGCCGAACTCGTCGCGCAGGAGCTCGAGCCCCGCGATCGTGTCCCGCACGCGCACCCGGTCGAGCTCGCGCACCTCGCCGGCCGCCTCGCCCTCCTCCACGCGGAGCATGAGGTCGACGCGGCCCCGGCCGAGTCGCGTCTCCACGACCTCGCGAAGCTGCGGCTCCCACGCCTCCACCCCGGGGGGACCCTTCACGACCACCTTCAGGCCGCGCGAGTTGACCGAGCGGATCTCCACCATCACCGCCCCCTCATCGCCGGTCGCATCGGCCGATCCGTATCCGGTCATGCTGCGTATCATCGTGTGCTCCGGTGATCCCGTGCCCGAAACGCCCGCGGCGGGCGCGCCCCGCCGCGACCGGCCCTCAATTGAAGAACTCCCAGCGGATCCCGAACAGACCCAGGGTCGTCGGAAATGTCGCGCCCGGAATGTCGAACACGGTGGACGCGGCGGGGTTCGCGAAGCGGTAGAACAGTCGAAAATCGGCGACCTTGATCATGAGCTGGCCGCCGAGCCAGGTGTCCGTCTCCACCTCGACGGGCTCGGAGGAGCCCGCTTGCGGCGCGAGACGCGGACCCCGACGCTCGGCGAACCCGCTCAGCCAGAGCTCCAGATGATCCTGGAAGAACGTGTCGTGGAGCTCGAGCTCGCCGCGCGCGATGTGGTCGGGGAGATAGAGCGGCCGGGCCCCCGCGACGTCGTTCTGCCGCCAGAAGGCGCTGAGCGTGATCGGGGCGAGCCCGGGAATGACGGCGCCGACGGGGAGCACCGGGCCCTCGAACCGCGCCTCCCACGAGGTGACGTCGACCTCTTCCGACTGGACGGCCGCGAGGAAGTCGAACGACGCATCGAGCCCGACCGGCCGGTCGAGGCGCTGGCTCGACCAGCGCCCCGAGACGCGGAACGGACCGACCTCGAGCCCGCCGGATGCCCCGTACGCATCGTAGCCGACCCGATCCGCCGAGTCGGCCACCGGGCGGCTCACGCCGCGTTCGCCCCCCCCCGCGAACACCCGCAGGTCGACCGGGATGAGCACCGTGTCCGCGAACGCGGCCGCGGCGTGCCACGATCGCGTCGAGAACTCGTCCCAGGAGTCGAGCGCCGCGTTCCCCTCGAGCCAGACCGCACCCACGGGATAGGCGACGCCGAGATCGCCGCCCCGCACCGGGTGGGCACCGCCACCCGACAGACGTCCGCGGAGCGTGGCGGCCCCGGCCCCGATGCCGCTCGTGAGACGTGCGCCGACGATGTCGGCGTCGCGGCTCGGCGCCTCTTCGTCCTCTTCGAGGTTCGGCACCTCCAGCCGGTAATCCGACCAGCTCGCGTACGCCTCGATCTGCGCGCGCTCGCCGAGGTTGCCGCGCGCGCGTACGAGGATCTCGTTCCGGCGCACGTCGACCGTATCGGACGCCTGGCGGTCCGTGGCCTCGCGCCGGAGCTCGGCCTGGATGCCGAAGTCGTTCGACCACGGCATCCACGCGACCTGCCCGAACGCCTCGAAGCGGTCGTTCTCGATCCCGCCCGCGCCCACGTCGAGGAGCTCGAAGGACCCGTTGACCGTGAACGCACTCCCGAACCCGTTGGCGAACATCCCGTCGAGGATCTGGAGGCTCGGCGATCCCGTCCCGCCCGAGATCCGCGAGTACGCGCGCGCGCCGTCGGGACGGTAGGTCTCGACGTCGATGACGAGCCCCGCGGCCACGCGATAGGCGCGGATCCGCGCGACCTCGCCGAGCGACACCCGGCGCAAGTCGGTCTGCGAGCGCTCGAGCGGCGGAACCTCGCGGCCATCCACGAACAGCCGCACGAACCCGGGCCCGTAGGGGCCCTCGTACGCGTGGAGCGGCCCGCTGAAGAAGCCGCCGCGGATCCCGGTGATCCCCGGGACCTCGTCGATGAGGATCTCGAGGAGCGAGAGCGCCGCCGAGTTCTGGACGCAGGACCGATCGCACCGGAAGACCTCGGTGGCCGGACCGCGGAGCGCATCCCGCCGCTCGGGGAACGCCTGCGGTTCCCGATCCTGCTCGCGCTCGACGAACTCGGCCCGCACCGAATCGGGAACGGCTTCGAGCGTGTCCGCCGGCAGATCGAGCGTGTCGGCAGGGATCGGGTCCTGGGCCGCCGCGGATCGCATCCCCCCCGCGGCGCCGATCGCGAGCGCTACCAGCGCCAGCGCACGCGCGACCGCCGACTTCAGGAGCGCGCCCTCAGCCATTCGTGCACGAGACGCACGCCGACCCCGGTGGCCCCCTTGGGCTGCCAGCCGCGAGCATCCTCGGCCCACGCCGTGCCCGCGATGTCGAGGTGGGCCCACTCGACGCCGTCCTCGACGAACTCGCTCAGGAACCAGCCGGCGGTGATGGCCGAGCCGGGCCGGCCGCCCGTGTTCTTGATGTCCGCGATGTCCGAGTCGAGCTGCTTCCGGTACTCGCGCCACAGCGGAAGCCGCCACGGACGCTCGCCCGAGCGTTCACCGGCCTCGATCAGCGCGGAGGCCAGCGCGTCCGACGGGGTCATGAGGCCGATCGCGTGGTGGCCCAGCGCGATCACGCACGCCCCGGTGAGCGTCGCCAGATCGACGATCGCCGCGGGCGACAGACGCTGCGCGTAGGTCAGGGCGTCGGACAGGATGAGCCGTCCTTCGGCGTCGGTATTGATGACCTCGATCGACTTCCCCGACAGCCCGCGGATCACGTCGCCCGGCTTGACCGCGGTGCCCGACGGGAGGTTCTCGGTGGTGGGGACGAGGCCCACGACCCGCTGCGGGATCCCGAGCTCCGCGGCGGCGACGAGCGTGCCGATCGTCGCCGCCGCTCCGGACATGTCGTACTTCATGTCCTCCATCCCCTGGGCGGGCTTGATCGAGATCCCGCCCGCGTCGAAGGTGACGCCCTTTCCGACGACGACGCACGGATCGCCGCCGGCGCCCGGGTGCTCGAGGATGAGGAAGAAAGGCTCTTCTGCCGATCCCTTCGCGACGGCCAGGAGCCCGCCGAACCCCTCGGCGCGAAGCTTGTCCTTCCCCCAGGCCTGCACCGAGAACCCGTGCCGCTCGCCCAGCTCCTTCGCGGTCTCGGCCAGGTGCCGCGGGGTCACGACGTTTCCGGGAAGCGCGATCAGCTCGCGGGCCGTGTTCTGGGCCCGCGCCAGCGAGTGGCCGCGCGCGAGCCACGCCTCGCGCTCCGCACCCGGCTCCTCGGATCGCACGTACACGATCCTCGTGCCGGGCGCGGGAGTGCGCCGCTTCGCGTCACGGAGGCCGTCGTACTCCCAGTCGCCCAGGAGCAGTCCCTCGACGGCGGCCTGTCCGGCGGCCGATGCGTCGGCGAGATCCGCGGGAAGCACCACACCCACCGAGCCCGCTCCGCGCTCCCGGGCCGCGCGCACCGCCTCGCCCGCGGTCGCGCGGATCGCGGCCGTCTCCGGACCTCCCTCCCGGGAGACCCTCGACACCCAGAGATCCGGCCGGGCCTCGCTCCCGATCGTGACCCACCCCGAAGGCCGGGTGGCCCCCCCGGCCTTCCTGCGCTCCACCCACGCCGCCGCCGGGGCCTCCCACCACTCACCCGTCTCCGCCGCCTCCTCGAACCACGGGACCGCGAGCACTTCGACGTCCCGCGTCTCCGGCAGCCCCGCTCGCACCTGCACCTCGGTCATGTCTCCGTCGTCTCCCGGGAAAAAAGAAGCGGGTCCGCGGACCCGCCTCGAGTGATGCCGTGTCTCCGTCCCCGTCGACGGTGCGCGGTCGCAACCCGTGCGGGCGTACGACCCGACCGCGTCATCGCTCGTCGAGCGGAACCCAGGTGCGGCCCATCTTTCCGACGTACTCCGCGCGCGGCCGGATCAGCCGGTTGTCGGCGTGCTGCTCCATCACGTGCGCGGTCCACCCGCCGATCCGTCCCATCGCGAACAGCGGGGTGTAGAGGTCGATGGGGACGCCGAGCGCGTAGTATACGGTCGCGCAGTAGAAATCGACGTTCGGGTTGAGCCCCTTGCGGCTCTTGAGCTCGTCCTCGAGGCGGCGCGAGATCTCGTACCACTTGTCCATCCCGGCCTGGTGGGTCAGCACGCGGGACATCTCGCGCAGGTGCGTGGCCCGCGGGTCCTCCGTCCTGTAGACCCGGTGCCCGAAGCCCATGATCTTGCGCTTCTCCTCCAGGGCGCGCTCGAGCCACGGCAGCACGTTGTCGAGCTCGCCGATCTCGAGCAGCGTCTCCATCGCCTTCGCGTTGGCGCCGCCGTGGAGGGGGCCCTTGAGCGCTCCCACGCCTCCGGTCACCGCCGAGTGCATGTCTCCGAGCGTGGCGGCGATGACGCGGCAGGTGAACGTCGAGGCGTTGAATCCGTGGTCGAGGTAGAGAAGCAGCGTCCGGTCGAGCGCCTCCGCGGCCTCGTCCGTCCCCGCCTCGCCGTTCGCCATCCGCAGGAAGTCGGCCGAGTGCGGCAGCGAGGGATCCGGATCGATCGGCTCCTCGCCTTCGCGCAGCCGGTGGAACGCGGCGATCATGGTCGGGAACCGGGCCACCAGCCGCTTGGACTTGCGCAGATTCGCCTCCGGCGAGTTGTCCTCGGCATCCGGGTCGCTCGCCCCGGCGGCGGAGGCGGCCGTCCGGAGCGCCGCCATGGGAGTGCTCTCGCGCGGGATCACCCTCAGGACGTCGTGGACCGTGTCATCGAGCGCACGCATGTCGGCCAGCTCGCTCTCGAACGCGCTCAGCTCGTCTCGATCGGGGAGCCGGTCGTTCCAGAGCAGGAACACGGATTCCAGGAAGGAGGCGTGCGGAGCCAGCTCGTGGATGTCGTAGCCCCGATAGACGAGGACGCCCTCCTGTCCATCGATGAAGCTGAGCGAGGTCTGGGAGGCGACCACGCCCTCCAGGCCCCTGGTCTGCTGCTCGGTCATCGTCGCTTGATCGCCTTTCGTGAGCATGTGGCGGGGTGCCCGCCGGCACCCCGCCGCGGTGGGATTCTAACGAATGGTCGGATCGATCTCCGCCTTACGGAAATGACCCTCGAGATCCTCGACGCTGAGCTCCTCGAACGAGCCCTGCGGGAGCCGGGCGCGGCGCTGCGGCTGGTGAGGATCCGAGAAGCAGACGAACACGACGGACTCGCTGTCCGGATCCGGAGTCTTCTCGTTCGGGTCCGGCCAGAACACCTCGCGTGACGCCAGCCACGCTTTCCAGCGGCGTCCGTCGTCGTCCTGGAAGGTCTTCGTCATGACCACCTCTCGGGTTGAGGACCCGATCCATTGTCCTTGCGGATCGGGACGAACGGCTTGTTGCAGAGCAAGGAAAAATAGGGCTTCAGGGGCCGATTTGGAAGCGCAGACCGGGATTTCGGCCGCGCGGGAGGCGGCACCGGGAGCGGGCGTGAGAGGGTCTCCCGGACGCGCCCGGGCGGCGGTGCGACGTCTAGCCGTCGTGCCGGGAATCGTCGAGCTCGGGCAGACGGCATCCCCAGGCGAACCCGCCACCGAGGAGCACGGCGATGATCGCTCCGAGCATCAGCGTGATGAGCACGTGGGACAGTGTGATCGACATGGCGTCAGGATGGGGCGCGAGGCGTCCCGTGTCCAGCCCGCCGCGTCACGCCCGCCGGCGTCGCTGCAGCCGCTCGATCACACGGCGCTGGAAGCGGATGCGCGTCATCACGCGGTCCACGATGGCCTCCGCCGCCTCGCGCGAGCGCGGACCGGCCGCGAGGTCGTCGTACGGCACCGGCCGGCCGAAGTAGACCGAGACGCGCTTGCCGATACGGGGCCATTTCGCGCCGATCGGGAGCACCTCGTCCATCCCGACCAGGGTGACCGGAACGATCCGCGCGCCGGTGCCGAGCGCCACAAGGCCGGCGCCCGGACGACCTCGCCCGATCGATCCGTCGCGGGTCCGGGTCCCTTCCGGGAAGAGGATCATGGTGCCGCCGCGGAGCGCGCGGATCGAGCGGTGGATCGCCTTGAGGTCGCGCCGGCCGGGGCGGACCGGGATGCACTTGAGCTGCGTGAAGAGCCACGAGAAAAACGCGTTCTTGAAGAAGTTCTCCTGGGCGGCCGGGTGCCACGGGAGCAGCGACGGCCGGACGAGCTCCCACGGGAAGACGGCGCTGAACGTGATGAGGAAGGAGTCGATCATCGACTGGTGGTTCGACAGGAACAGCGTGTTCGTCTCCTTCGGAACCCGCCCCCGTCCGTAGATCACCGTCCGGTTGAGGACGAAGAACACGAGAAGGATGAAGGGGACCGAGAGCTGCGCGAAGAACCAGCTCGTGGGAGGCCACAGGAGGTCCCTGAGCCAGCCCCGCGACTCGCCCCGATACGGCGCCCACTGCGGATCGTACCTGGTGTCTTCTTCGGCCTCGGTCATCCTACATGCGCTTGTACGCCGGCCCGCTCCCGCCCTCGCGCGGCGTCCAGCGCGGACCGACCACGTCGGTGGCCTTGCAGTCGATGCAGTTCGGCGCGTTCACGACCAGCCGGCCGTCGCGGCGCTCGTACACCCCCGCCGGGCACAGGTGCTCGTAGAACTCGGCCATCCCGGGCGTGATGTCCTCGCCCACCACGAGGTGCGAGGGGATGTCGTCCCGCGTGGTGTTTCCGGATCGGTAGACCGCGTCCACCTTCGCGAGGGCGGGTCCGCCGTCGGACGCGGGTCGGATCCCGGCCACCTTCGTCCGGGGCTCCTCCGCGTCGGTACGGCTGGCGATCCGCCGCCCCGGAAAGGCCCCGCCGCTGAGCTGCATGAGGCCCGCCTTGATCCCGCCCGCGACGAAGCCCGACTTGAACGCGAGCCGCATGTTCCGGTTGCGGTAGAGCGGGCTCGCCCTGAGCCGGGCCCGGATCGCCCGGTCGTACGGCGCGAGGCCGGCCGCGGAGACGTCGTCGGCCGCGAGCGCGGCGTGGATGGCCCTGGCCGCCTCGATCCCCGACCACATCGCGTAGTGGATGCCCTTGAGCGTCGCGACGTCGACCATCCCGGCCGCGTCTCCGGCGAGCAGCAGGCCGTCGCCATGCAGCCGGTGCGGGAGCGCGTGGAAGCCGCCTTCCGGAATGGTCTTGGCGCCCCACTCCACGATCTCGCCGCCGTCGAGCGCCCGAACGAACAGCGGGTGCCGCTTGAGGGCCTGCAGCCACGCGTGCACGTCCAGATCGACGTACGGGGCGTCGAGACCCACCACGAGACCCACGGCCGCGAGGTCGTCCCCCATGGGGTACAGGAAGCTCCCCCCGAACGCGTCGCGCGGCAGCGGCCACCCCAGCGTATGCACGACGGCCTCGCGCGGGCGCGGCACCTGCCACAGCTCCTTCACGCCGAGCGCGTAGATCTGGGGGTTGTCCGAGCCGATTCCCTGCCGGGTCCGCCACGCCTCGCTCAGGGGTCCGCGCGTCCCCTCCGCGAGCACCGTGATCCGGGCCGAGAGGTCGGTGGGGGGCATGTAGCCGGCCGCCGGCTCGCGATCGCGATCGAGCCCCGCCGGCGTGGTCCGCACCCCGACGACCCGCCCCCCGTCGAGAAGGAGCGAGTCGGCCGGGAAGCCCGTGAAGACGTTCACGCCCAGCTCCTCGGCGCGCGCTCCGAGCCAGCGGACGATCTCGCAGATCGAGGCAACGTGGTTGCCGTGGTTCCGCATCGTGGGCGGCGTAGGCAGCCGCACGCTCCCGCTGTCGGTGAGCAGGTAGACGCGGTCGCCCGGAACCGCGCCCCGCAGCGGGAGCTCGGCGAGCGGCGTGTCGGGGAAGAGCTCGTGGAACGGCGCGGGA
>Ga0299913_10001351_pt1 | contig 17971 bp, 19 predicted proteins | sample RVTome_9_FD_201360 | JGI IMG/M metagenome (GOLD analysis project Ga0299913, IMG submission 201360) | Soil microbial communities from uranium-contaminated site in the Upper Colorado River Basin, Wyoming, United States - RVT155D38 (version 2) ... | reverse complement strand
TCGGGCCACGTCCGGGGGATCGTGACTGCCAGCGTTCCCCCGGGAGCCAGGACGCGCGCCAGCTCGCCCATCGCCACGAGGTCCTCGTCGATGTGCTCGAGGACTTCGGACACGATGATCCGATCGAACGCGCGATCCGCGAAGGGCAGACGGCGAGCGTCGGCGCGGGCACAGGTGAGGGACCCACCGGAAGGAACCTCCCCCTCCGCCGTCATCGCCCGGCCCATCTGGAAGACGTCCTTGAGCGCGACGTCGTCGAGGTCCGCGGCTACGACGCGGCCCCCTCGCCGGAGCGCCTCGAAGGAATGACGTCCCGCCCCACAACCGAGGTCGAGGATCCGTTCGCCGGCGCGCAGCCCGAGGCGCTCGTAGGAGACGGTCAGCATCGGCCCACGACGTTTTCGTAGAGATCGGCGGTGGCCGCTGCCGTTCTCGTCCACGTGAACCGCTCCATAACGCGCTGCCGGCCCGCGGCTCCCATCCGTCGCCGTAGCTCGGGAGCATCGAGGAGCCGCCCGATCGCGGCCGCGAGCTCGCCGGCATCCTTGGGAGGCACCAGGAGCCCGGCGGTGCCATCCGTACCGACTACCTCCGGCAGCGCGCCTCCGGTCGTGGCCACGAGAGGGACCTCGCATGACATCGCCTCGGCGGCGGGGAGCGAGAAGCCTTCGTAGAGCGACGGGATCACCGCGACCTCGGCCTGCGAGTACAGCTCGACCAGTCGCAAGCTTTCGATCCCCGTCTCGAACTTGACGTGGGGGCCGAGGCCGAACCGGTCGATCGCGCGCTGCACGGCGCCGCCCGGTCGCGGTTTTCCGATCACCACGAGCTCCGCATCTCGTTCGGTCCGGAGTTTGGCGAGTGCTTCGATGAGATAGACAAGGCCCTTGATGGGCACGTCGGCGCTCGTCGTCGTGATCAAGCGCCCAGGCGCGCGCCGACTGTCATCGAGTGCCCGGAAGAGCTCCGTATCGACGCCGTTCTGGACGACGTCGATCCGGCCGGGAATCAGTTGCATGGCATCGATCGCGTCTCGCTTGGCGGATTCCGAAGCTGCGAGCAGCTTGGGCATCCGTCGCGCGACGCGCGCCTGCATCTTCGTGAACGCGTACCACCGGCGCAACGAGATGCGTCGGAGCCCGCGGGAGTTCGCCAGCTCCAGGCGGCGATCGATCGTGATGGGGTGATGGATCGTGGCAACACAAGGGATCCGCCGTGCGACGTCCAGGAGCCCGTACCCGAAGCACTGGTTGTCGTGGACGATGTCGAACTCCCTACTGCGAGCGCGCATCAACCGCGCAAGACGAAGGCTGAACGTCAGTGGTTCGGGGAACGCTGCGGTGCACATCGCCGCATACTCGAGAACATCGATCCAGTCGCCGAACTCGTCGCGCCGCGGCCTGCGGAACGGATCGCTCGAACGATAGAGATCGAGACTCTCGACCGGCGTGAACGCGACGCCCTCGTCCAGATCGGGGTACGGGGGACCGGAGAAGACCTCGACATGGTGACCGAGCTCTGTGAGAGCGCGGCTCAGATAGCGGACGTAGACACCCTGCCCGCCGGAGTGCGGGTTACCTCTATAAGTAAGGAGCGCGATGCGCAACGGAGCCGCCATGAGCCGGGTATCTAACCAGGACCTGGGCGGCAGCTAGGCCGGTTCGAAATGGATGAGGACCCGGCCGATCTCACTATGCTCGGCGAGGATGGCCTTCTCGACCCGATCCGCGGCATCGTGCAGGGCGGCCAGCGAGGTATCACCTCGGCCTCGGACGTGGGCGACCACCGTGAGCGACTCGCCGGTCTCGACAACGATCACTTCATGGCAGTCGAGGATCTCGACCTCCTCGGTGGCGCGCGCCTCAACGGCTCGCACGACGTCGGAGCGATCGGCGGTGACCACTCTCCCGTGCATCGTCTGCTGCAGCGGCTCGATATGGGCATCGACCCTTACCCCCAATCCGAGCTCGGTTACGACCTGAGCTTCGATCAGGTCGGCAAGGTCATGGGCCTCCGTGACCGATAGGCGCGGAGCGGCCTTCGCATGAAGCGTTACGTGCAGCTTGTTCGTGCCTGCGTCGTCGAACGCGTGGACCAGAACGTTGTGTACTTCGTGCACCCCCTCCGCACGGCTGGCGGCGGCCTGCACGCGTTCGACGAGACTGCTCGTCTCGGAGGCGGGCTCGACGTGGACCACGACGTCGGTTCCGGGCGCGACGCGTGCGATCTCCCGCTCGACATTTTCGGCGATGTCGTGGGCTCGCTCCAGCGATGCAGTACGTCCTGCCGCCACGGTCACGTCGGCGAACAGTTGGTTTCCGGTCTCGCGAACCCTCACGCGGCGCGCTTCGCTGACTCCGGGAGCCGAGGCTGCGGCCGCTTCGATGGCGCGCATCCGCGCTTCCGGCGCACGATCCATCAGGATGTCCACGGACCGCTTTCCCAGTCGGAAAGCGAGGATCCCCACGATCGCGCAGACGATGAGGGCTCCGATCGCATCGGCCGATTCGGCTCCTGAGCGAACCGCGAGCAGGCTGACCACCGCCACCAACGCGGTGCCTACATCGGTCGCGAAGTTCATCGCTCCGGCCCTCAGCGCGTCGGACGACAGCTCGCGTGCTGCAGACATCAACCACCGCGTGCGCACCACGTCGATAGCGGCCGAGCCGATCAAAAGGGCGAGCGCGTACCACGGCGTCTTGACGGCGATGTCGTCTGCGCCGAGGCGCCTGACGGCCTCGACGAACAAGCCGGCCGCGATCGCGCCGAGCAGCAGGGTCTGTGTGAACGCGACCAGGTTCTCGGCTTTCGCATGACCGTAGTGGTGGCTCTCGTCGGCGGGCTTCGTGGCGTAGCGGACGGCCAGGAAGACGAGGCCGACCGCGACCACGTCGATCAGGGAGTCGAGGGCTTGGGCCAGCAGCGCCAGGCTCGAGGTGGCGAGACCCACGGCGACCTTGGTGGCCCCCAAGGCGACGGTCACCCCCAGGGCGCCTGCCGCGATCCGCTGCCTCCGCCGGTCGTCGCTCATCGCAGCAAGCGTAGAGGGGCTCCTTCTTATGCGCGGTTGAAAAGATATTTAGGCATGCTTAAACTAGCTCGATGCTGACGACGACCTCCACCGCCGTGCAGGACTACCTCAAGGGCCTCTACCTGCTCGGCGAAGCCGCCCCCGCCGCGGCCGTGACGACTACCGCGATCGCCCACCACCTCGGTGTGTCACCCGCCGCGGCGACCGCGATGCTGAAGAAGCTCGACCACCTCGGGCTCGTGAGCCACGCCCCCTATAAAGGGGTCACCCTCACCGATGCCGGATCGCGGGTTGCCCTCGAGGTCCTGCGGCATCACCGCTTGCTCGAGACCTATCTCGTCCAGGCCCTCGGATACAGATGGGACGAGGTCCACGCGGAGGCCGAGGTTCTCGAGCACGTGTTGTCGGAAGACCTCGAGGACCGGATCGCGACCCTGCTGGGCAACCCGACCGCCGACCCTCACGGTCATCCGATCCCGTCCAAAGATCTCGCCAGCCCTCCGGCCCCCATCAGGAAGCTCTGGGAGGTGACGGAAGGCGAGCGTGTCGTCGTCGATCGCGTCTCCGACGCGGACCCCGAGGCATTGCGATACCTCGCGACGATGGGCGTCGCCCCGGGATCGATCGCAACGGTCACGCGGCGCGGGCCCGTCGGCGGCCCGTTGTTCGTCGACCTCGACGGTGTGGAGAACGCCCTGTCGCGCGAGCTTGCGGAGGCGGTATGGGTAGCGTAGGCCGGCGCGCGTTCCTCAAACGGGTTGGGACTGCAAGCGCACTCGGAGGCGCGGCCGTGCTGGCCGGACGCGACGTCGTCAAAGCCGCGCTACAGGAGCAGCATGCTCACGCAGCCCATGGCGGCCACGGCCCGGTGGGGTCGGTCGATCACGTCCGCAACGGTTTCGATCCGTTACAGATCCTGACGGATTTTGACGGCGGAGTTACCTCACGCGATCGATCGGGCCGCACGGTTCGTGAGTACGAGTTCGTCGCTTCGAACAGGGAGATCGAGGTCGCTCCCGGGATCTTCTTCCCGGCGTGGACCTACAACGGGCGAGTTCCGGGACCGACCATCCGTGCGACCGAGGGCGATCGCGTGCGCATCACGTTCATCAACGCCACCGACCACCGACACTCGATCCACTTCCACGGGTTCCATTCCGCGGGCATGGATGGTGTCCCGGGCGCGGGGGACCCCGGTCCCGGCGAGACGTTCGTCTACGACTTCATAGCCGAGCCGTTCGGGACGCACCTCTATCACTGCCACACGGTTCCTTTGAAGCAGCACATCCACCGCGGCCTTTATGGGGCGTTCATCGTGGATCCGAAGCGCGGTCGCCCGGAAGCCAACGAGATGGTCATGGTGATGAATGCCTTCGACACGAACTTCGACGGCGAGAACGAGATCTACGCGCTGAACAGCATCGCGTTCGGGTACGTCGAGCAGCCCATCCCGATCCGTGCCGGAGACCTGCAGCGTGCCCACGTCGTAAACGTCACGGAGTTCGACCCGATCAACTCGATCCACCTCCACGCCAACTTCTTCGATCTCTACAGGACGGGAACGTCTCTCGAGCCGGACGAGTTCACGGACATCATCTCGATGGGCCAAGCAGAGAGGCACATGATCGAGTTCACCTACCGGGAGCCCGGCCGGTTCATGTTCCATGCCCACCAAACAGAATTCGTGGAGCTCGGCTGGCTGAGCTTCTTCGAGGTCACCTGATGGCCACGCGCGCACACCGGCTGCCGAACTGGACGGTTGCCCTTCTCCCGTTGCTGTTGATCGCCATCCTGATCGCACTGTTCGTGCAGCTGGATCCGATCGGCTCGCTGCGCGAGGTTCCGCCCGTCGAAGCCATCGCGATAGAACGAACCGAGCTGGATGAGGGCTTGGTCACTCTGCGGGTCCGAAACGACGGACCGGATCCGGTCACGATCGCGCAGGTGCTCGTCGACGACGCCTATTGGGTCCACGACATCGGCGATCGTGAGCTCGGTCGCCTCGAGACAACGACGATCCACATCCCCTATCCGTGGGACGAGGGGTTGCCACTGAACGTCGCGCTCGTGACATCCACCGGGCTGACGGTCGAACATGAGATCGAGGTCGCCGCCGAGACGCCGGACCTCGACGGTGGCACGTTGCTCACGTACGCGTTGCTCGGGGTCTACGTCGGGGTGATCCCGGTCGCGGTCGGCCTTCTGTGGTTGCCGTCTCTGCGGCGTGCGGCTCGGCGTTGGATCGTCTTCTTCCTTGCCTTCACGGTCGGGCTCCTCGCGTTCCTACTCGTCGACACCGTGGCAGAAGGCTTGGAGATCGCGGGAGAAACCGCAGCCAGCCTCAACGGTCTGGGCCTCTTCTCTCTCGGCGCGCTGGGTGCAGTGTTCGCACTGACATGGCTGGGTCGCTCGCTCGACGCCCGCAGTAGGGATTTGCCGGGCCTCTCGCTCGCTTATCTCGTGGCGGCGGGTATCGGGCTCCACAATCTCGGCGAGGGACTCGCGGTCGGCGCGTCGCTCGCAGCCGGTGAGATCGCGCTCGGCACCTATCTGGTCGTCGGGTTCGCGTTGCACAACACGACGGAAGGCCTCGCGATCGTGGCTCCGCTCGGCGGCGGCGCCAGGCCGCAACTTAGGCACCTGATCGCGCTTGGAGCGATCGCCGGTGTGCCGACGATCGCAGGAGCGTGGGCGGGAGGGTTCGCGTTCTCGCCACCATGGGCGTCTCTGGCTTTCGGTGTCGCAGCCGGAGCGATCGCGCAAGTGATCTACACGGTCGGCCGCTCGGTCTCCAAGGACGGGGGCCTCACCTCCGGCAACGGCGCGTTGGGGTTCGTCATCGGCGTAGCGGTGATGTACGCCACCGGCCTGTTCGCGTGAGGAACGCGGTCTTAGCGCTCGTCCTCGCCGGGATAGCACTTGCGGTGGGCCTGGGACTCGCGGCCGGTCTCGATATCGCAGCGGTGGTCATCCTCGGCACCCTGATCGCGGCCGGGGTCCTCGCGGTAGCCGTCGCGCGCCGATCCGAGTCCGGAGCGATCGCACCGGCATCCTGCTCGGAATGCGGGGGCCTGCTGTCGCCGAATTCCCCTTACTGCAAACACTGCGGGGCCCTTACGAAGCCGCGCTAGAGCATCGATCCTTGGTTCTTGGGGCGGCGTTTGGCGCGCGGGCGCTCTTCGTCTTCGGCCGGGTGCTCGATAACGGCCACCACCCGGGTCGCCATGAACCTTCCGCTGCGAACGATCACTCCCGTGCGGGTCACCTCCGACACCTCGATGGTCCCCCGCACGTTCGAGATCTCGACCCGGCGCCCGGCCTTCGTGGCTTCGATCTCGTAGGTCTTCGTGGCATCGCCGACATCCACGACGATCTCGACCCGGTCGCCTCTCATGCCGTCAATGGTCGCACGCATCGGGCAGCAGAAAAAGCCTCTTATGGCAGGACGAATCCCGGACGTTCGGCGCGCCTAGTTGCTGGCCGGCGCGTGTGGTTGTCATGATGAGAGGACCAGATCTCCAAGGAGGAACAACATGGGAAGCGAGAAGCTGTTCCAAGCGCTCAACACGCAGCTCAACCGCGAGCTGTCCGCGGCATATCTCTATCTCTCTATGGCCTCTCACTTCGACGCGTCCAACTACAGTGGCTTCGCCACTTGGATGCGCGCCCAGTCGTCGGAAGAGAACCAGCACGCGATGAAGTTCTGGGACCACATCTACAGCCGGGGCGGCAAGGTCGAGCTTCTTGCTATCGACAAGCCTCGATCGGAGTTCCACTCGCCGCTGGATGCGTTCGAAGCCGCCCTGCACGCGGAGAAGGCCAACACCGAGGAGATCCACAAGCTCTACGAACTGGCCGTGGGAGAGAAGGACTATCCCGCGCAGGTCTTCTTGAACTGGTTCATCCAGGAGCAGGTCGAAGAAGAGGACAGCGCGCAGAAGCTCGTAGACAGGCTGAAGCAGATCGGCGATTCGACGAGCGCTCTGTTGATGCTCGACCGGGAGCTCGGCCAGCGCGGCACGGAGGGAACGGGGGTCTAGCCCTTCTCCAGCCGCAGTAATGTCGGGGCGTGGCAAGCTCCGAGACGTTCGATCTGGTCATCCTGGGTGGCGGCAACGCGGGTTATTCGGCCGCGTTCCGCGCCGTAGGCCTCGGACTGAAGGTCGCTCTCGTCGAGAAGGACAAGGTCGGCGGGACGTGCTTGCACCGCGGTTGCATCCCCACCAAGGCTCTCCTGCATGCGGCCGATCTCATGGACGAGATCCGTCACGCTGGTGACTTCGGTCTCCTCGTGCAGGAACCGCAGGTCGACTGGGGGAAGGTCCTCGACTTCAAAGATGGAGTCGTCACCCGGATGTACAAGGGGGTCTCGGGTCTCGTGACCAAGCGGAAGGTCGACCTCGTCCAGGGTGACGGGAAGCTGCTCGACTCCCGCACCGTCGTTGTCAACACCGAAGACGGGGAACGGACACTCGGCGCCGAGAAGGCCCTTCTACTTGCACCCGGGTCGATCCCGCGCGAGCTGCCGTTCATCCAGACCGACGGCGACAAGGTCCACAACTCCAACCACGGGCTCGTCGCCCCGGACATCCCGTCGTCCATAGTCATCGTCGGAGGCAACTACATAGGCCTCGAGTTCGCGAGCATCTATCGCAGCTTCGGGGCCGAGGTCCAGGTTGTCGAGATGCTTCCGCGCATCGCTCCGGCCGAAGACTCCGACATCTCCGAGGGTCTCTACCGCCTGCTCCAGAAGCGCGGGATCAAGTTCCATCTCGGCGCCTCGGTCACGGGAGCGAAACCGACGGATTCGGGCGTTGAGGTCGAGATCGAGAAGAAGGGCGAGAAGCAGACCCTTTCGGCAGACCGGATGTTCGTTGCGATCGGTCGCGGCCCCCGCACCGAAGGGATAGGGCTGGAGGACGCGGGGATCAAGACCGACAAGGGGTTCATCGTCACGGACGCGAACTTCCGGACATCGGTCGATGGCGTCTTCGCGATCGGAGACGCCATCACGATCCCGGACTCCGAAGCGCCCCATCCCCAGCTCGCGCACGTCGCGTTCATCGAAGGCACGAAGGTGGCCGAGCGCATAGCCGGCGAAGAGCCTGCGCCGGTCGACTACCGCAACATCCCCCACGTCATCTACTGCCAGCCGGAGGTAGCTGCGGTCGGGCTCACCGAGGACAAGGCGAAGGAACTGGGGATGGACGTCACGACTCGGCGCTACCCGTTCTCGGCCAACGCTCGGGCGCAGATGCTGGGCGGCGGCCAGGGCTTCGTGAAGACCGTTGCGGAGAAGAACGGAGCCGTCGTGGGGGTTCACATAGTCGGACCGCGGGCGTCCGACATCATCACGGAGGCGCAGCTCGTCACCTCGTGGGAGGCATATCCCTCGGAGTTGGCCGAGCTCATCCACCCGCACCCAACTCTGTCCGAGGTCATCGGGGAGACGTTCTTGGACCTCGCCGGCAAGCCACTTCACTGATCGGGGGGATCGTCGTGCGCAGACTCGTCGCGTTGATAGCAGGTCTGACTCTCGTCGCGTGCGGGGGGTCGCAATCCGCGCTCGCCACGATAACGACGGCCGCGTCGCGTACCGCGGAGGCAGGGACTGCGCGCATCGCAATGACATCGATCATGCGGATCCAGGGCCAGGAGATCACGTCGCGAGGCGAGGGTGAGGTCGACTTCCCGGCTCAGCAAGGGCGTATGTCCATGGAGATGACCGGAGGACCGGGTGCGGGCCTCGGCAACACCGAGATGATCTTCGATGGGCTCGTCATCTACATGAAATCCCCGGCGTTCTCGCAGATCCCCGGCGCCAAGGAGTGGGTGTCCATGGACCTCGGTGCGTTGGGAGACCAGATGGGCGTGGACATGAGCTCGCTCGCGCAACTTGGGCAGAACGATCCGACATCCTCGCTCTACTACCTGCGTGGCGCCAAGGAAGTGAAGGAGATCGGCGAGGAAGACGTTCGGGGCGAGCCGACCACCCATTACGAGGTAACGATGGGCTTCGACGAGGCGGTCGCCAATTCACCCGAGGACGTCAAAGCATCGCTACGCTCGACGCTCGACCAGATCAAGGAGTGGGTCGGGAAGGACGAGATGGTCTTCGACGTGTGGCTCGATGGTGAGGGCCGGATGCGGCGCCAGACGATGGCCTTCGATTACGTTTCCGGCCCCGCCACGGGGATGTCGATGGAGATGACGGTCGAGATGTTCGATTTCGGCGTCACCGTCGATGTGTCTCCACCGCCGTCTTCCGAGGTCACGGACCTTCAACAACTGATCCAACAACAGCAGTAGCGGTGCCGGAGAAGGACTATTCGGCTACCCCGCTCTACAAGAAGCTCGGGATAAAGAGTGGATCTTCCGTCGCGTTCGTGAACGCGCCGGAAGGCTTCGTGCGAACTCTGCAGATGCCGGCGGAGGTTGAGATCACCGAGAGGGCGCGCACGGGGCTCGATGTGGCGGTTGTCTTCGTCACCCGGCTCAAGGACCTACGTGCGCGGTTCCCGAAGCTGGCCGAGGCCGTCTTTCCGGCGGGCGGCTTGTGGGTCGCCTACCCCAAGAAGTCCTCCAGCATCGAAGGCGACCTCAACTTCGACAACGTCCAGCAGCTCGGCCTCGACGAGGGGCTCGTGGACAACAAGTCGTGCGCCATAGACGACGACTACTCGGGCCTGCGCTTCGTGTACCGAGTCGAGGACCGCTGAAGGACGGCCGAGCGGTAACCTTCAAGGACGCTTCCAACCACACAACCCGGGTCCTAAGGGGGGCTTTCAGCCGATGGCGACCGAGATCAAGATGCCGCAACTCGGTGAGACGGTGGTCGAGGGAACGATCACCCGCTGGCTCAAGCAAGAGGGCGACACGATCGAAGAGGACGAGCTCCTCGTGGAGATCTCGACCGACAAGGTCGACTCCGAGGTCCCATCGTCGGCCTCGGGCGTGATCCAGAAGATCCTCGTCCCCGAAGGAGAGACGGTCTCGGTCGGCACGCCGCTGGCGCTCGTCGGCGAAGGCGGCGCCAGCGCAGCCGAGCAGCCTGCGGAGGAAGAGCCGAAGGAGGAGCCCGCCGCGGAGCAGCGCCGGGGGACCGAAGAGGCGGGCGAGGCCCCGGCAGCAGCCGATGACAAGCCGGCGGCCGCGGAGCAGCCCGCGCCGGAACCACCCCGTGCCCCGGAACAACCGGCTGCCGAGCGACAGCGTCCGGAGGTAGCCGCACGTGCGTCGAACGGGAAAGGCGATACGTCCAAGCGCGGGATCATCTCGCCGCTGGTACGTCGTCTCGCCGACGAGCACGACGTCGATCTCGACGAGGTCGACGGCACCGGCACTGGCGGTCGCATCCGCAAGCAGGACGTCCTGAAGTTCGTCGAGGTCCGCAAGTCGGGACGCGAGGCTCGGCCCGCCGCGTCTGCAGAACCGGCCCCGCAACCCGAGCCCAGAGAAGCGGCGGCCGCTGCCGTGGCAGGGGGGGACCGCGAGCAACTCGTCCCGTGGTCGAACATCCGGCGGCGAACCGCGGAGCACATGGTTGCCTCCTCGAGAGAGGTGGCGCGCGCGTGGAACGCGGTCGAGTGCGACTGGACACAGGTCGTCGACCTGCGCAACCGCGCGAAGGAGTCCTTCAAGCAGAAGGAGGGCTTCAACCTCACCTACATGCCATTCCTCGCGCGGGCTCTATGCGACACGTTGCTCGAGATGCCCGAAGTGAACGCCACCTTCGACGAAGACAACCAAGCGAACCGCATCAAGCACTATGTGAACCTCGGGATCGCGGTGGCGCTCGAAGGGGGCGGTCTGATCGTGCCTGTAGTGAAGGGCGCCGACGAGAAGAACCTCGTCGGGTTGGCGCGTGCGATCAACGACGTTGCCCAGCGTGCGCGCACCAAGAAGCTCGTGCCCGACGATCTGACCGGTGGGACCTTCACGATCACCAACCCGGGCCCCTTCGGTTCGATCATGTCGGTTCCGATCATCCCCCGGGGGCAAGCGGCGATCCTGGCCTTCGAAGCGATCCAGAAGCGAGTGGTCGTCACCGATGACGATGCGATCGCGATCCGCTCGATGGGGTTCCTACCGATGTCGTGGGATCACCGCATCATCGATGGGGCCGAAGCCGCCAGGTTCCTAGCGCGCTTGCGTGAGCGTATAGAGAAGACGGACTTCTCCGGGGAGCTGTCGCAGTTCCTATGAGCGAGATCGCGGAGGTCTTCGAGCCTCGTCCCTCGAGCATGGTGGCCGCCTCGTGGCTGGGGCGCGTCGACTACCCGGCCGCGTGGTCGTGGCAGCGTGAGCTCTTCCTCGCGCGACTCGAAGGCGATATCGAAGACACGGTCATGTTGCTCGAACACCCACCGACGTACACGCTGGGACGGCGAGCGTCCGAGGACGACCTCGTCTACGACTCGCCGCAACGCATCGCACGCGGGATCTCGTTGTTCAACGTCGATCGCGGGGGCCGCGCCACTTATCACGGTCCCGGACAGCTCGTCGGGTATCCGATCCTCGCTTTGGGGGAGCGTTACGACGTGGTCGCGTATCTCCGGCGGTTGGAAGAGGCATTGATCCGCACGGCTGCCGATCTGGGGGTCGAGGCCCACCGCGATCCCGAGCACACCGGGGTCTGGGTGGGCTCGAACAAGCTCGGCGCCATCGGCGTGAAGATCACCCGGGGTATCACGATGCATGGCTTCGCGTTCAACGTGACGACCGACCTAGAGATGTTCCGGGGCATCGTCCCGTGCGGGCTCCAGGACCGGTGGGTCACGTCGATACAGGCCGAGAACGGCTCGGCCCCCTCGGTGAAGGAGGTCGGCGCGCTGGCGGCGAACCACGTAGCCGACGTCTTTTCGAGAGGGCTCGCATGGGTCCATCCCGACACCCTTAGAGCGCGCGGCTCCGCTCTCGCTACCGCCGAACACGACGCCCACGAGGAGCTTCTTACCTAGTGCCCCGAGTCATTAATAACGTCGCATTCGAGCGCCCCTGCATCTCCGATGGCTGCGTTGCTCGTCGCGACCGTACTCCCCGGTACGCTCGACTCCTCGCGCCTTGCCCTCGGCGCGCAGGGACGCTCTCGGTGCAGGCGAACTAACGACTCGGGACACTAGAAGAAGAAGGTCTCAAGGAGGAGACATGGCATCCGGCACCGACCTGCACACCGAGCTTGGTCTCAAGGAAGAAGACCTGCTCGAGATGTACCGCTTCATGTTGCTCGCTCGCTTCTGCGACGAGCGGCAGTGGGCCCTCAACCGACAGGGCAAGGCTCCGTTCGTCGTGCCGGTCTCGGGTCACGAGGGTGCCCAAGTGGGATCCGCGTGGGCGTTCGAGAAGGGTAAGGACATCTTCTGTCCCTACTACCGGGACATGGCGCTCGTGCTGGTTGCCGGATTCACTCCGAAGGATGTTTTCCTAGGGCTGTTCGGCAAGAAGGACGACCCCTCGTCCGGGGGACGCCAGATGCCCGCGCACTGGGGGGCCCGGGACCGCAACATCATCACGGGGTCGTCGCCCATTGCAACGCAGGTGCTGCATGCGGCGGGTATCGCCTATTCGAAGAAGTACAAGAAGCAGGACGCGGTCGTCGGCACGTGGTTCGGCGAGGGTGGGACCTCCGAGGGCGACTGGCACGGCGCGATGAACTTCGCGGGGATCCACAAGCTGCCGTTGATCTTCATCTGCGAGAACAACCAGTACGCCATCTCGGTCCACGAGTCCAAGCAGGTCGCCGGTTCGGTCCACGGGCGTGCCGCCGGTTACGGGATGCCGGGTCACGTCGGCGACGGTAACGACGTCCTCGAGTCCTACCGGCTGGCGAAGGAAGCCGTCGATCGGGCTCGCGCAGGTGAAGGACCCAGCCTGATCGAGCTGCGCACCTACCGGTTCTATGCGCACACGTCGGACGACGACGACCGCACCTACCGGTCGAAGGAAGAGGTCGACGAGTGGCGCGCCAAGGATCCGATCCCTCGCTTCGAAAAATACCTATCGTCGGTCGACATCCTGGACGAGAAGCGCATCGAAGAGATCCGGGAGCACGCGAAAGCCGATGTCGCGAAGGGCGCGAAAGAGGCGGATGAGGCCGACTTCCCCGATCCGATCGATGCCGCCAAGCACGTCTACGCGGACCTGGAGGTGACGTCGTGACGGAAAAAAATGTCGTGCAGACGATCCACGACACCCTCCAGGAGGAGATGCGCAACGACGACCGCCTGATAGTGCTCGGTGAGGATGTCGGAGCCCGCGGCGGCGTGTTCCGCGCCACGATGGGCTTCCTCGACGAGTTCGGCGACGAGCGGGTCATCGACACACCGCTGGACGAGTGTCTGATCGCAGGAGTCTCGATCGGTCTGGCCCTGGACGGGCTTCGTCCTGTTGCCGAGATGCAATTCGCGGACTTCAGCTTCCCCGGCTTCAACCAGATCGTGCAGGAAGCCGCGCGCATCCGTTACCGGAGCTCGGGCGATTTCGAAGTTCCGCTCGTGATCCGTATGCCGTACGGCGGCGGGGTGCACGGCGCGCTGTATCACTCGCAGTCGGTCGAGGCCTTCTACGCGCACGTGCCGGGTCTGAAAGTCGTGGTGCCTTCGACGCCTCACGATGCGAAGGGGATGCTGATCCAAGCGATCGAGGATCCCGACCCGGTGATCTTCCTCGAGCACAAGAAGACCTACCGCCTGATCAAGGGCGAAGTCCCGGACGAGCGCTTCACGGTGGAGTTCGGCAAGGCCGCGGTGCGCCGCGAGGGGAGCGACCTCACGTGCGTTTCCTACGGGCTCATGCATCACTACTGTCTGGAGGCTGCCGAACGGCTCGCCAAGGATGGGATCGACGCCGAGATCATCGACCTTCGTTCCATCTATCCGCTGGACACGCAGACGGTCATCGAGTCCGTCGGCAAGACCGGCAAGGCGATGGTCGTTTACGAGGACAACAAGTTTCTGGGCGTGGGGGCCGAGGTCGCGGCGGTGATCGCCGAAGAGTCGCTATTCGATCTCGACGCCCCGATCGTGCGGATCGGTGGCGCGCACATCCCCGCGATGCCTTACGCGCCGACACTCGAGAGCTGGTTCCTGCCCGACGTCGATCGCATCGAGCAACACATGAGGAAGCTCGCGGAGTTCTAGATCCATGGCTCAGGTAGTGACTCCGACGATAAAGACGCGCGAGCAGATCGAACGTGATCTGCGGCGGGGCATGCCCCTGCACGCGGCCCCCGGCGATGACGCCGGGAGGCCGCAACGTCGTCCCGACTGGCTGAAGGTCAAGGTCCGCCACGGCGAAAATTTCTCCGAGCTCCGCAACATCATGCGCGAGCGGGGGTTGCACACCGTCTGTGAGGAGGCGGCGTGCCCCAACATCTACGAATGCTGGGAGGCGCGCGAGGCGACGTTCTTGTTGTGCGGCGACCTCTGTACCCGCCGGTGCAGCTTCTGCGACGTGATGACGGCGAGACCGCACGCGCTCGATCCAGAGGAACCGACCAAGATCGCGGAAGCCGTCCGGTTGATGGGACTGCGCTTCGCAGTCGTCACGGGCGTGGCCCGGGACGATCTCGACGACGGCGCTTCGTCTCACTGGGCTGCCACCATCCGCGCGATACGTGAGGCCATGCCCGACTGCGGTGTGGAGGTGTTGATCCCCGACTTCAAAGGACGTAAAGAGCACCCCCGCGATTCGCTGGCCCGGGTGATAGCGGCCGGCCCCGACGTGCTCGCACACAACCTGGAGACGGTCCGGCGCCTGCATCCGAGCATCCGTCCCGGGTTCGGTTACGACGCGAGCCTCCAGCTGTTGCGGTGGGCGAAAGACCTCCGTGCCGGCCAGGTGACGAAGTCGAACCTGATCGTAGGGATGGGCGAGACCGAAGACGAGATCTACGCGGCGATGCGTGACCTGCGCGCAACGGGATGTGACGTAGTGACGATCGGGCAGTACCTCCAGCCGAGCGTCTCGTGGCACCTGCCCGTGGACCGATGGGTGCATCCCGACGAGTTTGCCCGCTTCAAGGCGTTCGGCGAATCCGAGCTCGGGTTCGCGTGGGTCGAGTCGGGACCGCTCGTCCGCTCGAGCTATCACGCCGGCAAGCAGTTCCAGAGCGCGTCCGCGCGCCTCGCGGGCTGATCGCCACCCTCATCGCAACCGCAACTGCACTGCTCCTCGTGGGGGCCGCGTGCGGCTCCGGAGGGGAAGACGCGGCCTCGGCCCCCACCCCGTGTCCCAGCCCCACGGGCGCCGTGGATCTCAGCCTCCTGCCGCGCGACGTCCCCCTCGACCGTTTCGCCGACATCCACGAGATCGTGATGAAAGACGATTACGTCAACGTCGCGGCGTTGGCCGAGGACACCGTGGTGGAGCTCGATCCCGCGCTCCAGAGGTCGTTGTTGGACGAGGGGTACGAGATCATCGGGCACGACAACGAGGGCTTCGAGGCGGAAATATTCTTCGCCCGCGATGAACGTACCCTCGGCACCTTCCGCCTCAGGGAAGGACCATGTGACGGGCACGTGACCATCAAGCTGATCTACACGTCCAAGCGCATCGCCGGCGCATGACCCGGCGAATGCTCCACGGCGCGGCCGTGTTCGGGGTCGCGCTCGTATTCATCCTGCCTCTTGCGTTCATGTTGCTGGGTTCGCTACGAGTGCCCGGCCTTGCCCCTCCCGACGGTTTCGAATGGGTGCCCGATCGGATCCGATGGGCCAACTTCCAGACCGTCTTCGATCTCGTCCCCTTGTGGGGCTACATCTGGAACTCGGTCCTCGTAGCGGCCGTGGCTGTGCCGGTCACCGTGGTCGTCGGCTCGCTGGCCGGCTTCGCGATCGCGACCGCCGGTCCGGTCGTGAGGCGGCGACTCGTGCTCGTCTCTCTCGTCGCGTTGATGATCCCGGTTACCGCGCTGTGGATCCCGCGCTTCGTCTTGTTCCGATGGGCCGGTCTCATCGATACACCGATCGTGCTGATGCTTCCCGCCTTGATGGCTACGACCCCGTTCTTCGTCCTGATCTTCGCGGTCGTCTACTCGCGGATCCCCAAACAGATGTTCGAGGCGGCCGCACTCGAGGGGTCTTCGGCGATAGCGACCTGGCGTCGCGTTGCGGTGCCGCTCGGCCGTCCGGCAACGTTCGCGGTCTCCGTCTTGGCACTCGTGTGGCACTGGGCGAACTTCGTCGATCCGCTCCTGTACCTCACGACCGAGGAACGATTCACGGTTCCTCTTGCTTTGCGCACGCTACAAACGTTAGAGGCGACGAACCATCCCTTGATGCTCGCGGCGGCGGTGATCGCAACGGTGATCCCACTAGCGCTGTTCTTCCTGGCGCAGCGCGCATTTTTCGTCAAGACACTCGACATATGAGGGGGACGAGCTTGCGGTTACTCGCCGTATCGCTCACGTTGCTCGCGGCGACTGCTTGCATGGGTGATGGAGGCGACAGCTCGTCGGGAAACGCGTCGATACGCCTGCAGGTATCCGGCGAGCGCGAGGAAACAGCGGTATATCGCGCCGTCGTGAGGGCCTTCGAGAAGGACAACCCGCAGATCGACGTGACGCTGGTGGAGGTTGCCGACAAGGACGACCATCTTGCCAAGCTCGCGACGGCATTCTCGGCAGGGGATCCCCCCGACGTCTTCCTCGTGAACTTCCGGGAGTACTCGCAGTTCGTCTCACGCGGGGCGGTCGCACCGTTCGAGGACCACCTGGCCGCACAAGAGATGGACCTCGCGGACTACTACGAGGAGCCGATCGAAGCCTTTACGTTCGACGGCGCGCTCCAGTGCATGCCTCAGAACATCTCCTCGCTGGTCGTCTACTTCAACACCGACCTCTTCGAACGTGCGGGGGTCGAGCCACCGTTCGGGGGCTGGACGTGGGACGAATTCAGGGACGCGGCCCTCGAGCTGACCACGAGAGACGTCCGAGGTGTTGGGATAGAGCCCAACGTGATCCGCCTGGCGCCGTTCATGTGGTCGAACGGAGGCGAGCTCGTCGACGATGACACCGAGCCCACGCGGTTCACATTCGACGATCCCGCGTCGAGAGAAGCCTTGGAGTTCGTCGTGTCGCTCGTACGCGATGACGAAGTCGTTCCAAGCGAGCGAGAAGTGGCGGCACAGGATCTCGAAACCAGGTTCACGACGGGGAAAATCGCGATGCTTCTCTCATCGCGACGCGAGACGCCACCGTTCAGAGAGGTAACGGGCCTCAACTTCGACGTCTTGCCGCTGCCGCAAGCCGAACGACCCTCGGGGATCCTGCACTCGGATGGGTACTGCATCGCCGCTCAGAGCGACGAGCAGACCGCGGCCGCGGAGCTGATCGCATACGCCACGGGTGAGCAGGGACAGACGATCACGACGCTGGGAGGAAGGACGGTCCCGTCACTCGAGTCGGTCGCAAACTCACTTGCGTTCCTCGATCCACTGCAGGCGCCGGCACACTCACAAGTGTTCCTCGACGGGATCCCGGACCTCCGCCGAACGCCGGTGATACCCACGTGGCCCGAGATCGAAGATCTCGCCGAGGAGATCCTCACCCGCGCGTTCTACGAGCCGGGCTACACGATCGACGATGCCATCGCCGCCCTCGAGGATCAAACATCGGAGTTGTTCGCCGAGGGTGGCGAATGAGCGTCACCCTCGAAGGGGTCCACAAGGAATACCCCACCAGCGGCGGGCCCGTCGTCGCGCTCGACCGGGTCGATCTCGCGGCGGCCGACGGCGAGCTGGTCGTGGTCGTGGGCCCCTCGGGCTCGGGGAAGACGACGATGTTGCGATGCATAGCCGGGCTCGAGGAGCCGGACGAGGGACGCATCTCGATCGGGAAGAAAGACGTCACCGACGTCTCGGCGGGCGAGCGCGATGTGGCGATGGTCTTCCAGGAGCACGCGCTCTTCCCCCATCTGACGGTCGCAGACAACATCACCTTCG
>Ga0299913_10001350_pt1 | contig 17971 bp, 15 predicted proteins | sample RVTome_9_FD_201360 | JGI IMG/M metagenome (GOLD analysis project Ga0299913, IMG submission 201360) | Soil microbial communities from uranium-contaminated site in the Upper Colorado River Basin, Wyoming, United States - RVT155D38 (version 2) ... | reverse complement strand
CCGCAGCGCCTCCCCCTCGCTCCGGGCATCGGCACCCCACGCCCCCGCCGCGCGACCCCGGGGACTTTCACCACGGGCTGCTAGGAGCTCGAAGCGGTCAGGGAGGACCACCTCCGGCCGCCGAGCGGATGGCACCTACGATCCGTGCTCCAGACGGCCGGCGCGGCGCAACCGCTCCAGGTGGGCCAGGATCTGGCGCTCGGCGAGGGGCCAGGCCGGCTCGGGGACGTCGTCGTAGACACGCGGGAGCATCCGGCGGGGCTCGCGGAGGCCGTCGCGCCAGGCGGCGAGGACCCGCTCTTCGCGCCAGCGGCGGTGGTCGGCGTACTCGCGGAGCTTGCCGACGGCGTCGAGGATGGCCGGGCCGTGGGCGGGGAAGAGGGTGCCGGGGGCCAACTCGGCGAGCTTGTCGAGCGAGGCGAGATAGGCGTCCATGTCGCCGAGGGGCGGGTCGATGACCACGGTGCCGATCCCGGCGACCATGTCGCCGGCGAGGAGCGAGCCCCAGGTCTCGTCGAGGAAGCAGAGGTGGCCCGGGGCGTGGCCCGGGGTGTGGACGGCGCGGACCGGGAAGGGAGGGTCGCCGGCCAGGGTCACCCGCTCGCCGTCGGCGAGCTCGCCGTCGACCGTGAGCCCGCGGTCGGCGAGGAGGCGTGCGGTCTCGGCGTGGGCGAGGACCGGTACCCCGAGCCGGCGGCGCATCTCCTCGACGCCGCCGACGTGATCCGGGTGATGGTGGGTGAGCCATATCGCGGTCACTCGCCCCTCGCCGCGCTGGGCGAGCGCGGCGACGGCGCGCTCCAGCCGGTCGAGCTCGCGGGGGAGCGGCGAGCCGGGGTCGACGAGGACGCGCTCGCCGGTGCCGAGCAGGTAGGCGTTCGTGCGGTCGGCGGGCGGCAGGGTGCGGGTGGCCAGTGGCAGGAGGATCACGCCCGGGCGGAACTCGATCCGCCGGAAGGGGCCGAGGTCGGCCTCGGCCGGGTGCCGCAGCCGGGGCAGGCCGTCCTCCGGGCCGTCCTCGGCGAGGACCCGGAGCAGGTGGAGGACCGGCGGCGCGGCGAGCACCTCGCCCCGGCGCCAGGCGGCCACCGCCTCGGCGGGCTCGATCCACTCGCCGTCGACGCACTCGGTGTCGTCGACGGTGGGCTGGAGCGCCGCCCGGCGCGGCCACTCGAGCAGGAAGAACCGGTTGTCGAAGCGCTGGGGCGCGATCGGGGGCGTCAGCCAGCGGCCGGCTAAGGCGAGCCGGCTCGCGTCGGGGGTCAGGCCGAGGTCGGCCACGACGTCGGCGAAGCGGGTCTCGCGAGCGAGCAGCCGCCGGCGCGCCCCCTCGAGATGGTCGGCCGAGGTCACCGGGCCCTCGGCGCGGTCCGGGAGGAGCTCCTCGACGAGCAGGAGGCCCGTCTCCTCGAACAGCTCGCGGAGGGCGCAGGCGAGCAGGCCGGGCACGAGGTCGGGCTCGAGCGCCGCGCCCTCGGGGAGCCCGTCCGAGAGCGATTCCGGGAAGGCGTCGGCGGACGACAGCCCCTCCTCCAGCCCCTCGGGCATCCCCTGGATCGGCACCGCGAGGTCGGCGCTCGACACCCCGCCGCCGGGGAAAGCGTGCCAGCCGCCCATGAAGCGCATCTCGGGCGCCCGCTGCACCCAGTAGACCTCGACGGCGCCGTCGTCGTTCCGGCGCCAGGGCACGACCGCCGCCGAGGGCCGCGGCGGCCGGGGAGCCGGCCGCGCCGCCTCGCCGGCGGCGGCCATCGCTCTCTCGTAGAGGCTGGTCTCGGGTTCGCGGGCCACGCGGCTGGATCGTAGCGCAGGCGGGCGTGTCCGCGGACCTGACGCCGGGCGGCCGGTTGCACCTCGAGCGTCCGCTGCGTATGGTTCGCGGATGAGCGGAGGATCGGGTGGAGAGCCCACGCGCCGCGGGGCGGAGCTCCTCGAGAGCCGCCGGATCTACTCCGGCCGCGCGGTCGAGCTGGTCGTCGACCGGGTGATGCTCCCCAACGGGAGGCAGGCCGAGATGGAGGTCGTGCACCACCCGGGCTCGGCGGCGGTGCTGCCGGTGGCCGCGGCCGAGAGCGGGTCTGCCGAGGAGGTCGTGCTGCTCCGCCAGTACCGCTACTCCGCCGGCGCCTGGCTGCTCGAGATCCCGGCCGGCAAGCTCGACGGCGACGAGCCGCCCGAGACGTGCGCCCGCCGCGAGCTCGAAGAGGAGGCCGGCCTCGTCGCCGGCTCGCTCGAGCCCCTCGGCTGGATCTGGACCACCCCGGGCACCGCCGACGAGCGGATCTGGCTCTACGCCGCCGGCGACCTCGCGCCGGGCCGCCAGCGGCTCGAGGCCGACGAGGTCGTCGAGGTGGAGCGGATGCCCCTCGCCGAGGCGGTCGCGCAGGCCGTGCGCGGCGACATCCAGGATGCGAAGACCGTCTGCGCCCTTCTGCGCCTGGCCGCGCGGCGGAGCCGGACGGCGGACCGACAGGAGACCTGACGATGAGCGGAGAGCCCCAGCGACGGACGAACAATTGGCGGATGCGGCGGGCGACGACCTGGGCGGCAGCCGGGCTGGCGGCGGTCGCCCTGGCGGGAGCCCCCGCCGCGGCCGAGACCCCGGACCGGGCCGCGGGCGAGCCGCCGGCCGAGATGGAGTCCTACCAGCTCGTCCTGCTCAAGCGGCCGGCGCAGGTGCCCGAGCTCACCGACGAGCAACGCGCCGAGATCCAGCGGGGCCATCTCGCCTATCTCTTCCGCCTCGGCGAGGAGGGGAAGATCGTCATCGCCGGCCCGTTCTCCGACCAGCCCGACGAGACCCTGCGCGGCCTCGCGCTCTACCGCGTCGGCAGCGTCGAGGAGGCCCGCCGGCTGGCCGAGGCCGACCCGGCGGTCCAGGCCGGCCGCCTGGAGGTCGAGGCGATGACCTGGTGGGTGGAGAAGGGCTACATGGCCTTCCCGAAGGCCCCGCCACCGGCCGAGACGGAGGCCGCCGAAGAGGCCGCGCCGGGAGGCTGAGCCCTCCGCCGGCCTACTCCGGCTCGTCGCGGATCAGCAGGTACTCCTGGACGCCGTGGCGGAGGAGGAAGTTGCGGTCGGTGGTGAAGCCGGGGGTGGCGGCCTCGATCTCGGCCGGGCGGTGGCGGGGGCCCGGGCGGGTGTGGGGGGAGTCGAGCCGGTAGACCAGGCTGCCGTCGGGGCGGATCAGGTAGCTGCCGGGCTCACGCGGGATCTCCTTGCCGATGCGGACCATGGCGAAGAAGCGGGCGCCCGGCCGGCAGCGGGAGGCGAGGGCCGCGGCCAGGGCGCGGATCCGGTCGCGGTCGAGGTAGTCGAGCAGGTCCCAGGCGAGCACCAGGTCGATCGGCGGCTCGCCGGCGCGCGCCTCGGGGAGGGCGGCGCGGAGCGCGGTCTCCGGGTCGGTCCCCCCGGGGACCTCGGCGAGCGAGCGGTGGAGGTCGGCGACCTGCACGCTGCACGGCAGCCGCTCGGACCAGAAGGCGATGTTCGCGCCCACGGCGGGGCCGAGGTCGAGCAGTCGCAGCGACCGGTCGGGGCGGAGCTCGGCGAGGAGCGACGCGAGGGCCAGCGACGGGTGGACCTCGGGCTCCGCCGCCTCGTCCGGCGGCGGTGCTGCCGCCGCCGCCGAGCGCTGTGCCCGGAACCAGCTCACGGCGCGTCCGCCATCCGGTTACGCCTTCGCGCCCGCCGCCACGGCCGAGCCCCCTCGCCCGTGCTCCGGTGAGCTCGGCCGCCCCGGCTCCGACGAGGGCGGCTTCTCGTCGCTCCCCGCGCCGCCCGCCGTGCCGCCGGAGACGCCGGCCCGCGCCGCTCCCTGCGGGCCGGTCGTCGACTGCGTCCGCGCCTTCGCCTCGGCGTCGGACCGCCCCCGGGCCTCCGCCTCCGGCCGCGCCTTCGGCTCCATGTCGATCGAGCCCTTGAACTTCGCCCCGTCCTCGAGGCTCACCCGGGGAGCGGTGATGTTCCCGCGCACCTCGCCCGACTCGCGCACGACGACCTGCTCGTCGGCGAACAGGTTCCCCTGGACCTTCCCCTCGACGCTGATCGAGCGGCCGTGGATGTCGGCCTTGACCCGCCCGGGGCTGCCGATGGTGACGTTGTTCTTCGGCAGGTCGATCTTGCCATCGACCTGGCCCTGGACCAGCAGGTCCTCCTCGCCGCTGACGTCGCCCTCGATGCGGATCGACTCGCCGATCACCGCCCGGCCGCGGGGCTCCGCGGCGGCCGGCCGGGGCGGGTTCGGGGCGGAGGGCTGATACGGGGTCTCGGTCTCTTCCTCGGTGCGCTTCCACATGACGGAGTCTCCTCGTGCTCTGTTGATGAGTGTACGCCGGGGGCGGCGGAATCGTCGTATAGACCGTACGCTATGAGTTCTGCGGCGTCAACCGTTTGCGAGGGTCGCGGGACTGTGGGAAAGTGTCGCCCGCAGGACTTCGACGCTCGCACCCTGCCAGGGTCGGAACCCATCCAGGAGGATATCGCTCGATGTACAGAAGCCTCACCGTCTCCCTCGCTGCCTGCGCCGCACTCGTGGCGGCCGCCGCCGTCCCGTCCCCGGCCCTCGCCGGCATCCAGTACACGGCCGTGACCTCGACCGAGGGCCCCGGCCAGTCCCAGCGTACCGCGGTCGAGGCCTGGATCGACGGGCCGCGCGGCAAGGTCGTCTTCTCCGAGTCCGGCTCGCCGGGCCTCGAGGCCGGGCAGTACCTGCTGACCCAGGACGGGGGCAAGACCCTCTACCTCGTCGACCCGAAGGAGAAGGCCTACGCCGAGTGGGACCTCGAGGCGATGCTCCAGATGTTCGGCAGCCTGCTCCAGGCGATGGGCCCGATCGTCAACTTCAAGATCGAAAACGTCGAGGTGGAGAAGCTCGGCTCGGAGTCGGGCGGCACGGTCGCCGGGCTGCCGACGACCAAGACCCGCTGGCGCACCGAGTACGACCTGACGCTGAAGGTCCTCGGCATGGGGCGGAAGAACCACGTCGAGACCTTCCAGGAGGTCTGGTCGACCGGCGAGCTGGCCGACCCGGCCCTCGGCCTGTGGCTGCGCGCCGCCTCGCCGACCGGCTTCGAGGAGCTCGACGAGCTGGTTTCCGCCGAGGCGGCGAAGCTCGACGGCTTCCCGCTCAAGTCCATCGCGGTGACCACGACGACCGGTCAGAAGGGCAAGCGGAGCCAGGAGTCGCGGGTGACGACCGAGGTCACCTCGCTCGACCGCTCGGTGGCGATCCCCGCGTCCACCTTCGAGATCCCCGAGGGCTACACCCAGAGCCAGGCGCTCGTCCCGCAGACCGCACAGGGCCCGGAAGGCGAGGAAGAAGAGGAAGAAGAGGAGGAGGGGAACCCGTTCCGCCGAATCCTCGGCGGCGGCTGATCGGGCGTAGAGTCGCGTCAGGACGAGGGTGGGACGGCCAGCCGTCCGTCGAGGCCGAGCTCGGCGGCGGCGCCCTGCATCGCGGCGAGCACGTTGCCGACGTGCTCCCAGATCTCGAGCTTCCCGTCGAAGCACTCGCGGCTGAAGTCCTCGGTGGCCTCGCGGACGTGCTCGCGATCGACGCCGGCGGCGAACAGCTTGTCCTTCCAGTTGCGCTTGATCGACTTCACGCTGAGCTGGCGGACGTCCTTGTGCGGGCGGACCAGGGCGGCGGCGATGATCAGGCCGGTGATCTCGTCACAGGCGAGCAGCGCATAGTCGATCGGCTCGGACCGCTCGACCCCGGTGCCCTCGGTGTTGTGGGACAGGATCGTGCGGATCGTCTCCTCGTCGACGCCGCGCTGGCGGAGGATCGGCGCGCCCTCCCTCGGGTGCGCCTCGAGGGTGGGGTGGATCTCCCAGTCGAAGTCGTGGAGCAGGCCGGCGGTCCCCCAGCGCTCGGGGTCGCCGCCCAGCCCCTCGGCGTATGCCCGCATCGCCGCCTCCACGGCCTTCATGTGACGCTTGAGCCCCTCGTCCCCGACGTGCTCGTCGAGGATCGCCAACGCTCGCTGCCGCTCCATGGCCGGCTAGGATAGCAGCGGGGACGCGCTCGGGGGTCTCGATGGAGCGGTGCTCGCTGCGATGGCGCGGACCTTGCGGGCTGCGGAGCGGACGGGTCGGCACGCGTCGGCCTCGCCGGTCAGAACTGCTCGAGGAACCGCCGGGCCATCCGCGGCCCCGCGGCCTCGTCCTCGTGCTTGAAGAAGACGAGCGCGCGGCGCCAGGCGGTCGCGCGCAGCCGGTCGGCCCAGGCCGCGAGGTGGGCGTCGGAGTAGCCGGTCCGCCGCAGGCGCAGGTAGCCCCAAGCGGCGGTGTCGGGAAGGGGACCCTCGGCGGGCGCGTCGTCGGTCTCCGAGACGACGAGCGCCAGGTCCCGCCCGCGCAGGAGCTCCGCGACCGCCCCGCCGTGCTCGGCGCCGTGCCAGCTCGGGTGGCGGAGCTCGAAGGCGGCGGGGAAGCCGGCCGGCAGGAGCTCGAGGAAGGCGGCGAGCCGGTCGGGGTCCGCCTTCAGGCTCGGGGGGAGCTGGAAGAGCACCGCCCCGAGCCGCTCGCCGAGGCCGCCCACCGTCGAGACCAGGAAGCCGGTCTCGTCCTCCGTTCCGACGAGCTTCTTGAAGTGGGTGATCTTCCGCGACGCCTTGATGACGAAGCGGAAGCCCTCGGGCACCTCCGCCGCCCAGGCGGCGATCCGCTTGGGCGTCGGCAGCCGGTAGAAGGTGTTGTTGATCTCGACCGCCGGCAATCGCTCGGCGTAGGCGGCGAGCATCCGGTCGTCCGGCAGGTCCTCCGGGTAGAACGCGCCCTTCCACGCAGGGTAGGCGAAGCCGCTCGTGCCGGCGAGGACCTCGAGGTCGGGCATGGTCGCCTCAGGCCGCTCCGCGGAGGGCCGCCCGGTGCCGGGCGGAGCGGGTGGCTGCCGCGGGCGCCGCGATCCCGAGGTCGGCGAGCACCTCGCGGGCGGCCCGCTCGCCGGTCTCGCAGCCGCCCTCCATGAACCCCTGCGCCTCGAGCGAGCAGTGCTCGCCGGCGAAGAGCAGGTTTTCCACCCGCTCCCCCTCGGCGCCGGCGATCGACGTCCACTGGCCGACCCGGTAGGAGGCGTAGCTGCCGCGGCTCCAGCGGAACGACGGCCAGTGGAAGCGCACCGCCTCCATCCCCGCGTGCGCCGCGGCGACGCCGGGGAAGACCCGGTCGAGCCCGGCGACCAGGCGCTCGGCCTGCGCGGCGGCCGTGCCCTTCCCGACCTCGACCCCGTGCCGGCCGCCGGTGAAGTTCGTCAGCACCCCGGCGCGTCCCTCCTGCCCGCGGCTCGTTTCCCAGACGAGCTGGAAGGGGAGGTCGGTCACGACGCTGCCGTTCGAGCCGTGCCGCGTCCGCCACATGCGCTCGGAGAAGCCGGCCATCAGCTTGGCGTTCGTCCCGTAGCCGAGGTCGGCGATCGCCCGCCGCTTGACCTCCGGCAGGTCGAGATCGAGCCGCACGTCGCGCAGCAGGGTGAAGGGGATCGCCAGGACGACGTGCCCGGCGGCCATCTCGCGGCTCGTCCCGCCGCTGCGGAGCGAGCATCGGAGCCGCCCGTCGGGGCCGCGGCGGACCGCCTCGAGCAGGGTGGCGGTGCGCACGCGGTCGCCGAGGCGCCGCGCCAGCTCGCCCGGGATCGCGTCGTTCCCCTCGTGCACCCGGAACCGCTCGTCGCTCTCGCCGAAGATGCGGAACGGCTCGGGCTCGGGGTCGATCATCAGGAGGAAGTTCAGCGCCGACTGCTCGCCGGTCTCGAGCCCGTACTCGGTCGTGTAGGCGACGTCGAGGAGATCGCGGAACCAGCCCGAGACCCCGGCGCCGTCGAGCCACTCGGCGAGCGACGTGCGGTCGAGCGGCTCGGCGCCGGCCGGCGCGTCGTAGGTCACCGAGCCGTCGCCTTCGATCGTCGCGAGCGCCTCGTCGATCCGCGGCACGAGGAAGCGGAACGCCTCGACCACCTCCGCGTCGGACCGCCGCCGGCCGCCGAAGAACCAGAGGTCGGTCGACAGGGCGGGGACCTCCCGGGACAGGTCGTCGAGCGCGATCCCCAGCTCGTCCGCGAGCCCGCGGATCGCCGTGTGGCCGGTGTCGATCAGCTCGCCGCCGAGCTCGACCACCTGGCCGTCGGCGAACCGGTCGCGCAGGCTCCACATCCGCCCGCCCACCCGGTCCTGGGCCTCGATCACCACCACCGGCACCCCGGCGGCCGCCAGCCGGTACGCCGCGGTCAGCCCGGCGATCCCGGCCCCGACGACGATCACCGGGTCGCCGCCGGGCCCCGGCGCGGCGACGGCGCCCCGCGGGTATCGCGTGACGCACCCGGGCAGTGCCAGCCCGGCCGCGGCCGTCGCCCCGGCGGCGAGGAAGCGCCGGCGGCTCATCGCCGGCGACGCCGCCGGCCTCGACGCGCCGCCCGCCCGGCTTCGCGCCTCCCGCTCCCGCTCCACCGCCTCGGGCACCGGCACCCCGGCCCGCTCGGCCGCCCGGGCGATCCGCAACGCCCGGTCGACCGCGGCGAACAGCGGCGTCCGCGCCATCCGTCGGTTCATCTCCGCCTCCCGTGTGCTGGCGGGTCGAATCGAACGGGCGGGATCGTAGCATCCGATCGACGGCTCCGGCCGCGCCGCCCGCCGCCCTGTGTCACACTCCGCCGCCGCGACCCGGCGCCGAGCCCGCGCGCCGGTGGCACCCCCTTCGCACCGACCCCCGTCCTCCGATGACCCGCGAAGTCTGGCCCGGCAGCCCCTATCCCCTCGGCGCGACGTTCGACGGCGCCGGGACGAACGTCTCGCTCTTCTCGGAGGCGGCCGAGCGGGTGGAGCTCTGCCTCTTCGACGACGAGGGGCGGGAGGAGAGGGTCGGGCTGCCGGAGACCACGGCGTTCTGCTGGCACGGGTACCTGCCCCGGGTCGGGCCGGGGCAGCGGTACGGGTTCCGGGTGCACGGCCCGTGGGCGCCGGAGCGGGGGCTGCGATGCAACTCGGCGAAGCTCCTGCTCGACCCGTACGCGAAGGCGGTCGAGGGGGGGGTCACGTGGGGGCCGGCGGCGTTCGCCCACCGGATGGACGACCCGGAGACCGTCGAGCGGGACGACGCCGACTCGGCGCCGATCGTGCCGAGGTCGGTGGTCGTCGCGCCGTTCTTCGACTGGGGGGAGGACCGGGCGCCAAGGACGCCGCTCCACCGGTCGGTGATCTACGAGGTCCACGTCAAGGGCTTCACGATGCGCCACCCCGAGGTGCCCGCGGGGCTCCGCGGCACCTACGCGGGGCTGGCGCACCCGGCGGCGATCGAATATCTCCATGGGCTCGGAGTGACCGCGGTCGAGCTCCTGCCGGTCCACCAGTTCGTGCACCAGAAGTTCCTGGTCGACAGGGGACTCTCGAACTACTGGGGCTACGACTCGATCGCCTACCTCGCGCCGCACGCCGCGTACTCGGCGTCCGGCCAGCGGGGCGAGCAGGTGGCCGAGTTCAAGGGGATGGTCAAGGCGCTCCACGGGGCGGGGATCGAGGTCATCCTCGACGTCGTCTACAACCACACCGCGGAGGGCAACCACCACGGGGCGGCGCTGTCGTTCCGGGGGATCGACAACCCCGCCTACTACCGGCTCGAGCCGGAGGACCCGCGCCTCTACAAGGACTATACCGGCACCGGAAACTCGCTGAACATGCGGCACCCGCACGTGCTGCAGCTCATCATGGACTCGCTGCGCTACTGGATCCTCGAGATGCACGTCGACGGCTTCCGGTTCGACCTCGCCGCAACCTTGGCCCGCGAGCTCCACGAGGTCGACCGGCTGGCGACCTTCTTCGACCTGATCCAGCAGGACCCCGTCGTCAGCCAGGTGAAGCTGATCGCCGAGCCGTGGGACGTCGGCGAGGGCGGCTACCAGGTGGGCAACTTCCCGACGCTGTGGTCGGAGTGGAACGGGAAGTACCGCGACGCGGTGCGCGAGTACTGGCACGGCGCCGACCAGACACTCGCCGAGATGGCCTTCCGGCTGACCGGCTCGTCCGACCTCTACGCCCACAACGGCCGCCGCCCGGTCGCCTCGATCAACTTCGTCACCTGCCACGACGGGTTCACCCTCGCCGATCTCGTCGCCTACGACGTCAAGCACAACGAGGCGAACGGCGAGGGCAACCGGGACGGCGAGCGGCACAACCGCTCGTGGAACCACGGCGTCGAAGGGCCGACCGACGACCCGGAGGTGCTCGCCCGCCGCCGCCGCACCCGGCGCAACTTCCTCGCCACGCTGCTCCTGTCGCAGGGCGTGCCGATGCTCCTGGGGGGCGACGAGATCGGCCGCAGCCAGGGCGGCAACAACAACGCCTACTGCCAGGACAACGAGATCTCCTGGTTCGACTGGGCGAGCGCCGACCTCGAGATGCTCGAGTACACCCGCCGGCTGATCGCGCTGCGCGCCGAGCACCCGGTCTTCCGGCGCCGCCGCTTCTTCCAGGGGCGGTCGATCCGCGGCGAGGGGCAGGACCTCGGCTGGTTCACCCCCGAGGGCCGCGAGATGGGGGAGGAGGACTGGGCCGCCGGGTTCGCCAAGTCGCTCGGCGTCTACTTCAACGGCCGGGGGATCGCGTCGACCGACGAGCGCGGCCGGCCGATCCGCGACGCGAGCTTCTACCTGCTGCTCAACGCCCACCACGAGCCGATGCCGTTCGTCGCCCCCGACCGTGAAGGCGTACCGCGGCGCTGGCGGCGGGTGCTCGACACCGCGGCCGAGCCGCCGTTCGCCGCGGACGGCGGGGCGGCGGACGGCGAGGTGGAAGCCGGGGGGCGGATCGAGGTGCGGGAGCGGTCGCTGGTGCTGCTCGAGGCGGTGCCGGGCGGGGCGGCAGGCAACGACGCCGGCTAGAGGGGCGCACCGGTGCGGCGCAGGGCTGCCGGCGAGCGGAGACGGCCGGTGCGACGGCCGGCTGCAGGGCGCGCCGGCTCGAGAGCCGGCTGGTAACCTGATCGTTCCGGACGCCCTCGCCGACCCGCGGTCCTCCCGCCGGGCGGGGCGTCCCGTCTGCCGCGCGACCGTAGAACCCCGGAGGCATCCATGTCGATCCGAGACGCGATGACCGTTCACCGCCGCCCCCATTCCACCCCCGGAGGTCCACCGGGGCCGTGCGCTCCGCGGACCTCTCTCCGAGCCCCGCTCGCCGCCGCCCTGCTCGCCGTCCTGCTCGCGGCCGCCGCGCCCGTCGCGACGGCCCAGGAGCCGCCCCCCGGCGCCGAGCCGGAGGCCCCCGCCACGACCGCGGGGCCGCCGGCCGAGCAGGGTCCCGAGGTCGAGGCGCCGCCCTACGAGTACCTCGATGCGCTGACCCGCGACACGCCGCGCGGCGCGATGCGCGGCTTCTTCGAGCGGGCGCGGGCGGGGGAGTGGGAGGAGGCCGCCCGCTACCTCGACCTCTCCCGCCTGCCGGAGGGCGAGCGGGAGGGGGCCGGGACGGAGCTGGCCCGTCAGCTCCAGCGGGTGCTCGACCGCCAGGTGTGGGTCGAGCTCGACGGCCTGGCGGACGTGCCGGCGGGCGAGACCGGCGACGAGCTGCCGGCCGGGCGCGACCGGGTCGCGCGGCTGACGACCGCCCAAGGGGAGCCGGTCGACGTGCTCCTCCGCCGGGTGGACGAGGACGGCGACGCCGTCTGGAAGGTCGCCGGCTCGACCCTCGCCCGCATCCCCGACCTCTACGCCGAGACCGGCTACGGCGTGCTGGAGTCCCTGCTGCCGGCGATCTTCTTCGACTGGACCCTGTTCGAGGTCCAGCTCTGGCAGTGGATCGGCCTCGCCCTTGTGGTCCTCGTCGGGTGGCTGGTCTCCTGGCTCCTCGCCTGGCTGATCGTGCGGCTCGCCCGCCCCCTCGCCCGGCGCAGCGCGACGACGATGGACGACCGCCTGCTCGAGGACGGCGCGCCGCCGCTGCGCTTCCTGATCTTCCTCGCGCTCGTGTCGCTGGGGGTCCTCGCCCTCCGGCTGGCGATCCCGGCGGAGGCCTTCCTCCTCGACCTCGTCCAGGCCCTCGTCATCCTCGCGGTCGTCTGGCTGACCTTCCGGCTGGTCGACATGTTCAGCCAGTGGTCCCACGAGCGGCTCGCCGCGCGCGGCCGGCTGGCGGCGACCTCGATGCTGCCGCTGGCGCGCAAGACGCTCAAGGTGTTCCTCGCCGCGCTCGGCCTGCTCGCGGTGCTCCAGAACCTTGGGATCCAGATCACCGCCCTGATCGCCGGGCTCGGCGTCGGCGGCCTGGCCCTGGCGCTGGCCGCTCAGAAGACGATCGAGAACTTCTTCGGCGGCATGACCCTGGTCACCGACCAGCCGATCCGTGTCGGCGACTTCTGCCGCTTCGGCGACAAGGTGGGGACGGTCGAGCAGGTCGGCCTGCGCTCGACCCGGGTGCGCACCCTCGACCGCACCGTGATCACCGTCCCCAATGCCGAGTTCAGCCAGATGCAGCTCGAGAACTTCGCCATGCGCGACAAGATCCGGCTGATCGTCCAGCTCGGCCTGCGCTACGAGACGACCCCCGACCAGCTCCGCTGGGTGCTGATCGAGCTCCGCCGGGTGCTCCACGCCCACCCGAAGGTGCTGCCCGACCCGCTGCGCGTCCGCTTCGTCGGCTTCGGCGCCTACTCGCTCGACCTCGAGGTCTTCGCCTACGTCGACACCCAGGACTTCAACGAGTTCCTGGCGATCCGCGAGGACCTCTTCCTCCGCTTCATGGACGTCGTCGCCGAGAGCGGCACGAGCTTCGCCTTCCCGTCGCAGACCACCTACCTCGAGCGCGGCGAGAAGCTCCCGGAGGACAAGCTCGCCGCCGCCGAGGCCCAGGTCCGCGCCTGGCGCGAGGCGAACGACCTCGCCCTCCCCGACTTCTCCCCCGAGCGCCTGGCCGAGCTCGACGACAGCCTCGACTGGCCGCCGGCCGGCTCGGCCCTGCGGCCGACGGAGGACGGGGCGGCGGGGTAGGGCGGCGGTTACAGGCCGGGGCAGGTCACTCAGGAGCCTTCGGCGAAGGCGGCGAGGTCGGCCATCCCGAAGCTCGAGGTCGTGCCCAGCCCCTCCTCCTCGGGCGTCCACTTCGGGTAGGTGCGGACGAACGACTTCCGGTCCCCCTCGAGCAGACCGACGAGCACCTCCGCAACGATCCGCCCGCCGACGGGCCCCAGCCGCCGGCCCTTCCCCTCGACCTGCGCCTCCCGGAGCAGGTAGTAGAAGAGCGGCGTCGAGCGGTCGAACCCGAGGTCCGCGACCTCCTTCAGCTCGTCGGGAGAGAGCGGGTCGACGCACATGGCGCGCGCGATCGCCTGCCCCGACGGCAGCCCGAAGGCGTGGCCGCGCAGCAGGTTCCGAGCGGCCAGCGACGCCGGGTCGAGAGGCCCCGGATCGGAGATGAACGGCAGCTCGAAGAGCGGCTTCGCCAGGAATGGATCGATCCTGCGGCTCGGCTGCTCGTCGTTCGAGCCGGTCGCGAAGAGGTACTTCCAGTCGATGTAGCGCCGCGGCGCCTCCTTTCCGAATCCCGACAGGTCGTCCGGGTCGGCGTCGCCGACCTCGTCCGGGTCGAAGATCGGGATCTCGAAGCTCGAGCCGATCTTGAAGTCGTCGTTCACCTTGAGCTTCGCCGGGACCTGGCTGTGCCCGAACCGGTACGCCGCGACGGCGAACTCGACCGGGATGAACGGCTCGTTCCGCCAGTCGAAGAAGCAGCGGCCGGTGTGGCAGCAGTCCCCTTCGAGGTAGACCGCGTCGAGGGTCTTCTTGCCGACGGTCAGCGGCAGGAACTCGTGGAGCACGACCCACTGGTAGTGCCAGCGGACGACCCTCTGCGCCTCCTCGAAGAGGCGGGGCGGCTTGACCCCGGCGGCCTCGAGCGCGTCGACGACCTTGTTGTGGAACTGGATGAAGAGGAGCTGCAGCCGCGAGATGACGAGGTTCTCGTCGTTGCGAGGGTCGCCGATGATCGCGGTGTCGTTGTCGGTCCGCGGCAGCTGGTCGCGGCCGTGTCGCTGCTCGGCGAGGAGCCGGATGCGGTCGGAGGCGTAGAAGTGTGGCGTGACGTCCGGCCCCGACCCGTAGACGCTGTCGAGCTCGAGGAGCGGAGTGCGGAAGTTCGCGATCCCTTCCGGGTCGTTCTGCCGCTCCAAGCTCGAGGTCGTGTCCAGGGTGATGTCGTGATCGACGAACTGGCCGAAGAAGACGAACCCCGCGGGGATCTTCGGGTTCGGCTTGTCCTCGCCCGTCGACGGGTCCATCGGTCCGTCGGGGTTGCCGAGGTCGAGCAGGCGCTGGCGCAGCTCGGCTTCGGACACCATGGGCAGGGACAAGGGCGGCAGGTTCGGGAACAGACGTCCGAACTTGCCGCTGGCGAAGTAGCGTGAATGGGGGGCTTCGAGCCCGCGATGGAACGCGGACGCACCGTGGCGGGGTCCCGGGGTCGGCTTCATGAGGGTCTCCTTCGGGTCGATCGTCAGATGGTGGAGGGGTCTCTCGCTTGGACGTGTGCAACGTTGAGACTTCCGTTACAGATCGACAGACATGATCACGGCGGTCGCGGCTCTGTCCCGAGGCGGCATGCTTCATCTCCGCATGTCAGTTAAAGAACTAAGAGAGTTCTGGCTCACACGGGCGGGTCCTTCGGGAGTGGCACCCGGCTTGCTCGACCGGTCGGCGGCGGCCGGCGAGGCCGCTCACCGCGAGGAGAGCCGATGGCTGCGAGATACCGCAGGCGGGGAAGCACGAAGGGCCGGCTGGTGATGGCCGCGGTCGCGGCGCTGATCGCGCTCGCCGGCTACTGGTTCGGCACCCGGGAGGTCGAGAACCCGGTGACCGGCGAGACCCAGCGGGTGTCGCTCAGCCCGGAGCAGGAGATCCAGCTCGGGCTCGCGGCGGCGCCGGAGATGGTGCGCCAGCACGGCGGGCTCCTGGCTGCACAGGAGGACCAGGCGCTGGTCGACCGGGTCGGCCGGCGGCTGATCGGGTCCAGCGCCGCGGGCGACAGCGAGTACGCCTTCGACTTCCACCTGCTCGCCGACGAGCAGACGGTCAACGCCTTCGCCCTGCCCGGCGGCCAGGTGTTCCTCACCGCGGCGCTCGCCCGCCGGCTGCGCAGCGAGGCGGAGGTGGCCGGCGTGCTCGCCCACGAGATCGCCCACGTCGTCGCCCGGCACGGCGCCGAGCGGATCGCCAAGTCGCAGCTCATCCAGGGCCTGACCGGTGCCGCGGTGATCGCCGCCTACGACCCCGAGAGCGCCACCGGCGAGGAGCGGGCGCGGATGGCGGCGCTGGTCGGCCAGATGGTCCAGATGCGCTACAGCCGCGAGGACGAGCTCGAGTCGGACCGCCTCGGGGTGCGCTTCCTCGCCGACGCGGGCTACGACCCGCGGGCGCTGCTCGGCGTGATGGAGGTGCTCGCGGCGTCGGGCGGCGGCGCGCCGACCGAGTTCTTCAGCACCCACCCGAACCCCGACCGCCGGATGGCGCGGATCCAGCAGGCGATCGCCGAGCGCTACCCGGACGGCGTCCCGGAGGGCCTCGAGCGCTGAGCGGCGGCGGGCGGACCGTCTTCGTGGTCAACCCCCTGGCCGGGAGCGGCCGGGCCGGCGCGGCGTGGGGGCGGCTGCGTGCGCGGGCGGAGGAGCTCGCGCCCGGCGCCGCGGTCGTACGCGCCGAGGCGCCGGGCGCCGCCGCCCGCGAGCTCGACGGGCTCCTCGCCGCCGGGGGCGTCGAGCGGGTCGTCGCCGTCGGCGGCGACGGGACGGTCCACTTCGCGGTGAACCGCCTCCGCGCCTCGGGCCGGCTCGGCGAGACCGCGCTCGGGGTGGTGCCGGCGGGCACCGGCTCGGACCTCGCCCGCACCCTCGGGCTGCCCCTGCGGCCCGGCGAGGCGCTCGAGACGGCGCTCGGCCCGGCCACGCGGCGGATCGACCTGCTCGAGGTCGCCACCGCCGCCGGCGTTCGGCTGGCCCTGAACGTCGCCTCGGTCGGGATCTCCGGCCTGGTCGCCGGCCGGGTGAACCTGCGCCGCCGCCGCCGCCCGACGGTCTACCTCACCGCCACCCTGCGGGCGCTGGTCCGCTACCGCCCGTTCTGGGGGCGCGTCGTGTGCGACGGCGAGACGTGGCACGAGGGCGGGGTCTTCCTGCTCGCGGTGGCCAACGGGCCGAGCTTCGGCCGCGGCATGCGGGTGGCGCCGGAGGCCGTGGTCGACGACGGGCTGGCCGACGTCGTCGTCCTCCGCCCGATGCCCCGCTGGCAGGTGCCCTTCCGCCTGCCGCGCCTCTACACCGGCACGGTGCTCGAGAGCCCGGTCGCGACCTGGTGCCGGGCCCGCACGGTCCGCCTGGAGACCGACGACCCGCTGCCCCCGTTCGAGCTCGATGGCGAGACGGTGCCCGGCGGCCCGGCGGCCTTCACCGTCCTCCCGGGCGCCCTGCGGGTCGCCGGCGGGCGCCACTAGAATGGCGCCGGAGGTACGTCCATGGGCCATCTCTTCGTCGCCGCCGGAGCCGTCTACGCCGCCCTCGCCGTCGCCGCCGGGGCGTTCGGCGCCCACAGCCTCGCCGGCCGGCTCGACCCGCGCTCGCTCGAGCTGTGGGAGTCGGCCGCCCGGTACCTGATGTACGGTGGGCTCGGGCTGATCGCGGCCGGGATGCTCGAGCGGGTGTGGGCCGAGCGGCTGCTCGTCGCCGCGGGGTGGTGCCTGGCGCTCGGCGCGCTGGTCTTCAGCGGCACGGTCTTCGCCCTCGCCCTCGGAGCGCCGCGGATCCTCGGCGCGGTGACCCCGGTCGGCGGGCTGCTCCTGATCGCCGGGTTCGCGGCGGTCGCCTGGGCGGCGGTCGACCGCCACCTCGAGGCCGGCGAGGCGGCGGAGGAGGCGCCCGGGGTGGAGCGAGCCGCCGAGCCCTGAACCGCCGCGACGTCCGAGCCTCGAACGGCCCTTCCTCTTCCCCCAACCGACCCCAGGAACCCGCCTCTCATGCCGAACTCGATCGCCCCGACCCCGTTCCCCGTCAACGAGCCGGTCCGCGACTACGCGCCGGGCTCGCCGGAGAAGGCCTCGCTCGAGACGCGGCTCGACGAGTTGCTCGCCGAGACGATCGAGATCCCGTGCGTCATCGGCGGGCGGGAGGTGCGGACCGGCGACACGGCCGAAGCGGTCTGCCCGCACGACCACGGCCACGTCCTCGCGACGTTCCACCAGGCGGGCGAGCGCGAGGTGGAGATGGCCGCGGAGGCGGCGGCCGAGGCGTGGCGGGAGTGGTCGGAGACGCCGTGGGAGGCGCGGGCCGCGGTCCTGCTCAAGGCGGCCGACCTCCTCGCCGGCCCGTGGCGGGACACGGTCAACGGCGCGACGATGCTCGACCAGTCGAAGACCGCGTACCAGGCGGAGATCGACTCGGCGGCCGAGCTCGTCGACTTCTGGCGCTTCAACCCGCACTACATGCGCCAGCTCTACGCCGAGCAGCCGATCTCCTCGCCCGGCACCTGGAACCGGGTCGAGTACCGGCCGCTCGAGGGCTTCGTCTTCGCGGTGACGCCGTTCAACTTCACCTCGATCGGCGGCAACCTGCCGACGGCGCCGGCGCTGATGGGCAACACGGTGCTGTGGAAGCCGGCGTCCACCGCCGTCCTCGCCGCCTGGCACATCGTCCAGCTCCTCGAGGAAGCGGGCCTGCCGCCCGGGGTGATCAACTTCCTCCCCGGCCGCGGCCGCCAGGTCGGCGACCCGGCGCTCGCCCGGCCCGAGCTCGCCGGCATCCACTTCACCGGCTCGACCGCCGTCTTCCAGGGGATGTGGAAGACGGTCGGCGAGAAGATCGCCTCGTACCGCGCCTACCCGCGGATCGTCGGCGAGACCGGCGGCAAAAACTTCGTCTTCGCCCACCCGTCGGCCGACCCGGCGGCGCTGGTCACTGCGCTGGTGCGCGGCGCCTTCGAGTACCAGGGGCAGAAGTGCTCGGCCGC
>Ga0299913_10001349_pt1 | contig 17974 bp, 17 predicted proteins | sample RVTome_9_FD_201360 | JGI IMG/M metagenome (GOLD analysis project Ga0299913, IMG submission 201360) | Soil microbial communities from uranium-contaminated site in the Upper Colorado River Basin, Wyoming, United States - RVT155D38 (version 2) ... | reverse complement strand
AGGTGCCAGTGCGAGTGTGACGACTCCGGCGTGTAACGCAGCCTGCCCGCGTCGTCGTACGTCCGGAGCGACCCGTCCGAGAGCCGGACGAGCTGACGGGCGACCATCGGCGCGAAGCGGGACGCACGGCTGCCGCGCACCCACACTGGGCCTGCGCCGACGTTGTCGGTCGCGGAGGCGAAGCCGAGCTTCGTGCCCGACACCGTCAGGCGGAAGGGCGCGCGCTGGTCGAAGTCGGGGAGGAGCTCGCGCGGGCCTGACTGCGGCGTGCCGGAGTCGCTCGTCTTCTCCGGGAACGGGTCGCCCGGCTCGAGCACGGTGAACGTGAGCTTGCCCTCGCGCGTGAAGGCGGGCGCGACCTGCTCGGCGTCGCCGGCGGCGGCGCGCGTCGGCCTCCCACCGGCGGGGTTCACCGTCCAGATGTCGAAGCTGCCGCCGGCGAGCGGGCTCGCGGCGTAGGCGACCAGGCGGCCGTCGCCGCGCCACGCGGGCATCGCGACGACCTGGTCGCCGCGGGTCAGGCGCACCACGCCGCCGCCGTCGCCGCGGACGAGGTACAGGCTCGACGAGCGCTTGCCCGCGTCCTGGCGGACGAAGGCGATCCGGCGGTGGTCGGGCGACCAGTCGGGCTCGCCGTCGAGGCCGGTGGAGGTGATCTGCCGTGCGCCGACGTAGAGGTCGCCGTCCCGCGCCGACACGACGAGCTTCGCGAGGCCGCGCGCGGCGCCGGCGTCGGAGCTCCAGGCGATTGCGGCGAGCAGCGGCAGCGGCGCCAGCGCGGCCGCGGTCAGGAGGAGTCGAGCTCGGCCCGCCATGCCTCCGTATGCTGCCCGACGGCGGCGGACGGCAAGCCGGTTCCGTGCCCGAGGGTCTCCGCGGCCTCCGCGAGCGTGGCGACCGGGCCGACGCAGACGTCCTCGCCGTCGAAGAGGCTCAGCCACTCGTCGAGCGGGCGGGCGGCGAACAGCACCGCGAGCTCCGCGGCGAGCGCGACCTGCCCGTCCGCGTCGAACTGCGCGTCCGCGAGCTCGGGCCGGCCGAGCAGCTCGCAGAGCCGGACGAAGAACTTCGGCTCGAGCGCGCCGACCGTCAGGTGGCGGCCGTCGCCGGTCGCGTAGACCCGGTAGCAGGCGAGGCCGCCGGTGAGGAAGCGCGGGAGCGGGTCGCCCCCGAGGCGGTGGGAGACGAGCCGGTGCGCCCCGTGGGTCATCGAGATCGTCAACCTCGCCCCGCGGCCGGTGCGCTCGCGCTCGAGCAGCGCCGCCAGCACCTCGGCCACCCCGGCGAGCGCCCCCGCTGCGAGGTCGGCCGGCTGGAGCGGCGGCAGAGCGGGCGCCGTGTCCTCGAGCACGCCCGCCCAGCCGAGGTAGTTGAGGTCGTGGCCCGCTCGCGCGGCGTGCGGGCCGTCGGCGCCGAAACCGGTGATCGAGCAGTAGACCGCCGACGCCGGCGCGTCGTCCGGGCCGACGCCGAGCCGGGCCGCGACGCCCGGCCGGAAACCCTCGAGCACGACGTCGGCGCGCGCGAGCAGCGCCCGCGCCAGCTCCGGCTCCTCCTTCAGATCGAGCGCGACCGACTCCTTGCCCGCGTTCAGCGCCGCGTCCCAGGCCGGCGCGACGTGGCGCATCGGATCGCCCTCCGGCGGCTCGAGCCGCACGACCCGCGCGCCGAGCCGCTGCAGCTCGCGCGAGGCGAACGCGCCCGGCAGGTAGCGGGTCAGGTCGACGACGAGCATTCCTGCGAGCGGTTGCACCGGCCGCGAACCTACCACTACAGTGCGACCGCCTTGACTGACCGTTCAACCAACGGGACCGACAAGCGCCGCGTCATCCTCGACGCGGCCGTCCGGGTCTTCGCGACGAAGGGCTACCACACCTCCCGCGTCGGCGACATCGCGGAGGAGGCGGGGATCGCGCATGGGCTCCTCTACCACTACTTCTCCTCCAAGGAGGAGGTGCTGGAGACGGTCTTCCGGGAGAACTGGAGCGAGCTGCTGGAGTCGTTCGCGCGGATCGAGAGCTCGGACGAGCCGCCGCTCGCGCAGCTGGAGGGGATCGCGAAGACGCTGCTGCGCACCTGGCGGGCACGCCCCGACCTCGTCACCGTGATGGTGCGCGAGGTGGCACGCAGCCCGCAGCTGCAGGGGCAGGTGGACGAGATCCGCGCCGGCTTCCTCGTGATCCAGCGCGTGATCGAGCGCGGCCAGGCCGACGGATCGTTCCGGGCGGATCTCGATGCGCGGCTCGCGAGCTGGGTCTTCTACGGCGGGCTCGAGGAGCTGCTGACCGGGTGGGTGCTCGGCCAGCTTCCCGACGGCGACGACGAGGTCGCGCGGGCCGAGCGGACGGTGATCGAGCTGCTCGCCGGCGGGCTCACGCGCGCCGGCGCCCCGGCCGCAGTCTGAGCGATCTCAGCGGCAGAGGGCGAGACCGGGCCGGGAGAGCCCGAACGCCCAGAGCCGGTCGTCCAGGACGTAGAACGCCGTCGTGGCGCCGCGGCCGGGGAGCTCGAGCACGGCGTAGTGGCCGCACTCCCGGCGGACGAGCGCGCCGTACACGGCGGTGACGCGCGCGGCCGAGTCGCCGAGCCGCAGGCCCTTGGTCGTCCGCCAGCCGTGCGGCTGGTAGAGCGTGAAGACCGCCGCGACGCGCCCGTTCCGGAACTCGACGCCCGTGCCCCGCGGCTGGAAGGCGAAGTAGTTGAAGTACCACGTCTCGCGCGCGCAGCCGCGGCAGACGCCGTACGCGCGGCCCCAGCGGCGCTCGACCTCCGCCTTCGTCGCGCCGAGCTCGAGTCCGCCGAGGCTGCGGCCGGGGGCGAGCACGCCGGGATTGGGCGGCGCTGCAGTGGCCGCCGGGGCCGTGAGGGCGAGCGCTGCGATTGCGACGGCGAGGGGCACGTCTGAGAGGATAGGCGCCCGTGGAGTCGTTCAACCTCTTCGACGGCGAGCTCGACGAGCAGCGCACCGAGCCGGCGGGCTTCACCTGGCGCTCCGCGACGCTCGGCCCGAAGCTCGGCGCAGAGAAGATCGGGATGAGCGTGTACGAGCTGCAGCCCGGCGAGCGCTCGTTCCCCTACCACTACGAGTACGGCGCCGAGGAGTGGCTGATCGTCGTCTCGGGCCGGCCGACGCTGCGCGTGCCGGACGGCGAGCACGAGCTGCGGCCGGGCGACGTCGTCTGCTTCCCCGAGGGGCCGGTGGGCGCGCACCTCGTCCGCAACGACACCGGGGAGCCCGTGCGCGTCCTGCTCGGCTCGACGAAGGGCAACCCGCAGCTCGCCGTCTACCCCGACAGCGGCAAGATCGGGATGTGGCCGGGGAACGACGCCGACCCGCCGCAGCTCTTCACGCGCGACTCGGCCGTCGGCTACTGGGAGGGCGAGCTCTAAGATGCATCGACCCCGCTTGCGGGCGGGGTCGGATGCTGCGGCGTTGCGGAGAGCGGGAGGAACACTCCTGTCGTCGGCAGGCGCTCGCGCGCCTGCATCCCCGATTCGGCGTGCCTGCGCTACCCGTTCTCAGCGGAAGGCGTTCTCGCCGGTCAGCGCCTGGCCGACGACGAGCGTGTGCACCTCGTGCGTGCCCTCGTAGGTGAGGACGGACTCGAGGTTGTTCACGTGGCGGATCACCGGGTACTCGAGCGTGACGCCGTTCGCGCCGAGGATCGTCCGCGCCTGCCGCGCCACCTCGATCGCGCCGCGCACGTTGCCCATCTTCCCGAGGCTGACGTGCTCCTGGCGCAGCGTCCCCTCGTCCTTCATCCGCCCGATGTGGAGCGCGACGAGCAGGCCGCGGTTGAGCTCGAGCGCCATCTCGGCGAGCTTCTGCTGCGTCAGCTGGTAGCCGGCGATCGGCTTGTCGAAGACGATCCGCTCCTTTGCATACTCGAGCGCCGACTCGAAGCAGGCGCGGCCGGCGCCGACGGCGCCCCAGACGATCCCGTAGCGCGCCTCGTTCAGGCAGCTGAGCGGGCCGCGGAGCGTGTCCACCTCGGGGAACCTGTTGGCCTCCGGGACGCGCACGTCCTGGAGCACGAGCTCGGACGTGACCGACGCGCGCAGCGAGAGCTTCTTGTGGATCTCCGGCGCAGTGAAGCCGGGCATCCCCTGCTCGACGAGGAAGCCGTTGATCGCTCCATCCCCGGTGCGTGCCCAGACCGTGGCGACGTCGGCGATCGTGCCGTTCGTGATCCACATCTTCGCGCCGTTCAGGACCCAGTCGGAGCCGTCGCGGCGTGCCGTCGTCCGCATCGAGCCGGGATCGGAGCCGGCGTCCGGCTCGGTCAGCCCGAAGCAGCCGATCGCCTCGCCCGAGTGCATCGGCGGCAGCCAGCGCTGCTTCTGCTCCTCGGAGCCCCACTTCCAGATCGAGAACATCGCGAGCGAGCCCTGCACCGAGACGGCGCTGCGGACGCCCGAGTCGCCCGCCTCGAGCTCGAGGCACGCGAGCCCGTAGGCGACGGCGCTCGCGCCGGGCAGGCCGTAGCCGTCGAGGTGCATCCCGAAGAGCCCGAGCTTGCCGAGCTCGGCGATCAGCTCGCGCGGGAGGATGCCCTGCTCGAACCAGTCGCCGACGTCGGGGAGCACGCGCTCGCGCACGAAGGCGCGCACGGTGTCGCGGATCGCGCGCTCCTCGTCGTCGAGGAGGGCGTCGATCGCGAGGAAGTCGAGCGGGTCGATCGAGGTCGGCTGCTCGGTCACGGCCATTCCGGCAAGGGTACCGTGGCAGCGTGCTCGCGGCGATCGTCCAGGCGCTGACCCTTCTGCTCTCCGGGTCGCTCGAGGCCCGGGTGGCCGAGCTGACGCCACGCGAGAAGGCGCAGCTCGTCGTCGTCGCCGGCATGCCCGCGCCGGCGGGGTTCGGCGGCGTGCTCGTGCGCCAGTGGACGACCGACGCGCCGCGCCCGCGCGGGGCGCTCGTCGTCGCCGATCAGGAAGGCGGGACCGTGAAGACGTTCCGCTCGCTCGCGCCCTGGCGGGCGGCCTCGCAGTATCGCTCCGCCGCCGAGGCCTTCGCCGCCGGGCGGGAGACCGCGGCCGCCCTGCGCCGGGCCGGCGTGCACGCGGCCTACGCTCCCGTGCTCGACCTCGCCGACGGCCCGCTCGGCTCGCGCCACTTCGCTCGTGCGGAGTACGGCGTCGCCTTCGCCCGCGGGCTCGGCCGCGCGGCCTGCGCGAAGCATTTCCCCGGCCTCGGCTCGACGCCGATCTCGACCGACGAGGCGCGCGTCTTCGGCGTCCTCCGCACCGAGGACCTGGCGCCGTTCAAGGCCGCGATCCGGGCCGGTGTCCCGTGCGTGATGGTCGGACACGCGATTTACCCCCGGCTCGGCCCGCGGCGCGCCTCGCTCGAGCCGAAGACCTACCGGCTGCTCCGCGAGCTCGGCTTCCGCGGCGTCGCGGTCACGGACTCGCTCGGCGTCCTCGGCAGCCCCTACGCGCCGTACTGGGCGCGGCTCGCGATCAGGGCCGGCGCCGACATGGTGCTGACGACGAGCGCGCGCGACGCGAAGCGGATGGTCGATGCGCTCGTGCCGCTCGCGCGCGCCGGCGAGCTCGACGGGAAGCTCGTCAGGGTGTTGCGCTACCGGCGTGCTCTGGGGGTGCCGGCACCGTAACGGTGACCGTCCGCTCCACGAGCTTGCCGTCGCGGCCGTGGACGCGCGCCGTCAGGCGATGCTCGCCCGGCTGCTCCGCGCCGGCGTTCCAGCCGAACGTGTAGGGGGCCGCCACGTCGGCGCCGCGGGAGACGCCGTCGACCAGGAACTCGACGCGGTCGGCCTTCCCGCGCACGTCGACGCGCCAGACGACGAGGCCGTTCGCTTCCTGCCCGTCGACGATGCTCTGACCCGCGATCGCGAGCGGCACCGGCTTCGGCACGGGCTTCGGCTTGGGCTTAGGCGGCGGCGCGGGGACGACGACCGGGATCCGCCGGGTCGCGACGCGGCCGTCGATCGAGGTCGCCACCACCTCGAGCACGTGCTTGCCCGGCTTCGCGCGCGCCGTGCTCCACGAGAAGAGGAACGGCGGCCGGCTGTCGACGGCGCGCCGCTTGCCGTCGACCGTGAACACCATCCGCGCGGCCTTCTGCCCCCAGGGCCGCACGCGCAGGCGAATCGTCCTCGGTGCGAGCATCCACGGGCGCGCCCCGGCGCTCGTGAGAGCGAACGTCTTGTTGTCGACCACGACCCGCTCGCCCTCGACGTCGTAGCGGCCGGGGCCTGCGATCCCGTGCACCTGGAGCTTGTAGGCGCGGTTCACGAGCTCGGCCGTGTTCAGCGCGTACGCGAAGGGCCGGCGGTGGTCGACGTGGACGACGCGGCCGTCGACGATGAACTCGACCCGCTTGATGTCCGGCGACGCCTTCGCGCGCCAGGAGACGATCCCGCGCAGCGGACCCTCGGGGACGAGCGGCTTGACGCTCAGGCGGACGATCCCCGCATACCGGCGGACGAGGCGGAGGTAGCGGTTCCAGTTCCAGCGCGGGCCGGGATCGGTGTGGTGGCTCGAGCCGCCGCGGCCGCCGCGGCCGTCCGGCACCTCGTGGTGGCCGATGAACGTCTGTCTGGTGATCGGCATCAGCGAGCGGCGCGCGATCCAGGCGGCCAGCTTCGCCGAGGCGTGGTACTGGGGGTCCGTGAACCCGTGCGGGCCGTACGTGAAGCCCTCGTGCTCGATCCCGACCGACCGTTCGTTCGTCCCCCAGTGGCCGGCGTGCCACGCGATGTCGGAGAGGTGGACCAGCTGGACGATCTTGCCGCCGCGTGAGACGACGTAGTGGGACGAGGCGTGGGCGCGCGGGTTCTTCAGCCAGCGCACGGAGCCCCAGAAGCTCCCCTCGGTCACGTGCACGACGATCCGGTCGACCGACTGGATCGGGCGGTGCGCCTGCGAGAAGTTCCCGCCGCCCTTGAGCCAGACGACCGGTGGGCGCGCGCCTGCCGTCGCGCCCGCGACGGGCACGACGACGGAGAAGGCCGCGACCGCGGCGGCCAGCACGATCACCCTTCGGAGACCCATCAGGAGCACTCCAGAGTACCGCTCGAAAGCAAGAATGGGGCTACGGCAGGATGTCGCCGGCCGGGCCGCCGAGCGCGACGTCGAGCGTCGCCGGCAGGTCGCCGTTCGCGACCACGACCGGCACGACCGTCGCGGCGCGGCGGCCTCCGGCGGTGCGCGCGTACACGGTCAGCTCGTGCTGCCCCTCCGACGCAGTCGTCGTGTCCCAGCGGAGCTCGTAGGGAGCGGAGCCGTCGCGGCTGACGGGCTTCCCGTCGACGTAGAGCACGATGCGCTGGACGGGGTAGGACGGGCTCACGTGGATCGAGGCGACGCCGCGAAGCCCGCTCTCCGGCGTGACGCCGTCGAGCGCGAGCTGGACCGGCGGATTGTTCACGCGCACGTGATAGCGCTTGAGCATCCGGTAGTCCTTGCGCCCGTAGATCTTGGCGGTGAGCAGGTGGCGGCCGTTCGGGACGGTGCGGGTGTCCCAACCGCGGCCGCGGCCGAACGCGAACGGCCCGACCCGGTCCTGCCACAGGAGCTTCCCGTCGACGAGGAACTCGACCCGGTAGACGCCCTTGCCCCAGAGTCGCTGCACGCGCGGCACGTCCCAGAGCGCGAGACCCTTGACGACGGCGCCCGGCGCCACGCGGGCCGGCTTGGGCTTCGGTTTCGCGGCCGCGAGCAGTGCGACTTTCGGGATCTTCGTCGTATAGGTGGGCTTGACCGGGTCCCTGGCGTACTCGCGCACGAGCGCCATGTACCGGTCCCAGTTCCACTTCTTGCCGGGGTCGGTGTGGTGATTGGCGCCGCCGACGCCCTTCCCGGACGGGTGCGGCACCTCGTCGTGGCCGATCACGTGCTCGCGGTCGAACGGCATCCCCGCACGGGCTGCCAGGTAGGCGACGAGCTCCGCCGAGGCGCGGTACTGCGCGTCGGTGAAGCCGCCGCGCTTCGTGAAGCCCTCGTGCTCGATCCCGATCGAGTGCCGGTTGACCCAACGGTTGCCGGCGTGCCAGGCGACGTCCGAGGTGCTGACGAGCTGCACGACGTCGCCGCCGCGCGAGATCACGTAGTGCGAGGAACCGTGCGAGCGCGGGTTGCGCAGCCACGTCACGGCACCCCAGAAGCTCCCCTCGGTGACGTGGATCACGATCCGGTTCACCGAGCCGATCTTGCGGGCCGAGGACGTGTGGTTACCCGACTTCAGGAAGAGCACGTCGAGGCCGGCCGCCTGCGCCGCCGTGCCGAACACCGCGGCGGCGGCGAGCGCGGCGAGCGCCACCCAAAGCTGTCTGCCCTTCGACCCCATGAGACCCGCAGTCCGTTGTAGCCGACGGGTCGGTCGACCCTCGTCCCCCGATCGAGGGATGCGTTTGTGAAGATTCCCGGCGGGTTGACGTGCCCGCGTTTTGGCCCGTACACTGTTGACTGACTAGTCAATCGAGTCAGGAGCAGCGGCATGGCCACGATCGAGCACGGGGTTGAGAAGAGCGTCGACTCGGGCGTGTCGTTCGCCTTGACCGAGGAGCAGAAGGGACTGCGGGAGCTCGCGCGCGAGTTCGCCGAGAAGGAGATCCGGCCGAAGGCGGCCGCCTACGACGAGCACCAGACCCACCCGGCCGACCTGATCGCGAAGGCCCACGAGCTCGGGCTGATGAACGTGCACGTGCCCGAGCGCTTCGGCGGCCTCGGCCTCTCGGCCTTCGACGGCATGCTCGCGGGCGAGGAGCTCAACTGGGGCTGCTCCGGGATCGGCACGTCGATCGGCGCCAACGGCCTCGGCTCCGGCCCGGTGATCATCGCCGGCACCGAGGAGCAGCAGGCCACCTGGCTGCCGCCGCTGCTGGAGGAGCCGATCCTCTGCTCGTTCGGCCTCTCGGAGCCGGAGGCGGGCTCCGACGTCGCCAAGCTGAAGACGACGGCCGAGCGCCGCGGCGACGAGTACGTCCTCAACGGCTCGAAGACCTTCATCACGAACGCCGGCCACGCCGCCTGGACGGTCGTCTTCGCGAAGACCGACCCGGCCAAGGGCCACAAGGGCATCTCGGCCTTCGTCGTCCCGATGGACACGCCGGGCGTACAACTCGAGCAGCACCTGGACAAGATGGGGCAGCGCGCGACCGACACGTCGGCGTTCGCCATGACCGACGTCGTCGTCCCCGCCGCCAACCGGATCGGCGAGGAGGGCGAGGGCTTCAAGATCGCGATGCAGACGCTCGACTTCACGCGCCCGGGCACCGCCGCCGGCGCAGTCGGCGTAGCGCAGGCCGCCTACGAGCACGCGGTCGCCTACGCGAAGGAGCGCGTCACCTTCGACGTGCCGATCGCGATGCACCAAGGCGTCAGCTTCATGATCGCGGACATGGCGACCGAGATCGCCGCGGCGCGCCTGCTCGTCTGGCAGGCCGCGTGGCTGCACGATCAGGGCCAGCGGGCGACGCTCGAGAGCTCGTTCGCGAAGCGCTTCTCCGCCGACACCGCGATGAAGGTGACGACCGACGCGGTGCAGGTCTTCGGCGGGTACGGCTACATGAAGGAGTACCCGGTCGAGAAGCTGATGCGGGACGCGAAGCTGTTCCAGATCTACGAGGGCACCTCGCAGATCCAGCGCCTCGTGATCGCCAAAGAAATATTCTTGCCTAGGTCTGTCTAGGCTTACGCCATGGCGCTTGAGATCGACCTCTCGGGACGAGTAGCGCTCGTCACGGGAGGCTCCAGAGGGCTCGGCCGGGCGGACGCGCTCGCGCTCGCGCGTGCCGGTGCCGACGTCGTGATCGCCGACATCCAGGTCGAGTCGGACGACTCGACGGAGACGGCGGAGTCGTACGGCGTCCTCGCCCAGGTCGCGAAGGCGCAGGGGATCGTCTTCACCGAGGCGACCGCGAAGGAGATCCAGGCGCTGGGGCGCCGTGCGGCGGCGATCAAGTGCGACGTCACCGACCGCGACCAGGTCAAGGAAACCGTCGACCGCGTCGTCGAGGAGTTCGGCTCCGTCGACATCCTGATCAACAACGCCGCGACGCTCGACCACGTCGGCCAGTTCTCGGACCAGAATCCCGAGCTCTGGGAGCGCGACCTCCGCGTCAACCTCAGCGGCGGCTTCAACTGCGCGCAGGCCGTCTGGCCGCACATGAAGGAGCGCGGCTGGGGCCGGATCGTCAACATGGCCTCCGTCGCGGGGACGCTCGGCGGGTTCGGCCAGGCGAGCTACTCGACGACCAAGGCGGGGATCCTCGGCCTGACGCGGACGCTCGCGATGGAGGGCGGCCGCCACGGGATCACCTGCAACGCGATCGTGCCCGGGATCATCGGCACCGAGGCCTTCCACTTCGCGAACCCGGCGATGAACGAGCGAATCGCGAACCGCACCGTCTTCAAGCGGCCGGGCGAGCCCGAGGACATCGCGAACGCGATCTGCTTCCTCTGCTCGGAGCTCGCGAGCTACATCACCGGGATCGAGCTGAACGTCAGCGGCGGCGTGGAGCTGTTCGTTTTTTGATCGGCTTCGAGCTCTCGCCCGAACAGCGGGAGCTGCGCGACCTCGCGCACGAGTTCGCGGAGAAGGAGCTGCGGCCGGTCGCGCGGGAGTGGGACGAGCGGGAGGACTGCCCGCCCGAGCTGCTCGGGAAGGCGGCCGCGCTCGGGCTGACCGCGCACGCGATCCCGGCCGAGTACGGGGGAGGCGGCGTCTCTGCGGTCACCTCGAGCCTGATCGCGGAGGAGCTCTCGTGGGGCTGCGCCGGGCTCGCCGCGCCGATCGGGGCGACGATGTTCCCGGTCCGGCCGCTGCTGCGCTTCGGAAGCGAGGAGCAGAAGCAGCGCTGGCTGCCGAGGCTCGCCTCCGAGCAGGGCTGCCTCGCGGCGATCGCCTTTACCGAGCCCGGCGCCGGCTCCGACGTGATGGGCATCCAGGCGACCGCGCGCCGCGAGGGCGACGAGTACGTCCTCAGCGGCGAGAAGTGCTACGTGACGAACGGCGGCATCGCCGAGCTGACGATCGTGTTCGCGAAGCTCGAGGGCGCGATCACCGCGTTCGTCGTCGAGGCGGGCGACGCGGGCGTGTCCGCGGGCCGCAAGGAGCCCAAGCTCGGCCTTCGCTCCTCCCACACCGGCTCGATCCTGCTCGACGAGGCGCGGATCCCCGCCGAGCGGCTGCTGGGCGAGGAGGGGGAGGGCTTTGCGATCGCGATGGACTTCTTCCTGCACTCGAGGCCGCAGGTGGCGGCGTCGGCCGTCGGGATCGCGCGGGCGGCGTTCGAGTACGCGACCGCCTACGCGAACGAGCGGCGCGCCTTCGGCAAGCCGCTGATCGCGAAGCAGGGTGTCTCGTTCAAGCTCGCCGACATGGCGATGCAGGTCGAGGCCGCGCGACTGCTCGTCTGGCGGGCCGCCGCCGCGCTCGACGCCGGCGGGGACGCGGGCCTGCTCGGCTCGTACGCGAAGGGCTTCGCCGCCGACGTGGCGATGAGCGTCACGACCGACGCCGTCCAGGTGCTCGGCGGCGCGGGGATCATGCGCGACCACCCGGTCGAGAAGTGGATGCGCGACGCGAAGGTGCTGCAGATCGTCGAGGGCACATCTGAGATCCAGCGCCACGTGATCGTCCAGTACCTCAGAGCCTGAAATCCCTCGCGAAAGCTTCCGGAGCCGCGGCTACACTGACCCGCTTCGTGCGCGGTGATGCGACAACTCTTCGCGGCGGCCAGGCGGCCGGCGCCACACGGACGGTCGCCCGCTGGGCGCTCGCCTCACTCGCGCTGCTCGCGGTGCTCGCGGCGCTCGTCGGGCTCGCGTTCGCAGGCTCCCCGTCCCGCATCGCCGAGGGAGTCGCGATCGCCGGCGTCGACGTCGGCGGGCTGACCAAGCGGGACGCCCGGGCGCTGCTCGAGGGCCGCTTCGAGCGCGTCGCGCGCGTCCCGATCGTCTTCACCGCCGGGGGCGAGAGCTATCCGATCAAGGCCACGACGCTCGGCGTCGAGCCCGACTGGGCGGCGGCGATCCAGACGGCGTCCCGCGAGGGCGAGGGCTTCGGGCCCGTGCGCGGCTTCCGCCGGTTGCAGGCGCGCTTCTTCGGCGCCGAGATCAACCCACCCGCGACGGCGTACGGGGCGGCGCTCGACTACAAGCTCGCCGGGCTCGCCCGCGCGATCGACCAGGGCCACGTCGAGGCGAAGCTCGTCCGCCGCGGCCTCCAGATCGAGGTCGTCCCCGGCCAGGCCGGCCGGCACCTCGACAAGGAGGCGGCGGGAGGCCGGATCGTCCGCGCGCTCGCGCGGCTCGACCGCGGCCAGGTCGTCGCGCTCCCCGTGACGGTCGACCCCGTCGAGGTGACCGCCGCCGAGCTCGCGCCCGCGGCGCGCCAGGCCCGCATCGCGCTTTCGGCGCCCGTCCGGCTCGAGCACGAGGGGACGCGGTGGCGGCTGCCGCGTTGGCGGATCGCGGAGCTGCTCTCGCTGCCCGTCGGCGGCGCGACCGAGCTCGCGATCGCCGGGCCGGGCGCGGAAGCCTGGTTCGCGAGTCTGCGCAAGAACGTGGAGCGCGCCCCCGTGGACGCGACCTTCCGCGCGTCCGGCGACGTCGTCGCGATCGTGCCCGCCAAGGAAGGCCTCGCCGTCGACGTGCCGGCGACCGCAAAGGCGCTGCTCGCCGCCGCCGTCTCGCCGAATCCCCGCATCGCTGCGCTCGCCGTCAGCACGGCCGAGGCCGACCGGACGACGGCCGACGCGCAGGCAATGGGGATCGAGCGGCGGCTCGCGTCCTACACGACGCCGTACTCGGGCACGTCGGACCGGATCACGAACCTCCAGCTCGGCGTCAAGTACCTCGACGGCGCGCTCGTCGCGCCCGGCGGGACGTTCTCGTTCAACGAGCGGGTGGGCGAGCGGACGATCGAGCGCGGCTTCCGGTCGGCGCCGGTGATCATTCGCGACGAGTACGACGAGGACGTCGGCGGCGGCGTCTCCCAGGTCGCGACGACCGTCTTCAACGCCGTCTGGGAGGCGGGCCTGAAGATCGCCGAGCGCACCGCCCACTCGCTCTACATCAGCCGCTACCAGCTCGGCCGCGACGCGACCGTCAACTATCCGGACATCGACCTGAAGTTCGTCAACGACACGCCGAACTGGATCCTCGTCGGGGGCGCCGCGGGCGAGGCCGGGATCACCGTCTCGATCTACGGCGGCGGCCCCGAGCGGCGCATCGAGAGCAGCCCCGGCACGATCAGGGTCACCGGCCCCGCCCCGATCCGGCGCGTCAAGGACCCCGAGCTCCTGAAGGGCGAGACGGAGGTCGAGGAGGAGGGTTCGCCCTCGCGCGCGACGACCGTGACGCGCACCGTCTACGGCGAGGTCGGCAACGTGATCCACGACGAGATCTGGAACACCTCCTACCGCGGCGAGTACCGGATCATCCGCGTCGGCACGAAGAAGCCCCCGCCCCCCGAGGAGGAGGATCCGAAGCCGGGCGAGCCGGCGCCGCCGAAGGAGCCGGCGCCTCCGCCCGAGCCGGACGTCACGGCTCCCGCGGCTCCGCCGACTCGGCCCTAGCGACCGCCTCGGCAAACCAGGCCGGCACGCGGATCGGCCGGTGAGTGGCCGCGTCCACGGTCGCGTGCGCAGTGAACCCCTCCGCGACCAGCACGCCGTCCCGCTCGACCGCGTACTCGTAGCGGAAGCGCGCGCCGCGGAGGCCGACGCAGCGCGCCCATACACGCAGTCGCTCGTCGAAGCGGGCGGCCAGGTGGTAGCGGACGTGCACCTCGGTCGTCAGCGCCTCGATGCCTCGCTCCTGGATCGCCCGGTAACCGCCCGCGTGCTCGGCGAGGTAGGCGACTCGGGCGACCTCCAGCCAGACGACGAACGAGGCGTGGTGGGCGATGCCCTGCGCATCCGTCTCCGCGAAGCGGACGACGACCTCGGTCGAGAAGTTGTAACCCTCCACGCGCGGAGCTTCGCACGTGCGGCGACTTCCGCCGTCGCTCGTACACTCGCGGCATGGAAGGGTCGGCCGAGGCCCGGCTGGAGGCGCTGGAGCGCGAGCTCGCGGAGCTGCGCACGCGGCTCGAGCACCTCGAAGGCCCCGCCCGGGCCGCCCCGCCCGCGCCGGTGCCGCCCCCTCGGCCCGCGGCCGCGGCGGCCGAGCCCCGGCCGGCCGAGCCCGCGGCCGCGCGGCCGTCCGTCTCGGTCGAGGACCTGCTGGGGGGACGCGTGCTCGGCTGGGTCGGCGGCTTCGCCGTCGTGCTCGGGATCGTCTTCTTCCTGGTGATGGCGGCCAACCGCGGCTGGATCGACGAGACGACCCGCATCCTGCTCGCCTTCGTCGCCTCGACAGCGCTGCTCGGCGTCTCGCTCTACCTGCACGAGCGGCAGGGCCGGACCCAGGCGGCCCTGGCGGCGGCCGCCGCCGCGATCGCCTCGCTCTACGTCACGCTCACGGCTGCGACCCAGCTCTACGAGCTCGTCGAGCCGGCGCTCGCACTCGTCCTCGCCGGGCTGGTCGGCGCGGTCGCCACGGCGATCGCGGTCCGCTGGGGCGAGCCCGTCGTCGCAGGCGTGGGCATCGTCGGAGCGCTGCTCGCGCCGGTGCTCGTCGGCGCCGGCACCGACTCGGTGTCGCTCGGCTTCATGGCGGTCGCGCTCGCGTCGGCGGTCGGCGTGCTGCTGTGGCGCCGCTGGGGCTGGCTCGGGATCGTGGCCTTCGTCGTCAGTGCCCCGCAGCTGCTCGGGTGGCTCGTCGACCGGCACGACGAGCGGCTGGGGCTCTCTCTCGCGGTGCTTGCAGCCTTCTGGCTGCTCTACGGCGTCGCGGCGATCGGGTACGAGCTCCGCGAGCCGACAGCGGCCCTCCGGCTCTCCTCCGCGAGCCTCCTGCTCGCGAACGCCGCGCTGCTGTCGGGCGCCGGCTGGGCGATGCTCGAGAATACGGACCACGGCAGCGCAGCCACCGCTTGGGTGATCGCCGCAGCCGCGGCCCACATCGGCGGAGCCGTCCCCGCGTACGGGGGCCGCATGAGCCGCGAGATCGCGGCGCTGATCGCAGCCGTCGGGACCGCGCTCGCGGCGGTCGGGCTCGCGCTCGCGATCGACGGCCCTGCGCTCGTCGCGGCCTGGTCCGCCGAGGCGCTCGTCCTCGCCTGGGCGGCGCGCCGGCTTGGCGATCCGCGCGGACAGGTCGGTGCCGCGGCCTTCTTCGTGCTCGCCCTGGGCCACACGGTGATGCTCGAGGCGCCCCCGGAAGCCCTCCGGGTCGGCGCCGACGACTTCGGCCAGGCCGCGATCGCGGTCGCCGTCGTCGGCGCGGCCGCAGCTACGCTCAGCCTCCTCTCGACGCTGCCCGACCTGCGGACGGCATCTGCGGGCGCCGCGGCCACTGCCGCGGTCTACCTGCCCTCGCTCGCGATCGTCTCGGCCTTCGACGGTGACGAGCTCGACCCGGGCCAGACGCCCCAGGTGCTGCTCTCCGCGTTCTGGGCGGTGGCCGGCCTGACGGGCATCGTGAGCGGCCTGCTTCGCGACCTGAGGCTGCTCCGGCTCGGTGGACTGGCGCTGCTCCTCGTCGCGGCCGCCAAGGTCTTCGCTTACGACCTCTCGGAGCTCGAGTCGATCTACCGCGCGCTCTCGTTCATCGCGCTCGGGCTCCTCCTGCTCGGCGGTGCCTTCGCCTACCAGCGGGTCCGCAGGGAGGCTGGCAGGTGAGGACAGTCGCCGCGGCCGCGGTGCTCGCCCTGATCGGGGCGGCGCCGGCGAGCGCGGTCGACGCCACGAGCTTTCGCTGGCAGCGCACGCTCGAGACCGAGGGAGGCCTGTCCGCGTTCGAGCCGGACGGGCCGATGTACGAGCACGCAGCGGTCGGACTCGTCGACCTGCGCGTCCTCGACGCTCGCGGTCGGCAGGTCCCCTGGCGGCAGCGGAGCGTCCGGGGCGACGAGCGGCTGCAGGCGGCCGAGCTCTTGAACGCGGGCACGCAGGGAGCTGCCGTCGTCGTCCTGCTGGACTTCGGCCCCGAGCGCGTCGTGCGCGAGCGGATCCACCTCGACGTCCCCCAGGAGCCGTTCGTCGGCCGCGCCGAGGTCGCCGGCAGCGACGACCGGAAGACCTTCACGCGACTCTCCTCGACCGCGATCTACGACGTGCGGGGCGCCACGCGGGCGGTCAGCACCACGGTGGTCTTCCCCCAGAGCGACTTCCGCTACTACCGGGTCCGCGCGACCGGCGTGAAGGAGATCCGGGGCGCGACCGCCGAAGCGGTGGCGGCTGCCGGCGCACCGGTCCGGCGCCGGGCCGATGTCACCGTGCGCCAGGAGGCGCGGCGCACGGTCGCCGACGCCGACGTGCGCTACCGCGGGCTCTGGGTACACGAGCTGCGCTTCGCTTCCTCGACGCGGTCCTTCGACCGTCCGGTCACCGTCGACGGCTCGATGGACGGCAGGTCGTACTTCCCCGCCGGCGGTGGCCGCCTGTACCGCTTCGGCGAAGCCGGAGAAACCACGCTTCCGCTCCAGAGCCGGTACCGGCACCTGCGCATCCGGATCGAGAACGGCGACGACGAGCCGCTTGCCGACCTGCGGATCACACTCCACTCGTACCGCGAGTACGTTCTGCTGGCTCCGGGCTACGCGCCGCCCTACCGCGTGCTCTACGGCGGCCCGCCGGTTCGGCCGGAGTACGACTTCGCCCGGCAGCCCGAGGTGAGGGGGGAGCCGGCGGCGGCCGTGCTCGGACCGGAACGCCGCAACGAGGCCTTCGCGCCGCCCGCAGACACCCGCTCGTTCGCGGAGCGGCGTCCGGTGCTGATCCAGGTCGCGCTCGCGCTCGCGGCGGGCGCGCTGCTGGCCGGGGGTTTTCTCGCCCTGCGCCGCCGAACCGGGGAATAGCGAGGACGTCCCGGCACGGGGCCGGAGGGCGATCGCCTGGCTTCCGAGCTAGGCGGCGGCGCGGCGCACGGTGCGCTCGTCGAGGACCCGGTGGCAGTCCGAGCAGACGCGCTGCTCGACCTCGTACGGGATCCCGGCGTGCTGGCGCAGTGCGTGCGCGACCACGGTCTTGTGCTCGTGGAGCTGGCGGGCTGTGCGTGCGTGCCTTGTTGCCATCTCGCTCCTCAGGTTAGGCGACGTCGTCGGGGAAACAAGTATCGAAAGGGTGAAAAACCTGTAACAACCTGTCGGACATCCGGCCCTGCTCGACCGGCGCTACCGTGCCCGTCGTGCGTGCACTGCTGGTGATACTCCTCGCGTCGGCTGTCGCTGCGGGTTGCGGAGGCAGTCGCGACGCCCCTGTACCCGTCTCTGACGTCGCGGGCGCGAAAAAGACAGTGACCGCTGCGTGCGCCGTGGGCTCGACGCGCGTGGTCGGCACGGCGACGACGTCCTACGCCGCGGTGGTGCGCGAGCGGACCGTCGCATACCGGGCTCCGGGCTCCGGGCGCATCGCCGGCTTCGGCCGCAGGAACGTGAACGGCGTCCCGACCGTCTTCGCCGTGCTCGCGGAGCGGCTCGGAGCCGGCTGCACCGCCGCGTGGTACCGCGTCCAGCTGCCGCTGCGGCCGAACGGGAGCACGGGCTGGGTCCGGGCCGCCGACGTCGAGCTCGCGCCCGTGACGACGAGGATCCTGGTCGAGCTCTCGGAGCGCCGCGTCACGCTCTACGACCGCGGGCGGCAAGTTCTCTCGGCGCGCGCCGCGATCGGGTCGGCGCGGACGCCCACGCCGACCGGCCGCTACTACGTCAACCAGCGGCTCGTCCCGCGGGACTCCTCCGGCCCCTTCGGCCCGGGCGCGATCGGTATCTCCGCCTTCTCGGACGTCCTCACCGGCTGGGCGCAGGGCGGGCCGATCGCGATCCACGGCACGAACCGGCCCGACCTGATCGGGCAGGCGGTCTCGAACGGCTGCATCCGCGTCCGCAACGACCTCCTGCGGCGGCTCTTCGACCAGGCCCTCGCGGGCACCCCGGTTACCGTTCGCGCGTGAGGGG
>Ga0299913_10001348_pt1 | contig 17980 bp, 18 predicted proteins | sample RVTome_9_FD_201360 | JGI IMG/M metagenome (GOLD analysis project Ga0299913, IMG submission 201360) | Soil microbial communities from uranium-contaminated site in the Upper Colorado River Basin, Wyoming, United States - RVT155D38 (version 2) ... | reverse complement strand
CGCCGACGGCCCCCAGGCCGCGATCGACGCGGGCGCCACCGCGGTGGTCCAGCCCGGCGGCTCGAAGCGCGACGGCGAGGTGATCGAGGCCTGCGAGGCGGCCGGCGTGGCGATGGTGTTCACCAAGCACCGCCACTTCCGGCACTAACAGAGCCTTGCCTAAGTAGGCGCTATTCGAACCCGGCTCTCTGGGAGGCGATCGAGCGTATCCATCGGCAGCTTCCGGAAGTGGTAGACAGCCGGTCAGGTGCTCGCTCGCCCTTTCACGCGAAAGCGCAACCGGGTCGAGCGCCGGGCCACACTTGCGCTTCGTCCGGAGCGAGAGCGGCGCGAAGCTGCGGGGGACGGCTGCTTCCGCGTGAAGGGAGCCGTATCCGCCGACGTTCGTGTGTAAGCCGGACGGAAATGCCCCCGGCGAGATTCGAACTCGCGTCGCGCAGGGTAAAAGCCTGCCGCTCTAGGCCACTGAGCTACGGGGGCGCTGCCATCGTAGCCGCGGTGTCAGCCCAGCTCCGGCAATCCCTCCTCGGGCGTCGACGCCTCGGCGTGCATCCGGCGTGGGATCCGGCCCGCCTGGCGGGCTGCGTAGCCCGCTTCGACGGCGCAGCGCATCGCAGTCGCCATCGTCAGCGGGTCGTCGGCCCGGGAGACCGAGCTGGCGAGGAGGACCCCGTCGCAGCCGAGCTCCATCGCCAGGGTGGCATCGGAGGCGGTGCCGATGCCGGCGTCGAGGATCACCGGCACGCTCGAGTGCTCGACGATGATCGCGATGTTGTAGGGGTTGCGGATGCCGGCGCCGGAGCCGATCGGCGAGCCCAGCGGCATCACCGCGGCACAGCCGGCCTCCTCGAGGCGGCGGGCGAGGACGGGATCGTCGTTGGTGTAGGGGAGCACGGTGAACCCCTCGCCGACCAGGGTCTCGGCGGCCTCGACCAGCTCGACCGCGTCGGGCAGCAGCGTACGGTCGTCGCCGATCACCTCGAGCTTCACCCATTCGGTCTCGAACGCCTCGCCCGCCAGCCGCGCGGTGCGGACGGCGTCGCGGGCCGTGTAACAACCGGCGGTGTTGGGGAGGGCGAACAGCCCGAGCCGGTCCACCACCTCCAGGACCGAGCCCTTCGCGAGCGGGTCGACGCGCCGCAGCGCGACGGTGACGATCTCGGTGCCCGACGCGACCAGAGCCTGCTCCATCTGCTCCAGCGAGCGGAAGCCGCCCGTTCCGACGATCAGACGCGAGCTCCAGCGGCGGTCCCCGAGCTGCCAATCCTCGCCCTGGCCGCCCTGGATCGCCGCCAGAACCTCCACCTGCTGGCCCTCGCGGAGCACCGTCGCCTCCCACTCGCCGTGCGGCACGACCTCGCCCTCGAGCGCCACCGCAACCCCGCGGCCGCCCGACTCGACCCCCGACTCGCGCACCGCCTCGGCGAGCGTCGCCCCCTCGGGCAGGTCCCGCGGCTCGCCGTTCAGCTCGATCCTCATCGAACCGCCCCCACGGCCTGCCGCTCACCTGCCAGCAGGCCCGCGATCACCTCGGCGGTCAGCGGCGCCAAGAGGACCCCATTGCGGAAGTGGCCGGTGGCGAGCAGCAGGCCCTCCAGCTCGGTCGTCCCGATCAGCGGCAGGTTGTCCGGGGTGCCCGGCCTCAGCCCTGCGGCGGCGTCGATCAGCTCCAGCTCGACCACGTCCGGCAGCAGCCGGTAGGCCTCGCGGAGCAGCTCGTGGACGCCTCCGGCGGTGACAGTGGTTTCGAAGCCGCGCTCCTCGACGGTTGCCCCGACGAGCAGCCGGCCGTCCGCGCGCGGCACCAGATAGACGCGCTCGGAGGCGACGATCCGCCCGCAGAGCGGCTCCGAAGCAGGGCCCCGTAGCTCGAGGATCTGGCCCTTGACGGGACGCACCGGCGGTCGCAGTCTCTCCGGGAGCCATTTCCCTTCGCCCGCCCAGCAGCCGCTGGCGACGACGACCGCCGGCGACCGCAGCTCGGCACCGTCGGCGGTGCGCACCCCTGCGGCACGCTCGCCGTCGATCAGCAGCTCCACCGCCTCGGCGCCGCTGCGCAGCTCGCCTCCGGCCTCGCGCAGCGCTGCGAGGAGAGCCGCGCTGAGGGCTCGAGGGTCCACCGCGGCTTCGCCGGGGACGTGAACCCCGCCGTGAAGGGAGGGGGCGATTCCCGGCTCCAGCTCCCGGCAGGCACGCGGACCGAGCCACTCCGCCTGCAACCCCCGTGCCTGCTGCAGCTCGTGCTGGCGGCGAAGCTCCGCCGACTCGTCGCGGTCGAGCGCGACATGCAGCGCCCCGCAGCGCCGGTAACCGGTCTGGCGGCCGCTGGCCGCCTCCAGCTCGGCGACGAAGCCCGGATAGGCCTCGGCGGCGGCAAGGGTCATCTCGAGGAGGCGCTCCTCCCCGAACCGCAGCTCTCCGATCGGGGCCAGCATCCCGGCCGCCACTCGTGTCGCGCCGGCGGGGGGGTCGGAGCGATCGAGGACGAGCACGCGGGCGCCCCGGCTGGCGGCGCGCCAGGCGCAGGCGAGACCGATCACGCCGCCGCCGACGACGATCGCGTCGAAGCTTCCTTTTCGATATCGATAGTGAGCTGGCACGCACCGGTCCTCTCGTCGGGACCCGCTCGCCACATCCCTCCACCGGCATTACCCGGATCAGGTTCAGACGGTCGGCGGCGCCCTAGCCGCCCTCTCAGCCCGTGGCTGGCGGGCTCCCGTTACACGATGATGGTACCCGTCGGGCGTTCCGGCCATGTGCGCCCACGCGATAATCGGCGCATGAGCGAAGCCGCGATGGCGCTCGCGCAGCGGGCGGTCGAACTCTTCAACCGCGACTTCAGCGAAGAGGGGTTCGTCGAAGGGAAACCACCCGATGAGACCCGGGCTCTGTATGTCGAGGAACCCGTCATCGTCCCGATCCGCGCCGCGCTCGAAGGAATCGAGTACAACGGGCCCACCACCCTCGAGGATTTCGCAGCGGCCATTCGCGAGAGCTGGACCTGGCTTCGGATCGAGATCGAAGGCGATCGCGTCGCCGCCGTCCGCACCTTCACCAGTGAGCAGGCGGCGCTGGAGGCCGCGGCCCGATGAGCCTCGCCCTGCCCGACGCGGCCGGCCCGCTGCGCCGCGAGCGCCTGCGCACCGCCAGGCTCTACTTCGTCTGCGACGCCCGTCCGCACGGCCGCGATCCCGAGCCGCTGCTGGCCGCGGCGCTGAACGGCGGGGTCGACATCGTCGAGCTGCGCGAGAAGCGGCTCGATCGACACACGACCGAGCGCTCCGGTGCGACCTTCCGCCGCCTCTGCGACACCTACAGCGCGCTGTTCATCGTCAACGACGATCCGGCGCTGGCCCAGGCCTGCGATGCCGACGGCGTCCACGTCGGCCAGGACGACACGCCGGTCTCCGAAGCACGCGCCGCGCTCGGCGCGGACGCGATCATCGGGCTATCCACGCACAGCGAGGAGCAGATCGCCGCGGCCGGGGACGCCACCCCCGACGGCCGGCCCGACTACATCAGCGTCGGGCCGGTCTGGGAGACCCCGACCAAGGAGGGCCGCTCGGCGGTCGGCCTCGGTCTGATCCGGCACGCGTCGCAGAGCGCGTCCGTTCCGTTCTTCGCCATCGGCGGCATCGACCCCTCGAACGCCGCCGAGGTGGTCGGCAGTGGCGCGACGCGGCTTTGCGTCGTCCGCGCGATTCGCGACGCCGAGGACCCCGGCGCCGCGGCGGCGGCGCTTCGCAGGGCCTTCGCCAGGCGAGAGGTCGCCCCCGGTGGCTAATCGCGAGCGCAGGCGCGCCGAGCGGCGCAAGCGCAAGCAGCGGGGGGCGCGCGGCGCGGCCGAGCGGATGCGAGAGGGATACGCGAAGGCCGCGGAGCGCGACCGCGAAGCCCGCGAGGCGCTCGAGCCCCTTGCGGAGGGCGAGCGGCCGACGGTGGTGACGATTGCAGCGATGCTCTCAACCGTGGTCGCGGTCGGGACGATGGTTACCTGGATTGCGGGGGCTGAGGTCGAGGGCGACCGGCCGGAGTTCGTGCAGGTGCTCGCGCCGACGCTTTTGTTCGGTGTTATGGCTTGGGGCCTGTGGAAGGCTCGCTACTGGGCCGTGCTCGGCTTTCAGACTCTGCTCGTGTTCGTACTGTTCGCAGGCGCCTGGGGGCTGGCTACACGAGCGGGAAGTGCCGCTGAAATCCTCCTGACGCTGGGCCTCCTCGGGATCGCCGGGACCGTGTTCTGGTTCATGGTCAAGGCGATGGCGCGGATCCAGATGCCGAGCCGCCTGCCGCGCGAGTAGCGGGCATCCCCAAACCCATGCCCCGGCATGGCGAACGACGGATTTGGTAGTCCCGGGACTACCAAACTCGACACTCGGCGCCACGAGCCGGCCGCACCCGCGCCAACACCGCGCTAGCGGAACGGCCGGTTTAGCAGGTTCTGCACCGAGGGGTAGATCGAGCCGTAGTAGCTGGTCGCGGCGATCGGCGGGAAGCCGAGCCTCGGCCCGCGCAGGCAGGCCTCATCCGCATCAAACCAGAGCGGCGACGGCTAGGAGGGGGCGGACGGTCGGTTAGAGTCGCGCCATGGCTGACTCCTACGATGTGATCGTGATCGGCGGCGGGCCGGGGGGCTACGTCGCCGCCATCCGCTCCGCCCAACTCGGCAAGAAGACCGCCGTCGTCGAGAAGGACAAGCCCGGCGGACGCTGCCTCAACTACGCATGCATCCCGGCGAAGACGATGCTGCATACCGCCGAGCTCTACGAGCACGCCCGCAACAGCGCCGACCTCGGGGTCACGGTCGAGGGCGCATCGCTCGACTGGAAGGCACTCGGCAAGCGCCGCGCCAAGGTGTCCGAGACTCTCGCCGGCGGCGTGAAGATGCTCTGGGACAAGAACAAGGTGGCGATGATCGAGGGCGAGGGCTCGCTGACCGCGGAGGGCAACGTCATGGTCGGCGACAGCAGCTACGAGGCCGGCGCCGTCGTCCTCGCCACCGGCTCGGTGGCGCTGCCGATCCCCGGGGTCGAGTTCGGCGATCGGATCCTCGACACCTGGGGCGCCTGGTCGCTCGACGAGCAGCCGAAGAAGATCGCGGTCGTCGGCGCCGGCGCTTCGGGATCGGAGATCGCCTCCGCCTATGGGCGCTTCGGCACCGAGGTACTGCTGGTAGAGATGCTCGATCAGATCCTTCCGCTCGAGGACAAGGACATGGCGAAGGTCGTCGAGCGCGCCTTCAAGAAGCAGAACATCACGATCGCCACCGGGGCCCCGGTGGAGAACGTCGAGGCCGGCAAGGGGTCGGTCAAGTTCAGCTACGGCGGCGAGTCGGCGGAGGTCGACTACCTCTGCATCGCCGGCGGGCGCGCACCCGACACCGAGCCGCTGAACCTCTCCGAGGCAGGCGTGGAGACGGAGGAGAACGGCCGGATCAAGATCGACTCCTACCAGCGCACGACGAAGGACGGCGTCTACGCGATCGGCGACCTCGTCCGCGGCCCGGCGCTCGCCCACAAGGCCTCCGAGGAGGGGGTGGTGGCGGTCGAGCATGCGGCCGGTGCCGACACGCATCCAGTCGACGTCGAGCTGGTTCCCGGGGCCACCTTCTGCCACCCGCAGGTGGCGAGCGTCGGGCTGACCGAGGCGCAGGCGAAGGAGGCCGGCCACGACATCAAGGTCGGCAAGTTCAAGCTCGGCGGCGTCGGCGCGGCGACCGTCTACGACGATCGCGACGGGCTGGTCAAGATCGTCGCCGACAGCAAGTACGGCGAGATCCTCGGCGCCCACGTCGTCGGCAATCGCGCCTGCGACATGATCAGCGAGCTGGTCGACACGATGGCGTTGGAGGGCGGCTACCAGGAGCTGGCGCGGATCGTCCACCCCCACCCGACGATCTCTGAGGCAGTCCTCGACGCCGCCCGGGCGGTCGACGGGTGGGCGACGCACCAGTAACCCCCCGCGCGGCGTTCTACTTCGACCTCGGCTCCCCCTACGCCTACCTGGCGGCAGAGCGGGTCAGCGGGCTATTCGCCGAGGCTGGGCTGGAGCAACCGGAGTGGCGGCCGCTGCTGCTGGGTGGGCTCTTCAAGCGCTTCGGGCGCGACTCCTGGGCGAACGGTCCCGGCCGCGCGGAGGGTATGCGGGAGATCGAGCGGCGGGCCTCGGCCTACGGCCTTCCCCCACTCGCCTGGCCCGATCCGTGGCCGGGCAACACGCTGGTCGCGATGCGAGCCGCCACCTTCGCCAAGCAGACCGGGCGGGTCGTCTCGTTTGCCCTCGCCGCCTTCCGGCAGGCGTTCGCGGCAGGGCGCGACCTCTCGCTGACCGAGAACGTGCTGATCGCCGGAGCCGCCTGCGAGTTGCATCCCAAGGCGCTGTCGAAGGCGGTCCAGACCGAGGGCGTCAAGGCGGCGCTGCGCGATGCGACCGAGCGGGCGGGCGACCTCGGCGTGCGCGGCGTGCCGGCGCTGGTCGTCGACGGCGAGGTCTATTGGGGCGACGACCGGCTGGCGGCGGCCGTGGCCGGCGCTAGCCGGGCCTGATCGCCCGCGCCGGCGAATAGCCGGAGGCGCCGCCGCCGTCGGTGAGGCGGACGCGGGCGCGGAAGGCGTTGGCCTTGGCGGACACCGCGGAGAAGGTGCCCTGGAGGCGTCGCGTGCCGACGCGGATGCTCCGCCACGGCCCACCGCCGATGCGGCGCTGAACGTCGAAGGCCTGCCCGGCCGGCAGCCGGCGTCGCGACCAGAGGGCGCGAACCCTGGGCGCCGCCTTCCGCGCACGAGCGATCGACAGCTTCACCGGCGCCGCCACTACCCCCCTCATCTCAGGATGGACCCGGCAGAAGTACCTGAACGTGCCGGCGGAGAACTCCCGCTCGACCGATTCGCCGGGCCCGAAGCCCATGTTGCCGGGCGGCCCGTAGTCGCCGCCGAGGTCGAAGATGCCGTGCTCCTCGGTCGCGGTGTGGGGAACAAAGCTGTCGGTGTTGGTCCAGCGCACCGTACGGCCAACCGCGACCCTGAGGCGGGCAGGGTCGAAGCCGAGGCCGCCGCTGAACGGGTTGCCGTTGGCATCGACCTCCCCGGCGCCCCCGCCTCCGCCGCCCGGGGGCGGCGGCGAGGGCTGGCCGTAGCCGGCAAGCGCGACCAGCGGCGTCAGCAGCAGCGCCGCCGCGGTCGCCCCGAGGATCCAGGCTCGCCTCGCCATCCGCCCGTGATACGGGGTTGCGGTGGACGCGGTTCAAACGGCTGTAGCGGCAAGCGAGGCTGGGGTATGGTGAGCGCGAGGAGACCCTTTGGCAGAGCAGGAGAGCACCGCAGCGTCAACCAGCAACGAGGGCCTGTCCGCCGACGGCTCTAGCGCCGGCCGGAGCCTGCCGCTTCCCGACGCCAGGACCTGCCGGGAGCTGCTCGCCCAGATGGCGCTGATCCGGCGCTTCGAGGAGGAGGCCGGGCGCCAGTACCAGAAGGCGAAGGCCGGCGGCTTCCTGCACCTCGCGATCGGCGAGGAGGCGACGATCGTCGGCACGGCGTCGGTGATGGCCGAGCAGGACTACCTGATCGGGACCTACCGCACGCACGGGCATGCGATCGCGCGCGGGACCCACCCCAACAAGGTGATGGCGGAGCTGTTCGGCCGAGTCGACGGGACCAGCGGCGGCCGCGGCGGGTCGATGCACATCTTCGACCTCGAGAACCGCTTCATGGGCGGCTACGGAATCGTCGGCGGCAACCTGCCGCTCGCTGCCGGCCTGGCGCTCGCCTCCGACTACAAGGGCGAGGATTCGGTGACCGTCTGCATGTTCGGCGACGGCGCCTCCAATACCGGCAACTTCGGGGAGACGATGAACCTCGCCGCGCTGTGGAAGCTCCCGGTCGTCTTTCTGGTCGAGAACAACCTCTACGGGATGGGAACCTCGATCGAGCGCCATTCGGCCCAAACCGACCTGTCGAAGAAGGCCGAGGGCTATGGGGTTCCCGGCCAGCGGATCGACGGGATGGACGTGCTGGCGATGCGCGAAGGAGTCGCCGAGCACATCCGCATCGCCCGCGAGGAGCACCGCCCGACGATGCTCGAGGCCTTCACCTACCGCTTCCGCGGCCACTCCGCCGCCGATCCCGAGGTCTACCGGGAGAAGGAGGAGGTGGAGGAGTGGCGACGGAAGGACCCGATCGAGACATTTGCGAAGCGCTGCCGGAACGAAGACGTGCTCGGCGAGAAGGAGATCGAGGACCTCCGCGCGGAGGCCGAGCAGGCGGTGCTGGCGGCGGTCGAGTTCGCCGACAACTCGCCCGAGCCACCCCTCGACTCCCTCTACGACAACCTCTACGTGGTCCCGCGGGGCGACTCGGGGGCCTGGTACGCGGTTGACGAGCGCAGCCCGGAGCCGCACCGCGGCGAGTACGAGGCCGACGCTCCGGCGGCGGCCAAGGAGCTGGCCGAGGCCGGAGCCGCCCACGCCGGCCGGCCAGCCGGACCGCGGCCGAACCCCGCCGAGGACGGCGACGCGATGGAGGGAGTCGAGCCCGAGGTCGCCGCCGAGGGCAGCGACGTCGAGTTCGACGAGGAGACCTACCGCTGATGGCCGCAGTGCGGATGCGGGAGGCGCTGCGCGACGCGATGGCCGAAGAGATGCGCCGGGACGAATCCGTCTTCGTGATGGGCGAGGACGTGGCCGTCTTCAACGGCGCATTCAAGGTGACCGAGGGGTTGCTCGACGAGTTCGGCGAGAAGCGGGTCCGGGACACACCGATCTCCGAGAACACGATCGTCGGGATGGGCGTCGGCTCGGCGATGGCCGGGCTACGGCCGATCGTCGAGATCATGACCGTCAACTTCTCGCTGCTGGCGCTCGACATGGTCGTCAACCACGCCGCGTCGATCCCCTACATGTTCAACGGTCAGGTGCGGGTGCCGTTGGTGATCCGGATGCCGGGGGGCGGCGGGCACCAGCTCGGCCCCACCCATTCGCACAGCTTCGAGGCGCTCTACCTGCAGATCCCGGGCATCCTCGTCGCCTGCCCCTCGACTCCGGCCGACGGCAAGGCGCTGCTCAAGGCCGCGATCCGCGAGGACAACCCGGTCGTCTTCATCGAGCACGAGACCCTCTACGGCGCCCGTGGCGAAGTGCCCGAGGACGAAGACAGGGTGCTTCCCTTCGGTGAGGCCGCGGTACGGCGCGAGGGCTCGGACGTAACGATCATCGGCGTCCTCAAGATGGCCCAGATCGCCCAGAAGGCGGCGAAGCAGCTGTCCGCCGAGCATGGTGTCGAGGCCGAGGTGATCGATCCGCGGACGCTGCGGCCGCTCGACCTCGAAACGATGCTCAGCTCGGTCCGAAAGACGAATCGCGCCGTCATCGTCGAGGAAGGCTGGCCGCACGGCGGCGTCGGCGCCAACGTTGCGACCTTGATCACCGAGCAGGCCTTCGACCATCTCGACGCGCCGGTCCAGCGGGTGACCGGCGCCGACGTCCCGATGCCCTACTCGAAGCGGCTCGAGCAGGCCGCAATCCCCCATGAGGAGCACGTCGTCAAGGCGGCTCTGGCGACCCTGGAGGGAAGCATCTAGTGGCCGCCGACCTGGTGATGCCGCGGCTGTCCGACTCGATGGAGGAGGGCACGATCCTGAAGTGGATGAAGTCGGTCGGCGACGAGGTCGCGGTCGGCGACGAGCTGGTCGAGATCGAGACCGACAAGGCAAACATGGTCTACGAGGCCGACACTGCCGGCACGCTGATCGAGATCGTCGCCGAGGAGGGCGACACGCTGCCGATCGGAGAGGTCATCGCACGGGTCGGCGAGGCGGGCGAGGCCCCCTCGGGCGGAAACGGCGGCGCGCCGGAGGCGGAGAGGGTTGCCCCCGAGCCGGATCAGGAGGCTGGTGAGCCGGAATCGGGTGAGATGCCGGCGGACGGGGAGCCCGAGCCGGCGTCAGGCGATACCCAGCGGGTAGCGGCCGAGCCCGGCCGGGAGGAGGGGCCCCCCTCCGCCGCCGTTCAGGCGGCGGAGGGAACCGGCGCCGGCGACGGCCGTGTCAAGGCCTCGCCAATCGCACGGCGGATCGCAAAGGAGGCTGGTCTCGACCTGCAGGGTCTCCAGGGATCCGGCCCCGGCGGTCGCATCGTCAAGGCCGACGTCGAGAAGGCTGCGTCGGCCCCCGCGGCCCCCGCGGCAGCGCCAGCCCCCCCGGCGGAGGCTGCGGCCGCGGCGCCGGCGGCGAGCGCCCCAGTCGGGGCGCCCGAGAGCCCCGAGACCGCGAAGGGGCAGACCGAATACCAGGACCTCACCAAGCTCCAGCAGACCGTCGCGCGGCGGATGGCGGAATCGAAGGCGACGGCCCCCCACTTCTACCTCACGGCGGAGATCGACATGAGCCGCTGCGTGGAGGCGCGGGGACGGATCAAGGCCGCGGCAGCCGACGGCGACGTCGTCCCCTCGTTCAACGACATGGCCATCAAGGCCTGCGCGCTTGCCCTGCGCGAGTTCCCGCGCGCCAACGGCGCCTACCGGGACGGGCGCTTCGAGCTCTATTCGCGAGTCAACGTCGGTGTGGCGGTGGCCGGGCAGGACGCGCTCGTGGTGCCGACTGTCTTCGATGCCGACCGCAAGGGCCTGCGCCAGATCGCCACCGAGGCCCGAGCCCTCGCCCAGCGGGTGCGCGACGGCCAGATCACCCCGCCGGAGCTCTCCGGGGGCACCTTCACGGTCTCCAATCTGGGGATGTTCGGCATCGACAGCTTCGCGGCGGTGATCAACTCTCCGCAGGCGGGGATCCTCGCCGTAGGCGCGATCAGCGAACGGCCCGTCGTCACCGAGGGCGCGGTCACCACCGCTCATCTGATGTCGGTGACGCTCGCCTGTGATCACCGGATCCTCTATGGCGCCGAGGGGGCCGAGTTCCTGGCCCGGATTCGCGCGCTGCTAGAGGAGCCCGTCAGCCTGGCGCTTTGAGTGCCGTCGCGGGCAGCGCCGCCGCGGTCGACAGCGTCGCCGTCGCGGGCAGTGCCTGGACGAGCCGCAGCGCCGCCGTCGCCGGAAGCGCCGGCACCTACGGCAGCGTCGCGGTGGCGGGCAGCGCCGGGACCGCGCTCTCGACGGCGGTCGCCGGCAGCGCCGGAACCCTGCTGAGCGCAGCGGTGGCCGGCAGCGCCGGAACCCTGCTGAGCGGGCTGATCGCCGGCTGCGTGCTCTCGCTCGCCTGCGTCAACTGCCGCGGCTGCGCCGCCTGCGTGGCCTGCGTCGACTGCGAGGAGTGCGTCGCCTGCGTCGGCTGCGTCGGCCTGAGGGGTGCGAGCGGCAAGGTGGGCGTCGGCCGCCGCCGCAAACTGCTCCGGAAATAGGCGGAAATCCGTTTGCCGCACCCGACGGCCGGGGTAAGATGCGGATAAGCACATAGGGAGACGGGGCGATCCCCCGGCTCCTTCGCCAGAGGCGCGGCCCCCGGTGACCCCGGAGCCGCGACAACAGGCCGGATGGAGGCGATCCCGAAGCCCGGCCAGGACCGAGAGGCGGAGAGACATGACGCTCAGCGAGTTGAGCGCGACGCGTGGTGCAGCCCCCGCTGCCGATTCGAGGCTGCTTGCCCGCGAGGACCGCGCCCGGCTGTTCCGATTCATGGCGATGATGCGGGCCGCCGAGGAGCGCGGTCTGCTCCTCTACAAGCAGGGCAAGGTGCCGGGTTCCTTCTACGACGGCCGGGGACAGGAGGCGATCTGCGTCGGCGCCGCCTACGCGCTGGCGCCGCGCGACCGGATCTGCATCCTCCATCGCGACCTCGGTGCCCATTTCGTCCGTGGCGTCACCCCGGACCGCTACCTGGCCAACTACATGGGGCGCAGCGGAGGCGTGACCGGCGGCAAGGACGGCAACATGCACTTCGGAGACCGGCGCCTCGGCTGCGTGGGGATGGTCTCGATGCTCCCCGACATGGCACTGGTCGCGACCGGCCTTGCGCTCGCGTTCAGGATGCGACGCGAGGCCCGGGTGGCAATGACCTTCTTCGGCGAGGGCTCGACCGCGAACGGCCAGTGGCACGAGGCGATGAACTTCGCCGCGATCCATCGGCTGCCCGTCGTCTTCGTGCTCGAGAACAACCAGTTCGCCTACTCGACACCCAACGATCTGGAGTTCGCCGCCGACCCGATCGGCCGAGCGGAGGCCTACGGATTTCCCGGCCAGAAGCTGGACGGCAATGACGTCGAGGCCGTCTTCGAGGCCGCAGCCGCGGCGGTCGAGCGCGCCCGTGCCGGCGAGGGGCCGACCCTACTCGAGTGCGAGACGATGCGGATGCACGGCCACGGCGCCCACGACGACATGAGCTACGTCCCGGAGGGGATGCTCGACCGGTGGGCGCAGCGTGATCCGATCGAGCGCTACGCGGAGCGGCTGACCGCCGACTTCGGCTTCAGCGAAGCGGAGGTCGAGGGGATACGCGAGGAGGTGCGCTCCTACGTGGACGAGTGCGCCGAGAAGGCGCTGGCGTCGCCGATGCCCGAGCCCGAGATCGCCACCGAAGGCGTCTTCGCCGAGCGGTGGGAACCGCTCGGCGACGGCGAAGCACCCTGGTCGCGCTGGAGCCGCGATACGAGCAACGGCGCCGGCAGGCTGCCGGAGCGGAGCGCCGCCTGATGGCTGAGATGACATATCTCGAGGCGATCTCCGACGGCCTGCGGGAGGAGATGCGGCGCGACGAGACCGTCTTCTGCCTCGGTGAGGACATCGGCGCGTTCGGGGGTGCCTTCAAGATCACCGAGGGCTTCGCGGAGGAGTTCGGCGCGGAGCGCGTCCTCGACACCCCACTCGCCGAGAACCTGATCATCGGGGCCGCCACCGGGGCCGCGATCGAGGGGCTTCGCCCCATCTGCGAAATGCAGTTCGCCGACTTCATCTCCTGCGGGTTCGACCAACTCGTCAACGTCGCGGCCAAGCTGCACTACCGGCAGGGGGTATCGGTGCCGATGGTCGTCCGCCTGCCCTCGGGCGGGGGCTTCTCCGGGGGGCCGTTCCACTCCCAGAACCCCGAGGCGTGGTTCCTCCAGGCACCGGGGCTGAAGGTGCTCGCCCCGGCCACCGCGGCCGACGCCAAGGGGCTGCTGACGAGCGCGATCCGCGACCCGAACCCGGTCTGCTTCCTCGAGCACAAGGGCCTCTACCGGCGCGTAAAGGGCGAGGTCCCCGCCGGCGAGCACACGGTCCCGATCGGGGAGGCCGCGGTCGCCCGCGAGGGCTCCGAGATGAGCCTGATCGCCTACGGGTCGAGCGTGCACCTGGGGCTGCAGGCGGCGGAGGAGCTCGGCGAGGACATCGAGGTGATCGACCTCCGCACGCTCTGCCCGCTGGACCGTGAGGCCGTCCTCGCCAGCGCCCGCAAGACCGGCAAGGTGCTGCTCGCGCACGAGGCGACTCGCTCCTGCGGGGTCGGGGCCGAGCTTGCGGCGCTGATCGCCGAGCAGGCCTTCGAGGACCTCGACGCGCCGATCCGTCGCCTCACCGCGCCCGACGTCCCGATCCCGTTCAGCCCGCCGCTCGAGCAGGCGGTGCTGCCCCAGCTCGAGCAGATCAAGGAGGCCTGCCGTGAGCTCCTCGCCTACTAGCGACACTCAGCCCGTCTCCTCGGCGATGCAGGTCCTGATGCCGCAGATGGGCATCTCGGTCGCCGAGGGCACGATCGTCGAGTGGCGCAAGCGGCCCGGCGAATGGGTCGAGGCCGACGAGACGATCTGCGACGTCAGCACCGACAAGGTCGACGTCGAGATCCCGTCGCCGGCAGCGGGAACGCTGACCCGCATTCTCGTCGAGCCGGGCGAGACCGTGGCGGTAGGGACCGTGCTCGCCGAGCTTGGCGCTGGGCCCGCGGGTCCTGTCACGGACGATCGGCCGGCGGGTCCTGTCACGGATTCGGATCCACCACACCTCGGCTCCGCCGAGGCGCGGTCCCCCGAATCCGCACCACCCGCCGGAGAAGCGGCGGAGAGGGACAGATCGCAGGTCTACTCGCCAGTCGTTCGCCGAATCGCCGAGGAGCACGGCGTTGACCTCAAGCAAGTCGAGGGCCATGGCATCGGAGGAAGAGTGCGGAAGTCCGATCTGCTGGCCTTTCTCGAGAACGGAGGGGGAAAGGGGCCAGCCGAGCGGCCGATGCACATCGAGTCTCCGTACAAGCCCGAGGCGGCGAAGGAGGCCGAGCCGGCGGTTGCCGCCGGCAACGGCGCCGCGCCCGAAGAGCTCTTCGGGCCGACGCGGCGGGAGCCGATGTCGCCGATGCGGCAGCAGATCGCACGGCACATGCTGGAGAGCCGGCGCGGCTCGGCCCACTGCACGACGATCGTCGAGGTCGACTTCTCGCGGGTCGCCGCGCGACGCGCCGAGCTGCGCGAAGCGATGTCGAGGAAGGGGGTCAAGCTCACCCACCTCGCGTTCGTGGCCCGCGCCGCCGTCGGGGCGCTCGAGGAGCACCCGGTGCTGAACGCCTCGATCGAGGGCGAGGAGATCCTCTACCACGACGACGTCAACCTCGGCATCGCGGTAGCGCTGGAGGACGGCCTGATCGTGCCGGTGATCCGCCGGGCGCAGCGGCTCAGCCTCGAGGGGATGGCGGCGGCGATCAGTGAGGTCGCCGAGCGTGCCCGGGAGCGCCGCCTCGAGCCGGACGACGTGCGTGGAGGCACCTTCACGATCACCAATCCCGGCCAGTTCGGAGCGGTGCTCGCGACGCCGATCATCAACCAGCCGCAGGTGGCGATCCTCGACCTCGAGGCGATCGTCAAGCGGGCCGTGGTGGTCACCGAGGAAGGATCCGACGCGATCGCGATCCGCCCGATGTCCTACCTCTGCATGTCCTGGGATCACCGGGCGCTGGACGGCGCCGAGGCGGCGCGCTTCCTCGGCTCGCTGAGGGAGCGGCTCGAGGCGGGGAGGGCCGAGTGATGGCGGCAAAGCCGCCCGGGACGGCGAATCTCGAGGACCTGCTGGTCACTCGGGGGGCCCGCAGCGGGGCGACGATCGCAATCGCGATCCACTCGACGCTGCTCGGGCCGGCCCTCGGAGGAGTGCGGATGTGGCACTACGCGGCCCCCGGGGACGGTGTCGCCGACGCGATCTGTCTCGCCCGCGCGATGACATACAAGGCCGCCGCCGCCGGCCTCGACCTCGGCGGCGGCAAGGGCGTGATCTGCGCCCCCACCAGGGAGCGGCCCGGCGGGGAGCTGCGCCGGAGGCTCCTCCGTGACTTCGGCGACGCAGTCGACTCGCTCGGCGGCCGCTACGTGACCGCCGAGGACGTCGGCACCGGCGCCGCGGACATGATCGAGATCGGCGAGCGGACCGCCCACGTCGTCGGCCTGCCGACCGAGCACGGGGGTAGCGGCGACCCGAGCCCGCTGACCGCTCGCGGGGTGCTGGCCGCGATCGGCGCCTGCCTGGAGCACCGCTTCGGCTCGCCGGCGATCGCCGGCAGGCGGGTCTGCGTGGTCGGCGCCGGACACGTCGGCAGCCAACTGGCGCGACTGCTCGCGGTCGCGGGCGCCGACCTCGCGATCACCGACGTCGACCGCTCCCGCCGCGACCTTGCCGGCCGGCTCGGCGCGGATTGGCTCGACCCCCGCAAGGCGATCTCCGCCGAATGCGAGGTGCTGGCCCCGTGCGCGCTCGGCGGCGCGATCTCGGCGCAAACGGTCGACCTTCTCCGCTGCGCGATCGTCTGCGGAGCAGCCAACAATGTGCTCTCGGAGGAGCCGATCGCCGACGAGCTGCACCGGCGAGGCATCCTCTATGCGCCCGACTTCATCGCCAATGCCGGCGGCCTGATCAGCGTCTATGCGGAGCTGAAGGGGCTGCGGCGCGCCGAGGTCGCGCCGCTGGTGGAGGGAATCGGGGCGGCCCTCCGGCGCGTCCTCGACCAGGCCGACAGCGAGGCATCGACGCCGCTCGCAGCGGCGCGCCAGGTGGCGCTGGAGCGGCTGGGCAGCCCGGCGGTCGCGGCGGCTTAGACTGGGATCGCTTGGACGAGTTGCCGTTCATCGACGAGCACAGCCGGACCGTGGACGCCACCGCGGAACGGACCTGGGATGCGACGCGGGCGGTCCCGAGCCGGTCGCTCACGGGCGGCATGCCCGCCGCCTTCTCCCGTCTGCTCGGCTGCGAGCAGACCGAGCTCGCCGGAGAGCCGGGCACGGTCGGCTCGACCTTTCCTGGGTTCCGCGTTGCCGGCTCCAGGGCTCCGGCAGAGTTGGCGCTCGAGGGAAGGCACCGCTTCTCCCGCTACCGGCTGACCTTTCGGATCGAGGACCTCGGGGACGGGCGCTCGCGTCTGCGGGCGGAGACCCGCGCGGATTTCCCCGGCATGCGGGGACGGCTCTACAGGACCCTCGTGATCGGCACGCGCGGCCACGTGCTGATGGTGCGGAGGATGCTCGCGGCGATCGGCGACCGCGCCGAGAAGGGAACCGCGAGGTGACCGCCGAGGCCTGGGTCGTTCGCTGCGGCACCGTCCCCTACGAGGCCGCGCGCGGGGCGCAGCGCCGGCTCGAGGCGGCGCGACAGCGCGGTGAGGTGCCGGACACCCTGCTGATGCTCGAGCACCCGCCGGTCTACACGCGTGGCCGGCGCTCGCAGCCCGGCGAGCTGCCGATGGGCGAGGCCTGGTACCGAGCCCAGGGCATCGACGTCTGCGAGACCGAGCGCGGCGGGCGGGTCACCTACCACGGCCCGGGCCAACTCGTCGCCTATCCGATCGTCTCGCTCCGCGCCTACGGCGACGACGTCCACGAGTACGTTCGCCGCATCGAGAGGGTGATGGTTGAAGCGATGGGGGAGCACGGCGTCGGGGCTGGGACGATCGCTGGGCTGACCGGCGTCTGGACCGCCGGCGGGGAGGCGCCATCCGAGGCGGCCGGGGACGCGGTCGCCAGCGATATCGCCGAGGGACGGATCCGCAAGATCGGCTCGATCGGCATCCACGTCAGCCGCGGCGTCACCACCCACGGGCTGGCGATCAACGTCAACAACGACCTGCAGCCGTTCGAGTGGATAGTCCCCTGCGGGATCGACGGCTGCCGGATGACCTCGCTCTCACGCGAGCTCGGGGGCGAGCAGGAGATGGGCGCCTTCGCGGCCACCCTCGTCGCTCGCTTCGCGACGGTCTACGAGCGCGAGCCGCGCCAGCTCGACGCCGCGGCGCTGGCGGCGCGGGTGCAGGGAACCGAGGCGCTCGCGGGGGCGGCCCCCGCCGGCGCTGTACGGTAGGCGGAGATGGGCGAGGTCGCCGAAAGGATCCACGTGACCCGCTCGCGGGCAAAGCCCGGCGGCGGGGGCGCCGACGCGGAGGGGGCCGTTCCGTTCCGAGGCCGCAAGCCGCCCTGGCTGAAGGTCCCCGCCCCGGGCGGGCCGACCTACCGGCGGCTGAAGGCGATGATCCACGAGGACAACCTGCACACCGTCTGCGAGGAGGCCAACTGCCCCAACGTCGGCGAGTGCTGGGAGCGCGGCACGGCCACCTTCATGATCCTCGGCGACGTCTGCACCCGGCGCTGCGGCTTCTGCAACGTGAAGACCGGCAGGCCGACCTGGAACGACCCGCTGGAGCCGCTGCGGGTCGCCAGCCAGGTCAAGCGGATGGGCCTGCGCCACGCGGTGATCACCTCGGTCGATCGCGACGACCTGCCCGACTACGGCGCCGGCGCCTTCGTCGGCGTGATCCGCTCGATCCGGATGCTCTCCGCGGATTGCAAGGTGGAGGTGCTCACGCCCGACTTCCGCGGCCAGGAGATGCCGCTGGCGAAGGTCATCCACGAGCGCCCCGACGTCTTCAACCACAACGTCGAGACCGTGCCCCGGCTCTACCCGAAGGCGCGGCGCGGCTCCGACTTCCTGCGCTCCTGCCGGGTGCTGCGGATGGCCAAGGAGATGGGTGGCGAGGAGGTCCTCACCAAGTCCGGCCTGATGGTCGGCCTCGGCGAGGAGCACGAAGAGATGCTGGAGGC
>Ga0299913_10001347_pt1 | contig 17986 bp, 10 predicted proteins | sample RVTome_9_FD_201360 | JGI IMG/M metagenome (GOLD analysis project Ga0299913, IMG submission 201360) | Soil microbial communities from uranium-contaminated site in the Upper Colorado River Basin, Wyoming, United States - RVT155D38 (version 2) ... | reverse complement strand
GCCCGGCGGCAGGACGATGGTGTTGCGGGAGCGGCCGAGGGAGCGGTCCCAGAGCAGCTCGTCGCCGTCGAGACCGTAGCGCCCGGCGTCGGCGTAGGTCTCGGCGATGCGTAGGCGGGTCGAAGCGCCCTCGCGCACGGGCTCGAACCAGATCACGACGACCTCGGTGTCGGCGGCCACCGGCTCGCCCTCGAGATCGATGCCGCGGGCCGCGATCTGGGCGCCGCGCAGGGTCTCGACCTCCAGGCTCTCGCCCGTGTCGAGCACGCGCGCCGACGGCTCCGAGGCGCGGCTTCCCGCTCGCACGACGTTGACGTAGCGGTCCACCCCCGGCCGCGTCTCGGTGTAGTCGTGGTAGAGGAAGAAGGAGTGGGTCTCGGGCTGGCGGAGGAAGTAGACGATCTCGCGGTCCTCGGCCGCTCGCTCGGTGGTCTCGTGCTCCCGGCGGGCGCTCGTGGGGTGCTCGACCGACGCCGGCGGGCGGACCTCGATCCCGCCCTCGGCGCCGGGGATCGTCGGCGGCGCCGGGGGAAGCCTGCGGGCCTCGACCCGGTAGGGCACCGGCCCCGGCCCGAGATTGACGAAGGAGACCCGCACCCGGCCGTCCGCCTCGACGGCGACCTGCGACGGGTGGTTGCACGCCGTGAGCTCGAAGCCGGCGGGCAGCACGACCGCGTTGCGCTCGACCCCGAGCGAGCGCTCGAAGACGAGCCGATCGCCCTCGACGCGGTAGCTCGCCGCGTCCTCGTAGGTCTTGTCGATGCGCAGGCGGACGCCGCCCTCCTCGGGCACGGCCCGGGGTAGGCGGACGCGCAGGAAGAGGCCGCCGTGGTCCGTGCCCCGCAGGCCGTCGGCGGCGGCCCTCTCCGGCGCGACCAGCTCCCACTCGAGGGTCGCCCCGGAGGTGCGGTCGGTGATCCCGTGCACGGTCGGCTCGCTGCCCTCGCGAATCGGGTTGAAGTAGAGGGTGGCGCCCGGCGCCGTGGCGGTGACATCGTAGAGGATGCGGAAGCGCGCACTGCCCGGCGGCGCGAGCTCGTAGCGCGTGTAGGCGTCCTCCTCGCTCTGGACGAAGCCCTCGTCGCCGCCGGCCGGTCGCAAACCGGCGGCGAGAACCGCAACACACGTCAGGGTAGCCCGGTAGCGCGCGTTCATGCGGGAAGTCTACCGGGCGCCGGGGGTTGAACCGCGCCCGAATTGCGCCAGAATCGCAGCCAGGGCCGGCGGCTGACGAACAGGCGCCGAGGGACGCACGAGCGAGAGGAAGGAGACCCTGCGGATGAGCGAGTACCTGTCGTCGCTGCTGGCCGAGGTGAAGGCCCGCAATCCGGGCGAGCCCGAGTTCCACCAGGCGGTCCACGAGGTCACCGAGTCCCTGGGGCCGGTCCTCGACCGGCATCCGGAGTATCGGCACGCCAAGATCCTGGAGCGGATGGTCGAGCCGGAGCGGGTCGTCCTCTTCCGTGTGCCCTGGGTGGACGACCGGGGGGAGGTGCAGGTCAACCGGGGCTTCCGCATCGAGATGAACAGCGCCATCGGTCCCTACAAGGGGGGCTTGAGGTTCCACCCGTCGGTCAACCTCAGCATCCTGAAGTTCCTGGCCTTCGAACAGGTGTTCAAGAACGCGCTGACGACGCTGCCCATGGGCGGCGGCAAGGGAGGCTCCGACTTCGATCCCAAGGGCAAGAGCGACAACGAGGTCATGAGCTTCTGCCAGAGCTTCATGAGCGAGCTCTGCCGCCACATCGGCGCCAACACCGACGTGCCGGCGGGGGACATCGGGGTCGGCGGCCGGGAGATCGGCTACCTGTTCGGGCAGTACAAGCGCCTGCGCAACGAGTTCTCCGGCGTGCTCACCGGCAAGGGGCTCGGCTGGGGAGGCTCCCTGATCCGGCCCGAGGCCACCGGCTACGGGTGCGTCTACTTCGCCGCCGAGATGCTGGCCACCCGGGGCGACTCCCTTGCCGGCAAGGTGTGCCTGGTCTCGGGGAGCGGCAACGTCGCGCAGTACACGGTGGAGAAGCTCCTCGAGCTCGGCGCCCGGCCGGTCACGTTCTCCGATTCGAGCGGCCATGTCTACGACGAGGCGGGCTTCGACCGCGACAAGCTGGCCTTCGTCATGGAGCTGAAGAACGCTCGCCGCGGCCGCATCCACGACTACGTCGAGCGCTACCCTGACGCAGTCTACGTACCGGCGGAGCCGTCGCTCGACCACAATCCGGTGTGGGGCCACCCGGCCCACTGCGCCTTCCCTTGCGCGACGCAGAACGAGATCAACCAGGCCGATGCCCGCAGGTTGCTGGACGCTGGGGTCCAGCTGGTCGCCGAAGGGGCCAACATGCCGTCGACCGAGGGGGCGGTCGAGCTCTTCGTCGACGCCGGGATCCTCTACGCCCCGGGCAAGGCGGCCAACGCCGGCGGGGTGGCCACCTCCGGCCTGGAGATGGCGCAGAACAGCATGCGCTACAGCTGGACGCGCGAGGAGGTGGACGGGCGGCTCCGGCTCATCATGAGCGGCATCCACGCGATCTGCGTCGAGACCGCGGAGCGTTTCGGGGCGCCCGGCAACTACGTCAAGGGCGCCAACATCGCCGGCTTCCTGAAGGTCGCCAACGCGATGATGGACCAGGGGATCGTTTGACGCGCTCCGCCCTCCATCCCGAACGGCGGCGCCGCCGCCTCGACTTCCAGTCCCTGACCCGGTTCCGGATCATGGACGTGCTGCTGGTGTCGAGCCCCTACGACGCCTTCGTGCTCGAGGAGGCCGGCGAGCTCTCGGAGCGGCTGCTCGGCGAGTTCCGCAACCTCGATCTGCACTATCCTCCGGGTCTGACGGTGGTCTCGACCGGCGCCGAAGCGCTGGAGCTGGCGCGCCGCGACCGGCGCTTCAACCTCATCATCACCGCCCCCTACCTGGTCGACATGACCGCCGAGGAGCTGGCGCGGCGGGTCGACGGCGCGGGCCTGGACGTTCCGGTGGCCCTGCTGGCGCGCAATCCCCGCGAGCTGGCCGATCTCACGACCCCGCTGGGTGACCGCTCCTATCTCGACGGCACGTACCTCTGGCAGGGCGACGCGAGCATCCTGGTCGGCATCATCAAGTCCATCGAGGATCGCCGCAACGTCGCGCACGACACGGCCGAGGTGGGGGTGCAGGTCATCCTCGTCGTCGAAGACAACATTCGCGCCTACTCCTCCTTCCTGCCCGTGATCTACGCCCAGCTGCTCGAGCACTCGCAACGGGTGATCGAGGAGGGATTCAACATCTCGCAGAAGATCCTGCGCATGCGGGCGCGGCCCAAGATCCTGCTGTGCCGGACGTACGAGGAGGCGCGGACGGCCTTCGAGATCTACCAGGACTTCGTGCTCGGAGTCATCTCCGACGTCGAGTTCCCGCGCGGCGGCGTCAGCGATCCGCACGCCGGCGCCGAGCTCGCGCGCACGGTGCGTTCGCTCTATCCGGACATTCCGATCATCCTGCACTCCTCGCGACCGGAGAACCGCTCACTGGCGGAGAGCGTCGAGGCCAGGTTCCTGCTCAAGGGCTCGCCCACGCTGCTCAAGGACCTGCGCCAGGTGATGCTGCAGGACTTCGGCTTTGGCGACTTCGTCTTCCGCCTCGCGGACGGGACCGAGGTGGCGCGTGCCGCCGATCTCAAGAGCCTGGCCGAGGTCGCCGCGACCGTGCCGCAGGAGTCGCTCCTCTACCACGGCTCCCAGAACCACTTCTCGCGCTGGCTCAAGGCGCGCACGGAGTTCGACCTCGCCGACGCCCTGCGGCCGCGCAAGGCCTCCGACTACCCCGACGCCGAGGCGATGCGCCGCGACCTCATCGACGAGGTCGACGCCTACCGCCGCGACCTGGCCCAGGGCGTGGTGGCCGACTTCTCGCCCGACAGCGTCGATCGCTCGGTGGACTTCTGCCGTCTGGGTGGCGGCTCGCTGGGCGGCAAGGCCCGCGGGCTGGCCTTCGTCCGCCAGCTGCTGCTCGAGACCGGCCTCGACCACCACTTCGAGGGTATCGAGCTCGGAGTGCCGGAGACGGCGGTGGTGGGCACGGAGGTCTTCGCCCGCTTTCTCGAGGACAACGATCTGCACGACTTCGCCATCCAGTGCGAGGATCGGGAGGAGCTCGAGAAGCGCTTCCTCGCCGGCGAGTTCCCGGAGGAGGCGGCCCGCGACGTCGCCGCCTTCCTCGAGCGCTCCTCGTGGCCGCTGGCGGTGCGCTCCTCCTCCCTGCTCGAGGACTCGGCCCAGCAGCCCTTCACCGGCGTCTACGAGACCTACATCCTCCCCAACGAGGCGAGCGTCCTGGCGGACCCAGTGGAGCAGGCCCTGGTGGCGGTTCGCAAGGTCTACGCCTCGGCCTTCTCGCCGCAAGCCAAGAGCTACCTGCGGTCCACGCCCTTTCGCCTCGAGGAGGAGAAGATGGCAGTCATCCTCCAGAGGCTGGTGGGCTCCCGGCACGACGGGCGCTTCTACCCGAGCTTTTCGGGCATCGCCCGCTCCCACAACTTCTACCCGGCGCCGCCGGCCGCTCCCGAGGACGGGGTCGCCGCCGTCGCCCTCGGCCTCGGCCGAGCGATCGCGGAGGGCGGGGAGTGCGTGCGGTTCTCCCCCCGCTATCCGCGGCACCTGCCGGCCGGCAGGGATGCGCTGGAGGGCTCGCAGCGCGGGTTCTGGGCACTGCGGATGGACGCCGCCTCCGCGAGCTTCCGCGAGGAGTGGTTCGAGCTCGACGCCGCCGAGGCCGACGGAACGCTGGCCGCGGTCGGCTCGACCTACTCGCCGGAGGACGACGCCGTCCACGACGGGCTGGCGCGCCCGGGCATCCGCCTGGTGACCTTCGCCCCGGTCCTCAAGCAGGGGCTCTTCCCGCTCGCCGAGATCCTGGCCGAGCTCCTCGACCAGCTCAAGCACGGCGTCGGCGGCGATGTCGAGATCGAGTTCGCCGTGGAGCTGGCCCGCTCGTCCGAGCAGCGGCACCGCTTCGGCTTCCTGCAGATGCGGCCGTTGGCCCTCGCCCGCCAGAGCGAGGAGCTCGAGCTCGGCGACCTGCCCGACGAGGCGGTGCTCTGCCGCAGCGCGAAGGTGCTCGGGCATGGGCGCATCGAGGGGATCCGCGACCTGGTCGTCGTCGACTTCCAGCGCTTCGACCGCTCGCGCAGCCAGGAGGCTGCCGGCGAGATCGGTAGGCTCAACGGCCGTCTGGTGGAGCAGGGGGCACCGTACCTGCTGATCGGGGTCGGCCGCTGGGGATCGCGCGATCCCTGGCTCGGCATCCCGGTCGCGTGGGACCAGGTCTACGGTGCGGCGGCGCTGGTCGAGTGCGGGTTGCGCGACCTCAAGGTCACGCCGTCGCAGGGGAGCCACTTCTTCCACAACCTCTCGTCGTTCAACGTCGGCTTCTTCACCGTCAACCCGGCGGAGGGCGACGGCACTCTCGACTGGGAGTGGCTCGACGCCCAGCCCGCCCTTTCCGAGGTGGCGCACGTGCGCCACGTCCGGCTCGAGCATCCCCTCCTCGTCCTCATCGACGGGAGGCACGGCGAGGGCGTGATCGCCAAGGACGCCCGGTCGTCGGCCTGAGGTGGGGAGGCCGGGAAGGGGCCCGGCTCAGGAGGCCGCGACGGGGGGTACGGTCGTCCGCAGCTCGTCGATGAACTGATCGACGAGCGTCCGCAGGCCGTCCCAGTCCTTCTCGACCACCCGCTCGCTCATCAGGCCGTTGATGGCCTGACAGCCGCCCCACTGCTGGAAGACGAGGCAATGGTCGCAGCGCCGGCCGCCCTCGAGGTGCGCCTCGTGGTCGGCCCGCTCGCACAGCGAGCAGACCGCGTGGATGTCGGTGAGCAGCTGGACCTCGTCGGCCGTGCCGACGCCGGCCCGGATCCGCTCCCAGAGACCGATCGTGTCGTCGAGTGCTTGCCGCCACTGCATGAGGCACCTCCGGGGCTCGCCCGCCCGCGTCGATCCTGCCTCGACAGCGGCCCGCACCGAAACGGGCGGCGGGGTGGGGTGCGACCCACCCCGCCGGCCAGGGGTCGCTGCGGCGCCGTGCTACGCTGGCCGCGCCTCCGTCGACGTCGACGACCTCCCTCGAGTCATGGCGACCGCAGCCGATCCGAAGCTGATCCGGGTTTCGCTCGGGGAGGCCAGCCTGGAGATCCGCAGGGAGCTGTGGTCGACCAGCGACCTGCGGCTGGATCCCGCCAATCCGCGCGTGGGCTCGCTGCTGCCGCGCAAGGGCCGCCGTCGCAAGCCCTCCCAGCGCGAGCTCGAGCGCCGGCTCTGGGGTCTGCCCCAGGTCCGTGCGCTGGCCAGGAGCATCCGGCAGAACGGCGGCTTGCTCGAGGACCCGCTGGCCCGGCACGACGGCATCCTCGTCGAGGGGAACTGCCGGACGGTGGCGCTGCGCATGCTGCAGCGCGACCATCCCGGCGACCAGCGGTTCGCCCGCGTGCACGTCCGGGTGCTCCCGCCCGACGTCACGGAGGTGCAGATCGCCCTTCTCCTCGGCGATCTGCACATCGCCCAGAAGATTCCCTGGCGAGGCTACGACCAGGCGGCCTACGTCTGGCGCATGCACGAGCTCCACGGCGCGGACGAGGAGTTCCTGGCCACCCACCTGCGCTGGAGCCGCGAGAAGCTCGCCAACAAGCTCGCGGCCTACGAGGAGACCCTGGCCTACGGCGAGCGGACGGGGGAGATCGCGGTGCACGAGCGCTTCCCCCTGTTCGAGGAGCTGATGGGCCGACCGGCGCTGCGCGAGCGGCGAGCGGAGGACCCTCGATTCATGGAGCGGTTCGGCCGCTGGATCCAGGAGGGTCGGCTCACCACCGCCCGCGAGGTGCGGGACCTGCCGCACGTGCTCGCCGATGACGACGCCCGCGGCCTGTTCGAGGCCGAGGGGATGCCGGCGGCCCGGCGGCGGCTCGATCAGCTCGACCCGACCCGCGACTCTGGCCTCTACTGGTACGTCCACTGCGCGGCGCAGAAGCTGGAATCGATGCCGCTGCGCGAGGTCGAGGCGGTGCGCTCGGGCGCGGTCCCGCGGGTCGAGCTCCTGCGCCGCCTGGCCCGTGCGTTGGCCCGGGTCGAGGACGTGACGGGGGTGCGGCTCGACGAGGGGGAGTGACCCGATGAAGCGAGCGGCCGGCACCACCTGCCGGCCGAACGGCGTCGAGACGCGGTCAGGGCAACCAGAGGTCGCGCTCTACGTGCAGGACTCCGTCCTCGTCCTCGCGCACCGGGCGCACCGTCTCCCAGCGCTCGCCGGCCGGTCGCCCCCGCAGCAGAGGGTCGCCCTCGAAGCTCAGGGTCAGGCGGCGGCTGCGGCCGCCGGCGAGGGTCACCTCGAAGTGGACGTGGGCGGGCGGGCCTCCGGTGGCGTAGTGCGCCGGGCGGATGGTCTCGAAGCGGTAGCGGCCCTCGGCGTCGCTCTCGACGACGCCGCAGAGTCGGGCCCGGCTCTCGTCCATGCCCCCCGGGGAGTAGTACCCCGCCGCGTCGGTGTGGAAGGCCAGCACGCGCGCCCCGGCCGCGGGCTCCCGTTCGGGCCCGACCAGGACCCGTCCGCCGACGACCAGCCGCTGGCCGGGCTCGTCCGCCGTCGCGATCTCGGCGCTCCACCCGGTCGCCAGCCGCTCGCGGCAGGTCGTGTCACGCTGCCCGAACGCTGCATCGGTCGCGGCGAGCGCGAGGATCAGACCGATCGTCGCGGGACGTCTCATCATCCCTTTATACGGGAAAACGGCGCCTGGTTCCCGCCGCGGCCGCGGCCGTGGCCGCGGCCTATTCATCGCCTTGCGCACGGCTCCCGAGCGCGGCATAGAAACGCCGGATGTCCTCCATCAGGTGCAGCCGCGAGGGCTCGTGGACGTACATCATGTGCCCGGCCTCGTAGTAGGTCATCTCGACGCGGTCGCTGACGATGCCGTGGCGGCGGAAGGTGAGCTCGGCGTCGAAGAACGGGGTGGCGAAGTCGTAGTAGCCGTTGGCCACGAGGACGCGCAGCCGCGGATTGCGACGCATCACGCGCGCCAGGCGCGGCGCGGTGTTGACGTACGAGGGCTCCCAGTAGGCGCCCTCGGGCGCCGTGCGCCAGCTCCAACCCTCGACGCCGCCGGAAACCTGGTAGCGGGCCGCGCCCATGTCGACGGCGAGCTCGGAGCGGATGTAGTCGTGGAGGACGGCATTGAAGGCGCCGTCGATGCCGTAGCTCGAGGGATCGCCGTCCGGCTCGGCGTCGGTGTCGTCGACGTCGTCGCCCGTGTAGCGGCCGTCGAGCCTGCCGACGGCCAGGCCCTCCTCGCGCAGCAGCTCCTTCAGGAAGCGCCCGGCGAGGGGACGCAGGTCGGCGCGCTCGACGTAGGCGCGCGAGAGGCCGGTGTAAGCGGCCAGCCGGTCGGCGATGTCGGCGCGGCGCGCGGCCGGGAGCTCGCTGCCCATGAGCAGCGCCGGGGCGTACTGCTCCACCGCGAAGTCCCGCACCTCGGAGAGGAAGCTCTCGAGGTCGGCGCCGGGGTCGGCGACCTTGCCGTGATAGCGCGCCGTCGCCGCCATGGTGGGCAGGTAGGAGACGAAGGCGAGCACGTTGTCGGGCTCGGGGGTCGAGCCCGTGTAGTCCAGGGCCTGGGAGATCAGCACCAGCCCGTTCAGGCTCATCTTCTCGCGGCCGCTCTCGAGGGTGCCGGCCACCGCCGCCGCGCGGGTGGTGCCGAAGCTCTCGCCGGCCAGCACCTTCGGCGAGGCCCAGCGCCCGTTCTCCGTCACCCACTGGCGGATGAAGGCGGCGATCGAGGAGGCGTCCTCCTCCAACCCCCAGAACTCCTTTCCCTCGTGCTCGCCGAGAGGTCGGCTGAAGCCGGTGCCCACCGGGTCGACGAAGACCAGGTCGGTGAGATCCAGGACGGTGGCCGTGTTGTCCTCGACCGCGTACGGCGGCGCACCATCGTCCCGGGCGTCGCTCGGCACCACCACCCGGCGAGGACCGAGGGCGCCCATGTGGAGCCAGACCGAGGCCGAGCCCGGGCCGCCGTTCCAGACGAAGGTGACGGGCCGGGTCGCCGGCTCCTCGATCTCGTCTTCGACGTAGGCGAAGGAGAAGACGCTCGCCGTCGGCTCCCCGTCCTCGTCGCGCAGGTAGGTCTCCCCGGCGGTGGCCGTGTAGCGGACCGTGCGCCCGCCGAAGGTGCCGGTGTGGGGGGTGACGAAGCTCCGCGGCTCGGGGATCTCAGGGGGCGGCTTCGGCTCGGCGGCCGTCTCGTCCGCGGCCGGAAGCGACGCCGGTAGCAGAAGGGCGGCGGCGGCGAGAAGACGGCGGATGCGGTTCGGAGTCATGGGATGGGGCAGTCTACTCGCGCTACGGGCGGACGTGCGCTCACCACGGGCTCTCGGATACGCTCCGGACTCCCCGTTCCAGTCCACCTCCAAAGGAGCCCCCCGATGACACGCACCACTCTCGTCACCCTCCTCGCCGTCACCCTGCTGGTGACGGCCGTCGCGCCCGCCCTCGCCGACGACCAGGACACCGTCAACGTGGCGACCGCGGCCTACGCTCGCAACCTGGGCTTCGTCGGCGACCGCGCCGTGCAGCTGGCTGAGGCGATTCCCGCGGAGAGCTACGGCTGGCGGCCGATGGAGGGCGTCCGCTCCGTCAGCGAGGCGATCATGCACATGGCCGGCGCCAACTATTTCTTCGCCAGCCGGCTGGGCACCGAGGTGCCGGAGGGAGTCGATCCCCAGGCCATGGAGCAGATCACGGACAAGGGGGAGTGCGTCACCGCGCTCCGGGCCTCGATCGAGCATCTGACCGACGCCTACGCCGCCGTCGGCGACGTACAGGCCAAGACCGACATCTTCGGCAACGAGGGGACGATCGAGGACATGATGCTGATCGCCATCGGCCACGTCCACGAGCACTTCGGCCAGCTGATCGCGTACGCCCGGTCGAACGGCATCGCGCCCCCCTGGTCGCAGCCCCAGGAGTAGGGCCCCACCGGAGACGGGCCAGAGCGGAGACAGGCGAGAGCGGGGACCGCGTGACGGCCCCCGTCGGGGCCGCGGCGGCTCGGCGATAGACTGGCGAGACGGGCCCGGTCTCGCGGCCCCGTCGACATGCGACGATTGCCGTCGGATCCCCAGCTGGACGATCTCGTGCGGGAGCTCAACAGCGCCCGGGACGAGGAGATTGCGGCGGGGGAGCCCGCCGCCCCCGCGCAGCCGGTCAGCGACTTCGAGCCGCCGGGCGGGCGCGCGGCCGCCTCGGGCGTGGTCGCGGGCGACGCCCGGACCGGCGCCTGGGGGCGGGTCGAGCGGGACGAGCCCCTGACGCGGTGGCTGCTGCCCGCCCTGCAGCGGGAGGCGAGCGACCTCCTGCTCGTGGTGGGAGCCGCACCCGTGCTGCGCGTCGACGGGCGCTTGTCGTTCCTGGACGCCGAGGCGCTGACGGAGGCCGCCATCCGCGACGCGGTCTGGCGTCACCTCGGGGCGCGCCAGCTGCGCGACCTCGAGGAGCTGGGGGCCGCCGACCGCTCGCTGCGCTTCGATGCCCGTGACCTGGTGCCCGGAGTCGGGATCGCCCGCTTCCGGGTCAACGTGCACCGCCAACGCGGCGGTCTGGCGGCCGCCATCCGCATGTTGCCGGCCGAGATTCCCACCCTCCACGACCTCGGGCTGCCGGCGGAGCTCGGGTGCCTGGTCGGGCCCAGCCGCGGCCTGGTCCTGGTCTGCGGGCCGACGGGGTCGGGCAAGTCGTCGACCCTGGCCGCCCTCCTGGATCACGTGAACCGGGAGCGCGAGGCCCACGTCATCACCATCGAGGACCCGGTGGAGTACGAGCATCCCCACCGCTCGTGCCTCGTGGAGCACGTGGAGATCGGCCGCGACGCCGCCTCCTTCGCGGCCGCCTTGCGGGCGGCGCTGCGGCAGGACCCGGACGTCATCCTGGTCGGCGAGCTGCGCGACCTGGAGACCATCGCCACCGCGCTCACCGCGGCGGAGACGGGACATCTCATCCTCGCCACCCTCCACACCAACGACGTGGTGCAGGCCGTGCACCGCATCGTCGACGTCTTCGAGGCCGAGCGCCAGACGCAGATCCGGCAGCAACTCTCTCTCAGTCTCCACGGCATCCTCTCCCAGCAGCTGGTGCCTCGCGCCACGGGCGGCGGACGGGTGCCCGCGATCGAGCTGCTGCTGGCCAACGACGCCATCCGCAACCACCTGCGCTCCGGCAAGGTCGTGCACCTCTACAACGAGATGGTGCTCGGCAAGCGCGCCGGCATGGTGACCATGGAGGAGTCGCTGGCGCGTCTGGTCGCCGCGGGCGTCGTCGAGCGTGCCGAGGCGATGATGCGGGCAAGCCGTCCCGAAGAGCTCGCCAGCCTCCTCCGCGACGGGGGACAGGTTGTGTGACAGCTCGCGATTCACCGGATTGAATCAGTCTTCGTAGATCGTACGAGCTCGATCCAACACGCTGGATGTCTGGGCTGTCACACAACCTGTCCCCATCTCGGCTCCCTACTCCATGCGGGGGACGCCGCGGCCCGGCGACCAGGGGACGCCGGCGGCCTCGGCGCGGGCCTCCAGCGCGGCGAGGTCCTCCGAGATCAGCCGGTCGAGCTCGTCGCGCAGGGTGGCGAGTTCGCCGCGGGCGATCTCCAAGGTCCGCCGGTGGGTGGGCGTGGGACCGTAGTCGGAGAACGCGACGCCCAGCTGCGCGACGCCCAGGCGGTCGAGGATCGTGGGCTCGGCCGGCTGGTTGTAGTCGCCCTTGATCTCGCTGCCGAAGAGCTCCAGCCGCAGATCCGCCAGGCGCTCCTCGAGCCCCCGCACGTCGGCGTCGAGCTCGTTGGTCGTCGATCTCATCAGCGCCGCCTTGAGGCCGGTCAGGCGCTCGCCGGTGCCGGTCAGGAGGTTGCCGATGCCGTCCGCCACGCGGTGGATCGCCGCGAGCTCGGCCTGGAACGCGCGGGCGGCGCTCGGGTTCTCCGGCAGCGTGCCGGTCGTGACGTCGACGACCTCGAACGAGGCCTCGAGCCCGAGGTCGGTGAGCTCGCCGTCGACACGCTTGGCGAGCGAGACGGTGTAGGTGCCGGGACCGGCCGGAGCGCCGAAGGAGAACTCGGGATCGAACTCGGCCGTCTGGGCGTCGGTGATCGGGTAGCGCAGGTCCCAGGCGACGCGGTGAAAGCCGGCTTCCGCCGAGCCCTCGAGGCGGCGGACGATCGAGCCCTCCGCGTCGCGGACGGTCAGGACGATCGCCGGATCCTCCTCCCGGGCCTCCTCCTCCAGGGCGTCCCACCCGGGGTAGGGGTTGTCCTCGCCGGCCTCGGCCCGCTCCTTCTCGGCCTTCCGGCGCGCCTGCTCGGCGGTCTCGTAGCCCTCCGACAGATAGTAGGTGACGACGGCGCCGAACGGCGGGTTGGGGGCGGTGAAGAAGGCGTTGCCCTGCGAGGCCTTCTCGCCGAAGCCGAGCGGGCGCCGCTCGAGGTACCAGCGGGCGGTGCGCACGGGGAAGAGCAGGGCCTCGCGCTCGAGGGCCGGCTCGTCGACATGGCGCAGCGCCGAATAGTCGTCGAGGATCCAGAAGCCGCGCCCGAAGGAGGCGCCGACGAGGTCGTTCTCGCGCGTCTGGATCGCCAGGTCGCGGAAGGAGATGGTCGGCGCCCCGCCGGTGAGCTGGAGCCAACGCCCGCCGCCGTCGAGGGTGAAGAAGATGCCGTACTCGGTGCCCGCGAAGAGCAGCTCCGGCTCCTCGTGGTCCTGGACGAGGCGCCAGACGATGTGCCGGTCGGGGAGGTCGGAGGCGATCGAGCGCCAGCTGCGGCCGCGATCGGTGCTGCGGAAGAGGTACGGCGAGAAGTCGCCGAGCTTGTGATCGTCGCCGGCCAGGTAGACCGTGTCGGCGTCGTGGAGGTCCGCCTTCACGTCGTTGACGAAGAAGCGCTCGGAGACTCCCGGCGGGCTGGCGGCCTGGCGCCAGGTGGCGCCGCCGTCGTCGCTGACGTGGACCAGCCCGTCGTCGGAGCCGGTGTAGAGGAGCCCCTCCTCGACGGGGGACTCCGAGATCGAGGTGATGGTGGAGAACTGCGACATCGCCCAGAGGTCCCAGACGGCGTCCGGGCTCCACACCCGGTCGTCCATCATCGGCTGCACCATGCGGTCGAGGTCGCGCGTCAGGTCGCCGGAGATCGGGGTCCAGCTGTCGCCGCGGTCGTCCGAGCGCCAGAGCCGCTGGCTGGCGTAGTAGATCCGGGCCGGATCGTGCGGGCTGACGAGGATGGGCGAGTCCCAATTGAAGCGCTCGGGCGCATCGTCCGGCTCCGGCTGCGGCCGGATGTAGACCATCTCGCCGGTGGCGCGGTCGAAGCGCACCGGGTTCCCGCCCTGCCACTCGGAGTAGATGATGTTCGGGTTCGAGTAGTCGATCGCCGGCTGGTGGCCGTCGCCGAAGAGGGTGATCATCCAGTCGGAGTTGCGGATGCCGTGGACGTTGTCCGTGCGCGACGGACCGTACTGGGTGTTGTTGTCCTGGGTGCCGCCGATCAGGTGGTAGAAGGGCTCGTCGTAGTCCACCGCCACTTTGTAGAACTGGGTCACCGGGAGGTTGGCGACGAACTTCCACGTCGCGCCCAGGTCGAAGCTCTCGTAGAGGCCCCCGTCCGAGCCCACCAGCAGGTAGTCCGGGTCGTCGGGATCGAAAGCCATGGCGTGGTTGTCGCCGTGCTTGAACTCCTCGTCCATCTGCACGAAGGTGGTGCCGCCGTCCTCCGTCTTGTGGAGCGGAGCGTCCATCTGGTACACGCGGTCGAGTTGGTGGGGGCTGGCGAAGATCTCCTGGTAGTAGTGGGGCCCGGTGCCTCCGGAGAGGTACTCGTTGCGCTGCTCCCAGCTCTCGCCGCCGTCGGTCGAGCGGTAGAAGCCGCCCTTGCGGTGGGCCAGCTCGATCGTCGCGTAGACGATGTCGGAGTCGAGCGGCGAGACCGCGAGCCCGATCTTGCCCATGTCCTCGGTGGGCAGACCTTCGCTCACCTCGCGCCAGCTCTCGCCGCCGTCGGTCGACTTCCAGATGCCGGACTCCGGCCCGCCGTTGATCAGCGCCGCCACGGTGCGGTAGCGCTGATGCAGCGCGGCGTAGAGCACGTCGGGGTCGCGCGGGTCGATGACCACCTCGTTGGCGCCGGTGTACTCGCCCGCGCCCAGCACCCGCTTCCAGCTCCCGCCGCCGTCGGTGCTCTTGTAGACGCCGCGCTCACCCCCCTTCGACCAGAGCGGTCCCTGGGCCGCCACCAGGAGGACGTTCGAGTCGCGCGGGTCGACGACGATCGAGCCGATGTGCTCGGACTCCTTCAGGCCCTTGTTCTCCCACGAGGCGCCGCCGTTGCGGCTCACGTAGACGCCGTCGCCGAAGCCGACGTGACGGCCGCCGACGTTCTCGCCGGTGCCGACCCAAACAGTCACCGAGTCGTTCGGGTCGATGGTGATCTCGCCGATCGAGTAGGAGCCCTGGCCGTCGAAGATCGACTCCCAGCTGGTGCCGGCGTTGGTGGTCTTCCAGACCCCGCCGCTGCCGACGCCGACGTACCAGGTGTTGCGGTCGTCGGGGGAGATCGCGATGTCGGCGATGCGCCCGGACATCAAACCCGGGCCGATGCCGCGCAGCTCCAGGCCGGCGAAGGTCTCGGCGGAGAGCTTGCCCTGCTCCTTGCCGTCGTCGGCCTCGTCCTCCGCGGCACCCGCCGCGCCACCGGCCAGCACCAGGCATGCCAATCCCGCGATCCACAGCTCCCGAGCTCTCATCGAACGGCCTCCCGAGGACGGATGCGGAGCGGGCCCCGGAGACGCGAGCGGTCGCCGGGGAAGGTGCCCCGCTGTGAAGATTCCTCCGAGGATACGCGACCCGGACCGGAAGGTTCACTCCGGCGCCCCGTCGTGGGTCGGGGCATGACAGACTGTCGCCTCTCTCGGAGCGTTCTCCATCACCCCCGACGACCGCACCACGCGACGACTTCTCGAGCTCGGCACGAGCAAGGGATATCTGCTCCTGGACGAGCTCGAGGAGCATCGGGCCGCGGCCTCTCCACTCGCCGCCGCTCGGGTCGCCGAGATCCTCCTGCAGGCGGGCCTACCGGTGCTCGGGCGTCCGGAGTCCTATCAGGGTCCGTCCGCGTCCGCGTCCCACGACGTGGAGGAGGTCGACGGATCCCAGCCGAGCGTCGTCCCGGAGGATGGTCCGGGGGGTGGCGATGCGGTCCGTCTCTACCTGCGCGAGATGGGCGTCACACCGCTGCTCGACCGCGACGGCGAGCTGCGCCTGGCGCGCAGCCTGGAGCGCGGAGAGGGCCTGATCTACGGCGCCCTCTGCGAGCCCGAGGCGCTGCCTCGCGAGTTGCTCCGCGAGCTCGAGCTGGCGCGCCTTCAGGGGCGCTCGCCCGGCACCCTGGCCGAGGCGCCGCTCTCCGCTCCCCTGGAAGAGGCGGTGCTCGCCCGCATCGAGGCGGACATCGAGACCTTTCGCCGCATCGCCGCCCATGGCCGCGAGCTGACGAGGTTGGAGCGGCGCCGCCAACGCCTGAAGGAGGGTGGAGCGGCTCGTGACGCGGTCGAGCGGGAGATCGACCGCGAGCAGGCGCGCCTCGGAGCGTGCATTCGCGCTCTCGCCCTGACCCACCCCGGGCGACGCGGCATGAGCGACCTCCTGGGCGGTATCGTCCGGCGCCTGGACGCGCGTGAGCGCGCCGTGCGGCGAGCGGCCGCGGCGCTCGCCGGCGAGAGCGGTCCGGAGGGGATCGCACCGCTGCGGCGTCGGGCGAATCGGTGCCGCTCGCGCCTCGCCGAGTGCGAGCGGCGGTACGGGGCGAACGCCACCGAGCTGCGGCGCCGGCTCGCCACCGTGCGCCGCGGTCAGGCCATCTGCGAGCGGGCGCGACAGGAGCTGGTCACCGCCAACCTGCGGCTGGTCGTGTCGGTCGCCAAGAAGTACGCCCATCGCGGCCTGCCCCTCCTCGACCTCGTCCAGGAGGGCAACATCGGGCTGATGCGCGCGGTCGAGAAGTTCGACTATCGCCGGGGCTACAAGTTCTCCACCTACGCCCACTGGTGGATCCGGCAGGGCATCACCCGGGCCCTGTCCGACCAGGTGGAGACCATTCGCGTTCCGGTCCACATGGCCGAGATCGTGACCAAGCTGGTGCGCACGGGAAGCTCGCTGGTCCAGGAGCTCGGCCGCGAGCCGACGACGGAAGAGATCGCCGACCGCATGGACCTGCCGGTCTCCAGGGTGTGGGAGCTGCAGAAGATCGCGCAGCGGCCCGTGTCCCTGCAGACCCCGGTCGGCCTCGAGGGCGACATCGAGCTCCAGGACCTCCTCGCGGATCCGACCGCCGAGTCTCCCGTCGACGCCCTGACAGTCGTCGAGGGCAGGGAGCTCACCTCGGAGGTCCTGCTCGGCCTGACGGCCCGCGAGGAGAAGGTCCTCCGCCTTCGGTTCGGCCTGGGCTTCGACCGCGAGCACACCCTCGAGGAGGTCGGCGACGTCTTCGGCGTCACCCGCGAGCGAATCCGCCAGATCGAGTCGACCGCCCTGCGCAAGCTGCGCCACCGCCGCAACGCGGAGCGCCTCGGGGTGCTGGTCTAGGGGGCGAGCCCCAAGGCGAGCACGGTCCAGCTTCCGGCGCCGGCTCCCGGCTCAGGGCTCGCCGCGCTCCGTGCCCGTCGCGAGCCTCGCCCGCGCCGCCTCCACGCGCCGCGCGATCCAGTCCGCCTCCGGATCGACCTCGAGGGCGCTCTCGAAGAGGGCCAGCGCCTCGTCGAAGCGGCCCTGCAGCGCGCGCAGATCGCCGAGGCCGGCGAGGACCTGGGGATCCCGCGGCGCGCGCTCGCGGGCGGCGATCAGCCGCTCCTCGGCCTCCCCGATTCGTCCCGCCGCGAGATGGAGCCGCCCCAACCGGGTGAGGGCGGCGACGGCGAAGGCCTCGTCGGCGAGCGCCCGCTCGTAGGCCCGGGCCGCCGCCGCGCTGCGGCCCAGGCCCTCCTGCGCCACGCCGAGGTGGTACCAGGCGTCGGCCCGGTCGGGGCCCACGTCGAGGGCGTTGAGGAAGTAGATCTCGGCGCGGTAGGGCTCGCCGCGCTCGAGCATCGCCAGGCCGTGCCGGGAGTAGGCCCGCGCCGCCCGCTCGCCGTAGAGCGCGGCCCTCTCCTCGTCGCCGCGCTCGGCGTAGCCCAACGCCATGATGCGGTCGAAGGGCGCCATGTCCTGGCCGCCCGGGTAGAGGTCGGGGACCGCGACGAGGAGCGCGGCCGCCGCCGCGACCGCCGCCTGTCCGAGGAAGCGCCGACGCCGGGCGTGGCGCCAGTCGAGAACGGCGCGACGGACGAAGCCGACGCCGAGCACCAGCAGCGCCGGCACCGCGGCCAGGCGGTAGCGGTCGGCCACGTGGAAGAGGACGGTGCCCAGCATCAGCAGCGCCACCGTGGCGCGCAGGAGCCACTCGGCCCGCCCGCCGCCGGCGCCGCCCAGCATGCCGCCGAGGCCGAGCGGTGCCGCCAGCCAGAAACCGATCGGCGCCAGCCAGAGCCAGGGGACCACGTGACGCGTGTAGTGGAAGCTCAGGTTGTCCGCCGCCTCGTAGTGGTTCCAGAAGAGGAGCGCCTTGCGCCCCAGCAGGCGCAGCCAGGCGCCGGGACGCTCGCGGATGAAACCCAGGGACTCGCCGAGCCAGAAGCGGGAGACTTCGCCCGGCGTCAGCGACGGATCGCCCGTCCGCCGTCGGGCCTCGGCCAGCGAGTCCTCCTGCTCGCGCGCCGGGTCGAGCTGGATGAACTCCGGGATGTCGAGCCCCCCGTCGGTGCCCTCCCGGTTGCCCTGGTAGAAGTTCATCCCCGCGCCGGTGGTGAGGAACGTCGGCTCGCCGGCGAGCACGCTGTTGCGCAGCACGACGGGGAGGGTCGCCAGGGCGATCCCTCCGGCCACCCAGGCCGC
>Ga0299913_10001346_pt1 | contig 17989 bp, 18 predicted proteins | sample RVTome_9_FD_201360 | JGI IMG/M metagenome (GOLD analysis project Ga0299913, IMG submission 201360) | Soil microbial communities from uranium-contaminated site in the Upper Colorado River Basin, Wyoming, United States - RVT155D38 (version 2) ... | reverse complement strand
CTGCCCGAGAAAGTCACCGTGCCGATCAGGATGCCGAGCGCGATGGTGACCGCCACGTCGGGGGTCGCCGGCGCGCCGGCCTCGCCGAGCCGGATGTACTCGTCGACCGCGACCAGCGCGGACGCGCCGCCGCCGAAGCCGTTGAACACCGCGACGAGCTGGGGCATCGCGGTCATCTGCACGGTGCGCGCGAGCACGACCCCGGCCAGCCCGCCGATCGCGACCCCGGCGAGGATCGCGCCGAAGCCCAGGATCTCCTGGCTGAAAAGCGTCGCCGCGACGGCGAGGAGCATCCCCGTCGCGCCGAGGACGTTGCCCGAGCGCGCGGTGTCGGGGGAGGACAGCCGCTTCAGCCCGACGATGAAGAGGACGCCCGCGACGAGGTAGACGGCGTCGATGACGACGGCCGCGCTCATGGGCCGTCCTCCCGCCGCTTGAACATCTGGAGCATCCGGTCCGTGACCAGGAAGCCCCCGACCACGTTGATCGTCGCCATCACGACCGCGATCACGCCGAGCACCACGCTGAGCGTCCCCGAAAGGCGCCCCGCCACGAGGATCGCGCCGATGATCGCGATGCCCGAGATCGCGTTGGATCCCGACATCAGCGGGGTGTGCAGAATGGTGGGGACCTTCGTGATGACCTCGAAGCCGACGAACATCGCCAGCACGAAGATCGTGATCGAGATCAGCAGGGCTTCGATCATTCCGCCTCCGTCAGCAGCCGCGCGTGTACCACCAGACCCAGGGACCCTTCTCCTCGTCGCGCCACGTGATCCACCCCTCCTCGACCGAGACCTCGACGTCCTCGTCACCGCACCAGGTCCGCGGCGTCTGGACCGACACCCGCATCCAGTCGCCGGCGATCTCAAGGATGTGGATCTGGGTCTCGTCCTCGTCGGCGGGGATCCAGGCCACCCGCGCGCTGTCCGTGGAGGGGCCCGCGCGCAGCGAGTGCCGCACCTGCGCGCGGAAGTGGACGGGGATGCTGTCGCGCATCAGCGTGCCGAAGCGCTCCTCCCAGGGCTCGTAGGAGAAGGGGGCCGGGGACGCCAGCAGGTGGCACGCGTGCACCCACGCGGTGCCGGGCTCGTCGGCGCGGGGCTCGGTGTGGCGGATGCGGTACCACCCGTCCGGCGCGGTCTCGAGGACCACGAGGGTCTTCTCCTCGTAGCCCGTCTCCACCTGGCCGGCGCCCGAGCCCTGGCGGTGGAGCCGGTCGTAGCCGAAGCCGAGCACGACCCAGCCCTGGTCGAACCAGCCGATGTGCTCGCCGGCTGGGGCGTCGAAGAGCGGGAAGACCGCGTAGCGCGGCCACTCGTAGGCGAGCCCCGCACCGGGCGGCCCGTCGCCCGGCGGCGCCTCGACCCGCAGGTGGCCGACCCCCAGGTTGGCGTCGGCGCGGGACGACCAGGCGTACACGTCGCGCGGGTCGGCGATCGTCGCCGGATTCTCGATCACCTCCGACCGCGTCGCGGGATCGGGCAGCGCAGGGCCGGCGCAGACCTCCGCCGGCACCGGCTCGAGGACGGGGCCGGAGGCCGCCGCCTCGCCGCCGCCCGCGCCCGGGCCCGCCGCGCCGGAGCAGGCCGCGACCAGCCATGCCGCCGCCGCGGCCCCCGCGATCCGCGACGCCGTCCCCAGCCCCGCGATCCGTGACGCCGTCCCCACACCCTCCGGCCTACGCCGGATCGTCCCCCCGCCTCCCGGTCCCCACTCCGTCGCCGTCATGCCCCGGCCGCCTCCCGTACCCGTTCGTTCACGATGGCTCCGCCGTGCGTCACGCAGGACGCCGCGGCGATCTCGTCCTCGGGGTCGTAGCCGACCCCTCCGTCCCCGTCCAGGTGCTCCAGCAGCGTCAGCAGGTTACGGCCGTAGGTGCGGCTCGCGTCCGCGGCCATGCCACTCGCCCCGTCGTCCAGGCCGACGATGGTGACGCCCGCGTGCTCGACCCGCTCGCCCGCGCGCGTGAGCTCGCAGTTGCCGCCGGTCTCCGCCGCGACGTCGACGATGACGGAGCCCGGGTGCATGCGCTCGACCATGGCCCGGTCGATCAGGACCGGGGCGCGCCGGCCGGGGATCGCCGCGGTGGTGATCACGACGTCGGCGTTCGCCACGAGGTCGGCGAGGTGCTCTTTCGCGCGCGCCTTCTGCTCCTCGGTCTGCTCCTTCGCGTAGCCGCCCTCGGTCTCGGCGCCCTCCTCCTGGAGGCCCACGTAGGTCGCGCCGAGGCTCTCCACCTGCTCCTTCACCGCGGGACGGATGTCGTAGCCCTGCACGACGGCGCCCAGCCGCTTCGCGGTCGCGATCGCCTGGAGCCCCGCGACGCCCGCGCCGAGCACCAGCACCTTCGAGGGCGGCACGGTGCCGGCCGCCGTCATCAGCATGGGGAAGAAGCGCGGCAGGATCTCGGCGGCGACGACCACGGCCTGGTAGCCGGCGGCGTTCGCCTGCGAGGACAGCGCGTCCATCGACTGCGCGCGCGTGATGCGCGGGATCAGCTCGACGGCGTAGGAAGTGACGCCCTGCGCGGCGAGGTCGCGCGCCGTGGCGGGCGAGCCGAGGGGGTCGAGGAAGCCCACGACCACCGCGCCCTCGGGCAGCTCGGAGATCTCGTCGCGGCCGTCGGAGCGCGCCGGCGCGCGCACCCGCAGCACCACGTCTCCGGCGGCGACGCCGCTCAGCCCATCGACCAGCTCGGCGCCCGCGTCGGCGTACTCCTCGTCGCGGAATCCGGCCCGGGCGCCCGCGCCGCGGACCACCCGCACCTCGGCGCCGGTGCGGGCCAGCCTGCCGGCCACTTCCGGAGTGAGCGCGACGCGCCGTTCGCGCGGCTCGGACTCAGCGGCGACCCATACTCTCATGCACGCCCCGGTGGTCGGGAATGTCAGCCGCCGTCCGGGAGCGCCACCGGCTCGCCGAACCCCAGGGTGCGCAGGGGCGCGTCGAACGCGGCGGTGTCGCCGATGATCAGCAGCGTCATGCGGGAGGGATGTATACGCGCCCGGGCGACCCTCTGCACGTCCGCCGGCTCCACCGCGTGGATGCCGTCCACGTAGCGCTCCAGCCAGTCGGGCGCGAGGCCCTCGGCCTCGTAGAGCATCCGGCGCGCCACGATGCGCGCGGGCGAGCCGAAGTTGAACACGAAGCCGTTGACGACGTCCTCGACAGCGCGGTCCACCTCGCCGGCCGACGGCCCCTCCTCGCGGAACGCCGCGAGCTCGTCGAGGATGGCGCGGATCGACGCGACGGTCGCGTCCGCGCGGGTCTGGGTGAACGCGGCGAAGGCGCCCTCGTGGTCGCGCGGCGTGGTCCAGACGGTGCCCGCGCCGTAGGCGAGGCCGCGCTCGGTGCGCAGCGTACGCACGATGCGGCTGGACAGGCCGCTGCCGCCGAGGATGGCGTTGGCGATGCGCGAGGCGAAGTAGTCGACGCCGTCCCCGCGCGTGATCCCCCCGCCGTGCCCCAGGTAGGCCGTGGTCTGCGCCAGCGGACGGTGCACGACGAAGATGCCGGGCGCGGAGCGGACGTCGGGGACCGGCGGCTCCGGCAGCTCCCCCGGGCAGGGCGCCCAGCCGGCGAACGCCCGGTCCAGGAGCGCGGCCGCGCGGTCGGGGTCGATGTCGCCCGCGACGCCGAACGTCGCGTTCCCGGGGCAGTAGATCGCCGCGTGCGTCGCGGCCAGCGCGGCGGCGGTCAGGCGGGGCGCGTCGAGGTCGCCGGCGTCCAGCACCCAGCCGACCGGGTGGTCGCCGTACAGGAGCTCGTTGAAGCGCGTCACCGCCTCGAAGTTCGGGTCGTCGCGGCGCCGCAGGACGGCCTCCAGCTCGCGCCCGCGCCAGAGCTCGACCCGCTCGGGGTCGAAGCGCGGCGCGACGAGCATCTCGGCCCACAGCGCGACGGCCTCGTCGACCTCGCGGCTCAACGCCCCGACGCTGGCGAACGACGTCGTGCCTCCGGCGCCGAACCCGACGCGCCACGCGTGGAAGTCGATCAGCGCGTCGACCGAATCGGGCGACAGCCGGCGCGTGCCGCCCGAACGCACGAGGGACGGCACCGCCGTGGCGGCGGCGAGGCGGGAGCGCGGGAAGTGCGACGGCCCTCCCCGGAAGCGGACCATCACCTCCACGAGCGGGAGGGTCCGGTCCTCGATCACGAGCAGCGTCGCGCCGCTGGCCAGCCGGCGACGCTCGGGCGACGGCGGGCGGAAGCGCAGCGGCGGGAACGTCAGCGCCTCGACCGCTTCGCCGCCCGGCGGCGGGCCGGTTTCCGCGACGGGCGGAGCGCCGGAGCAGGCGGCGACCAGGACACACATAGCGGCCGCGCCGGCGAGGGCCGTCCCCTTCATCGGCGCGGCTCCGGCTCCCGCCCTACCGTCGCGACCGTCACCGCGTCCGGCCTCAGGTACGTGCGCGCCACGCGGGCGATGTCCGCGGCCGTCACCTCCCGCAGCTCGGCCGGCAGCTCGAACGTCCGCCGCCAGTCGCCGAGCAGCGCCTCGGAGGACGCGAGCTGGAAGGCCAGGCCCAGGTTCGAGGAGAGCCGCTCGACCTCCCCCATCGCCGCGGAGTTCCGCACCGCCGCGAGCTCGCGGGGGGCGGGCGGGTCGGCGGAGAGGCGGGCCACTTCGTCCAGGACCGCCGCCTCCACGTCCGCCGGACCGAAGGGCGCGCGCGGAACGGCCGACACCGTGAACAGACCCGGGAACTCCTCGCCGGGGCCGCCGCCGACCGACACGTCGACGGCCGATCGGTCCTCAACCACCAGGCGGCGGTGCAGGCGACTGGTGACGCCGCCAGCGAGCACGGACGCCAGGACCGCGAGCGCGGGCGCGTCCGGGTGGGCCGCGGATACCGTGTGCCACGCCAGCCGGACCTCCGGCCCGGCGTCGAAGCGGACGTGCACGCGGCGCGGCTCGGTCTGCGGCGGCTCGACGGCGGTCACGGGCGGCGGGCGCTCCCCCGGCGGGACGCCGCCGAACCAGCGCTCGGCGAAGGCCCGCATCTCCCGGGGGTCCGCGTCGCCGACGATCGCGACGATCGCGTTGCCGGGTCCGTAGTAGCGGCGGTGGTGGCCGGCGACGTCACGGCGCGTCAGCCGCCGCAGGTCCTCGGGGGTCCCGACGACGGGGTCGCCGTAGGGATGGACGCGGTACGCTGCCGCCAGCAGCGCCTCCTCCAGGCGGCCTCCCGCCCGGTCCTCCACGCGCAGGCGGCGCTCCTCGAGGACCACGTCGCGCTCGGCGTAGAACTCCCGGAACACCGGGTCGGCCATGCGGTCCGCCTCCAGCGCGAACCACAGCTCGGCGCGGTTGGACGGCAGCTCGACGAAGTACGTGGTCGCGTCGTGGTCGGTGATGGCGTTGAGCCCGCGGGCCCCGTTGCGCGCGAGGATCTCGGCGAACTCGTTGGGCGCGACGAAGGCGCGCGCGCTGTCCTCGAGCGCCCGCAGCCGCGCCGCCAGCGACTCGGCCTCGGCGGACGGCACGCCCGCCGGCACGAGCGAGTCGGCGACGGCGTCGATGCGGGCCAGGTAGAAGCGCTCCGCCACCCACCCGGTGGTGCCGATGGTCGAGCTGCCCTTGAAGAGCAGGTGCTCCAGCAGGTGCGCGATCCCCGACATGCCCGCCGGGTCGTCCGCGCTGCCGACGTCGAAGCGGGCCACGAAAGAGAGGGTCGGCGCGCCCTGGCGAGGCAGGACGAGGAAGCGCATCCCGTTGGGCAGCTCGAAGCGCGTGACGGGCAGGGGCGCGCGCTCGCCGGCGGCTGCGTCCTGCGCGGCCGCCCTCGCGGGCAGCAGCCAGGCGAGCAGGCAGGCCGCGGCCACCACGCCGCGCCGACGGCCCGCCTCGCCTACCAGGGATTGTCCGCTCGTGGGGGCCACGGCGGCTCCTCGCTGCTCGCGGCGCCGAGGATCGCCTCGACCGCTCGCTCGCGGTACCGGAAGATCGCCTCCAGCCGCTTCCGCACGAACAACGCGTGGGCGACCTCCCCGAGGACGCCGAGCGGCAGCCCGTACTCGACCCGGTCGGACACCTCGGTCGCGTCGTCGCCGAGCGCGCGAAAGGAGTGCTGGTGACGCCAGAACGCGTACGGCCCGCGGACCTGCTCGTCGACGAACGCGACCGGCGGATGGTAGCGGGTGATGCGCGAGGTCCAGCGCTGAGGGACGATCAGCGGCCGTATCCGGTAGTCGATCTCGAGGCCCTCGCGCATGGCGACCGGCCCCTCGTGCAGGACCCGGAACGCCAGCCAGCCCGGGGTGATGCGCGCGAGGTTGCGCGGGTCGTCGAAGAAGTCGAAGGTCCGCTCTATCGGTAGCGGGACGACCTGCCGGCGCTCGAGAACGTGGGTGCGGGCCGGGCGCGTCACGCGACGATCGCGTCCGCCTCGATCTCGACCAGAATCGCGTCGTCGACGAAGCCGCTCACCAGAACCAGGGTGGTCGCGGGCCGGATCTCCCCGAACACCTCGCCGTGCGCGCGCAGGACGGCGTCCCGGTCCGCCCCCTCCGCGACGAACATGCGCGTCCGCACCACGTGCTCGAGGCCCGCGCCCGCCTCCGCGAGGGCGCGGCCGGTGATGTCCAGGCACAGGCGCGCCTGCCGGTACGCGTCCCCGGGATGGGCGATGGAACCGTCCGCGGCGACCGGGGCGGTGCCCGCGACCGCGACGTGGTCGCCCACCCGCACGGCGCGCGAGTAGCCCGCGGTGCGCGCCCAGGGCGCAGCGGTGGGGACGAGGCGGCGGCGGGTCACGGCCACACCGCACGAGCTGGAAGCGCGTCGGCCTTCGATGCTCCGGCGTTCCCTGGGCGCAAGCGAATCTCCCGCGTTCGGTCCCGCGCCGGTTGTAGCCCCCCGGCGCCTGGATTAGCTTACGCGCCTTCGGGACGTGGCGCAGTCCGGTAGCGCACCTGAATGGGGTTCAGGGGGTCGCCGGTTCGAATCCGGCCGTCCCGATTGGCCGATCGTCACGCCGAGTGACGACGGATGTGGCACCGCGTGGCTACACGAAAAAGGGACCGATCGGCGTGTGACGCTGGTCGGCCCTTTTTTCGTGCCGGATGACGTTGCTTTGGCACACCTGTGCCGTTCCCTGGACCCATCATGGCCGCTCCTCCACGCGGTCGAACCGGATGTTGCGTGCCCGCTCGTGGGTCACGCGGAGGGCGACGATCCGGTCCCCCTCCGGCACCAGCCCGATCTCGTAGCTGCCACTCGCCCACGTGAGCGCGCCCGAGCTCGACGTGCGCAGAGTCACGGGCGCGAACCGGCGCCGGTGGAGGACGAGCGCGTCGCCGTCGACCACGAGGAGCCAGGTCACGTCCAGCTCGGCACTTCGGTAGGCGCCCGCCAGCCGGCGACGGTCCGGTGCTGTGAGCGGCGCCGGTGCGGGCTCCTCTTCGCGGGGGGCTCGGGGCTCCCGGGGCGCAGGAGGGGCCCACCGGTCGGACAGCGCGACGCGGGCTGCGGCGGGGTTGAGGTCGTAGGCGTACGCGGTGGCCACGTTGCATAGCGTGGCAACCGCCAGCCTCTCGTCCAGGAACGCGAGAAGATCGCCGGTGAAACCGGCGTCCGAGCCGTTGTGCCCGGCGGCGAGGAGGCCACCCGGCCGCCCGAGGAACAGCCCGAGCCCGATGTCCGCCATCAGTGTTCCGTCCGAGAGGCGCGCGCGCTCCGAGACCAGGAGGTCGACCGCCTCCGGGGATACCTCGCGCGTCCACAGGTTGCGCGCCCAGCGTGCCAGGTCCATCGGTGTCGTCAGGAGGTTGGTGGCCCCGTAGTTGTCGAACACGGGCTCGCTCACCTTCCAGCCGTCTCCCTCCGGCTCGTACGCGGAGGCCCTCCCCTCGATGAGGTCGCGGTGGTCCGCCTGGAAGCGGGTCCGGTCCATTCCCAGCGGCTCGAAGATCCGCTCCCGTGTGTACTCGGGGAAGGGACGGCCGGAGACTCGTTCGACGATCTCGGCCAGGAGCGTGTAATTGGAGTTGGAGTAGACCCAGGCGGAGCCGGGCTCGAACCCGAGCTCGCGCTGCGCGAACAGGAGGGCGAGGATGTCGCCCTGGCTGATCGGATCCCCGTCCCGCCATCCCGCGAGGCGCGTGAGGACCCACTGGTCCCGCACCCCGCTGGTGTGGGTGAGCAGGTGCCGGACGGTCAGGGGGTGGCCGTACGGGGGCAGCTCGGGGATGTGCTTCCGCACCTCATCATCCAGCGACAACCGCCCCTCGCCCACCAGCTGCGCCACGGCCATGGCGGTCATGGGCTTCGCGATGGACGCGGCGTGGAACACGGTGGTGGGCGTGATCGGCACGCCGTGCTCCAGCACGGCCTCGCCGTAGCCACGGAAATGGAGGGTCCCCGCGGCGTCCAGGAGGGCGACACCGCACCCGGGCGTGCCGGAGCCGAACTCCTCGAACACGCCGTCGAGGCCCTCGTCCACGGGGGTTCCCAGCACCTGCGCGCCCGCACCGCCGGCCAGCGCGACGAGGGCGAGGGCCGCCGTGGCCCCTGAAAAGATTCTGCCCATCGACTCAGATCTCTTGACTGCCGTTCATAACGCCGTCTCTTCCAGCCGGTCGAGCTCCTCCAGCGTCGCATCGCACCATTCGATGACCATGGCGGCGTACCGCATTCCGCCGTCCAGCACCGCCTTCCAGTACGGCAGGTGCGGGGACGCCGCTTGCTCGCGCTCGAGCCGCTCGGCGGCGCTCCGGTAGCGCTGCAGCAGCCGTTGCTGCACGTCCCGGTACCGGCGGACGTGGGCCGCCGCGGCCTCCGGTCCCATTTGAGCGCCGAAGAACAGCTTCAGTGATGTCTCGTGCCGAACAACGTCGTTTTGGGCGGGCTCCTCCAGCCAGCTCCGCAGGACGCGCAGCCCCGCGTGGTTCAGACGATACTCCCGTCGACCGCGCCCGCCGCCCCCACCGCCGCTCACCTCCTCGATCAGGCCGTCCGCCTCGAGACGCCGGAGCGACGGGTAAATCTGACCGTAGCTCTCGTTCCAGAAATGCCCGATCGACCCCTGGATCAGCTGCTTGATGTCGTAGCCCGACATTGGCGCCAGTGAGAGAGATCCGAGCACCGTGTAGTCCGTCCGGCTCGAACGGCGGTCTCCGCTCACGTGAGGATCACCATGGCGTTGTACGCCGCGTGGGCCACGAACGGGACAAGGAGGCTCCGACGCCACAGGAACAGTCCGCCGAACGCGAGTCCGATCACTCCCGTAAACAAGATGGCCATGCCCCCGTTCCCCCAGTGGAGGAGCCCGAAAAGAAGCGACATTGCCAGCAACGCCCACCCCCGGCCCCAGCGTCGGTCCAACGCCGCAAGGCCGTACCCCCGATACACGCTCTCCTCTACCGCCACCAGCGTCGTCGCCACCGCCAGGAGGGGAAGTTCAGCCGACTGGTATCGGAAGCGGAAGAGCGACGTGAACGTCGGCCGTCGACCCTCCAGCAGCGGCTGCACCGCATCCAGCACCAGCTCCTTGAACAGGTACAGCGCCAGCGCCGCGCCCAGGCCCAGTGACACCGCGCCGAGCACGCTCCCACCCACTCGGTCTCGCCGCCAGCCCACGTCGCCGAGCGTGCGGCCCTCGCGCTTCAAGACCCACAAAAGCGCGACGAATACCACCACGTGATTGGCGGCGATCAGGAAAGGCAGCACGGCCCGCATAGCCGCCTCCTCCACCGCGCCCCCTTGGGCGACCACATAGCCGACGATCTGCACCGTGAGAAGCACCGCTGGCAGGGCCATCATCAGGATCGGGCGGCGCCAGGAGGGATCAAGCGAGGTAGCGCGGTCCGTCCGGCGGGCGGGCTCAGGAATGGTCGTCACGCCGTCGGTCTCTGTCGAGCCCAATTGGTTATTCCTGGGACGGGGATATATCTAATAGATATCTGTACGGTACACGTGCCCCTCACGCCGGGCAAGGCGGACGCATCTCGTCCTGCTCCTCGCCCTGGTGCCGGGCTGGGGCCTGCTCCCCGTTACGCTCTCTCCCGCGGGCGGCGGGTGGCGCGGCAGCGGCGAACTCCAGGGCGGCCACCGCCTCTCCCCGGAACTGGACGGGGGCTGACCCGGGCGCCGGGCAGCTCTCAGGAGCCGCCCTCCCTCCCCCGGCAGGGCCAGCGTGAACGTTCCGGAACTCACGCTTCGGTTCAGTGTTGGACACCTCGGTGCCCGCCCGGAGCCGCCGCGCGGCCCCTTCCTTGTGAAAAGAGGAGAAGGTGGTGCGACCTTACGCCAGAACGACCGTCGCGGCCTCGTTGATGCTGTTGCTGGGATCGACCGCCGCGGCCGCGCAGCAGGGCATGGACCCGCCGCAGGTTCCGCCGGAAGCCCAGGAACTCATGGCCGAGCTGCAGCAGATCCAGGCTCAGCTCGGGCCGATCCAGGCGGAAGCACTCCAGGATGCGGAGATCCTGGCCGAGCAGCAGGCGCTCGGTGAGGAGATCCAGGCCGCGATGGCAGAACTGGACCCCTCCACGCCCGACCGCATGGCGCGCCTTCAGGAGCTGGTGACCGAGGCTCAGGCCGCGCAGGCCGCGCAGGACGCCGAAGCCGTGCAAGGGCTCATGACCGAGGCACAGGACATCCAGGCGCGCCTCCAGGACACGCAGGCCCAAGCTCTCGAGCGGCCGGAGATCGCCCCGCGGGTGGAGGCTTTCCAGAAGCAGCTCCAGGCGAAGATGGTCGAGATCGACCCCGAGGCCGAGCCGCTCATCCAGCGCGCGGAGGATCTCGACGAGGAGCTCAGCGAGCTCCTGGGCGGCGCCGGCTGACGCCTCGCGCGACGGGACAAGGCGGTCCCCGTGGGTTCAGCCGCGGTCCCGGGTGGGACCGATCATGAAGAGCAGGTTCCCGGCGGGGTCCGTGACGCCGAACGTGCGCCCACCCCAGACCTCGTCCACGGGCGGACGCGGGATCTCCACCTTGTCGCGCCATTCCTCGTAAAACGCGTCCGCATCGTGCACCCGTACGGAGGCGCACACGTTGCGGCCATGGCCGGACATGGGGCAGTCGATCACCAGCTCGATACCGCCCCTCCGGATGCCCATGATCCCGGTCCTGCCGTCGACGGTGTCCTCCCATTCGACCGTGAACCCCAGGCGGTCCACGTAGAAGGCCTTCACCTCGCCGAGATCGTCGCCGGGGAAGATCGGCACCGCGCGCTCGTCCATGGGCGTCTCTCTCTCAGCACTCCCGCGCGGGCCGGACGATGTACCGCGACCTGAGCAGGATCGCTCCGGCGAGGGCGTGGAACGTCGCGTCCAGCCGCTCCGGCGTCTCTCGGGCGGGTCGCTCCAGCCACCACCGGACCATCTCCATGAACGCGGCCGCGAGCATTCGGGCCACCAGCGTGGGCGACATCGCGGCGGAAACTCCGTCGCGGGGCGCGATGCGCCGCCTGATCATGTCGGCCACGAAGTCGAGGCTCAGCTCCCACATCTCGTCGAGCCTCCCCGATGCGCGGAGCGAGGCGATGAACGCGTCGGCCTCCCGCATGTGATCGAGGAACTCCCTCACGGGGACGAGGCGCCTGCCGGCCGCTGAACCGCGCTCGAGCACCCCGTCGAGATGGGTGAACAGGTGCTCCAGACCCGAATGGAGGACGTCCTGCTTGTTGCGGTAGTGGGCGTAGAAGGTCGCCCGCCCGACGCCGGCGCGGTCGAGGATGGCCTGTACCGTGATGTCGTCGAACCTCCGCTCGTGGAGCAGCTCGACCAGCGCGTCGCCGAGCGCCCGCCTGCTCCGCAGCACGCGCGGATCGCTCCGGGAGACCGTTTTCCGAACGTTCATGGAGGTGCTGTTCGAGAGTGCGCGCGCGGGCGCGGACGCGGCTTTACGATGGTCGCGCGAACCCGACTCCGGCAACCCTGGACCGTCCCCATGACCACGAATCGACGCGCGGGACTCGCGCTCATCGCAGGCGCCGTCGCCATCCTCGGCGTCCTGATCTGGCATCCCACGGGCCGCGAGGCGGCGGGCGGCGGTTACGGCATCTCCACGGTCGTGCACGCGGTGGCGATCCTCGCCGAGCTGACGGTGCTGCTCGGCACGCTCGGGCTGAGCGTCCACCTGCGGGGCGCGCGGGACATGGCCCTCGCCGCGTTCGTCACCTACGCGGCGGCGACGATGTCGCTGATCATCGCCGCGGTCGCCGCCGGCTGGATCGCTCCCGCCGTAGCGGGGACGCTGAACGCTTCGTTCGCCACCGTCGGGTTCGGGCTTGCGGCCGTTGCCATGATCCTGTGGTCCTTGGCGATGTGGCGGACGCGCTTCTCGCGCACGCTCGCCCTTTTCGGTGCGGCGGTCGGCGTCTTCACCCTCGCGGGCCTTCTGCACGGTGCCGGCCTCCCGCTCCACGGTTTCGGGGGCCTGGTGATGCTGGCCTTCACCGTCTGGGTCGCATGGACCGGGATGGTGCTCAAGGGGCAGGCCGCGTGACGGACCCTGCGATCCTTCTGTACCTCGACCTCCCGCGCTTTCGGCGTTGCGCGTCTAAGCCGCTATATGTAGAATAACAGACATGCAGCGGCTCACCCGATCCATGACGCGCACGCTCCTCGCCTTTCTGGAGACGCCCGGGAGCTGGCGCTACGGCTACGATCTGATGAAGGTCACCGACCTTTCGTCAGGCACGCTGTACCCGCTTCTCGCGCGGCTCAACGAAGACGGTTGGCTGGAGTCCCGGTGGCAGGAATCAGACTCTCCGGGGAGGCCGCCGCGACAGTTGTATCGCCTGACCGCCACCGGCCGGATGCGGGCCCGCCACGCGCTGGGGCGCGCGCAGGCGTCGTGGCTCCGCTGGCCGCGGGCGATCGAGACCTGATCGTGCGGCGGCGCTCCGCGTACTCGCTCGAGGGTGTCGTCGAGCGCCTCGCTAGACTCTCGGCTCCGCATCATCGCGAACTGGTGCGAGGGATGGCGTCGGAACTCGAATCCATTCCCGATCCCGCCGAGCGGAGGCGATTCGCGCTGGGCGCTATCGCCGCCATCGTTCGCCTGGGGTTGAGCGGTTACGCAAGAACCACGTTCCATGCGCCGGACCCATTCGTCGGCGTCTCGGAGCTAGAGGGCGGAAACCCCGGAGGTCCATCGATGTCGCAGTTCTCGACCCGGCAGCTCCTGCGCCGGCACGCCACGCCCTTCGCTGTCACGCTCGCGACGCTGACGGGGCTGCTGCTCGCCCGTCACGCCGTGCGGCTGCTGCCGCAGCTGAGCGCGCGGGGTGCGCCGGCCGGAACGATCGTCGAAGCGCTGGCGCTCGCGATGCCGCACACGCTTGCCCTGACGATCCCCATGGCCGTCTTCGTCGCCGTGTCGTGGGTCTTCACGCGCCTGGGCACCGAGGGTGTTCTCGCGGCGGCGCGGCGAGAACGCCACGGCGTCCGCCGCCTGTTCGTGCCCGTGCTCGGCGCGGCTGCCGTAATCGCTGCGCTGACGGCCGTGTCGAACACCCAGATCGTCCCCCGGACGAACGCGCGGCTCGCCGCCGTACTTGCGGACGCCCCACGGACCCCGACCGACCGCACGATGACGGTTGCCGAGCTGCGCGAGGCAGCGCGGAGCGCCCGGATCGGCGCGGGACCGAATGCCGCCCCGCGGGCGGCCGCGTACGAGGTCGAGATCCAGAAGAAGTTCGCTCTCGCCGCGGCATGCCTGGTGCTGGCGCTGGCCGGTGCCGCGATACCGCTTCGCTTCCGGCGGGGCGGCGCGGGACGCATCATCGGCGTCACCGCCGTCGTGTTCACAGGTTACTACGCTGCGCTCGTTGCGGGCGAGTCGCTGGCCGACCGGCTGGTGATCTCGCCGTTCGTCGGGATGTGGATGGCGAACGCGTTGCTCCTCGGCGGCGTTCTGCTGCTCTTTCTACGGCCACGCCCCCGCGCGCCGGGTGGAGCCGAGTCACTCGCGATGAGCAGGTAGCCGCCGGCGTCGAGTCCGCCGCCCTTGTCCGGAGGGTGAGTGCGGCGTCGCCTCGCCCGCCCCATCACCAGCCCGCCTCCCCGGGTCGCTCTCGCCGGGCCGCCGTCCCCTCCCCCTCGCCGTCGTTCTCGGTGATTGTGGCCTGCACCGATGTGCCGTCCTCGGAGAAGCTGTTGTAGCCGAGCGTTGCTTCGGCGCCCATGCGGGGTTCCCGCTTGGGGATGGCGTGCTCGCTCGATTTCTTGCGTTCTGGTTCAGAAGACCTGCCCTTGCCACCACCGCCTCCAGAGGAGCCATGCGAGCCCACTCCCTGACGCCGCGGGCCGTCGCGCTTGCCGCGGTCATGTTGCTGATCCACGCGTGCCAGGATGGTCCCACCGATCCGTTCGAGGTGGCCCGGCAGGCCGGCCTCACGGCGGCTTCGGCGGACTTCAGCGCGACGTGCTCGCCGATCACCGAGCGGGCGCTGATCGCGGACGCCGGCGCGATCACGGCGGGTGTGGTGCGCGTCGGAAACGACGAATCGCACGTGCTCGTTCAGATCGAGACTCAGGACGGCTGGGTGATCACCGAGAGCCAGCTCTTCGTCGGCCCGAGTTTGGAAGGGATTCCGGTGTCGGGCGGTGGCAGCCCGATACCCGGCCGGTTCCCGTACAGCCGCAGGCACGGTGGTGGGGTCTCGTCGTACACGTACGCGGTGCCGCTGTCGGTGGTAGAGGACGCCGAGGAAGCGGTGATCGCCGTGCACGCGGACCTGCGTCTCGGCAATCGGCGCGAAGGAGCCTGGGGCGAGGGCGAGAGTATCGGGGCGGATGGGAGCTGGGGGATGTACTTCAACCACGGCATCGCGGACTGCGTGAGCGAGCTCGCGACGTCCGCCGACGGCGCGAGGATCGTGTTCGGTGGACTCACGCTCGTGATCCCGCCCGGCGCGGTCGCCCAGGACGTGCAGATCACTGTGACGCCCAAGGACGTCGAGGACCTGCAGCTGCCCGGATCCGCGGCTGCGTCCGGCGCGCTCGCGTCGAGCACCGCCAACGTCGTGCTCGGCAACGTGTTCGCGATCCCCGGGACGGCGTACGACCTGGGACCGGACGGCCTCGAGTTCGAGGCGCCGGCCACGATCACGCTGGCCTACGACGAGGCGCTGCTGCCGGACGGCGTCCTGGAGGAGATCCTCCAGGTCTTCGCCATCAACGGCGTCTTCTTCGCGCTCGAAAGCACGGTCGATGCGGACGACGATCTCGTGTCGGCGCCGATCGAGCACTTCAGCACGTACTTCGTGGGGGCGCCGATCGGAACGGTGGACCTCCGGCTGTCCGGCTTCGGCTTCTCCCCCGCCACGAAGCTGGCCGGATTCCCGGTGACCGTTCACGCGACGGCGGAGAACGACCTGTCATCGACCGACGCCGTCGACGCGACGCTGCGGATCGACTTCGACCAGTCCGTCTCGTTCGTCTTCGACGACTTGCCCGCGGGCTGTGTGGTGAGCCAACCGCTGCCGGAGGTCGAGCTGCGCTTCGAGTGCGCGCTCGGTGAGCTGGAGCCGGGGCAGCAGGCCATGCGCGACCTCGTCGTGCGGCCGCTGCAGACCGGCTTGCACAACGTGACCGGCACGGTGCTCCCCGTTACCGACGATCCCACGCCCGCGGACAACGACCAGCACGGGAGCTTCGACGCGGTCGCCCCCGTAGTCGATCTGCGCGCCGATCTCGTGGCGCCGACCATCGTCGATCCGGGCGACCTCATCCTCTACCAGATCGGCGTCCTGAACGACGCGGGCGCGACGAACACGCTGCCTTCCGGCACCGTCCTGCTCGAGGTCGCCGGCGACGCGGCGCTGCTGGTTCTGGATGACGCATGCGCGGATGAGGGGAGCTCGCAGGCGCTCTCGGTCATCGTGCGGTGCTCGGTGCCCGAGCTGGCGCCGGGCGCCTCCGAAGTCTTTCTGGTGACGATCCAGGCCGCCTCACCGGGGCAGGTGATCGCGGCCACCGCGAGCACGGGCGTGCCCACCTACGTCATCGACTCGAACCCCGACAACGACGAGGAAAACGTCGAGACCCGCGTGCGGGCCGACCTGGAAGCCGACCTCTCGGTGGCGTTCACCGACCTGACGCTGAGCGAAGCCAGGGCCAACCTCGATTACGGCTTCTTCATCAGCGTCGCGAGCGCGGCCGCGTCTCCCGACGAGGTCTCGGGCGCGTCGCTCTCGCTCCTGATCGAAGGCTCCGTGACGCCGCAGACGCTGCCTGACGGATGCTCGTCCTCGTCGACGACGGTGCCGGCGACCACCACGATCACGTGCGTCCTGGCGGACATCGCGCCGGGCCAGACGCTCCCCACGCTGCTGCTCCTCGTGCAGGCGAACACCGTCGAGATCGGCGGCACGCTCGACGCCACGGCCACGGTGTCGATGCCGGCCGGCGGCAACGATCCGAACCCCGACGACAACACGGCCGTCCGCGTCGTGAACGTCGTGGCGCCGGAAGTGGACATGTACGTGGCGCAGTTCACGGAGAGCGCCGACCCGATCGACCTGGGGCAGACGGTTCGCTACACGATCCAGGGGGGCAATCGCACCTCGGCGACCGACCCCGCACCGGACGGCAGCCGGATCGATCTCCGCATCGTGACCGGCAACTTCGACGTCGTTTCCGTTCCGGCGGGCTGCACGGACTTCTCCGGTGCCGTCGTGGACGCCGTGCTCGTCGGCTGCGAGACGGGACTGCTCGATCCCGGCGAGGTCTCCCTGGCGTACGAGATCGAGATCGAGCCGCTCGACGTCGGTCCGTTCGACGTCACGGCCGAGGCGCGGCCGCATGCCGGATCGATCGAGTCGAACCCGGCGGACGACACGGAGACCCACACGACCACCGTCAACGCGGCAGTGCCGCAGCCGTCCGGGCAGCTGGCGTTCATGAGCACCCGGGTCGGACCGACGGTGCTGCACACCAAGGACCTCGGCACGGGCACCGTCACCATGTTCCTGGCCGGCGGTCAGCAGGTGTTCGGCGAGGATCCGGCCTGGTCGCCGGGCGGGACGCAGATCGCGATCGGCGGAGGGTCGCTGCGGCTCGTCCCCGCGGACGGATCGAGCGCGCCCGCGACGCTTCCCCTCGGCAATCTGGTCGCGCCGCGACACCCGCGCTGGTCGCCCGATGGCTCGGCGATCGTGTTCCAGGCCGTGGATGACAACGATCCGGATGAGGACCGGGAGCTGTTCGTGATCGATGTGGGCACGAACGCGATCACGCGGCTCACGAACAACGCCGTGGACGACGAAGCACCGGACTGGGCGTCGGACGGAACCGATCGCATCCTGTTCATCCGGAACGGGAGCTCGATCCGAACGATGACATCGGCAGGGGCGGGCGATACCGAGATCCTGGCGGGTGCCACGATGCGTCATGCGCGGTGGTCGCCGGACGGGCAGCGGGTCGCGTTCTCGCTCGAGCGCGTCGCGGGCTGGTCGATCGAAGCTTTCGCGCTGGCCGATCCCGCGGACCTGACCACGCTGGAGAACGACGGCGAGAACAACCACTCGCCGGTGTGGTCGCCGGACGGGCTGCTGATCGGATTCGTGAAGGGAGAGCCTGGCGAGGAGTCCCCGGGGATCTACTTCCTCCCGGCGGCTGGCGGCGCGCCCGCGGCGGTTCTCGAATCCTCCAGCGGCGATGAAGACTTCGACGCGGACTGGAAGTAGCGCGCCGTCTCGCCGAGGCAACGGGCAGGGCCCCGCTTCGGGGCCCTGCCTCCGGCGGAGTCCCCGGCAACAATACAGGTTCAAACCCGGCTCGACGAGTCGCTGACGGAGATCGTCGTGGACGAGCTCGATCAGCTGTCGAATCTGGATCGGCTCGTTCGACCAGACATGAAGCGGGACTGGAAAAGGAGCCGAACTCCGAGGAGGCGAGACCATGCGTTTCATGATGCTGATGATCCCGAAGGGCTACGAGAGCGCGGGACCCGAGGCCGTTGGGGAGTTGGACCCGGAGCGGGTGGCCGCGATGATGGAGTACAACGAGTCGCTGGAGAAGGCCGGTGTACTCCG
>Ga0299913_10001345_pt1 | contig 17997 bp, 15 predicted proteins | sample RVTome_9_FD_201360 | JGI IMG/M metagenome (GOLD analysis project Ga0299913, IMG submission 201360) | Soil microbial communities from uranium-contaminated site in the Upper Colorado River Basin, Wyoming, United States - RVT155D38 (version 2) ... | reverse complement strand
CCGGCGGTCGGCGACGCCGGCGTGGAGGAGCAGGAGCGCAGGTGCGTCGGTGGGGCCGGAGCGGTCGTGGGCCAGCGTGAGGTCGGGAGTCATCGGCCAGCAGCCAACCGCCGCAGGGGTGTCGCGGGCAACCGAATATCGTCGAGGCATGGGTGACTTCCTCGCGGTGGCCGACCGGGTCTGGGTGGCGCGCTACGCGTGGTTCGACGTCAACGTCACCCTCGTGGGCGGCGAGCGCGGCGTGCTGGTGGTCGACACCCATGGGTCCGGTGCCGCGGCCTCGGAGGTCGTCGACGACGTACGCCGGCTGAACGCCGGGCCGGTCGTGGGGATCGTGAACACGCACTGGCACTTCGACCACACCTTCGGCAACGCCACCGTCCGCAGCGCGTTCGGCGCGGTGCCGGTCACCGCCCACGAGGAGGCGGCCCGCGAGCTGGCCGAGGGCGCCGAACGGATCAAGCAGCGGTACGCCGACTCCGACGACCCGCACCGCGACGACGTCCTCGCCACCGAGATCGTGCTGCCCGACGAGACGTTCTCCTCCGCCCGGGTGCTCGACCTCGGCGACCGGGCCGTCGAGCTGGTCCATCCCGGTCGCGGCCACACCGCCGGTGACCTCGTGGTCCGGGTGCCCGACGCCGACGTGCTGCTCGCGGGCGACCTCGTGGAGGAGTCCGCTCCCCCGGCCCTGGGCGACGACTCGTGGCCGATGGAGTGGCCGCTCACGCTCGACCTCGTGCTCGGCCTGGTCACGCCGTCCTCGGTGGTCGTGCCCGGCCACGGCGCGCCGGTCGACCGCGGATTCGTCGAGCGGCAGCGCGACGACCTGGGCGTTGTGGCCGAGACGGTCCGCGACCTGGCCGGCCGTGGGGTGCCGGTGGCGGAGGCGCTCGACGCCGGCGAGTGGCCGTGGGAGCGGTCCGTGCTCGAGCGCGGCGTACGGCGGGCGTACGAGCAGCTGCCTCGCAGCCAGAAACGGCTGCCGCTGATCTGAGCGGGCCCGGCCCTCACCCCGCCGGGCGGGTGTGGCGGTGAGCGGCTCCCGCTACCGTCGGGCCATGAGCGAGTCCGATCCCGAGTCCCCAGGTATCCGCGACGAGGACCTGCCGGAGGACCTGCAGCCCGGCGAGGACAACCCGCTCGCCGAACCGGTGGAGGAGGACGTCGACCGCGACGCCCTCGACCTGGAGGGCGGCCGGACGCCCGAGGAGTCCGACGACGCTGACGGCGGCGAGTCGGACGACGAGGACTGACACCGGCACCTAGCGTTGGTGGGATGACTGCCCCACGCGACCGATACGGCGCCGACGTCCTCGCCACCGACTGGCGCGCACCCAAGCGCGGCCGCGCGGTCGAGACGCCCGCAGTGAAGGGCGAGGTCGTCGAGGAGGTGACCACCGACTTCTGCGGCGAGATCGTGCAGGTCGACCGCGACCTCCACACGGTCACCCTGGAGGACCGCCGGCTGCGGCGGCGTACGTTCCCGCTCGGCGCGGGCTTCCTGCTCGACGGGAAGCCGGTCATCCTGGTCGCTCCGGTCCGCCTCGCGGCCCCGGTCCCGCCCACGCGCACCGCCTCCGGCTCCCTCGCCGTCCACGACGCGAGGGCGCGGGTGGCGCGGCAGAGCCGGATCTACGTCGAGGGCCGGCACGACGCGGAGCTCGTGGAGCGCGTGTGGGGCGACGACCTGCGGCTCGAGGGCGTGGTCGTGGAGTACCTCGGCGGCGTGGACGACCTCGCCGACCACCTGCGTGCGTTCGGGCCCGGCCCCGGCCGGCGGGTCGGGGTGCTGGTCGACCACCTCGTCGCGGAGTCGAAGGAGAGCCGGATCGCCGACGAGGTCGGGCGCTCGGCCATGGGGCAGCACGTCCGGATCACCGGCCACCCCTTCATCGACATCTGGCAGGCGGTGAAGCCGGCCCGGCTGGGGTTCGCGGCCTGGCCCGACGTCCCGCGCGGGGAGGACTGGAAGCACGGCACCTGTGAGCGGCTGGGCTGGCCGCACCGCGACCAGGCCGACCTCGCGCGCGCCTGGAAGCACGTCCTCGGGTCCGTCCGCTCCTACGCCGACCTCGAGCCGGCCCTCCTCGGCCGGGTCGAGGAGCTGATCGACTTCGTCACCGCCCCCGACGGGGGCCCAAGCGATAGGTTGGACGCATGAGCGACCCCTACGGCCCGCCGCCGACCCCGCCTCCGTCCGGCCAGCCGGGCGCGCTCACGCAGGAGGACCGCACGTGGGCGCTCGCCTCGCACGTCGGGACGCTCGTCTCGGCCTGGTTCGCCTTCGGCTTCCTCGCGCCGCTGCTGGTGATGCTCATCAAGAGCGACTCGCCGTTCGTACGCCGACACGCGGTCGAGTCGCTGAACTTCCAGATCTCGCTGCTGATCTACAGCGTCGTCGGGGCCATCGTGGCGGTCGTCCTGACCTTCGCGACGTTGGGCATCGGCCTGTTCGTGATCATCCCGTTGGTCGCCGTGCTGGCCCTGGTCGTGCTGGTGCTGATCATCGTCGCGACCGTCAAGGCCGGCAACGGCGAGGACTACCGCTACCCGCTCACGCTGCGCTTCATCAGCTGAACCGGCCTCCTCCGCACGCGTGACACGGTCCGGACCCCGAAGGACCGGTCCGTGTCCGTCGCCCCGCAGGGCTCCCCGTGCGGCTGTGCGGTCAGATGCGCTCGATGTCCAGATCGCGCGGCGGCTGCACGTGCGCCTCGACGTCGTCGGTATCGGCGTCGGCGTCGGCGTCGGCGTCGGCGTCCGGCACCGCTCCGCGCTCGGCCTCGACCTGGACGCCGATGTGGCCCTCGACGTCGTACTCGCCCTCGGAGCTCAGGTGACCCTGGACGTCCTCGTGCGGCTCGTCGCCCGGGAAGAATTCGACGGTCTTGTTCTTCATGGCTGTCTCCCTCGGTGTGGCTCTGTGACTGGCTCTGGCTGATCCCGTGGCCTCATCATGCTCCTCCTGCCGTCCTGGTTCTGTCCGGTCGCTGACACAACACGCGTCAACCTGGTGACGGAGCGGCGTTGTCGCAGACGGCCTGGAGCACCGTCTTGACCTGGAACGGCGTCAGCGCCGGGTGTCGGCTGAGCACCAGCGCCGCCATCCCTGCGACGTGCGGGGCCGCGAAGCTGTTGCCCGTGGCCACCATCGAACCGCCGCCCGACCAGGCCACGTCGACGTCGATCCCGCGAGCCCCGAACTCGACTGGCGGCCGCGGGTTGTAGGCCAGCGCCAGGGGGTCGTCGCCCACCCGGGCGGCGACCGATACGACGGACGCGTACTGCGACGGGTACGTCGGGCCGGGCTGGTTGTTGGCGGCCGAGACCAGCAGCGTGCCGCCGAAGTACGCCTCGTCGGCGATCTCGTGCAGCGGTCCGAAGAGTCGCTCGCTCTTGCTCGACAGCGACAGGTTGACCACCTGCATGCCCTGCTCCACCGCCCAGGAGATGCCCGCGTGCAGGAGGCTGCCGCGACCCTTCAGGTTCGCGCCGAGGACGCGCACGCTGTGGAGCTCGACGTCCGGGGCCACCGACCGGATGATGGCGGCGCACGCGGTGCCATGGCCGACCAGGTCACCGTGCGGCCCGTCGACGGCGCGGTAGCCCGTGGGCGAGTCGGCGTCGACCTCGAACGACACCGCGCCCGCCACCCCCCGCACCCGCGGGTGGTCGGCGTCGATCCCGCTGTCGACGACCGCGACCCGCACCCCGGCGCCGGTCGCGCCGCCGAACGCCCACTCCCGGACGTCGGGCAGCGGCAGCGAGAGCACCGTCGCGAGCCGGCCGTCCTCGAACGCGGCCGACCACGCCGGTAGCGGGCTCACGGCCCGAGCTCCTCGACCGCGGCGAGCACCCGCCGGCCCAGCACCGCGAGCCGGTCGTCGACGGCGTCGCCCTCGCCACCCTCGACGAGCAGCCCGACCAGCGCTGCCAGCGTCCCGAGGACGGTGAGCGTCCAGTCAGCCGACTGGTCGACGCGGGGGTCGAGCACCGAGAGCACGCCGGCGGCCTCCCCCTCCTCGTCGAACAACGGGGCCGCGAGGATCGAGGTCGGGACGTAGTGCGTCGACTCGGCCACGTCACGGGCGAACCGGGCGTCGGTCTCGACGTCGCGGACGGCGATCGGCTGGCCCGACATCACCGTCCAGCCGGCGATGCCGCGGCTGACCGGCAGCTCGACGCCGACGATCTCGGCGGCGCCCGCGCCGTCGGCGGTCACGTAGGTCAGGGTCGCCCCGTCATCACCGACCAGCGCGACCGAGCAGGCCGCCGCGTCGTACAGGGCCCGGATGGCGGCGACGGCGGGGCTCAACGACGGGCGCGCGTCCACGGCGGCCTCTCCTCGGGTGCTTGACTGGGCGCATGGAGTGGTCGCTGCTCGCCGCGCTCGACGACGCGGAGCGGGAGCGGCTGCTGGCCACGACCCGTCGCCGCAGGTTCGCCAAGGGCGAGGTGGTCGTGCACGAGGGCGACCCGGCCGACAGTCTCCACCTCGTCGAGTCGGGCATGCTCGCGGTCCGGGTCACGACGGCGGACGGCGCGAGCGCCACCCTGAACGTGCTCGGCCCGGGCAGCTACTTCGGCGAGCTGTCCCTGCTCGACGGCCACCCTCCGACCCGCTCGGCCACCGTGGTGGCGCTCGAGCCGGCCGAGACCCGGGTGCTCTCGGCCAGCGGCTTCGCCGAGCTGCGACGCGACCACCGCGCCGCGGAGCAGCTGCTGCTGACCCTGCTCGCACGCCGGGTGGAGGAGCTGTCGAGCCGGCTGCTGGAGGCGACGTACGACAGCCTCGACCGACGGGTCTACCGACGGCTCCACGAGCTCGCCGAGCTGTACGCCGCCACGCCGGGCCCGGTCACCGTGCCACTGACCCAGGAGCTCGTGGCCGAGCTGGTCGGCGGCACCCGGCCGAGCGTCAACCAGATCCTCCAGCGACTCGTGGCGCGCGGCGTGGTCGAGCTCGGTCGCGGGCGGGTCACCGTGACCGACCGAGTCTGGCTCGCCGAGCACGCCGGCTGATCCCCTCACGCGCGGACTCCGGCCAGTGCCGCCTCGAGCTGCTCCGACCAGCGCGCCGCACCCAGCTTGGCGTAGCCTTCGCGGGCGGCACGCAAGGGCTCGACCGCCTCCTCCGAGCGTCCGTTGCGGGTCAACCACACGGCGAGATCGGCACTGACTCGCGCGAGCCAGGGCTCCGACCGCCAGGCGCGGGCAGCCGAGACGGCCTCGTGGAGGTCGGCGACGACCTGGTCGGGATCGGCTCCGGCCTCCGCACCCAGCAGCGCTCGCGCCCGGTGGTAGCCGAAACGCACCGCGAGGGGCGGGCGGGTCCGCGGCGACTCGTCGACCATGGCGACGAGCTCGGCGAGCGCCGCGTGCTCACCGAGCTCCCACACCAGGTCGCCGCCGATGACCATGAGGATCCCGAAGTCGTCGAAGACACCCCCGAAGGCCAGCATCTGGCGCACCGCGCTGACTGCCAGCTCCGCGGCATCGGCCTGACCCGTGTCGCCGTGCTCGATCGCGGTCACGAGTGCCCGGGTGGTCGCCGTCGCCTCGTCCTGCTCGTCGCCCTCCCGGAGGAACGGGGCTCCCGGCGTCCACTCCAGTCCTCGGGCGCGCAGGACGTGGTAGCGCACCAGCTCCAGGTAGGAGGCGTCAAGGTCGGTCACCTGACCGGACTCGTTCGCCAGGGCCAGTGCCTCGTCCCACGACCCGCGTAGGGCCAGACCGAGCAGCAGGTTGACGAGACTGACGCTGATCCAGACCTGGTCACCGACGGAGCGGGCCGCGGCCATCGCCTCGGCGCCGTGCTCGCACGCCAGCACGGCGTCGTCGCAGTTGAAGTCGGCGTTGAGGTTGCACAGCACTCGCGCCAGAGCCACGTTGTCGTGATTGTCGCGGGCCGCGTCCGCCTCGGCACTGAGCAACAACCGCCCCAGGGTGCGGGCACCCGTGCGCTGGAAGTAGACCGAGAGCATCCCGTAGCTCATGGCGACCATCGACCGGTCACCGAGGAACTCGGCCAGCCGTGCGAGCTCGACCGCCGGCGCGAGCATGTCCTCGCCGAGCCGGAGCCGCGCCGCCACGATCACCCGCAGCAGCGCGAGCTCCACCTCGGCGTGATCCCCTTCGCGCTGCAGTTCCTCGAGCCGGTCTCCGGTCAGCCTCAGCGCCTGGTCGTACCGACCCACGGAGAGCAGCGCCCGCCCCCACACCGCCACCGCCTGGCCGCCACCCGGCAGGTCGCCGAGCGCGGCGAACGTCGCTGCGGCGTGCTCGGCGTGACGCACGCTGTCCTCGCCGCGTCCGGACTGGTCGAGGGCATCGGCGAGATCCCGCTCGACCACCGCGCCGGTCGCCGCGTCGGAGCAGCGCGACAGCGCCTCGCCGAGGTGGGTGGCGGCCTCGCCGGGCGCGCCGAGGGCCAGCGCGCGAGTGGCGGCCTCCCGGAGGGCCGCGATGGCCCGGACCGTGAGCGCCTCGCGGTCGGGCGAGTCCGGGACCGCGTCCAGCGCCTCGAGCAGGTGCTGGGCGACGATCGGCACCCGCTCACCCGGCGAATCGCCGTCCGGCTGGAGCACGTCGACGACCGCCAGGTGTCCCTGCTTGCGGTCGTGCCGCGAGAGCGTGCCGTACGCCACCTGCCGGACGGCGCCCTGCACGAACTGGAACTGCCCGTGCTCGGTAGAGAACCGGCTGGACTCCCGGCGGATCAACTGCAGCCGGACCAGACCGGCCAGCACGCCTTCGACGTCGTCGAGCTCTGGGCACAGCTGCGCGATCTCGTCGCGCCCGAACGCGTCGCCGATCACGCTCGCCCGGTCGATGACCCGCCGCTGGGCCGGGTCGAGGGTGTCGAGCCGCGCCGCGATCAGGGCCTGCAGCGAGGCCGGCGCGCCGACCGCGTCGAGGTCGAGGCGCTCGGGGTCGGCGAGCACGTACTGCCCGCCCCGCGGCACGACCAGGTCACGGTCGATCAGTGAGCGCACCGTCTCGACGGCGAACAGCGGGACGCCGTCGGAGCGCTCGACGAGGGACGTGCGGACCGTCTCGGGCAGTCCCGCGACGAGCCCGTCCAGCAGCCGCCCGACATCCGGCTCGGAGAGCGCCTCCAGGTGCAGCACCGTCGCGCGCCGGTTGGTGGCGAGCACCGGGTTGGCCTCCAGCAGCCCGGGGCGCGTCAGGAGCAGCACCAGACACCCGAAGGCGCCCACGGACAGCAGGTACTCCAGGAACTGGAGCAGGCTGTCGTCGGCGTGCTGCGCATCGTCGATGACCAGGACCACCGGGTGCTCGTCCTCACCCGTACGGCGCAGGAACGTGGTCCAGGCGGAGAACAGGTCCTCCCGGGAGTGGCTCCCGACGGCACCGACCCCCAGCAGGGCTCCGAGCCGCGGTCCCAGCCAGTCGCGCTCGGCGGCGTCCTTCACGTAGCGGTCGAGCCCGAGCTCCAGGAGCGCGGCCTGGTCCTCGTCACCGGAGCCCTCGGCGTCGGGCGCCAGCGTCTGCAGTCGGGCGCGGATCGCCTCCGCGAGCGCGTAGTAGGCCACCCCCTCGCCGTACGCGAGGCAGCGGCCGCTGTGCCAGCGGGCGACGGAATTGAGGCCGTCGACGTACTTCTCGAACTCCCACCCGAGCCGGGACTTTCCCACGCCGGGCTCCCCGTCGACGACCAGCAGCGCCGGCCGACGGCTGTCCTCGACGCCGTGGAACAGCTCCTTCACCAGCCGCAGCTCGCGGTCGCGCCCCACCAGCGGCGCCTCGAGGCCGTCGGCCCGCTGCGAGCCGCCGACGCCCGCGACAACGGCCCGGACCGCCCACAGCGGTATCGGGTCGACCTTGCCTTTGAGCTGGTGGCTGCCGGCATCGACGTAGGAGATCGCGGACGAGGTGAGCAGCCGGGTCGTCTCGTCGACCCAGATCTGTCCGGGCGTGGCGGCGGACTGCACGCGCGAGGCGGTGTTGACGGCGTCGCCGGCCACCATCCCCTGCGCCTCCGCCCCGACCGTCACGGCCACCTCACCGGTGACGATGCCGACCCGCATCGCGAGGTCGGGCACCCCGAGGTCGGCGCCCATCCCCTCGACAGCGCTCACGAGCTCGAGGCCGGCGCGCACCGCCCGCTCGGCGTCGTCCTCGTGGCTGGTGGGCACACCCCACACCGCCATCACGGCGTCGCCGATGAACTTCTCGACAGTGCCGCCGTAGCGGGAGATGATCTGTCGACACTCCTCGAAGTACGCCGAGAGCAGCTCGCGCACATCCTCCTGGTCCCGGGTCTCCGACAGGGTGGTGAACCCGACGAGGTCGCCGAAGAGGACGCTGGTGACGCGCCGGGCCACCTGGGCCGTCACCGGCGCGGGCTGCTGCCTCGCCGCCGGAGCGGCTACCGGCTGGGCGGTGCCGCACTCGAGGCAGAACCTGGCACCGGCCGGCAGCTGGGCGCCGCAGCTCGCGCAGCCCGGGGCGGCCTGGCTGGCGCCGCACGCGAGACAGAACCGGGCGCCGGCGGGAAGCTCGGTCGAGCAGCTCGGGCAGGCAGTCATCGGATCAGGTCGCCAGGCGCCTGCGGACGGTGGCCTCGGCGGTGCGGCCGGACTCGCGGTCGCCCGAGACGGCCCGCAGGAAGTGGTCACGAGTGAGGGTCAGCACGACCGTCTCCTCGAGCGCCGTGATGGTGGCGGTGCGCGGGACGTCGCGGAGCAGTCCGATCTCGCCGAAGTACTCCCCCGGTCCCTCGGTGCGCAGCACGCGCTCGCCCAGGGCGTCGGTCTTGGTGACCTCGACGAGCCCGGACTCGATCACGTAGAAGAGGTCGGACTCCTCGCCCTCGTGGACCAGCACGTCACCCGCGCCGTACCGCACCTCGGCCAGCGCACGGGCCAGCTCCTCGGTGGTCGACTGGTCGAGCGGCGCGAAGAGGTCGAGGCTGCGCAGGAGCTCCAACCCGCGCGGCGGCACGAGGCTGGCGTCGAACCGGATCATCGCGGGCAGCGCAATCAACGCCAGCGCGGCGACCGGGAGGGCGATCACCATCAGCGATGCCCGTAGCGACATCACCGACAGCAGTAGCGGCATCAGCAGCGCGCCGAGCGCCATCGTGCCGATGACGCAGGACTCCAGGGCCCCGAACACCCGGCCGAGCATCTGGTCCGGCGTCTTCCGCTGCAGGATCGTGTCCATGTTGACGTCGACGAGCGGGTTGGCGAGGCCCACCAGCGCCACGGCGATGAAGCAGGCGACGGGGGTGGGCCACACGGTGACCAGCACCAGCGGCAGCGACCACAGCACCACGCCGGCCGTGAGGTCGCGCCCGAGGGCGGCGCGGTGGGAGCGTGAGATCGCCACCATGCCGCCGAGGATCGAGCCGACCCCGATGATCGCGTTGAGGGCGCCGAGCCCGGACTCGGGCGACTCGAGGATCTCGTCGGCCATCACCACGAGGAACACCGTCAGGGCGCCCGCGATGACCGTCTGGAGGCTGACCTGGATCGTGGTGAGCAGCAGCACCCGGTCGCCCCGGATGGCCTTGAAGCCGGCCATCGTCTCGGAGAAGAAGCTCTCCTGCTCGCCGGGCTCGTCCGAGCCCGTGCTCGACGGCTCGACCGTCACCGCCGGGACCACCACCCGGCTGACCAGCGCCAGCGACCACAGGAACGTCACGACGTTGACCATCAGGACGGCCGGGACGTCGGTCACGATCAGCAGCCCGGCGGCGAGGGCCGGCCCGGCGAAGAAGGCGATGCTCTCGATGGTGCTGTGGAGCCCGTTGGCGGCGGCGAGCTCGGCCGGGGTCCGCGACAGGCTCGGCAGCAGCGCCCGCTGCGCGATCATGAACGGCGAGGCCAGCAGTGACGCCACCGTCGCCAGCACGAACACGATCAGCGAGGCGGCGTCGAGCGCCACCATGATCGCGGCGCCGGTCACGAGCAAGGCTCGCAGTCCGTCGGTCAGCATCATCAGCCGGCGGCGTGGCCAGCGGTCGGCGTACACCGCCCCGATAGGTGCGGTCAGGGCCCCCAGGATGAACCGGATGCCGAGCCAGATGCCGACGGCCTTGGCCCCGCCGACGTCGTAGGCCCACACGACGATCGCGGTGGCGTAGGCCCAGTCACCCACGGCCGAGCCGAGGAACGCGAGCTGCACCCGCCGCAGGTTCGGGTTGCCCAGGACGGAGTGCAGTGCCCCGCGGGTGCCGGCCCTCCCAGCCGGGGGCGGTTGAGCCTCCCCGGGCGCGGTCTCGGTCTCGTCGGGCAAGGCCGGTGTCCCCTCTTCGCTCGTCCCGAGAGTGACGATGCTGGGTGTGAATGTAGACCGCCCGGGGCCACTCTGTCTCCGTCTGCGACGAGCACTCGCCTTCGAGTCGCCGCGCGACGGAGCCGGCGCTCAGGGCAGCAGGTCGCGGACCACCGCGTCCGCGAGCAGCCGGCCACCCAAGGTCAGCCTCAGGACCGGCGCGTCCGCCACGAGCAGACCGCGCCGCACCAGGTCGGGCACGGCCGCTCGTCCTGCCTCGTCGAGGGCGGCGCGATCGAGTCCGGTGTCGAGCCGCAGCTCGAGCATCACCCGCTCCGTGCGCCGGTCCTCGTCGGTCAGCACCTCCCGCGCGTGCGCCGGGCTGCGCCCCTCCCGCAGCCGCTCGGCGTACGCCGCGGGGTGCTTGACGTTCCACCAGCGGACGCCACCGACGTGGGAGTGGGCTCCGGGCCCGATCCCCCACCAGTCGTCGCCCTTCCAGTAGCCCACGTTGTGGCGGCAGCGGGCCTCGTCGTCGCGGGCCCAGTTCGACACCTCGTACCAGGAGAGGCCGGCGTCGCCCAGCCGGTCCTCGGTCGCGACGTACTTGTCGGCGAGGTCGTCGTCGTCCGGGGCCTGCAGCTCGCCCCGGCGTACGGCGCGGGCCAGCGCGGTGCCCTCCTCGACGATCAGGGCGTACGCCGAGAGGTGGTCGGGCTCGCACGCGAGCGCCGCGTCCACCGAGATCTCCCAGTCCTCGAGCGACTCGCCCGGCGTGCCGTAGATCAGGTCGAGGCTGACCTGCTCGAACCCGGCGGACCGGGCCCAGCCGACCGCCGCCGGGACCCGCAGCGGGTCGTGGGTGCGGTCGAGGGTGGCCAGCACGTGCGGCACGGCCGACTGCATCCCGAACGAGATCCGGTTGAAGCCGACGCCGCGGAGGTGATCGAGGTCCCAGACCGCCACCGAGTCGGGGTTCGACTCCGTCGTGATCTCGGCGTCGCGGGTCAGCCCGAACTCCGCGGCGATGGACGCCACCACGACACCCAGCTCCGCCGGCGGCAGCAGGGTCGGTGTCCCGCCGCCGAAGAAGACGGTCGAGACCGGCAGGTCGACGTCACCGAGCACCCGACGGGCCTGCCGCACCTCCGTGATGGCCGACTCGGCCCACGTCGCCTGAGAGGCCCCGGAGCCCAGCTCCTCCACGGTGTAGGTGTTGAAGTCGCAGTATCCGCAGCGCACCCGGCAGTAGGGCACGTGGACGTAGATCCCGAACGGTCGGGTGCCGAGCCCGGCGATAGCGAAGGCGGGCAGCCGGCCGTCCTCGGGCGCCGGCTCCCCCGGCGGCAGCGCAGCGGGCACGCGCACATCCAACCACGGCGCGCGGCCTCAGCCCGGCACCCTCGGATCGGCACCCTCGGATCGGCACCCTCGGATCGGCACGTTGAGCGTCGCCACCAGCCCGTCGGCGACCGACCCGGGCGTAGCACCCCGGGAGATCGTGGTGAAGCTGAGCCAGCTCCACCACCTCACCAAGGCCGGCTGTGCGGTTCCTGCGAGGAGCCGGTGATCAGCTGTAGAACGAGTTGATCAGGCTCTGGTGGTTGTCCTCCACGACGTTCCGCTTGACCTTCATGGAGGGCGTGAGCTCACCCGACTCGACCGAGAGGTCGTGGTCGAGCAGCTCCCACTTCTTGATGGTCTCCCAGCGGTTGAGCTTGCTGTTGAGCTCGTCGACGTACCCGGCGACCATCTCGCGGCACTGCGGCGACGACACGATGGCGGTGTAGTCGCCGTTGACGCCGTTCTCGGCCGCCCACCCGGCGATCGCGTCGGGGTCGAGCGTGATGAGGGCGACGCAGAAGTTGCGCTCCGCGCCGAACACCACGAACTGGCTCGCGTAGGGGCACACGGCCTTGAACTTCGACTCGATGGCGGGCGGGGCGATGTACTTGCCGCCGGACGTCTTGAAGAGCTCCTTGATGCGGCCGGTGATCGTCAGGAAGCCGTCCTCGTCGATCGAGCCCTTGTCACCGGTCCGCAGCCAGCCGTCGTCCGTGAGCGACTTCGCCGTCTCGTCGGGGAGGTTGTGGTAACCGTCCATGACGCCGGGGCCCTTGATGAGGATCTCGTCGCCGTCGCCCAGCTTGACCTGCGACCCGGGCATGACCGGCCCGACCGTGCCGAACTTGTAGTCGTCGGGGTGGTTGACGAACGAGCCGGCGGCGCTCTCGGTGAGGCCGTAGCCCTCCAGGATCAGGATGCCGGCGGCGTGGAACCACTCGGCGATGTCGCGGTTCAGCGCGGCGGCGCCGGAGATGAAGAACCGCACCCGGCCGCCGAAGCGGTCGCGCACCTTGCTGAACACGAGCTTGTCGAACAGCCCGTGCTGGAGCTTCAGCGGCAGCGGGATCGCCTTGCCCTCACGCTTGAGCCGGTCGACCTCGAGGCCGACCTTGAACGCCTGCGTGAAGATCTTCTCCTTGGCACCGCCCTCGGCGGCGGTCATGGTGACGATCCGGCCGTGCGCCTTCTCGAAGATGCGCGGGGCCGCGCCCATGAACGTCGGCTTCACCACGCCGAGGTTGTCGACGATCTTCTCGACCCGGCCGTCGATCGCGGTCGCGAAGCCGCATGCGAGCTGCGTGGACAGCAGCACCTTGCCGAACGAGTGCGCCATCGGCAGCCACAGGAACTGCAGGTCGTCCTCGGAGAGGATGTTCAGATGCTCGATGGCCGCGCCCTCGTAGACCCACGAGGAGTGGCGGAGCCGCACGCCCTTCGGCCGGCCGGTGGTCCCGGAGGTGTAGATCAGGGTCGCGAGCTGGTCGCCGAGGATCGTGGCCGCGATCTCCTCGATCGCACCGGGGTGCTCGGCGAGGTAGGCGTCGCCCAGCGCACCCAGCGCGGCGAGGTCGATCACCCAGTCGCCGTCGGCCTTGCCATCGAACGTGACCACCTTGCCGACGTGGGGAAGCTCGGACTTGCGGGCCGCGAGCTTGCCGATCTGCTCGTCGTCCTCGGCGAAGACCGCCCGGCACTCCGAGTCGGCGAGGATGTACGCCGTGTCCTCCTCGTTGGTGGACGGGTAGACCGTGGTCGTCGCGCCTCCGGCGCACATGATGGCGAGGTCGGCCAGGATCCACTCGTAGCGGGTGCCCGAGGCGATGCCCACGCGCTGCTCCGACTGCAGCCCGAGCGACAGCAGGCCGCCCGCCAGCCGCGCGACCTCGTCGCCGGCCTGGCTCCAGGTCATCGACTCCCACGCCTCACCGACCGGGTAGCGGAACGCCTCGCGGTCGGGAGACTTCTTCACCCGCTCCAGGAACTGCACCGCGACGTTGGCCGGCAGGTGGTCGATGAAACTGGGGTCGTGTTCGATGGGCACGGGGGCTCCTGGCTTTCTCGGGACCGGGCGACTCGCTGGGGCGAGAGTTCGTTGCGGAGTAACCTAGATCACCAGGTTACGCAGCGGTAGCACTACGGCCATCTGGGTGCGTCCGGTCGCGTGTCGGGCGGGCCGGCTCACCTCGCGACGTACTGCTCGGCGCGCTCGCGCGCCTCGTCCACGAGCCCCTCGACGACCAGCAGCCGGGGCAGCAGCGACCGCTCGGTGGTCAGCGCCCGGAACATCGTCGAGACGGTCACGCCGTGGCCGGGCCGGTGGACGACCTCCACGGGGTCGCCGGCCGCGAGCACCCCCTCCTGCACGACGCGCAGGTAGGGCCCGGGCCGGCCGACCGCGGTGAAGCGCTTCACCCACGCAGTGGTGTCGAAGCCCGACTCCCCCATCCAGCCCTTGAAGTCGTTGCACGGGATGCGGACGCTCGCCACCTCGAGTACGGCCGTCCCGACCTGCCACCGCTCCCCGACCTCGGCCTCGTTGACGTCGTACCCGGACATGGTGAGGTTCTCGCCGAACTGCCCGTCGCGGATCTCCTGGCCGAGGGTCTCGCTCCACGCGTCGAGGTCCTCGCGGGCGAACGCGTAGACCGCCTGGTCGACCCCGCCGTGGTCCCGGGTGTCGGAGACCTGGTCGCCCGCGAGCCCGAGGGTCGTCGCTCGCACCGGACCGGGCGCCGCGTGCTTCTCGATGGAGCTGCGGCCGATCGCGGCCCACTCCCAGGGTCGTGGGGTGCCGAGGTTGACCGAGCGGATGGTGAACGTCACGTGCCCGATCCTCCCACGCGGGTCGGTCAGTCCTGCACGGCCTTCGTAACGGCCAGACAGGTCGTGATCCAGTCGAGTTCGTCGCCGTCGAGGGGCCGGTGGAGCCGCTCGGCGTCCTCGATCGCCCAGTAGGCGTTGAGCACCATCCGGACCACGACCCAGGCGCGCGCGAGGTCCTCGTCGAGCCCGGCCTCGTCGACCAGGGTGTGGAAGCGGCGGCGCACCCCGGCGCGGACGTCGCCGGCCACCTCCTCCCAGCGGTTGAAGAGCATCGGCGCGAGCTCGTAATGGGTGTCGCCCGACATCGCGTGCGGGTCGATCACCCGCCATCCGCCCTCGGGAGCGGCCAGCACGTTCTCGTGGTGGAGGTCGCCGTGCACGATCCTGCCCGTGCTGCGCGGGTCGGCCCTGAGGTCGGCGACCAGCGAGAGCCACTGCTCGACCATCCGGTGCGGGATCGGTGCGTCGTTCGGCAGCGTCCGCATCGGCTCCAGCCAGCGTCCGACGTACGACGTCACCGTCCGCAGCTGCGGCGGCGCCGGCACGTGGATGAGCGGGTAGAGCCCGGCGACCACGCGGCAGGCCTCGAGGTCCGGGACCGTCAGCAGGTCGGTCCGATCCAGCCGCTCGAGCAGCACCGCGCGGCGTCGCGGGTCGGCTCGCAGCAGCCGCACCGCGCCGCGGCCGCCCCAGTGCTGGAGGGCGAGTGCCTCGTGCTCGGTCTCGTCGTCCGGGTAGGCCACCTTGAGGACGGCGTCCTCGCCGTCGGCCGTGACGACCGGCACGACCACGGCCGCGAAGCCGAACCAGGTCTCGTCGCCAGGCCGCAGCTCCCACTCCACCAGCAGGTCGCGGAACTTCGCGGGGAGCGAGTCGACGTAGGCGGCCCACTCGGGCCCGCGCTCCGCGAACGCCAGCACGGCCTCCGGCAACCTGACCCGGCTCACTTCTTGCCGGACTTCTCCCCGGTGGGCGCGTTGGAGAGAGCGGCGATGAAGGCCTCCTGGGGCACCTCGACCCGGCCGACCATCTTCATCCGCTTCTTGCCCTCCTTCTGCTTCTCCAGCAGCTTGCGCTTGCGCGTGATGTCGCCGCCGTAGCACTTGGCGAGCACGTCCTTGCGGATCGCCCGGATGTTCTCCCGGGCGATGATCCTGGCGCCGATCGCGGCCTGGATCGGCACCTCGAACTGCTGCCGCGGGATCAGGTCCTTGAGCTTGCCGGCCATCATCACGCCGTAGGAGTACGCCGCCTCGCGGTGCACGATCGCGGAGAACGCGTCGACCGGCTCGCCCTGGAGCAGGATGTCGACCTTCACCAGGTCGGCCGCCTGCTCCCCGGAGCGCTCGTAGTCGAGCGAGGCGTAGCCCTTGGTGCGCGACTTCAGCTGGTCGAAGAAGTCGAAGACGATCTCGCCCATCGGCAGCGTGTAGCGCATCTCGACCCGGTCCTCGGAGAGGTAGTCCATGCCTTGGAGGTTGCCGCGCTTGGTCTGGCAGAGCTCCATGATCGTGCCGATGTAGTCGCTCGGGCTGAGGATCGTCGCCTTGACGACTGGCTCGCGGACCTCGGCGATCTTGCCCTCGGGGTACTCGCTGGGATTGGTGACGACCTGCTCGGAGCCGTCCTCCATCAGCACCTCGTAGACCACGTTGGGCGCGGTCGAGATGAGGTCGAGGTTGAACTCGCGCTCGAGCCGGTCGCGGGTGATCTCCATGTGAAGCAGGCCCAGGAAGCCGATGCGGAAGCCGAAGCCGAGCGCGCCGGAGGTCTCCGGCTCGAAGGTCAGCGCCGCGTCGTTGAGCTGTAGCCGCTCGAGCGCTTCGCGCAGCGTCGGGTAGTCGTCGCCGTCGATCGGGTACAGCCCGGAGTAGACCATCGGGTTCGGGTGCTTGTAGCCGCCCAGCGCCTCGGTCGCCCCGTGGTGCTGGCTGGTCACGGTGTCGCCCACGCGGGACTGGCGGACGTCCTTCACGCCGGTGATGAGGTAGCCCACCTCGCCGACCCCGAGGTCCCCGGCCTTGACCGGCTCCGGGCTGATCACGCCGACCTCGAGCATCTCGTGCACGGCGCCGGTCGACATCATCTTGATCCGGTCGCGGTGGGTGAGCTTGCCGTCGACCACCCGGACGTAGGTGACCACGCCGCGGTAGGTGTCGTAGACCGAGTCGAAGATGAGGGCCCGAGCCGGCGCGCCGGCGTCACCGACCGGGGGCGGGGTCTGGCGCACGATCTCGTGGAGCAGCCCGGCGACCCCGACGCCGGTCTTGGCACTCACCCGCAGCACCTCGTGGGGCTCACACCCGACTAGGCCGGCCAGCTCCGCGGCGTACTTCTCGATGTTGGCGCCGGGCAGGTCGATCTTGTTGAGCACCGGGATGACGTGCAGGTCGGCGCCCATCGCGAGGTAGAGGTTGGCCAGCGTCTGGGCCTCGATCCCCTGGGCGGCGTCGACCAGCAGCACCGCCGCCTCGCAGGCCTCGAGCGACCGCGACACCTCGTAGGTGAAGTCGACGTGGCCGGGGGTGTCGATCATGTTGAGCACGTAGCTGCCCGGCTCGGCGCCCTCGTCGTTCCCGGCCGGGACGGCCCACGGCATCCGGACCGCCTGGCTCTTGATCGTGATGCCGCGCTCGCGCTCGATGTCCATCCGGTCGAGGTACTGGGCCCGAGCCGCGCGCTCGTCCACGACGCCCGTCAGCTGCAGCATCCGGTCGGCCAGGGTCGACTTGCCGTGGTCGATGTGGGCGATGATGCAGAAGTTGCGGATGATCGCCGGATCGGTGTGGCCGGGCTTCGGCGCGGACGGGGAAGGCACGGAGTGAGTTCGCTGCTTTCGACTGTCGGGAACGGCCGTCTCGGGCGGACCGGACGGGTTCGGCGATTGTTCCACGGGTGCGGTGGTACGCCCGAACTCACGACTCGCGTCGCCACGCGCGATGATGCTGCCCATGTCCACGCCGCGGCCCTCCTCCCGACCCGCGCCCCCGACGGGAGACACCGCGCTGCGCCTGGACTGGCGGTTCCTACCGCCCGATCTGCGCGAGCGGGTGGCGCAGCGGCTCGGGTCGCCGGTCGTCGCGGCCGAGTCGCGCAACCGCGGGTTCACGCCGGGCTTCGCCTCCGTCCTCACCTGCGAGGACGGCAGCCGCCACTTCGTGAAGGCCGCCTCCACTCGCGCGCAGTCGATGTTCGCCGCGGCCTACCGCGAGGAGGCGCGCAAGCTGGCCGAGCTGCCCGAGGCCGTGCCGGCCCCACGGTTGCGGTGGGTCCTGGACGACGAGTGGGTCGTGGTCTGCATCGAGCACGTCGACAGCCGGCAGCCCCATCGTCCCTGGCGCCCCGACGACCTCGACGCGAGCCTCGACGCGCTCGAGGAGGTGGCCCGCGAGCTCACGCCGCCGCCCGAGGCGCTCGCGCTGGGCACCGCCTCGGACGAGCTCGGCACCTTCGTCGAGCACTGGTCCGACGTCCGGCTGCTGCACCCGGAGCTCGCCCGGATCGACGAGGCCGAGCAGCTCGCCTCGGCGTACGCCGACGTGGTCGCGGGCGACACGGTCGTCCACACCGACGTGCGCGACG
>Ga0299913_10001344_pt1 | contig 17997 bp, 15 predicted proteins | sample RVTome_9_FD_201360 | JGI IMG/M metagenome (GOLD analysis project Ga0299913, IMG submission 201360) | Soil microbial communities from uranium-contaminated site in the Upper Colorado River Basin, Wyoming, United States - RVT155D38 (version 2) ... | reverse complement strand
TCTTCGATCACGCGTTCGAGGTCGTGAGCCATCACCTCGAGCTGCGCCTTCGCCTCGTCGACCTCCTGCTTGGAGGGGGCGGCGGAGACGGAGAGGGTGGAGCCGATGACGGGGAGCACGAGCAGCACGGCGATCGCCAGCCGAGCCAGTCTCTTCGGTGCTCCGGTCATCGTCCCCCTGCGGTTGGGACGTCCCACGGTCCGAACGTCCGGCCAAAACGAAAGCTCCGAGGTTCCGGAGCTCGCCTGAGGCTACGGCCCTCGACCCCGGTCCGTCAACGTTCGCCGAACGTGTGTTCGGTCGGCCGGTTCGGCACCCGTTCGAGGGCAGGGAACGAGAGCGAGGAACGACGCGAGGCGGGTCCGCCGGGGACCCGCCTCGTCGCCCTCGGGTCGGGACGGCGGGATTTGAACCCGCGACCTCAGCGTCCCGAACGCTGCGCGCTACCAAGCTGCGCCACGTCCCGAGGAACCTCAGTGTACCGAGGGCCTGTGCAGCTCGAGCACCGTAGCCTCGGGCCGGCACCAGAACCGGAACGGCGCGAACTTCGATGTGCCGAGGCCCGGGCTCGTGTGCAACGTCGCCGTCCCCATCCGGATCAGACCGCTCACGAGCCGCCGAGGCATCGAGCAGTTCGTGACGAGCGCGCCGACGAGTGGCAGGCGCACCTGGCCGCCGTGGGTGTGGCCGGCCACGAGCAGGTCGTAGCCGAACGCGGCGGCCTCCGGCGCCGAGTCGGGTGAATGCATCACGGCCACGCCGAGCCGATCCGGCGACCGCCGCGGCGCGACCCGGTAGTCCTGCCAACGGATGTGTGCGTCGTCGAGCCCCAGCAGTTCGATCGGCAGGCCGTCGAGCTCGAGCTGGTGCCGGCGGTTCGTGAGGTCGTCCCAGCCTTCGGCGGCGAGGCCTCCCGCCAGGTCGGCGGCCCGGCCCCACGCCGCTCCACGTTGGCGGCGGCTCTTGCGGAAGTACGCCGCGTAGTTGAGCGGCGCCGGCACGAAGTAGTCGTTAGAGCCGAGCACGAACCATGAGGCGAGCCGCCCTCGCACGGGCCGCACGGCCTCGATCACGGTCTCGACCGCTCCGGGCTCGGCCAGGAAGTCGCCGGTCACCACGGTCACGTCGGCGGGCGGAAGCGACGCGAGGAACCGTGCCTTCTTCGCATCGCGCGCGACGAAGTGCAGGTCCGACAGGTGCAGCACGGTCAGGGAGGCCGGACCCGCCGCCGGTAGGATGTCGAGCCGGTAGCGCCGCACGCGGAACCACGAGCGCTCGATCAGCACGCCGTAGGCGACACAGAGCAGCCCGATACCCGCGGTCGCGGCCAGGACCTGGGGAAGCACGAGAGGAGTCTACGGTGGCCGGCGCGCTTGAGACCGAGATCCGCGAGCAGATGACCGCCGCCTTGCGTGCCGGGGACAAGGTACGCCTCGGCGCCCTGCGCATGCTCGCCGCCGCGATCACGAACCGCGAGAAGGAGCTGACCCGCGCGCTCACCGACGACGAGGTTCGTGAGGTGGCCGGCAAGGAGGTCAAGAAGCGCGCGGAGTCCATCGAGGCCTTCGACGCGGCCGGCCGCACCGAGCTCGCCGACAAGGAGCGAGCCGAACGCGAGGTCGTCGCCGTCTATGCGCCCGAGCAGCTGTCCGAGGCAGAGGTCGACGCGATCGTCGAGGCGGCGATCACCTCGACCGGTGCGACCTCACCCAAGGAGATGGGCAAGGTGATGGGCGCGGTCATGGCGACGGCCAAAGGCAAGGTCGACGGCGCGGTCGTGCAGGCCAAGGTGCGAGAGCGCCTCGGCGCCTGACCCAGCGTCGGCAGCGCGGCTGGGTGTCTCGGCGCCGGCACCGTGCGGGTCAGTTGCCGCCGCCGCCCGGACCTCCGCCGTTGCCGGGAGGGTTGTTCCCGCCGCCGTTGTTCCCGCCACCGCCACCGCCACCTCCGCCACCACCACCACCACCGCCATCGTCCTCGGGAGGGACCCCGACGACGATCGTGACGGTGCTCCCTTCGATGCGCTCGGTGCCTGCCGCGGGGGATTGCCCGACGACGATCCCGTGGTACCGATCGTTGATCCGTGTCTCGTGGGTGACGCTCACGAGGAAGCCGGCAGCCTGCAGCCGAGCGGTCGCTTGCTCCTGCGTGAGCCCGACCAGCTCAGGCACGATGGAGACGGGCGGTACGCCGTTGCTGACCTGCAGCGCCACGGCCGAGCCGGGCAGGGCCTCGCCACCGCCGCCGGGGCTCTGCCCGACGACCTGGCCTTCGGGGGCGGCCGCCCCGACGATCTCGACGGTCGAGCCGAGGCGTGCCTCCGACAGGGTCCTGCGTGCCTCGGCGAGGGTCATGCCGACCACGTTCGGTACGTCGATGCGCACCGGGGCGGGGAAGCGGATCGGCGCGAATCCGCTCATCACGACCTCCATGTAGGCGCGCCAGATCGGCGCCGCGATCGAGCCCCCGAACACCCCGTAGCCCCAGTAGTTCGTGAGCGGGTACGGGTTGCCGGGTGAGCCGACCCACACCGAGGTCGTGACCTGCCGCGAGTACCCCATGAACCAGACGTGCCGGTTCGAGTCCGCCGTGCCGGTCTTGCCGGCGATCGGCCACTCACCCCACCCGGAGAACGCGCTCGCGGCGGTGCCGGACTCGACGACCATCTGCAGCATCGAGGTGATCTCCTTCGCGTAGGCGGGCCTGAGCGCCGTGTAGCAGTCGGGCTCGTGCTCGTAGATCACTTCGTCGCTGCGCGAGATCGTCTGCACCGTGTAGGGACGGCAGTGGTCGCCGCCGTTGGCCAAGGTCTGGTACCCCGAGGCCATCTCGAGGGGCGTCACGTCGACCGAGCCGGTCGCCAGTGCGCACACCGCCGGGATGTTGGTCGTGATCCCCATGCGGTGCGCGACCTCGACGGTGCGCTCGATGCCGGCGTCCAAGATCAATCGGGCGAAGACCGCGTTCACCGAGGCGGCGGTCGCGGCGGGCAGGGTCATCAGCCCGCGGCTCGACCCCTCGGCGTTGATCACCGTCCATGGGGTGCCGTCGGCATCTCTGCAACGATCGGAGTCGATCACCCCTTGCGCGCCCGAATAGGTCGCCGTCGGCGGGATCTTGTTCTCGAGCGCGGCGGCCAGGATGAACGGCTTGAACGAGGAGCCCGGCTGGTGTCCGGTCGTCGCCAATTCCTTCTCGTCACGTTTGAAGTTCTTGCCCGAGAGCAGCGTGCGGATCGCACCGGTCTCGTTCTCGATCGAGACGACCGCCACCTCGGGCGCCGGCTTGTACCCCGGGTTGAACGGTGTGCGTGCCCAGGGTCGGTTGGCGGCCGTCTGGGCGGCGGCCTGCCAGTCGGGGTCCAGGGTGGTCACGATGTGCAGGCCACCTTCGGACAGCGACGTGCGCCGCTCCTCGGCCGTCTTGCCGAGCTCGGTGTACCACCCGTTCTGGTCCTCCAGGATCTGGTCGCGCATGTAGGTGACGAAGAACGGTGGCACCTTGGGCTCGTACTTCTGCACGTTGGCCAGGCGCACCGGCTTCAGCTTGAGCTTCTCGTTCCGTGCCTCGGGCAGCCAGCCGATCGCGGTCATGCGGTTCAGCACGTCGTCGCGGCGCAGCTTAGCCTTGCGCGGCCGGTCGATCGGGTCGTAGTACTCCGGGGCGCGGATCATGCCGGCGAGCAGCGCCCCCTCGAGCAGCGTCAGCTCGGAGGCGGGCTTCTTGAAGTAGAACTCGCTCGCGGTGCCGATGCCGAATACGCCGTTGCCCAGGTAGACCTGGTTCAGGTACATGCCGAAGATGCGGTCCTTCGAGTAGCGCTCCTCGACGCGCAGAGCCAGGGCGATCTCCTGGAACTTGCGCTCGAACGATTGATCGTTCGGGTCCAGACCCAGGGTGTTCTTCACGAGCTGCTGCGTGATCGTCGACCCGCCCTGCACGATCTCGCCGGCCTTGACGTTCTCGATCGAGGCACGCAGCAAACCGCTCCAGTTGATCGCGCCGTGGTTGAAGAACTCGGCGTCCTCGATCGCGAGCACGGCACGGCGTGCCGGTGAGCTGATCTGGCGCAGCGGCACGATCTCGCGGTTGTCCAGGAAGATGCGCGCCAGCTCGGTGCGTCCGTCGTTCGCGTAGATGATCGAGCGCTGCGGGAACCGCGGGATCTTCGTGAAGTCGGCGCCGGCCTCCTCGAGGCGGCGATCCAGCTCGCGGACCCCGAGGGCCGCGCCCGCGAACGGCGGCGCGAGCAGCAGCGCGGTCAAGCCCGCCGAGGCCAGGACGACCGGCACGAGCAACAGCAACGCGATCGGTTTGAACGCGAAGCGGTCGGTGATCGGGCGGCGGGACGCCCGGCGGGAAGGCTCCGTGCCGGTTGCCATGGGATACGACAGCAGGATACCCCCGTTCCCCCCGTTCCACGCGCCGGTACGATGTGCGTCCTCACATGCGTCGCGCCCTGTTCCCGTTCGCCGTGGTCCTCGTGTCCGTGCTGCTCAGCGGCACGGCGTTCGCTTCGGCCGGCGAGGTCGCGCGGGCCCCGGAACCCACCCCGATCGAGGTGCTGAAGATCGAGGGACCGCTGGACCGGCCGCTGCTGGCGTTCCTGCAGGACCGGCTCGACGTCGCCGAGGCCGAGGGCACGATCGTGGTGCTGCAGCTCGACAGCGCGGGCGCGCTCGATCAGGACGCCGTCGCCCTGGCCGACCGCGTCGCCTCGATGACGGTGCCCGTGCTCACGTGGGTGGGCCCGGTGCCGGCGCGGGCCAGCGGCGGCGCCCTGCTGCTGCTGCATGCCTCGTCGCTCGCGGCCGTCTCGCCCGGCTCGCAGACCGGCCCGCTCACGCCGATCGATCTGGCCGACCCCGACGAGCAGCCGGCGGATCTGCAGGCCCGGATCGCCGGCTGGGCCGAGGCGCGCGGGCACGACACCACCCTGCCCTACCCCGACGAGGCGCTGACGGCGCAGCAGGCGCTCGATCTCGGCATCGCCCAGCGCTCGACGTCGTCGGTCGTGCAGCTCCTGAACGAAGCCGACGGCGCCGAGGTGCACACGGCCTCGGGTCCGTGGGTGCTGCACACGAAGGTGGCCGCCGACGAGGCCCAGGCCCAGGAGGGCACGGTCGCCCTGCGGTTCAACGAGCCGGGCCCGATCAAGCGGGTGCAGCACGCGGTCGCGACGCCGTCGATGATCTATTGGCTGCTCGTCCTGGCGCTCGCGGCGTTCGCGTTCGAGCTGACCCAGCCCGGGTTCGGGTTCGCGGGGTTCTCCGGCGTGTTCCTGCTCGCCCTGGCGGTCTACGGCATCACCGTGGCCCCGCCGATGTGGCTCGGGCTCGCGGTGCTGCTGGCGGGCCACGTGGCCCTCGTGCTCGACGTGCGGCTGCGACGACTCGGAGTGCTAAGCGCGATCGGGATCGTGCTGTTCGCGGTGGGGTCGTGGTGGTCGTGGGCGCACGTCGCCGAAGGGCTGCACATCTCGCCGTGGCTGATCGCCGGCGCCGTGGTTGCCGCGACCCTGTATTACGGGTTCGGCCTGACCGTTGCGATCCAGGCCCACGACCGCGTCGTCCATGCCCAGCGTGGCCTGATCGGCCTGGTCGGCGAGTCCCGGGGGCGCCTGGCGCCCGACGGCCCGGTCTACGTCAAGGGAGCCTTGTGGCGGGGCCGGTCCACCGGGCAGCCGATCGACCCGGGCGCCAAGGTCCGGGTGCGGGGCGTCGACGGCCTGATCCTCAAGGTGGAGGCCGAGCCGGAGGGGGCCGCGGAGCCCGATCCGGACGTTGCGGTTCGGTGATCTCGGCCTCGGACCCAACCCCGAGGGCCCCGCTGTGCGAACAACGGGTAGAGACATGGACGTCGCCACGGAGACCTGGTGGGAGTTCGCGGCCTGTCGCGGGCAGGACGCCTCGTCGTTCTTCGCGCCCTCTTACTTCGAGAAGCGAGCCGAGAAGCTGGCCCGGGAGGCCGTCGCGAAGTCGTTCTGCCGCAAGTGTCCTGCTCGCGAGGAGTGCCTGGAGTACGCCCTGGGCCTGCGCGATCCCCACGGCGTGTGGGGCGGGCTGAACGAGATGGAGCGTCGGGCCGTGCTGCGCGCCCGCGCCCAGGAGTCCCGGCAGGCCCTCGAGGCCAGCTGAGCCTCTGCCCGGGCCGCGTGGCCCGGACCGCGTGGCCGGACCCGCTGCCCGGGCCGCGTGGGAGGATGCCGCGCATGAACGACGCCGAGGTCCTGCAGACGCTGTCCGAGCTCGGGATCGAGCTGCCACCTCCTCCGCAGGCGCTCGCCGCCTACGTGCCCGCCCGCAGGGTCGGCGACCTCGTGTTCCTTGCTGGCCAGGTGCCCCTCGTCGACGGCGTGCTGCTGCATCCGGGTCTGCTGGGTGACGGCGTGACGGTCGAGCAGGGAGCTGAGGCCGCCCGGCGCGCGGCCGTGCAGTCCCTCGCCGCGCTCCGGGGGTTGCTCGGGTCCTTCGACGAGCTCCGAGCCATCGCACAGGTCACCGTGTTCGTGGCCGCGGCGCCCGGGTTCACCGAGCACCCGCAGGTCGCCAACGGCGCGAGCGAGCTGTTCGCCGCGGTGCTGGGCGAAGCGGGGGAGCACGCCCGCGCCGCCGTCGGGGTGACGTCGCTGCCCCTGGGCGCAAGCGTCGAGGTTGCCGTCACGGCCGCCGTGGGCTGAGTCGGGCGCGTGGCGCTTCGCACCGGCGCCCTTCAGCCGCGGGGGTAGCGCAGGTCGCCGTCGCGGCGGGTGACGCCGGCGCGATCGAGGTGCTCCAGCAACGGCACCGCGTACTTCCGGGTCGTGCCGAGGGCCTCCCGCAGCGTCGAGACGGTGATGCCGGTGGCCGCGTGCTGGCGCACGAGCTCGACCGCGCGCTGCACGAACGCAGGGGTGACCACCAGTTCCGGGGCCAGGCGCACGACCACCCCCGCGCGCGCGGCGGCATCGATCATGTCGCGGTCGAACCCATCGGCCACGAGCTGCGTGATGCCGGGCGGCGTGACTTCGTGCTCGCCGCCGATCGCCGCGACCAGACGGTCGACGTCCTCGCTGCGCTCCTCGAGCGCCACCCGGTGACCGGTCAGGCGCATCGTGGCCGCGGTGCGCGCCGTAACGCCGCGCGCCACGAGGTCGTCGAGGAACACGTCCGCCAGAGACGGGTCGGCGGGCGCGCCGGCGCGGCGCAGCGCATCGAGCGCGGCGCGGCGCACGTCGTCGAGGGGTGCACCTTCGTCGAGTGCGTGCCGGGCGTGGAACGCCTCGAGCATGCCCGCGAGGTCGGCGGTCGCGGTGTCGCGGACGCCGGCGTCGATCAGCCACCCGCCGATGGCCACACCTCCCGGGGCGGTGCTGCCGGTCAGGACCGCCGACTCGGCCGCGCGGACGGCGCCTCGCTCGGCCACGAGCCGCGTGGGCAGCTCGTCACGGGTGGCGGCCTGGCGCGCGACCAGGCGACCCTGGGGATCGGGGCCCGCCTTCGCCGGCGGCGCGACGTCGAGCACGATGCCGCCGCCGACGGTCTCGTGGCGTCCCGCCTCACGCAGCACGAACCGGTCCCCGACGTCGAGGGTGAGCGCACGGTCCAGGGTGAGCCGCGCGTAGGCGCGCCCCCCCGGCGCGATCTCGCCGTCGCCGTAGAGCCGCAGCCGGGCGGTCGCCTCGGCGGCGCCGGCGTGCACCTGGAAGGCGCCCCGCCCGGTGATCGTGTGGGTGAGCCCGCGGACGGGGCGCAGCACCGCTTCGACCACGGTGGTCGGCCGCCACGCGCCGGGGGGCCCGAGCACGTGGCCGCGTGCGGCGTCCTCGCGATCGGCGCCGGTCAGGTTGGCGGCGACCCGGCTGACGGGGCACACATGCGGCTCCGTCCGCTTGTGGGTCTGCAGCGACCGGATGCGCGCGGTGCCGTGACCGGGGTACAGCTCGACCTCGTCGCCGGCGCGCAGGCAATCGCCCGTCAAGGTCCCGGTCACGACCGTGCCGGCGCCGCGCATCGTGAAGACGCGGTCGACGAACAACCGGGTGCGGGTGGCCTCCGGCGGCGAGGTGGCCTCGAGCATCGCGGCGAGTGCCGTGCGAACCGCGTCGAGCCCCTCACCCGTGTGGGCGGAGACCGGCACGATCGGCGCACCCTCGAGCGCGGTGCCCGCCACCCGTTCGCGGATCTCGTCGTCGGCGATCGCGAGGGTCTCCTCGTCGACGAGATCGCGCTTCGTGAGGGCGATGACCCCGCCGTCGACCCCGAGCACGTCGAGGATCTGCAGGTGTTCCTCGGACTGGGGTTTCCACCCCTCGTCGGCGGCCACGACGAACAGCACGAGCCGCACCGGGCCCACCCCCGCCAGCATGTTGCGGATGAATCGCTCGTGCCCGGGCACGTCCACGAAGCCGACCTCGCGGCCGCCGGGCAGCTCACACCAGGCGTAGCCGAGGTCGATCGTCAGGCCGCGCCGCTTCTCCTCGGCGAAGCGGTCGGGGTCGATGCCGGTCAGGGCCACGATCAGCGAGGACTTGCCGTGGTCGACGTGGCCGGCGGTGGCGACGACGCGCAGCTGCACCCCGTCAGTCATCGTCGATGTCGTCGGCCTCCAGCGCGTAGTGCACCGCGCGGGCGAGATCGTGCACCTGCTCGTCGGTCACCGTGCGGCAGTCGAGGAGCACCCGGCCCTCGTCCATGCGGCAGAACACCGACGGCGCGCCGGTGCGCAGCCGCGCCGCGAAGGCGGGGGGGTCGGCCACCTTCATCTCGACCGCCCAGGAGGCGAGGCCGGCACCGGGCATCGACCCGCCTCCGACCACCGCCTCGCTGTGCACGACGTGGGCTCCTTCGAGGTCGCCGCCGATCGTCTCGGCGAGCAGATGCGCGCGCTTGCCCACCACGTCGGCCGAGGCGTGCAGCATGTGATGCACGGGGACGGCGCCGTGCTCGCCGCGTGCGTGCAGCGCTAGCGTGGCCTCGAGCGCGGCGATCTGCAGCTTGTCGACGCGCACGGCCCGGGCGATCGGGTGGGTCCGCAGCCTGGCCACCAGGTCGGCTCGGCCCACGACGCAGCCGGCCTGCGGGCCGCCCAGCAGCTTGTCGCCGCTCGCGAGCACGAGGTCCGCGCCCTGTTCGAGCGCCTCGCGCATGCTCGGCTCGTCCCCCGGGAACCCCCGCTCCGTGTCGAGCAGACCGGAGCCGACGTCGTAGATGAGTGGCACGTCGTTCGCGCGCGCCAGCGCCGCCAGGTCCTTCGTTGTCGTGCTGGCCGTGAAACCCACCACCCGGTAGTTGGACGGGTGCACCTTGAGGATCGCGCCGAGCCGGTCGGTCGCCGCGCCCCGGTAGTCGGCGATCCTCGTGCGGTTCGTCGTGCCGACCTCGACGAGTCGCGCGCCCGAGGCGCGCATGATGTCGGGGATCCGGAACTCCCCGCCGATCTCGATCAGCTCGCCGCGGGACACCAGCACCTGCTTGCCCTTCGCCAGCGCGGCCAGGGCCACCATCAGGGCGGCGGCGCCGTTGTTCACGACGAGCGCCGCCTCGGCTCCGGTCAGGGTGGCCAGCAGGGCCTCGGCGCGTCCCGACCGCGTGCCGCGCCGGCCGCTGTCGCGATCGACCTCGAGATCGCTGTAGCTGCGGGCCACGCGCGTCACCGCTCGCACGGCGGCATCGGCCAGGGGCGCCCGTCCCAGGTTCGTGTGCACGACGACCCCCGTCGCGTTGATCACCGGGGTGAGCCCGCGGACGATCCGCGATGCGCGGCCGGCCGCCCGGGCCAGGATCTCGTCGGCGATCGGCACCTCGGCGCCCGCCTCGACCTCGGCGCGGTACTCCTCGATCGCGCGCGCGACCTCACGTTTCAGCACGGCGCGCCCGACCGAGGAGGCGGCGCGCGCGCCGGGCTCCGAGCGCAGGATCAGGTCGACCGAGGGGAGCCGTCGTCGCCGGTCGGAGGCCATACGGTGCAGCCTACTGCCGGTACGCACGGGGTCGGGCCGGGCACGCGACGCGCTGGGTAGGATAGGCCGCGATGGTGGACACTCCGACCCGTCCGCAGTTCCAGTCCTCGGAGCTGATGAACATGGTCCGCGGCGGCGGCCTCGACATCGACGTCGTGCCGGCCGGTGAGTTCACGACCGAGGAGATGATCCTCAACATCGGCCCCCAGCACCCGGCCACGCACGGCGTGCTGCGGATCGTGCTCGAGCTCGACGGCGAGGTCATCACCCGGGCGACGCCGGTGATCGGCTACATGCACCGTGGCGCCGAGAAGCTCGCGGAATTCCGCGACGCGCGGCAGACCCTCGTGCTGATGAACCGCCACGACTGGCTGTCGGCGTTCAACAACGAGCTGGGCTGGACGATCGCGGTGGAGCGGCTGGCAGGCATCGAGGTGCCCGACCGGGCGCAGTGGATCCGCACGATGCTCGCCGAGTGGAACCGCGTGCTGAACCACCTGATGTTCATGGGCTCCTATCCGCTCGAGCTCGGCGCGATGACGCCGATCTTCTACGCGTTCCGCGAGCGAGAGCAGATCCAGGACATGATCGAGTCGTGCACCGGCGCGCGCATGCACCACTCCTTCTGCCGGGTCGGCGGCCTGAAGGACGACCTGCCGCGCGGGTTCCTGGCGCGCAGCACCGAGCTGGTCGGTGTGATGCGGGCGGCCGTCAAGGAGTACGAGAACCTGATCATGGGCAACGAGATCATCTTCAAACGTTGCCGCGACGTCGGCATCCTGCCGCCCGAGCTGGCCCTGGCCTATGGGTGCTCGGGGCCGACGCTGCAAGCAAGCGGCATCGCGATGGACCCGCGCAAGGACGAGCCCTACGAGAAGTACGGCGAGGTCGAGTTCGAGGTGCCCGTGGGTACGCGCGGCGACAGCTACGACCGGCTGTGGGTGCTCGTCGAGCGCGTCAAACAGAGCCTGCATATCATCGAGCAGTGCATCGACCGGCTGCCTCCCGGTCCGTATCGAACGGAGAAGCTGCCGAAGAAGCTGTCGATCGAGGGTGAGACCTACGTGCGCACCGAGAACCCGCTCGGGCTGATGGGCTACTACGTGGTCGGCGACGGCAAGAAGCAGCCTTACCGGCTGAAGATGCGCACCGCCTCGTTCTCCAACGTGAGCGTGATCCCTGCGATCCTGCCGGGCACGCTCGTGCCCGACCTGATCTCGATCCTCGGCTCGATCTTCTTCGTCGTCGGCGACGTCGACCGCTGAGGCGCCCCTCACGGGGTTCGATCGCGCGGCCTGCCCGCTCCGTGATCGGTCGCGTCAGCTCTGGACGTTCACCCAGACATTGCCGGGTCCGAGCCAGCTGAACCCGGCGCCCCAGGTGGCCACGGTCTTGCCCCGGTTCGTGACCGCGATCTCGCCGTAGTCGCCGTAGAACTCATCGAACCCAGCTGCGGAGTCGTACCCGTTGCCCGATACCGCGTCGGAGATCTTGACCGGTGCGCTCCACGTGGCGCCGCCGTCACGCGAGCGTCGAGCGTAGATGCTCCACCGCGACTGCGCGTTCTGGGAGGCGTACCACACGCGCAGGTCGCCCCGGCCGACCGCCTCGATCGTCGGGCCGGTCGAGTGCGCGCCGGCCGCCGACAGCCGCGTGCGAGCCGACCAGGTGCGACCGCCGTCGTCGGAGGTCCTGAACCACACCCCTTGCGGACCGCCGGCGACCGTGGCCCCGTCGTAGACGTGATACAGGCGCCCCCGCGTGTCGGAGGACACGGCGCTGTGCCCGGAGTGGAAGTCGGCGTAGCAGCCGCTCGTCACACACGGCGGCCCGATCTGGACGCTGTCGACGACGACGTCGCGCCACGTGGCGCCGCGGTCACGCGAGACGAACACGTGCTGCTGCACCGCGCCGACCGCGGCGGCCGCCGGGCCGGAATAGTCGAAGCTGCTGTGCGAGAGCACGACCGTGCCGTCGGGCAGCACCGTGCCGTCATAGCTGAAGTAGTAGCGCTTGCTGTTGACGACCTTCTGCTGTGACCACGTCGCGCCGGCATCGTGCGACACGGCCACCCAGGGGTCGCCGCCGACCGGACCGTTCCAGGTGACGTAGACGTGGCGCCCGTCGGCGCTCGTGGTGAGCGCCGGCTTGTCGTTCCACGAGATCTTGCCGTAGGTCGGCACGGGCGCGGTCCACGTCGCGCCGCGGTCGGTGGACTTCACGAACACGACGTTGAACCCGTTCATGAAGAGCGCGTAGACGTGGCCTGTGTTCGCGACGACCTCGACGATCGGGTCGTACTGGCCCGAGCCCTTGCAGGCGCACAGCGGCCGGGCGCGATCCCACGTCGCGCCGCCGTCCTTCGAGATCCGCATCGCGGTGAACGGCACCGGACAGTTGCCCTTGCACGGCTTGGGTTGGCCGTAGCGCGTGGCGAGCCAGTAGACGTACGGGGAATTGGGGTCGGCCGCGATCGCGGGCTCCCAGTCGTCGGTGGTCAGGCTCATCGGCACCGATCCCCGCCATCCGGTCGCGGCGCTCGTCGTGATCACCCGGGCGCCGAAGGAGCCGTCGTCGCGAGCCTGCGCGAGGGCGTCGAGACGCCGCTCGGTCGTCTCCTTCTGCTCCAGCTTCTCGGCGGCGCCACCGCGCCCAGCTGGCTGGATCGACGACCCCTGCAGGGAGACGGCGACGGCGCCGATCAGCAGCGCGATGGCCAGCACGGTGGCCACGAGGGGGGCGGATGCACGGACTGGGGGGGTCATGGGAGCCTCCTGGCAGGTCGGGGCCCGGGCACGCGCGAGCGCACCCTCGGATGGTGGGATCCTAGTCCGATCGGGCCTATCCGCGATAGTCCCGAGGGGTAGGCTCGCGCGCGATGCGTATCGCGGGCGGTCGGGTGGCGGTCGGAGGCGCGGCCCTCGCGCGCGTGCTGGTCGTCGCGGTGTTCCTGGCGCCGCTCGTGCTGCTCGCGATCGGTTCGCTGCGTCCCGAGGGCCTGCCGCCCCCCCGAGGCTTCGAGCTGCCGACCGATCCGACCCTCGCGGGGTACGGGCGGGCCTTCGAGGTCGTGCCGCTCGGCCGCATGGCCGCCAACAGCGTGTGGGTCGCGGCGATCGTGGTGCCCTGTTCCCTGGTGGTCGGCTCGTGGGCCGGGTTCGCCGCGGCCCGGCTGCCGCGTCGCGAGGCGATCGTGATCGTGGTCGCCGCCGTGATCGCGGTGAGCGTGCCGGCGACCGCGCTCGCCGTCGGCCGGGCGGCGGTGTATCGGGCGAGCGGTATGGCGGGCGGCCCGGGTCCGCTGCTCGCGCCCTCGTTGCTCGCGGCTACGCCCGTGTCGGTGCTCCTGTTCGCGTGGCGGTTCCGGGCGTTGCCGTCGGCCGTGTGGGACCTGGCCAGGGAGGCTGGCCTGTCGCCGATCGCGACGTGGTGGCGAGTAGCGGTGCCGATGACGCGCGCTATGACCTCGGCGGTGGCGGCGCTCGTGTTCGTCGTGACCTGGGGCAACGTGCTCGACCCGCTGTTCTTCGTGCCCGATCCGAGGTGGGCCACCGTGCCCGTCGGGGTGCGCTCGCTGGGGGCGCTGCCGGCGCCGTCGCAGCCGGTGATGCTGGCCGGGGCGGTGCTCGCGACGCTCCCGCCGCTCGTGGCGGCGGCGGTGCTGTTGCGGCGCGCGGCCGGCGCCTTCGGGAAGCCGCGATGAGGCGTGGCGTCATCGTGGTCGTGATCGCGCTGCTGGTCGCCGTCGCGTGTGGTGGCAGCGGCACCGAGGTCCGCGTGCTCGTCGCCGGTGACCCGGAGGAGCTCGCCGCCTACCGCGAGCTGGTGGCCGCGTTCCACGCCTCGCAGGACGGCGTGCGGGTGCGGCTCGAGGAGGTCACCGACCGCGACGAGCTGCTCGCCCGACTCGCCACGTCGATCGCCTCCGGACGCCCGCCGGACGTGTTCCTGCTGAACTACCGCTACGTGGGGCGGTTCGTCACCTCCGACACGATCGTGCCGCTCGACGGGTACCTGGCGGCATCGGCGGTGCTCGACCCCGAGGCGTTCTTCGACACGCCGCTCGAGGCGTTCCGGTTCGAAGGCCGGCAGATGTGCCTGCCGCAGAACGCCGCGAGCCTCGTCGTGTACTTCAACGCCGACCTGTTCGAGGAGGCCGGTGTCGCGACGCCACGCGGTGCCTGGACCTGGGACGAGATGGTCGAGGCCGCCACGGCGCTCACGCGGGACACCGACGGCGACGGTGCCGTCGACGTCTACGGCCTCGGCGTCGAGCCGGAGCTGCTGCGCGTGGCGCCGGTGATCTGGTCCAACGGCGGGGAGCTGGTCGACGACGCCGAGCGTCCGACCCGCCTGGCGGTCCGCTCGACGGCGGCGCTCGGCGCGCTGCGGCGGTTCCTCGAGCTGCGCAAGGTGCACGAGGTGACGCCGCCGGAGCTCGACGCCGAGTCGGAGCCCGCGGAGGCCCGCTTCACCTCGGGCCGCCTCGCGATGCTGATGGACTCCCGCCGGGTGGTGCCGACCCTGCGCGCCGCGGCCACCTTCGACTGGGACGTGGCGCCGCTGCCCACGCTGCGAGAGCCCGCCACGGTGCTGCACGCCGACGGCTACTGTCTCACGTCCGGCTCCGAGCGTGCCGACGACGCGTGGCGGTTCCTCGAGTTCGCGCTCGGTCCTCAGGGACAGCGCGTGACCGCCCTGGCGGGACGCACCGTGCCCTCGCTCGAGCAGGTCGCGCGGTCGGACGCCTTCCTCGACCCGGCCGAGCCGCCGCGATCCTCGCAGGTGTTCCTCGATCAGCTCGACGTCGCCCGGCAGGTGCCCGCCACGGCGGCCTGGCCCCGGGTCGAAGACGCGGCCAATGCCGTGCTCGAGGAGGCCTACTACGAACCGGGACGGGTGGAGGCCGCCGAGGTCGCGCTCGCGTTGCTGCAGGCCACCCGGGGTGCGTTCGCCGAGGTGGCCGGGTGATGGAGCGCCGGGAGCGCCTGGGCCTGTGGCTGATGGCGGCGCCGTTCCTCATGGGGGTCGCGGCGCTCGTCGTGGGGCCCTCGCTCGTGACGCTCGTGCTCTCGCTGTTCTCCTGGGATCTCGTGAGCCCCCCGCGGTTCGTCGGCCTGGGCAGTTACCGGGCGCTTGCCGACGACGGGGTGTTCCCGATCGCCCTGGGCAACTCGCTGCGCTACGCAGCCGTCGCCGTGCCGCTGCGAACCGTGCTGGCGGTCGGACTCGCGTCGCTGCTGCTGCGGCGCGCGGCCGGGGCCGGCCTGGGACGTGCCGCGGTGCTCGCCCCGAGCGCCGTGCCCGACGTCGCCCTGGCCGCCGCCTGGCTGTGGATCCTGAACCCGCTGTTCGGTCCCTTGAACCTTGCGCTGGGTGCGATCGGCTTGCCCACGCCGGCGTGGTTCAGCGACCCCTCGGCCGCGAGGTGGGCGATCGTGCTGATGGGCACGTTCGTGCTGGGGGAGGGGTTCGCGATCGCGTTGGCCGCGCGACGCGTGGTGCCGCGGCAGCTCGAAGAGCTGGCGGCGTCGGCCGGCGCCGGGCCGTGGGCCACCTACGTGCGCGTCGTGCTCCCGGTGATGGCGCCCGCGCTGCTGCTGCTGGCCGCGCGCGACACGGTCGCGAGCCTGCAGGCGACCTTCGTGCCGGCGCTGATGGTCACGAACGGCGGGCCGCCGCCCTACGCCACCACCTACCTGCCGGTGTTCGTGTACCGGGAGGCCTTCGAGTACCTGCGGTTCGGGCCGGCGGCCGCCGCGACCACCGTGATGCTCGCCGTCACCGCGGCGGCGCTGTGGCTGCAGTACGTCGCGTTCTCACGCCTGCGGGGCGGCGTCGGGTTCCGTGATCCATGACGGGGCCGTGAGTTCCGAGCCGCCGAGCAGCAGCCAGCGCAGACGCCCGAGCCCGGCCGGGTCAGCCAGCAGGGAGGCCCGGCTGCGTCCCGACCACGTCCGGACGGCCTCGAGCCCGTCCCGCGCGTCGAGCTGTGCCTGCTGGCGCGCGAGCTCCTCTCGGAGCCACCGCTCGAAGCCGAGGCCGAGCAGTGCGTCGCGCTGGCTGACCGTGCCGAGCGGGCGCATGCCTCGCGATGCGGCGCGAACGGCGACGAGGCCGAAGTCGACGCCCGCCGTCACGTCGCTGTCGCCCGGATGGGCCAGCACGTCCTCCACGACCCGGTGTCCCTGATACCCGTGTACGCCGCCGCCTGCTCCGCCCGCCCCGCCGTAGTCGATCAGTAGCGCGTAGCCGCGGGCTGCCACCTCAGCGAGATCGTCGATGAACGAGAGCGCACCCACCGGCACGAGACGATCCGCGTCGCCTTCCTCGCCGGCGCCCATGAACGCGAGGACCGCGGCGAGCTCGTCGTCGATCGGCGCCTCGACCTCCACGAAGCGGCCGCTCGCGAGCCCCACCCGGATCTCCCGTCGGCCGCTCACGATGCGGAAGGGCAGGTTGTCGAGCAGCTCGTGGGCGAGCACGAGGTGGGCGGTGCCGGTGAGCTCGTCGGTGACGGTGACGCCCTCGATCGCCCCGAGCGCCGACCGCGCGCCCGGGCTGATCTCGACGCCGGTGTAGGCCAGCGGCAGGTCTCCGAGGTGGCGCACCAGGCTCGCGGCGAGGGTGCCGTCGCCGGCGCCGACCTCCACCACACGGAACGGGTCCGGCGCGCCCAGCCGTTGCCACAGGTCGCGGATCGCCCGCGCGAGCAGCTCGGCGAACACCGGATGCACGTGCGGGCTCGTGACGAAGTCGCCCGACGGCCCGACCGGAGGGCGCTCGTAGAAGCTGCCGGGGCCGTACAGGGCAAGCTCCATGTACTCGGCGAAGGTGATCGGGCCGTGGTCCTCGATCGCCTCGGTGATGGCCGCTCTCGCCCGTTCACCCACGGTCGCAGTATCGCGCCCGAGCCGGCGCCTGAGCCGGCGCCTGAGAGGATGGCGCCGTGCCAGCGACGCTGATCAGGCGAGCCGCCACCGTGGTCGTGGCGCGCGATGCCGCCGACGACATCGAGGTGCTCGTGGTCGAGCGCAGCGCGGCCACGCGGTTCCTGCCGGGGTACGTGGCCTTCCCCGGTGGCGCGGTCGACGATCTCGACGACGAGCTGGCGACCGGCTGGTTCGGCGACGCCTCCCACGCCGTGCGCGCGGCGGCCGTGCGGGAGCTGCTCGAGGAGGTCGGCCTGGCGCTGACGGCCACCGGACTCGTCGACGGCGGGCCCACCCTGGGCGCCGTCGACGCGGCGCCGCCGCCCCCGGACCAGCTCGTCGAGATCGCGCGCTGGGTCGCGCCCGATGACGTGCCGGTGCGCTTCGACGCCCGGTACTTCGCGGTGCGCACCGATCGCGACGTCGAGCCGACGCCGGACGACACCGAGACCGCCGCCGCCTGGTGGGTGTCGCCGCGGCAGCTGCTGACCGAGTGGGAGGCCGGCGCGCGCCTCCTGTATTGGCCCACGTGGCTGACCGTGACGGCGCTCGCGGGCTGCAACACCGTCGGGGAGCTGCTCGCGCTGCGGATCGACACGCGGGAGCCCGACGAGGACGAACTGGAGCAGATGCCTCCCTCGGTGTTCTGGCAGGACCGATGATCCCGGTCGTCCGAGTCCTGGCGCCCAACCCCGACGTGTACACGCTGGAGGGCACGAACACGTGGGTCGTCGGCGCCGATCCGGCGATCGTGATCGACCCCGGCCCGGTGATCGAGGCACACCTCGAGGAGATCGAGCGCACCGCGGGCCCGGTTGCGCACGTGCTCGTGACGCACGACCACCCCGACCACGCGCCGGGGGCGGCGACGTTCGCCGAGCGTGCCGGCGCGTCGCTGTGGGCGGCGCGTCTCGACGGTGCGGCGCGGATCCGCGACGGCGCCACCTTCGCCGCGGGCGGCGTCGAGCTCGCGGCGATCGCCACGCCCGGGCACACATCGGACCACGTCGCGTTCTTCGAGCCGATCGCCGGCGCGTTGTTCACCGGCGACGCGGTGCTCGGCCGAGGCACGAGCGTGATCGACCCGCCCGAGGGTGACCTGGTGCGCTACCTCGCGTCGCTTCG